>BNJU01004482.1_pt1 | contig 62725 bp, 60 predicted proteins | sample 8539281 | NCBI WGS metagenome assembly BNJU01 (sample SAMD00202456, study PRJDB9452) | human saliva metagenome | isolation source: human saliva | place: Japan
TCGCCCGCCGATGAGATCACCCGCGTCGAGGCGCGTTCCGTCATGTTCGCGAACGCGGGCGAGCTGAAGATGCTGGTCCTCGCCCCCGATGCGGAGCTGTCGGACGGCCTCATCGACGTCATCGCGGTCGACGCGCACGCCGGCTTGCTCGGCTGGGCGGACGTGACTGGAAGATGCTCGGCCAGCTCATCGGCCTGCGCCCCATCAACCTGCCGGTCTCGACCGGCACGGTCGCATTCCGCCAGGCGAGGGGCGCGTCCGTCACGGCCGAAGAAGCCCAGGTGTGCCAGGTGGACGGCGACGCGATCGGCCTCGCCCACACCATGCACATTCGCATGCAGGCCGGCGCCCTCGACATCGCCGTTCCCGTCGAGCGCACGTGGATGGAGCTGCTGCCCGGCTAATTCGGCCCCGTCATAGAGCGCGCCCCGACCTCGTCTGACACGAGGCCGGGGCGCAGCACGTTGTCAGTGTGGACGCGAAGGTGTCAGACCAGCGGCCAGCACGGGGCGGCCCCGCCCGCCTCACCCGTGCCGTCGCCGCCGTGGAGCAGGTCCGAGACCCACGCGCGACCCGCGCGGAAGGCGTCGTCCGTGGTGCCCGGTTCGACGCGCGCGCGAACGCCGTCAACGCGCGGGTAGGAAGCCCATGAAGCGGACCTCCGGCGAGTAGCGATGCAGGCCCACGAGGGCAGCCTGGACACGCTCCTCGCGGATGTGGCCGACGATATCGATGCTGAACGTGTAGTTGCCGAGGCCATCGCCGCTCGGGCGCGACTCGATGCGCGACAGGTCGACGCCGCGCGCCGAGAACTGCTCGAGGAGGGTCAGCAGGGCGCCCGACTCGTTGACGGGCAGGGCCACCTGGATGGTCGTCTTATCCGCGCCGGTCGGCGGGGGCACCACGCCGGGGCGGGCCACGAGGACGAAGCGGGTGATCGCGCCGCGTTGTCGAGCGACGTCGAGAAACAGGGCCTCAGGCCGTAGGTGCTGACCGAGACTGCGTTGCATGTGGCAGCGTCGAGACGCATCGCCGTCCGAGAGGAGCTCGGCGGCGGCAGCCGTCGACGTGGCCGGCACGTGGATCGCACCGGGGAAGGTCTCCTCGACCCAGCCGCGGCACTGCGCCCACGCATGCGGGTGGGTGCCAATACGGCGAATATCCTCGGGGCGTCTGCCCGGCAGGACGGCCAGCTGGAAGACAACATGCACGTGCATCTCGGCGACGATGACGAGGGCTCGCCGTGCGAGCAGCGAACCAACGTCGCATCCGCCGCCCTCGATGGAGTTTTCAATCGGGACGACTGGCGCGGTCGGCCTCGCCACGCGTACGGCCGCGAGCGCCTGCGCGCGCACATCCTCGGCATGAGGATCGCGCTTGCGGCGCGGCCACCTGGTGGACGGCCTGTTCGGTGAACGTGCCGAAGGGTCCGAGGAAGGCGATACGAAGCTTGTCGCCCAGGGGCGCGGGGCCGGGAATGTTCGTCGTCATGAAGTCAAGGGTATCGACCCGCGCCGAGCACGGTCGTCACTGTCCGCACGTCACGCGGCGCTTTGTGGCCTACTCGTCGCCTGATTGAGGCCTCCGGCCTCGGCTCCCGGCTGACGGACCTGATGCCGTCGGCGAAGGCCTGCGCTCCCTCCCGCCGGGTGACCCTAGCCGCACGCGGTGATTTTTCCACAGCTTGGCGGTGCCGCCCCTCGTCGACCAGCTCGAAGCCCTCGACGTGTCGACGCCGTAGAGGCCGGGTGGCGGTTGGAGCGCTGAATGTTGTAGTAGCTGCCGTCTTCTTCCTCGTAGAGAGTGGGTGATGCCAAGGTTGCGCGACGACCGCACACCTCGGGATCGTCGGCGATGTCGCGGAAGCGCTGGGTGAGGACCTTTGCGAGGTCTCCGTCGGCGTTCACCGTGCTGAGCTGGGGGAAGACGGCCTTGCGGCCCGCCAGGGTCTCGACGTAGGCGGCGCCCGCGATAGGGTCGCCCAGGATGAGGGCGTCAGAGTCGGTCGTGGAGGCCATGCGGCGCAGCATCGCGAGCCTCGTCCTCGCTGGCCATGCCGACCTGCCCAGCGCGTGGGATCGTGCCACGGAGGCGACGGCGGAGCTCGCGTCAGATCGCGCCGGAAGCTGGACATGAGCACGACGATCGCGCCCACGCCCACCTGGAGGGGCCAGCGCGCGCCTCGACATTGTCGTCAGCCCGCGCTCGACCAGGATCCGTCGCAAGAGGTCCATGCCGCTAGAGTGGACGATGGCGGCGGCGCCGACGGCCATGAGGACGGTCAGAGCGATGTCTTCGACGCCCATGATCCGTCGCCCGTCCTTGTACCAGGGGGCCAGCAGGTAGGTGCGCAGCGCGGAATCTGGCGCGTAGGCGAGGGCGGTCAGGAAAGCCAGAATCGTAGGAGACGAGCGCTGGCTTTAGCATGGGCGCAGCCTTGTCGTTGTCAACCAGCGCGGGCGGCCTCATCCTCGTCGCCGTCAAGGTCACACCGCGTCCGGCTCGCGTCGCGCACGCCGCGCCGCGCATGAGCGTGGAGGCGGCGTCACGATGATGCCGATCAGGAGAGCACCTGGATGAGCGTCCACCACGCGGCGTGGTCTGCGCGAAGGGGCGGGTAGGGCAAGCGCGTGGGAGAGGCCTCGACCAGCTGCTGCCTTTCCTCGAGTGCGGCCCATCGCCTGGATCTTCCGGGAGGACAGGGCGATCAGGGCAGGACCACGACCGCGGGCCCGCGCCGATCCACGGCAGGGCGGCGAGCTGGCCTCGTCCTCGCGCGCGAGCGAGGTGCGAGTGAAGAACCCGATCACCATCAGGAGGGCGCGGCCAGGAAAGCGAGGAGGAGAGATGCGGCGCTAGGGTGCGCCGACGAGCCTAGGCGCCCAGAGGAGGAAGAGCCCTTGGGATGCGACGGCAAGATCAGGGCGCCGCACCCGTCGCTCAGATCCGCGGCTAAGCGTCGACCCACGACGATCGCGACCGCAGCAGCCACGCTGACCATGAGGCCGTGCCCGCAGAGTTGGGCCCACTGGTTGTACGCCATGGTCCAGCGCGTCGCTTAAGCATCGGCAACATGACGCACCGCGATAATCGGGGCCGCCAGGAGGCCGTGCGCGATCCCGTCAGCACGGAGACCAGGGCGGCCAGCCCGTCACCCACACGCGCCATGAGGACCAGGGAGGACACGTTGGCGGTCTGGACGACCGAGTCGAAGCGGGCGAAGAGAGCAACGAAAGCGTGCCAGCCCGTCGGGTAGTAGACGCGGCGCCCGCCGTAAAGCTCGTGGAGGCCACCAAAGGGGCTGGCATCCTTGCCGTACAGGATCGCGTGGACGCCATTTTGCGGGAACGTCGGATCCCACTGCTGACGGGACTGCGGGCAGCCACGACAACAGCGCCAGGCGCCCAGGCGTAGGAACCTGACGACAATCGTCCCCACGTCGCCGTCGGATCGCGGCTGCGACGCCCGCCGATCGGCACGCGCAGTAATGGCCTCGCGGAAGGAACGCCGTTGAGCGCAAAGCCCCCGTTGACGCGGCGAAAGTAGCTCAGGGCCCACGCGGCCGCGCCGCCGACGGCGCTCATGCCCAAGACGGGCATGACCGTGGAGGGCTCCCACGGGATGTCAAGCGCCGGATAGAGGACCGACAACGCCGTGATCAGGCCGAAGGTGAATGCCGGACCGCGCCGATGGCAGCCAACGACGAGCGCACGCCCGCGCGCAGCCACATGAACTGGCAGCACCAGGGCCACCAGCATGGCCAGCAGGGTCGGAGCAGCATCCATCCCAGGCCACAGCATGGATTACTCCTTGTCGAGAGCGGCGCGGCGCTTGCCCGATCATCTCGATGATGACGGGCAGGACCGACGCGAGGATGATGACCGCCAGGATGACCGTCAGGTTGTCAGTGCACGAAGGGCACGCATGCCGAGAGCGCACCGACCGGATGTGCTAGCGCCCGGGATGCTTGCGCCCAGCGTATTTGAACAGCAGGAACTTGGGGTGGGTAGAAGGCGCATACGCGACCGATCGGGATGAAGGTGCGCACGAAGGGGATGAAGCGCCCGATGACGAGGGGAGCGACCGCCGTAGTTCAGAAGGTGTGCAGCTCTTCTCCAGGTGCTCGGTCTGAGTGGCGCGCAACCGGCTTTGGAAGCGGCGGCGTCGCGGCACCCAGAGTAGCCGATCTGAGCGCTTACGAAGGCGGCAGCAATCCCGACCAGGAGGATCGGGGTCAGCAGGTGAATACCGAGCTTGTCGCAGCAGGCTTTCGGCGGTGAAGAGCAGCGACTCGCCCTGAAGGAACGGAACAGGACACGCATCTCGATAAGAACAAGGAGCATCGTGCCCCACAGGACCCACGGACCCATCGCGTGCAGAGGGTCTAGGATTCTAAAACCACTCGATAACTGTGTGAAGCATCGACGGATCCGATGCTGGACGCGAGCGTCATCAACCAGGGTCACGATAAGGCCCGCTTTTCTTGCCGGGAATGCAGTCCCCCTACCTACCTTTCTTAGACCGCGAATATAGGGATGGTCAACATGAGAAAGCGCAGCGAGTCACACGACGGCCCCCGGCCGAGTACGAACATCCTGTGCCCCGTCCTCGTCCGCAGGATCCGACCTTTAGGGTCGATGATCTGACGGCATGATTAACGAGGCGGGGCATCGTCAGCCTCGCCCAGCCGCAGAGATTCGTCTGAAGCCAAAAACCAGATCATCGACGCCGTCGTCGCACCCTCCGTTTCCACGCGCGGATCCGCCACTCCCCGCTCCCGCTCCCACCGCCGTGATTGTGCCAGAGTCGGCCATGGCCTCCCCGTCGTCGTTAAGAACACGTGCTGGAGACGCCCGCACCCCTCCCGAGGCCTCGTCGATCGTGAACGCGCCCTGCACCTCCCCGGCACCCGAACCGAGGACAACGCTCTCGGCCCCCGACGCTGCAGACGCCATGGTCTCCTGAGCCCCCTGCTTCCCCTGACACGCCCGAGGCCAGCTCCGCGCCGACAACGACGCGCAGGCTTCCTCCGACGCACCCGACCCCGCCGACCTCACCCGCTCCGACGACAGCGCTGACGCCGAGGCCCCCGCCTTCACCTCCACCGACGACGCTGAACCCGAGACCGCCCCCGCACCCGAGCCGACCGACTCCACCGACGCGGCCGAGACGACCGGCGCGCAGGCAACCACGGCCTCGGACGTGGTGGCACGAGCCAAGAGCGGCGAGGTCGCCCTGCCCGTCCCCGCGCGCAGGCTGCGCCTGCCCCGCCCCGCCTACATTGCCGACCGCATCTTCACGATGCGGCGCAGGCGCGAGGACGTCGTCGACGTCGTCATCTCGATCCTTGCGATCCTCGTCATCTGGACCATCGGAACCGTCGCCAGCGCCACCACGCGCGGCGTCACCATGGACGTCCTGCAATCCCAACTCATCCGCCAGATTCTGATCCTGCCCGTCAACCTGGTCGAGGGCCCCATCATCCTGATCGCACCGATCCTGTGATCATCTCCCTCGCGCTGCGCAAACGCCTGCACACCATCATCCAGGTCATCGTCACGAGCATCGTCGCAGCCCTCGGCGGCTGGGTCATCGCTATCCTCACCGGACTGCTGCCCGCCTACCTCACGATCCCCCTGAGCGTCGACCGGCTCATCGCCACGCAGGGCTACAAGAGTGGCTTCGTGATCGCCATCAACCTGGTGATCGTCACACTGTGCGCCATGTTCACCTCCGCCGGCGAAGCCCAGTCCATGCGAGCCATTCGCTGGGGCTGGACGGGCGTGTGGATCATTCTCATTCTGGGCGTCCTGCGCTCCTCCATGACCCTGCCCGTCGCCTTCATCTCCGTGTCTCGGCCGCGTTCGGGTCCGGTCACGCTGATCATGGGCTACGACGACCAGAGTCATGGAACCGCCCCTCGTCGAGGCACCTCGGCACGGCATCACGCCCTCGAGGATCGTGCGCACCGACCTGGACACCAGCACCGAACCGCTGTCGACCTGGGCCGTCGCCGAGAACGCGCGCGGACGCCTCGCCCAGGTGCCCGCCGATCTGGGCGACATGGGCATCACCGTCACGCGCCGCCCCGACCCCGACCACAACCGCCACTACCAGGTGTGGAGTGACACCGGGTTGGCCTACGAGCTCATCGTCATGGACCCCGGCCAGGAGCTGACCGGCACCCTCTCGAAATGTGGAACAATCCTGGCGCCTGCGCGGCATCAGCCGCTGGGTCTCCCCTCCCTCGCGCACAGGCCGAGCGCCTCGTTCACGACCCTGCAGGGCTCCTGCGCGCCGGCGTCTTCACGCAGGAACCCATCGCGATCGCCTCGGCGAACGACTCGATCATCATGGTGCTCTCCGCGCTCCCGCCGACCACTCCCCTGACGGAACTGGGTGAGCAGGTCACGGACGAGGTCTTGGATCGCGCGTGGGAACAGCTGCGGTACGCGCACACTCGGGGTATTTCGCACCGTGCCCTCACGCCTGAGGCCGTCGTCGTTGACGCCTCCTCCGACGTGTGGCTGCTGGACTGGGATTCCGGCGAGGTCGCGACAAGCGAGCTCAACCAGTCCATCGACATCGCTCAGATGCTGGTCCTCACCGCCCTGGCCGTCGGCCCTGAGCGCGCGCTTGAGGCGGGTCGCCGCTGCGTTGGCGACGAGACCCTCATCGCGTGCGCGCCCGTCATCCAGAAGCCGGTCCTGCCCGCATCCGTCAACCAGCTGCTGCGCCGCTCCGACCTGCTCAGTGACCTGCGCGCCGCCCTCGTGGGCAATTCCGAGGCAGAGACCGCCCCCACGGCCGACCTGCAACGCTTCCGTCCGCGCACGATCTTCACAATCGCGATCGCGTTCATCGCGGTCTTCATCGTCGTGTCCTCGCTCAACTTCAGCGACCTCGTCACGACGCTCAAGAGCGCAAACCCGTGGTGGATGGCCGCATCCGCCGTCCTGGCCTGCCTCATCTGGGTGGGTCGGCCGTGCCGCTCATGGCCCTGTCCCCCGAGAAGCTGCACTTCCGTGACACACTCATCGCGCAGGTGGCCGCCTCGATCCTCACGGTCGTCGCACCCGCCGGTGTGGGTCCAGCCGCCCCGAACCTGCGCGCTACCTGCGTAAGCGCCGTGTTCCCACCGCTGCCGCCGTCACCACGGTGACGCCTGCATGCAGATCCCGCAGGCGCTCATCACGATCATCCTGCTGCTGCTCGTCATGGTCAGCGCAGGCCCTCCTCGTGCCGTCTCTCTCTCCCTACGGCACGATCCTCGCGGTCGTCGCGTCGTCATGCTCGCGGTCGGCGTCATCGGCCGTCCCGAAGGCAGCGCCGCTGGATCGGGCGAGATCCAAACCGACGTGGCAGCAGGTCTACCGCCTCCTCAGGATCATCGGCCAGCCTCGCCGCCTCGCCGCGGTCGTGCTGGGAACCTGCTCATGAACATCGGCTACGTGGGCGCGTTCTGGACCGCCATGGTCGCCATGGGTGGCTCGCTGAACTTCTCAACGGTCGCGATCACCTACCTGACGGCCAACGCGGCGGGTTCCTTCATCCCTCCCTGGTGGGTATCGGCGTCGTCGAAACGGCCCTGACTCCGGCCTGACGGTTGCGGGCGTTTCCTCCTCGGTCGCCATCGCCACGGCCCTGCTCTACCGTCTCGTCACCTTCTACGGGCGCATCCCGTTTGGCTGGCGGGCTGCGAAGCATACGGAGAAGAAGGGACCTGATCTGACGCGCAGGCGTAGCCCCTGGCCCTTCCTGCGCACGTGAACCCCACAGGTGGCAGTGTGGGCGCCTCCATGCGCACGTTAACCCCACAGGTGGAGCATGGGCACCCCTGCCCACGCTCCACTAGTAGGGCCCAGCCGCGCAGAGACGGGTTAGTACGACCACCTATCGGGCCCAGCTGCCCGCAGCACCGCGATCCGCCCGCCCGTTGCCGCACCAGCGCTTCGTGCGCCACCTAAGCGATCGGGGCCACCCATCGACGTGAGATACCGCGTTCTCGATCAATCGGCGCCCCGAACCACCACACGCGCGCAAACAACAGGATTACTTCTACTAACTTCAAATTTGGATCAAATCTCAGTTAGTAGACGATCTGTCGCACTACGGATCTCCGCATCGCCTCTTACCACATCAGGTCCGCGGCGATGTCAACACCTCACACAACTCCTTAATGACGTGCTGGAGCAAGGAACGCATCAAATCTGGGGATGCCTGGGACAACGCCTCACCAAGCATGCCAGCAGGGTCAATAATATGAGGAGCGGTCATCGTTGTGCCTCCACATCATTTCGAGTCAGAAGTAGAGAGCTTTCTCGGAGGATCACACGGTGACCGCACCCATATCAAACGGGCCGACCACCACACGGTTACACCACTATGCGGGACGCTACTACGTACGGCTTCCTTCGCCAGTCACTCACGTTCCGATTCCCCGTGTCACGTGCGCACACCGAGGGCCGAGGCCGTGGCACGCACGCCACAAGCCGCACCACTGCGGGCACCCACACAACAAACGAGGCCGTGACCGGAACACCCGGCCACAGCCTCGTCAATGGCGACCACGCTAGGACGGGCCTACCACAGGCGATTCGAGCGCACGTAGTAGGCCGACTGGACGCCACTGACGCCCCTGATCACGTCGATAGACCCGGCGGGCACGCTCAGCCCGAAACCCTGCACGACGTACCCGTACTCGTACTCGACCTTGACGGACTCGCCGGGGAAGAACTCGGCCACGGCTTTCCTGATCGACGCAAGAACGGTCGCACGGTCGGCGCCCTCCTCAAGGCGCACGACAACCTCAACTCTCTCAGAGGGTCGGTACCAACTTCCAATCATGGCCGCCTGGACGCCCGCCGCCTGCGTCGCTCCCACCTGAGCCGCGGGCGAGGCCACGGCGACCGAGGGACTTGCGACCGCGAGCGCGCACCCCGCGACGCACGACAGGACGATAGACGACTTCTTCAATGACATGATGTGTCTTCATGGTTATGGGTGACCACGTGGGAACGCAGCGGCGCGCCCCTGTCAGCTCCGGGATAACCGTAGCACAAGAACGTATCTGACAAACCCCTTTTTGCTGCTATACAGCCGGTACGTTCAGCGTGTACAACTCCTAGTCTTGTTTCTTCGTGCGACGGATATCCGTGCGGGCCGGCTGGCACGACCAGACGCCAGACAACAAGCGAGGCCACGATCGGATAACCCGACCACGGCCTCGTCGCGCGGGGCTTTACTGCACGCGCATCTCGCCATCGAGGTACGCGGACTTTACGCCGTTCGCGCCCCGAATCGCCTCCAGCGCCCCGGCGGGGGCACGCAGCGACCACCCCTGAAGGGCGTTCACGTATTCGCGCTCAACTTCGACGGACTCGCCCGGGAAGGCGGCGGCCACGGCCTTATTGATCGAGGCGAGGGTCGCCGCGCGGTCGGCCCCCTCCTCAAGGACGACGACGAAGACGGCGGGGCCGGTGGCTTCCACGTCGCCGGAGGAGTCGGCCGGGCCGCCTCGCACGCCCGCGCTCGCCTGCCCGTCCCTGACGTCAGCGCGGTATCGACGTCGCCCACGGGCAGTGGGTCGGCAGCAGACCCGGGGCCCGACCGCGTGCCCGACCGTGCCCGACTGAGCGCCTGACTGGACGGCTGAGGGCGACGAATCGACAACCGGTCGGACCGCGGGCTCGGAGGAACAGTCTCGCGACCGCGAGCGCGCACGTGCCGACGCCCGCCATCAGGGCAGCGGGTTTCTTCATGGACATGGTGCTCCTCCGTCATTCTGGGCGGCTACCGCGGCCTTGATCTCTGCGTCGCGTTGGCCGCTTTCACCCAACATACCCTAGTCGCGCGTCGGCTCGCTGGAGTGCCCATGATGACGAGAGAGGAACGAGGCCGGGCGCGAGAGCAGGGAGGGCCCGAACTCGGTGAGCGTTCCGCCCAGGCCTCGTGAATCGGAGGAGAGAGACAGGCTTAGTGCTGCCAGACTCCTGACGTGTCGAAGCGGTAGACGCGTCCGCTGATCGTGCGCGTGCCGGTGAACATGCCACCGTCAGGCCCGAGGTAGTACCAGGCGCCGTCCAGGTTCAGCCAGCCGGCGTGCATCGCGCCCGGACGGGTGAGAGGTAATACCAGATACCGTCGACCCTGACCCAGCCGGCGTGCAGCATCGTTCGAAGCACCCAGTGGTAGCACCACGAGCCGCGATCAAACAGCCAGCCCGTGCGCATCAGCTTGGTGACGGGGTCCAGGTAGTACCAGTGCGGCCTGCGTACGCGGCGCGTCACGCACCCAGCCGCCCACCAGGGCTCTGGAGGCGTCCGCGTAGACCCATTGACCATCAACGCGCTGGAGGAAGCCGGTCATCATGTAGCCGGAGGAATCGAACTGATAGTCGGAGCCGTTGATCGTGAACCAGCCCGACGTCAGGAAGGACACCCCGTCGGCGCACTACGTAGCGCCATCCCCCGTTCTCTGTCACCAGTGACCGCTCACGGGGTCGGTGCAGGGCGGGAATGCCGTCTCCGGTCGGCAGACTGACGGTGACCGCCGACGAGTAGTTCAGGCCGTAGTCCCAGGCGAGCACGTAGGGGTTGGACACGACGGGTCCCTTTTCCCGCCTTGATCCGTCCACGCGCGCGAGATCTCGGACAGCGGGACCTCAACCTCGTAGCGGTACTTGCCGTCCGCGTCAGCGATCTGGTCGCCGTCGGAGAGGATGTGCCGGTAGAACCACAGGCCATCGGCCGGGTCGTGCAGGTCGAAGGCGGCCATCGGCGAGGAGTCAACGATCGTGAAGGTGAGGGATCGTGTCCTCACCCTCGCCGGAGTAGCGCACATCCTCGATGACGGGAGCGGTCGTGTCGATGCGGAACTTGTAAGAGATGGATTGCTCGGTGGGCGAGGGGCCGTCGTTGGTCGCCGATATCGTCAGCGTGTACTCCCCGTCCGGCAGATCCTGTATGCCTCGGAGCGCAGGTCTAAGGACGTGGCTTCGTGTTCTGCGCTCGGCCCACGAGACCTGTGTGGTGAGGGCGTCAAACACGGACTTCCAGTTCTGGTGGCGCTCGAAGGACGCGATGGTTGCCCCGGCCTCGTTCGTATACACGGTTCGCAGGGTATGCACGCCGCGCAGTGTGCCCGTGCGCGGTTCGAGGACGTGGGACGCGCCCGAGGCCTCGGCCCGGGAGAGCACGTATCCGTAGGCGTCGGGGCGCTCGGGTCGCTCGCTGACCCGCACCAGGGGGTTGAACGAGGGTGCCTGTTTCTCCATCGTAGAGTCCCGAGGCCCGCATGTGCCCCTTGCCGTCCGAGGCGAGCGCGTCGAAGATCGGAGCCTCATCCCCAGTCGCCGTAGAGCCCAGTGGGCACGGACAGGTCGGGTTGCCCCTCGGTACGCGAGGTAAAGCGCACGAAGCCGTCCAGGAACGTGCCGTCGGGCGTGTTGTCCGCGACATACTGGGCGAACTCGGCGCCCGGCGTCACGTCAACGCCGACGGTGACCTCGCCCTTCGCGGGGACGGTCACGCTCGCGCCCTCCCCCGCCGACGAGGCGGAGCCGCTGAACGTAATGTCCACGCCACGGCCTCGCCAATCCGAGGAGTGCTCAGTGAAGAACCCTCCGTCGACGATCTCAGACAGGGCCTGGGAGCCGAGCTCGTAGGTCGCGGGCGCGTCAGAAAGGTTGTGGAGAACGACGTCGAAGTGCCAGCCCTTGGTGCCATCCCCCAGGGCAGCCTTGGGACGGGAGGGCTCGGGAGCACCCTTGACGGTCGGGTACACGGACGAGGTCGTGGCCGCCAAGGCGTCAACCAGACCGGCTCCCTGCTTGCGCGGGGAGTACAGGGCGCCCGAGGTCTGGGCCGCGTCGGTCAGCGGGCGCGCGGTGCCCATGATGAGGTTCTGGACGACGTCGGCCTGCTCGCGCGCACTCATCGAGGCGAAGAGCGGGTCGGACTGGACGCGCTGGAGGACGATCGCGTCGATGCCCGACATCTGCGGGGTCGCCATGGACGTGCCGGACGAGTGTTCGTAGTCGCCGCCGGGGACTGAGGAGAGGATGTTGCCGCCGGGCGCGGCGATCTCAGGCTTGAGCCGCAGGTCGGGAGACACTCCCCACGAGGAAAAGTCATTCATCCAGTAGGAGCTGGTGGGCTCCAGGACCTTGCCCTCGACGAGGGTGAGGTGATGGTCGGCGGCGGCCAGCATGGCCTGCGCACTCGCCTGGGAAATGAAGGCGGCGGGCACGTCGAGGGTTGACAGGTTCATGATGAGGAGCGCGTCGCCGGGCTCATTGTCATACACGAGGATCGCCGCGGGCTTGAGCGGCGCAATGTTGTCGAATTTCTCCTGGAAATCCAGGGTCTCCACGGGAGACCATCACGATCTTGTCGGCCAGTCCCTCCGGGTATGTCGCCGCCAGGGCGGCCGCGTCCTCGGCCGAACCGAAACCCGCCTCCACGTACTCGTAGTCTCCGGGGGCCAAGTCGCCAAGACTCGCGACGCTCTCGCCCTCGAAGCCGCGCGCACTCTGGTAGGCGACGTCACGACCGGCCGCTGAAAACGCCGAGTATGCCGTGCCATTTTCCACCGAGGCCACGGCCACGACCGAGGGGTAGGAGGCAGGCTCGCACAGGACCGAGGTGTCTGGGTCCGAGGCGTAGGGCTGTTCTGCCTCGAGAGATTGCCGCACCCGGCGGAATACTCGCTGCCCCGCGGCGGCGTTCCCACGCTCACCCCGGCGTCTCGCAGGTTCTTGTAGACGCTCGCGTACACCGAGTCGGCCTCGACATCCATACCGCCCGTCTGCCCGAGCGACAGGTTCACGACGTCGGGGCGAGCACGGCACATGTCATCGAGGGCGCGCAGCAGCGCAGAGTCGGGGAGTACCGCCGCTCTGGCTTCGCGAGACCTTCGCGACGATCGACCTGCGCGTCGGGGGCGGTGCCCATAATCTTGTCGGCGCTGCTCGCGGCAATGCCCGCGACGTGCGTCCCGTGGGTGCCGGACTCGTCGGGGGACGGCGAGGCGTCCGCGTCTCTATCAGCGTAGTCGTAGGCGAAGGGGAACTTCTCGGAAACGTACGTACCATCTTGCCGTCCCCCAGTTGAAGCAGGCGGCCACCTTGTCTCGCGTCGAGGGCTGCGAGTCCCGGCTCAGGCAACGCTAAAGGCGCGGTGAGTCACGTCGACTCCGGTGTCGATGATTGCGATGACTCGTCCCTCCTTCTGTGCGCACCCGGTCGGTGCGCGCATCATGACCCGGGAGCTGAGGTTGTCGGGGGTCCTGGCTGGCGATCCTCGACGTTCGGACGCCACCTGCGGCATCGGCGCCCACCGTGTCGCGCACGCGCGTCTCGCGCTCGATGAACGCCGCCGCGACGCCGGGGACCGCGCGGATGGCATCCAGCGATCCGGCGGGGGCCTTGAGCGCGACGCCCTGTAGGGCATGGTGGTACTCGCGCTCCACCTGGAGCGAGGCCTCCGGGAAGGCGGCGGTCACGGCCTCGTTCACGGAGGCCAAGGTAGCCTCGCGGTCGCCCCCGCCTCCAGGCGGACGACGATGCCGCGACGAGGTGTCGGGTCCTGCTCATCGCCCGCCTCGCACGGAGCCTGGCACGCGCGCTCTCCCCATTCTTCGAGGTCAGCGCGGTATCGGCGTCGCCCACCGGCAGGGACGAGGCCGTGGCTGCCCGTGCGGTCAGTGCCGGGGAAGCGGCGGGTTGGGAGGCGAGTATCGGCGAAGCGAGCGACGAGGGACTCGCGACCGCGAGCGCGCACGCGCCGACACACGCCAGGAGGACAGCTGATTTCTTCATTGACATGATGCACTCCTATGCGTTTGTGAGGAGCCGACTCATCGCGCAGAGACACTGGACTATGTCGGCCACCACATTCACCATATCGCAGGAACACGCATGACAAGCCGTGTTTGGGGTCCTTCATCTGACCAATTGTTCGCCTTGTCCAATACAGGCAAACGTGCGCTTCGCTCGCCTCATGCGGCCTGCCCACCTGAGGCCCGCGACAGAGGGAGGGCCCGGGAACTCGCGGGAGCGTCGGCCCAGGCCTCGTGAATCGGAAGGGACAGACAGGCTTAGTGCTGCCAGACTCCCGACGTGTCGAAGCGGTAGACACGTCCGTTGATCGTGTGCGTGCCGGTGAACATGCCACCGTCAGGCCCCAGGTAGTACCAGGCGCCGTCCAGGTTCAGCCAGCCGGTGCGCATCGAACCCGAGGAGTTCAGGTAGTACCACGAGCCGCCGACCTGCACCCAGCCGGTGTGCATGTCGCCCGAGTCGCCCAGGTAGTACCAGGAACCGCGGTCGAAGAGCCAGCCGGTGGCCATGGTCTTGGTGGCGGGGTCCAGGTAGTACCAGGAGCCACCATCGCGCACCCAGCCGTCCACGAGAGCGCCATCGGAATCGGCGTAGACCCACTGGCCATCAACGCGCTTGAGGAAGCCGGTCATCATGTAGCCGGATGGTCCGAACTGGTAGTCGGAGCCGTTGATCGTGAACCACCCTGACGTCAGGTAGTCGGTGCCGTTGGCACACACGTACCACCAGCCCACGGCATCCTTGGCCCAGTGACCGCCGACGGGGTTGGTGCAGGGCAGCTTGACGCCCTCGTTGCCGGTGGGCAGGTCGACCGTCTTGGGTTCGGAGTGGTTCAGGCCGTAGTCCCAGGCGAGCAGGTACGGGTGGGCGATAACCTCGCCGGAGCCGCCCTGGTCGGTCCAGGCCTGGGAGAGCTCGGACATGGGGATCTCGAACTAGTAGCGGTACCTGCCGTCGTCGCTCTTGACACCGTCGGTGTCGGAGAAGACGTGGCGGTAGAACCACAGGCCGTCGGCCGGGTCGTGCAGGTCGATGCCCGCCAGGGGCTTGTTGTCGGTGACCGTGACGAGCAGGCGGGCGTTGCCGCCCTCCTCTGTGTACTCCAGGGTGGCGACCTCGGGCGCGGCCGTGTCGATGCTGAAGTTGTACGAGATCGACTGTTCGGCCTGCGAGGGGCCATCGTTGTGCGCGGAGAGCGTCAGCGTGTAGTCGCCGTCGGGCAGGTTCTTGTACGCGTCGGAGCGCAGGTCCAGGGTCGTGGGCTCGTGGCCGTCCTCGACCCAGGTCATCTTGCCGGTGCTGGGGTTGACGCCGGACTTCCAGACCTGGTGGGTCACGTACGAGGCGACGGATTCACCGGCGGCGTTCGCGTACACGGTATTGAGCGTGTGGACGCTGCGCAGGGTGCCGGTGCGCGGTTCGAGGACCGTGGGAGCGCCCGAGGCCTCGGCGCGGGAGAGGACGTAGCGGTCAGCCTTGGGCGTGCCGGTGCGCGCGTCGGCCTTGACCAGGGGGTTGTATCCCAGCAGCTGGCCCGTGGTGCCGTTGTAGATGCCCGAGGCCAGGGTGTGCGCTCCCCCGTCGGAGGCGAGGGCGTCGAAGATGGGGGCCTTGCCCCAGTCGCCGTAGAAGCCCATGTAGGGCACGGTCAGGTCGGGCTGTCCGTCAGTCTTCGAGGTGAGGCGCACGAAGCCGTCGAGGAACGTGCCGTTGGGCGCATTCTGCGCGACGTAGGAGTCGAAGGCGGCGCCAGGCGTGACGTCCACGCCCACGGTTGCCTCGCCCGAGGCGGGGACGGTGATGGTCGCGCCTTCGCCGGTGCCGCTCACGGCCGCGCCGGAGTAGGCGATGTCCACGCCCTTGCCTCGCCAGTCGGAGGAGTGGCCGGTGAAGAACCCATCCTCAACGATCTCGGAGAGCGCCTGCGTGTTCAGGGCGTAGGTGGCCTCGACGCCGGAGAGGTTGTGGAGGGTGACGTCGAAGTGCCATCCCTTGGTCCCATCCCCCAGGTCGGCCTTGGGTCGGGAGGACTCGGGAGCACCCTTCACGGTCGGGTACACGGACGAGGTCGTGGCAGCCAGGACGTTCGTCAAACCCGAGCCCTGCTTGCGCGGGGAGTACGGGTCGCCGGTGTCCTGGAGCGGGTCGGCGATGGGAGCGGCCGTGCCCATGATGAGGTTCTGAACGACGTCAACCTTCTCGCGCGCACTCATCGAGGCGAACAGCGGATCATTCTGGACGCGCTGCGGGACGACCGCGCTCACGCCCGCCATCTGCGGGGTCGCCATCGACGTGCCGGACATGAACTCGTAGGTGCCTCCGGGCACCGAGGAGTAGATGTTGCCGCCGGGCGCGGCGACCTCGGGCTTGAGGCGCAGGTCGGGGGTGACGCCCCAGGAGGAGAAGCTCGACATGGAGTACTTCGAGCTGGGTGCGACGACCTTGCCGGGGGCGACACTCAGGTGATGGTCGGCGGCGGCCAGCATGGCCTCGCCGTCCGCCTGCGAAATGAATGCGGCGGGCACGCCGTTCGTCGCCAGGCTCATGACGACGAGGGAGTCACCGGGAACGTTGTTGTAGACGATGAAGCCGGCGGGCTTGGAGCCTGCGATGTTGTCGAACTTGGTCTGGAAGGTGAGGGAGCCTCGCTTGACCAGCACGATCTTTCCGGCCAGGCCCTCGGGGTACTTGGCCTTGAGCGCGGCGCCGTCCTCGGCCGAACCGATGCCGCCGTCGACATATTCGAAGGGGCCGCCGGTCAGGTCGGACAGGTCGGGCATCTTCTGACCGTCAGCGCCACCGGCCCGCTGGAAGGGAATGTCGCGGTCGCCGACGGTGAACGCGCTGTGCGCCAGCGAGTTATCGACGGAGGCGACGGAGACCACGGAGGAGTAGGTCGCTGGCTCGCACTGGGTGGAGGAGTCCGGGTCGGACGCGAAGGGCAGGTTCTTGCCGGAGGTATTGCCGTATCCGGCCGTGTAGTGGTTGCCGGCTGCCGCGTTGACGGTCACGCCCACGTCCTGCAGGCTCTTGAAGACGGTCGCGTAGACCGAGTCGGCCTCGTTGTCCATGCCTCCGAGCTGGCCGAGCGACAGGTTGATGACGTCGGGGTGCAGGATCACCATGTCGTCGAGTGCGGCGAGCAGCCCGGAATCGGTGATGTCGCCCTCGACGCTGCGCGCGACCTTGGCGACGATGATCTGCGCGTCGGGCGCGATGCCGACGATTTCGCCCGCGTTGGCTGCGGTGATGCCGGCGACGTGCGTGCCGTGCGATCCGGCTTGTCCGGTCGGCGAGGCGTCCGGGTCGTTATCCGCGTAGTCGTAGGCGAAGGGGAACTTCTCCGACACGTAGGTGCCGGTCTTGCCGTCGCCCAGCTGGGGGGTCAGGGACGCCACCTTGTCCGCCGAGAGCGCGGGGGTCCCCCCGAGGGCGCCCGCGAACGCCGGATGCGTCATGTCCACGCCCGTGTCGATGACGGCGATGACCTTCCCGTCGCCCTTCTGGGTGATCTGGTCGGCGTGCATCATCAGCTGGGCGCTGAGGTTGGCGGGGTCCTGGGTTGAGGTACGGGCGGAGTTCGTCGCTCCCTCGCCAGCGACCTGGTCGTCGGCATCCTCGACGCGGGTCTCGCGATCACGGAAGGCGGCCTTGACGCCGCTCGCCGCGCGGATCGCGTCGAGAGAGCCGGCGGGGGCCTTGAGCGCGAAGCCCCGCAGGGCGTTGTCGTACTCGCGTTCCACCTGGGCGGAGGTTCCGGGGAAGGCGCCGGCCACGGCCTCGTTGATGGAGGCGAGGGAGGCGGCGCGGTCTGCACCGTCATTGAGCTGGACGATGATGTCTCACGACGGCGGCCGAGTCGGCCTCGTCGGTCGCCTGGGCCTGATCGGCCTGGCTGGTCTGCCCGCTCTTCGAGGTCAGCGCGGTGTCGATGTCGCCCACGGGCAGGGACGAGGCCGTGGCCTGCTCGGTGGGTTGCGGTGGCGTCGGAGTCGTCGGCGCTGCGAGCGACGCCGGGCCTGTGGCCGCAAGCGCGCAGGCACCGACGAGCGCGAGGAGCGCCGTTGGTTTCTTCGTTGTCATGTGCGTAACCCAATGTGTCGACAGTGGCCGTCCCTGGGCGGAAGGGCTCCCGTGTCGGCCGCCACACCCTAACATACCCCCACGAATAATCCTTTGACAAACTTTGTTTCACATTGGGAAACGATTGGAGAATATTTTTACCGACAAACTGTGACGAGGCCCGGGAACACTTACATAGCAAGGTTCCCGGGCCTCGTGGCGATGATTGTCAGGCGCTAGCGCCTCGCTCTCATCCGACCCACGCACCGTTCTCGTCAAAGACGTAGGTGCGTCCGTTGATCGTGTGGGTGCCCGTCAGCATCGCTCCCGAGTAGGACAGGTAGTACCAGGAGTCGCCCACCTTGACCCAGCCGGTGGCCATCGCCCCGGAGGCCTTCAGGTAGTACCAGGAACCATCCACCTGCACCCAGCCGACGGCCATCGCACCGCTGTCGGACAGGTAGTACCAGGAGCCGCGATCGAGCAGCCAGCCGGTGCGCATGACCTTGGTGTCGGGATCCATGTAGTACCAGGAGCCGCCGTCGCTGACCCAGCCGCCCACCAGAGCACCCTCGGAATCCGCGTAGACCCACTCGCCGGAGGGACGCTGGAGGAAACCGGTGGACATGTAGCCGTTGGGGCCGAACAGGTAGTCGGAGCCGTTGATCGTGAACCAGCCGCCCTTGAGGTAGTCCGTGCCGCTCGCACAGGCGTACCACCAGCCAGTGGAGTCGTGGGCCCAATGTCCGCCCGTGGGACTCACGCACGGAGCGATCGGACCCTCGTTATCGGAAGGCAGGTCAATCGTGACGGCCTCGGAGTGGTTGAGGCCGTAGTCCCACGCGAGCAGGTAAGGGTGCGCAATAATGTCGCCCTCGCCGCCCTGATCGGTCCAACCGAGCTCAAACTCACCCAGACCGATACTTAGGCTCTCGCGGTACCTGCCTTCGCTGTACCACTGGTGGGCGTCATCCTCATTAAGACTGCGGTAGAACCACAGTCCGCTTCCGGGGTCGTGCAGGTAAAGCCGGCGATGGGTGACTCGTCACTGATTTCCAGATCGAGAACGGGGCCAGCCATATCACCAAGGTCCACGCTTGCCCGCTCGATGACCGGAGGCGTCGTATCGACGCGGAAGTCGTAGGAGATAGACTGCTCGGTCGGCGAAGGACCGTCGTTGCTGGCGGCAATCGTCACCTTGTACGCGCCATCGGGCAGGTTCTTGAACTCGTCGGACGTCAGGTCCAGGCCCCTGGACGCATGGCCTTGCTCCACCGCAGTCATGACCCCATTCGAGTCCAGGGCGGACTTCCAGTTCTGGTGAGACGTGTACGAGGCGACGACCTCGCCAGCCGCGTTCGTGTAGGTGGTGGTCATCGTGTGCACGGACCGCAGAGTGCCCGTACGCGGATCGATGGCCGTGGGAGCACCAGAGGCCGTCGAGCGTGAAATGACGTACTTGTCGGACTGGGGACGAACAGTACGCTCCGACACCTTGCGCAGGGGGTTGAACCCGAGCAGGTCTCCGTTCCTACCGTTGTAAATGCCCGAGGCCAGGACGTGCCCATCGCCCTCAGAGGCAAGCTGGTCAAAGATCGCGGGCTTACCCCAGTCGCCGTAGAAGCCCAGGTAGGGCACGGTCAGATCAGACTGACCCTGCGTGCGCGACGTGAAGCGCACGAAGCCCTCCAGGAAGGTACCCGACGGCGCATTGTCTGTCACGTACTGGGCGAACGCGGATCCGGGGGTGACGTCGATGCCGACGGTGGCCTCGCCCTTCGCGGGCACAGTGACGGTCGCGCCCTCGCCGGTGGCCGAGGCAGCGCCGGAGTAGGCGATCTCCACGCCCTTGCCGCGCCAGTCGGAGGAGCGCTCACTGAAGAAGCCGTCCGTCACGATGTCGGAAAGCGCCTGAGAGTTCATCTCATAGGTCGCCGAGGCGTCGGACAGGTTGTGCAGGACAACGTCGAAGTGCCAGCCCTTCGTGCCATCCCCCAGGTCGGCCTTGGGTCGGGACTGCTCGGGGGCACCCTTCACGGTCGGGTACACAGACGAGGTCGTGGCCGCCAGAACGTTCACCAGGCCGGATCCCTGCTTGCGCGGAGAGTAGTAGGCACCAGTGTCCTGGAGCGGATCGACGACGGGGGCGGCTGTGCCCATGACGAGGTTCTGGACGACGTCCACCTTCTCACGATCACTCATCGAGGCGAAGAGCGGATCGTTCTGAACGCGCTCAAGCACGACGGCGCTCACGCCGACGATCTGGGGCGTCGCCATGGACGTGCCGGACATGAACCCGTATGCGCCGTCAGGCACCGAGGAATAGATGTTGCCGCCGGGGGCAGTCACCTCGGGCTTGAGCCGCAGATCAGGGGTGACGCCCCACGAACTGAAGCCGGACATCGAATGCTTGCTGCTGGGCGTGATCGTCATGCCCTCAACGAGGGTCAGGTGATGGTCGGCGGCAGCCAGCATGGCCTGACCATCGGCCTGCGACATGAAACCGGCGGGCACGCTCAGCGTCGACAGGCTCATGACCATGAGCGCGTCGCCGGGGACGTTGTTGTAGACGAGGACGCCAGCGGGCTTGAGGTCTGCAAGGTTCGACACCTTAGCGTCGAAGGTCAGCTTACCGCGCGACACGAGCACGAACTTACCGGCCAGTCCGTCCGGGTACTTCTCCTTGAGAGCTTTCACATCTTCTTCGGAGGCGATTCCACCGTCAACGTACTCGTAGTCGCCAGCGGGCAGCTCGGCGATGTCAGCGATCTTGTCACCGTTCTCCGCGCGCGCACGCTGGTAGGCGATGTCTCGTCCAGCCGCCTTGAAACCGTTGGCCTGAAGCACGTTATCGAGGGAGGCAACGGCAACCACGGGGGCGTAGGAAGCGGGTTCATCCAGGGTCGAGGAGTCGGGGTCGGAGGCGTAGGGCCAGGTTCTTACCCGAGTTGTTGCCGTAGCCTGCGGAGAATTCGTTACCGGCGGCAGCGTCGACTGCGACCCCCTTCTCCTGCAGCGTCTCGAAGATTCCCGCGTAGACGCTGTCGGCGGCGTTGTCCATGCCACCTGTCTGGCCGAGCGAAAGATTCACGACATCGGGGCGCAGGACCGCCATGTCATCCAGGGCGGATAGCAGCGCGGAGTCCGGGATACCGCCGCTGTCACGTTCGACCTTCGCGACGATGATCTGCGCGTCGGGGGCCACGCCCATAATCTCGCCGGCGTTACCCGCGGCGATACCGGCGACGTGCGTGCCGTGGGAACCTGCCGGGGACGCGTCGGCGTCATCGTCCGCGTAATCGTAGGCGAAGGGGAACTTCTCGGACACGTAGGTGCCGGTCTTGCCCGCGCCCAGCTGCGCGGCCAGGGAGGCCACCTTTCCCGCATCCAGGGCGGGAGTCCCGGACAGGGCACCAGCGAAGGCCGGGTGGGTCATATCCACGCCCGTGTCGATGACGGCGATGACCTTGCCCGCGCCCTTCTGGGACACCTGGTCGGCGTGCATGATGAGCTGGGCGCTCAGGTTGTCGGGATTCTGGCCCGCCAGGCGCGCGGCCGTGAAACCGCCCTCGGCGTCGGGCGTCACGTTATCGTCGACCTGAATCTCACGCTCGAGGAACGCGGCCTTCACGCCGCTGACGCTGCGGATCGCGTCAAGCGACCCAGCGGGGGCCTTCAGCGCGAATCCGCTGAAGGCGTTGGTGTACTCGCGGCTCACCTCGGCGGAGGCGCCCGGGTAGGCGGCTGCCACGGCCTCGTTCATGGCGGCGAGGGCGGCAGCGCGGTCGGTGCCGCTCGCCAGCTCGACGATGATGCCGACGACGCGCGCGGAGTCCTCAGCAGCGGAGGCCTGGGTCGGCGCAGCGGCCGGGGTCTGGCCGCTCTTCGAGGTCAGCGCGGTGTCGACGTCGCCGACCGGAATGATCGGTCTCGGTCGCGGACGGCGCGGGCTGTGGGGTGGCGGGGGCGGGGCGGGCGGCGACGCGATGGCCGCGGGCGCCACGAGCGCGAGCGCGCACGCCCCAGCGAGCGCAAGCAGCGCCACTGGTTTCTTCGGTGTCATAGTCGTAAAACTCCCATGTGTTGATGGAAAACCGATGGGGTGTCATGCAAAGTTCAACCCATCGGTCATTGTCTCGTAGGATACACGACACAACAAGGGGCCTTCGTCAGCGTTCCACGGGCTGACAAGGAGCCCGTCCATAAACGAGGCCTGGGCCCGGAAACGCTGTCATCACGCGTTTCCGGGCCCAGGGGGTGTGTCAGGAAGGAGCTAGCAGGTCACTTGACCCACACGCCAGAATCATCGAACGTGTAACTCTGTCCGTCGATCGATTGCGTACCGGTGTACATCGAGCCGTCGGAGCCCATGTAGTACCAGCGGTTTCCGACCTTGACCCAGCCGGTCTCCATGGCACCGGAGTTGTTCAGGTAGTACCAGCGGCCTCCACGGTTGAGCCAGCCGGTGTACATGTAGCCATCGGGGCCGAAGTAGTAGTAGCGGTTGCCGATGAGGTACCAGCCGCTACGCAGGTAGCCACTGCCGTCGTTGCACACGTACCACCAGCGCGCTCCATCGCCGACCCAGCGGCCGGACTTGTAGGGGGTGCACACGCCCGTGCCGGGGTTGCCGCCGTTGCCGGTGCCGGGCTGATCGCCCGTGTTACCGCCGTTGCCGGGCTGATCGCCCGTGTTACCGCCGTTGCCGGGCTGGTCGCCGGTGTTGCCACCGTTGTCGCCAGGCTGATCCGCGCCGCCGCCGTTACCGGCGGACTGTCCCACCGTGGTGGCCTTGGAGTGGTTGAGGCCGTAGTCCCACGCGAGGACGTAGGGCTTGTTGTAGCCGCCGCCGCGAATCTCGCTCATGTTGACGGTTGCCTTGTAGCGGTAACGACCGTTGGAGTAGGTCTGGTCGGCATCGTTACGGATGACGTCGCGGTAGATGTACTGGCCGCTGTTCGGATCGTTCACGGTGAAGCCTGCCAGCGGCGACTCGTCGCCGATCACGACCTCGAGGGTGGATCCACTCACCGTGGCGCTCTCGACGACCGGAGCCTTGGTGTCAACGCGGAAGTTGTAGGTGATGGACTGCTTGGTCGGAGACGGGCCGTCGTTGGTGGCGGCGATCGTCAGCGTGTACTTGCCGTCGGGCAGGTTCGAGTACTTGTAGTCGTTGAGGTTGATCGAGCGCGACTCGTGGTTTTCCTCAACCCAGCTCATGCGCTGCTCGTCGGAGTCGTACACCGACTTCCAGTTCTGCTTGGAGGTGAAGGAAGCGATGCTCTTGCCGACCTCGTTCGCGTAGGTCGTGGTGAGCGTGTGGACGCTTCGCAGCGTGCCCGTGCGAGGAGCGATTGCCGTGGGCGCACCTGAGGCCGTGGAGCGGGAGATCACGTAGCGCTCGGCGTTGGGACGACCCTGACGGTCGCGGCCCTTGACGAGGGGGTTGTAGCCGAGGAGGTTGCCGTTCGAACCGTTGTAGATGCCCGAGGACGCGGCGTGGCCGTCACCCTCGGAGACGAGCTGGTCGAAGATCGACGGCGTGCCCCAGGAGCCGTAGAAGCCCAGGTAGGGGACGGTCATGTCAGCCTGGCCATTCGTGCGCGAGGTGAAGCGCACGAAGTCGTCCAGGAAGGTGCCCTGAGGGCGCGTTCTCGGAGACGTACTGAGCGAACTGGCTGCCGGGCGTGATGTCGATGCCAACGGTGGCCTCGCCCTTGGCGGGGACGGTCACGCTGTTCTTGGAGAAGGTGACGTTGACACCCCTTTGCCGTTCCAGTCGCTGGACGTGCCGGTGAAGAGGCCACCCGAGATGTTCTCGGACAGGGCCTGAGCGGACATGTCGTAGGTCGCCGCCGTGCCGGACACGTTGTGCAGGGTGACGTCGAAGTGCCAGCCGTTGGTGCCGTCGCCGAGGTCCGCCTTGGGGCGGGAGGCGTCGGTCGCGCTGTTGACGGTCGGGTACACGCCCGTCGTCGTGGCAGCCTGAACGTTGACGAGGCCTGCGCCCTGCTTACGCGGGGAGTAGTAGGCGCCGTTGCTGCCGTTCGGGTCGGTGACGGGGACTGCGGTACCCATGGTGAGGTTCTGCACCACGTCGACCTTCTGGCGTGCGGTCATCGAGGAGAAGAGCGGGTCGTTCTGGACGCGCTCGAGGACAACGGCGCTGACGCCGGTGATCTGCGGGGTCGCCATGGACGTGCCGGACATGTACTGGTAGCCACCGCCGGGCACGGCGGAGTAGATGTTGCCGCCGGGGGCGGTTACCTCGGGCTTGAGGCGCATGTCGGGAGACACGCCCCACGAGCTGAAGTCGGACATCTTGTAGGCGCCACGACCGCCGCGCGCGTTTTCGATGGAGGCAACCGACACGACGGGCGCGAAGGTGGAGGGCTCACCCAGGGTCGAGGAGTCCGGGTCGGAGGCGTAGGGCAGGTTCTGCCCGACTCTGTTGCCGTAGGCAGCCGAGTACTCGTTACCGGCGGCCACATCGACGATGATGCCGTTGTTCTGCAGCTTCTCGTACACGCCTGCGAACAGGGTGTCGGCCGCGCTATCCATGCCGGCCGTGCGGCCGAGGGACAGGTTCACGACGTCGGGCTTGATGATCGCCATGTCATCGAGAGCGGCGAGCAGGGCGGAGTCGGGGATGCCACCGCCGCGGCTGCGCGCGACCTTGCCGACGATGATCTGAGCATCGGGGGCAATACCCGTGATCTGACCGCCGTTACCAGCGGTAATGCCGGCCACGTGCGTGCCGTGAGAACCGGCCGGGGAGGCGTCGTTGTCATCGTCCGCATAGTCGTAGGCGAAGGGGAACTTCTGGGACACGTAGGTGCCGCTCTTGCCCACCTGGCGCGCCAGGGCAGCGCCCTTGGAGCTATCGATGGCGGGGGTTCCGGACAGGTTGCCACGGAACGCGGAGTGGTACATGTCCACGCCCGTGTCGATGATGGCGACGACCTTGCCAGAGCCGGTCTGGGAGATGTTGGTGGCCTTCATCATGGCCTGGGCGGACGTGACGTCACCGTGCTGCGCGGCGCGCATAGCAGCCATGGGGCTGCTCTCGGCGTCGGCGGGACTGTCGGACTCGGCGGCGCCGGTGCCCTCCGCGTCGGTGGGCGTGTCATCGCCTTCGTCGCTCACGCGCGTCTCGTGGTCGAGGAACGCGCTCTGCACGCCGCTCACACCACGGATCGCGTCCATCGAGCCGATGGGGGCGCTCAGCGCGAAGCCTGTAAAGGTGTTGACGTACTCGTGGGTCACCTCGGTGGAGGCGTCCGGGAAGGCCGCAGCCACGGCCTCGTTGATGGAGGCGAGTGCGGCGGTCGTGTCGGTGCCGTCCTCCAGCTGGACGATCATGTCCACGACGGTCGAGGAGTCGTCCTCGACCGTGGCAGGGGCATCCTCGTCGAAGAGGGACTCGCCGTCAGGCGAGGTCAGCGCGTTGTCGACGTCACCCACGGGAAGCTCGGGAGCGGGCTCGCTCGCCGCAGCCGCATCGGCGGCTGACTGTTCAGACTGCGCGGCGTCGGCATCAGAGCCGACCTGGTGGATGAACGACCCCGGCATCGCAGGGACGTGGGCAGCGCGATGGCAACCGCAGCATGCGCTTACGATAGCGAGTAGCTTCGCCGGTTTCTTCGGTGTCATATGTCTAACTCCAATGATGGTGTCGGTGACCCGGACGGGCCGGAACAAACTTTGACCTAGTGGTCACTGGAGATCAGAGTACAACACTTATCGCGGAATCTAAAAGCCCTTTTTTAACATTTCCCAAACTTTTTCAACAACGAATCCTGGGTTTGACGACACCCGTACGAAGTGCCGCCAAACCCAGGCATTGCAGGGATATCTTCCCCTCCACTTACCCGATCAGGGCACCTGAAGGGCCGAAGACATAGGTGCGCCCACTGATTATCTGCACATCGGTCAACATCACTCCGTCAGGCCCCAGATAGTACCAGGCGTCACCCTGCTTGAGCCATCCGGTGCGCATCGCTCCTGTCAAGTCCAGGTAGTACCAGGAGCCGCCTACTTCTATCCATCCGGTGTGCATATTGCCGGAGGATCCCAGGTAGTACCAGGAGCCGCGGTCAAACAGCCATCCGGTGCGCATGACGTTCGTAGCCGGGTCGAGGTAGTACCAGTAGGGTCCTCCATACACGCCGTCACGCACCCATCCGCTCGCCAGCGCCCCGGTAGCGTCCGCGTAGACCCACTCGCCGCTCGGGCGCTTGAGGAACCCGGTCATCATGTAGCCGGAGGGGCCGAACTGGTAGTCGGCGCCGTCAATCGTGAACCATCCCCCGGCGAGGTAGCCGGTCTCGTTGGCACACACGTACCACCAGCCGGTGGCGTCCTTGGCCCAGTGGCCGCCCTTGGGGCTCACGCACGGGCTGGGCGTTCCCGGGTTGCCGCTCGGCAGGTTGATCGGGAAGACCTCGGAGGGGTTCAAAGCCGTAATCCCACGCGAGGATGTACGGGTTGGCGATGACGTCGCCCGTGCCGCCCTGATCGGTCCACGCCTGCTGGATCACGCTCATCGGAATCTCCACATGGTACGCATAACGACCGTCGGCGCCGACGCTGCCCTCGTCCTCGGTGAAGACGTGGCGGTAGAACCACAGGCCGTCGGCCGGATCGTGCAGGTCGACCGCCGCCAGCGGCGAGTCATCGGTGACGTCGAAGGTGACGACGAAGCCCTCATCCTTTCCGGAGTACACCAGCTCGGAAATGACGGGCGCCGCGGTGTCGAGGCGGAACGTGTAGGAGATGGACTGCTCGGTGGGTGACGGCCCGTCATTGCGGGCGGCAATCGTGAGCGTGTACTGGCCGTCGGGCAGATCCTTGAACGCGTCTGCGGTGGCATCCAGGGCCGTGGGGTCGTGGTAGGCCTCGACCCACGTGTTCTCCTCTGTGCTCGTCAGGTAGATGGACTTCCAGTTCCGGTAGTTCGTCACCGACGCGACGGCTTCCCCGGCCTCGTTCGTGTAGGTGCTGGTCAGCGTGTGGACGCTGCGCAGTGTGCCCGTGCGCGGTTCGAGGACCGTGGGGGCGCCCGAGGCCTCGGCCCGGGAGATCACGTAGCGCTGGGCGTTGGGGTTGCCGGTGCGGTCGGCCGCCTTGACGAGGGGGTTGTAGCCGAGGAGGTCGCCGGTCTTTCCGTTGATGATGGCCGAGGCGCGGGTGTGCGCTCCGCCGTCGGAGGCCAGCGCGTCGAAGATCGGAGCCTCACCCCAGTCGCCGTAGAAGCCCAGGAAGGGCACGGACAGGTCGGGCTGGCCCTCGGTACGCGAGGCGAAGCGCACGAAGCCGTCCAGGAAGGTGCCGGACGGCGCGTTGTCCGCGACATACTGGGCGAACTCGGCGCCGGGCGTCACGTCAACGCCGACGGTGACCTCGCCCTTCGCGGGGACGGTCACGCTCGCGCCCTCAGTCGAGGCCGATGCCGCGCCGGAGTACGTGACCTCCACGCCACGGCCTCGCCAATCCGAGGAGTGCTCAGTGAAGAAGCCGCCGTCGACGATCTCTGAGAGCGCCTGGGAGCCGAGCTCGTAGGTCGCGGGCGCGTCGGAAAGGTTGTGGAGGACGACGTCGAAGTGCCAGCCCTTGGTGCCGTCGCCCAGGTCCGCCTTGGGACGGGACGGCTCGGGAGCACCCTTCACGGTCGGGTACACGGACGAGGTCGTGGCCGCCAAGGCGTCAACCAGACCGGCTCCCTGCTTGCGCGGGGAGTACAGGGCGCCCGAGGTCTGGGCCGCGTCGGTCAGCGGGCGCGCGGTGCCCATGATGAGGTTCTGGACGACGTCAACCTTCTCGCGCGCACTCATCGAGGCAAAGAGCGGATCGGACTGGACGCGCTGGAGGACAATCGCGGAAATGCCCGCCATCTGCGGGGTCGCCATGGACGTACCCGAGGTTTGCTCGTACGCACCGTTCGGTATCGCCGAGAACACGTTGCCACCGGGCGCCGCGATCTCAGGCTTGAGCCGCAGGTCCGGGGACACGCCCCACGCGGAGAACTCGGAGGCCTCATAGTTCGTGGACTGGGGCAGGACCTGCCCCTCGGTCATCGTGAGGTGATGGTCGGCGGCCTCGAGCATCGCTAGGCCGTCGGCCTGGGAGATGAACGCAGCCGGGACGTCCTGTGTCGTCAGGTTCATGATGATCAGCGAGCCGACCGAGACGTTGTTGTAGACCAGGACGCCCGCAGGGTGCAGGTCGTAGAGGTTCTCGACCTTCTTCTGGTAGGTCATCTTGCCGCGCGAGACCAGCGCGATCTTGCCGGACAGCCCGTTCGGGAACTTCTCCTTCAGGGCGGCAACATCCTCCTCGGAGGCGAAGCCGGCGTCCACGTACTCGTAGGTGCCAGCCGGCAGGTCGGAGAAGTAGGCGACCTTCTCGCCGTTCATGCCGCGCGAGCGCTGGTAGCCGATGTCCATGCCGGCCGCCGTGAAGGCGTTGCGGATGAGCGCGTTCTCGACGGAGCCTACGGCCACGACCGAGGGGTAGGTGGCGGGCTCGTCCATCACAGAGGTGTCGGGGTCGGAGGCGTAGGGCAGGCCCTTGCCGGAGTTGTTGCCGTATCCGGTCGAGAAGGCGTTGCCCGCGGCCGCGTTGACGGTGATGCCCTCCTCCGCCAGCTTCTTGTAGACGGTCGCGTAGACCGAGTCGGCCTCGTTGTCCATGCCGGCCGTCCACCCCAGCGACAGATTGATGACGTCCGGGTGCAGGACCACCATGTCGTCGAGGGAGGCGAGCAGCGCCGAATCCAGGAGCGCGTCGTCCTCGGTGCGCGTCACCTTTGCCGACGATGATCTGCGCGTCGGGGGCCGTGCCGACGATCTTGTCGGCGTTACCGGCGGCGATGCCGGCGACGTGCGTCCCGTGGAAGCCCGAGCCGCCCTCACGCGGGGAGGCATCGTTGTCACCGTCCGCGTAGTCGTAGGCGAAGGGGAACTTCTCGTTGACGTACACGCCGGTCGTGCCCTGCCCCAGCTTGGGCCGCAGGGCGTCCACGGCATCCTCGGACAGGGCGGGCGTGGCGGCCAGCGCGGGCGTGAATGCCTGGTGCGTCATGTCCACGCCCGTGTCAATGACGGCGATGACTGTGCCCTCGCCCTTCTGGGTGACCTGGTCGGTGCGCATCATGAGCTGGGCGCTCAGGTTCGCAGGGTCCTGCCCCTCCACCCTTGAGGCCCGGGTGCCGCCCTCGGCATCGACAGCGGCCACGTCGCTCACGTGCCCCTCGCGCTCAAGGAACGCGGCCGTGACGCCCGGGGCCTTGCGGATCGCGTCCAGCGACCCGGCGGGCGCCTTGAGGGCGAAGCCGTCCAGGACGTTGGCGTACTCGCGCTCCACGCTCACCGAGGCGTTTGGGAAAACCCCGGCCACGGCCTCGTTCACGGAGGACAGGGCCGCAGCGCGGTCGGTCCCATCGGCGAGCTGCACGATGATGCCGACGACACGCGCCGGGTCCTGGCCGGGCGAATCGGCCTCCTGCGTCTGCCCGTCCTTCGAGGTCAGCGCAGTATTGACGTCGCCCACCGGGGACGAGGCCGGGGTGTCCTGTGCGGGCAAGTGGCCTGGGAGCATCGGCGAGGCCACGGACGCTGGGCCCGTCACCACGAGCGCGAGCGCGCCGACAAACGCCAGGAGGGAAGCTGGTTTCTTCATTGACATAAGCCTTCTCCATTGAGTATCACAGACGACTGCTGCCAGTGTGGGCACCCCCACGTCGCAGCCGCCTGAGACTACGCTACCGGAAAAGGCGAGAGTGACAATCTCAATCCCGCTTACTCAACCGTTAAGCCCGACTGAATTGTCAAACGGGCCGGGCCCGGGAACGCGAAACGCTGCGTTCCCGTCCTACTACCAGTAGGGCCCGGCTGCGCATGGAGGGGTGCGGCGGTGAGTGGTTCGGTGTGTCAGTTCCGCGTTTGTTCTTGTTTGTTGGGGCGCTGCACCCGATCCGTAGGCAATGCACCTCTTCTGTTCGGGTGCACCGCCACGTAACGGGTGCACCGCCCCATATCGGGTGCAGCGCCACGTAACGGGTGCAGCGCCCCTGATCGGGTGTAGTGCCCCTGTACTTCTGGCAGTTGTGGTGGTTGCCGGGGATGTGGGCGTCTTCTGAGCTTGAGTTGTCTGCTTGGGTTGTCTTCCGGGCTTGGGTTGTCTGCTTGGGTTGTCTTCCGCTTGGGGCACTTCGTGGCGTCTCATGTTGTGGTTCCTCAGAAATGTCGCACGTAATTCCCCGACATGTATTTCAAACATTGAAATCACATCGTTGGAATTCTGCGGTTTTCCCGATACCTATGAAAAGTTAGGGTACCCAAATTACGTGCGAGTTTTGGTTGATGAGGCGCCCAAGGCGAACGCCTGTGTTCGGTCGTCGTCCCACGACACTGTCCACGATCCCCGGGACGCTTCGAACACCACCCCCACACCCCACAATGCGAAGAGCCCGTTAAGCCCGACTGAATTGTCAAACGGGCCGGGCCCGGGAACGCAGCGTTTCGCGTTCCCGGGCCCGGCCGGTGCGTGTCAGAGGCGTCAGGTCACTTCACCCATGCGCCGTTGGCGTCCAGGTAGTACCAGGTGCCACCCAGGTTGATCCATCCGGTCTGCATAGCACCCGAGGCGTTCAGGTAGTACCAGGTACCGCCCAGGTCCAGCCATCCGGTCTTCATAGCACCCGAGGCGTTCAGGTAGTAGTAGGTTCCGCCCAGGTTCAGCCAGCCGGTCGCCATCGCGCCGTTGCCATCCAGGTAGTACCAGGTGCCACCCAGGTTCAGCCAGCCGGTCTGCATAGCGCCCGAGGCGTTCAGGTAGTACCAGGTACCGCCCAGGTCCAGCCATCCGGTCTTCATAGCGCCGTTACCGTCCAGGTAGTACCAGGTGCCACCCAGGTTCAGCCAGCCGGTCACCATGTAGCCGTTCGCGTCGTGGTAGAACCAGGAGCCCTGGTCCATCACCCAGCCGGTGCGCATGTAGCCCCTGGCATCGAAGCGGAAGACACGACGGTCAATCGTGACTGCAGTGTTCACCGGGTAGGAACCGTCAGCATTGCGGTACCACCAGCCCATCGAGTCCTGCATCCAGGTGCCCGTGGGAGCGGGCTGCGGATCCGGCTGAGGCTGGGGGTCCGGCTGCGGCTGAGGCTGGGGGTCCGGCTGCGGCTGCGGGTCCGGCTGCGGCTGGGGGTCCGGCTGGGGCTGGGGGTCCGGCTGGGGCTGCGGATCGGGCTGCGGCTGCGGATCCGGCTGAGGCTGCGGATCGGGCTGCGGCTGCGGATCGGGCTGAGGCTGCGGGTCAACCCACGGCGCGGGAGCGGTCGCATCCTGCTTCAGGGACTTCACAACGGCGATCGTCGTCGCCGTTGCCTCGGTTCCGTCGGGCAGGGTGGCGGTCAGGTTCACCTGATCCCAGTCAGCAATGTTGCCGCCGGTGATCGTCGCACTCTTGCCGTCCTCGGCAGCCTTCAGGATGACCGCACCGCCATACTCCAGGCCCCAGGTCAGGGTCGCGTCCTTGAACTTCTCGGGCAGCAGCGGCTTGAGGGTAACGGTCTCACCCTCCTCCATGTCCACGCGCAGGTGATCGACGGCGATCTCGTCCTCGCCCAGCTCGGTGGCACAGACGTTGACGGTGGCCATCACCGGGTCGAAGACCATCGGATCCATGTAGTCAGCGACAGCCCTAACGTCCGAGCAGCCTTCCTTCAGGGCAGTCACGAGGCCCGACTCATCATCGACGTTCAGGACGTCGATGTCATCGCCGGACCAATTGATCTTCGTCATGTTGGCGTTCTCAGGCTGGTGCGTGACGCCGATCATCGTCTGCTGACCAACAGTCATGGTGAGCTGACCCGACTCGATACCGAAGTCAAGGGAGGTCATGGCGACGGGCTCGATCGCGACGTCGGCACGCTTCGAGGGCTTCCGTCGCTCCCCCACGCAACGAGCTTCACGGTCGCGGGCAAGGCCTCCGTGTGGCCAGCCTTCGTCCAGGCCGCCTGGATATCGGAGAACTTGATCTCAAAGCTGTAGTGGTGAACGCCGTCGGCGGTGACGTTGCCGGGGAAGTCGACGACGCGACGATAGAAGATGGCGTCGGTGGCCGGGTCGCGCAGGTCGATACTGGACAGGCCCGGGTTGTCCTCGACCTTGAAGGTGACGGAACCGCCGAGCCCCTCACTGATGGTCGTGACACCAGAAATCGTGGGGCCGTACATGTCGGGGTCGGGCGCCGCAAACGCGGGGGCTCCGAAGGCTGCACCGGACGCCACCATCGCGCCGGTCGCCAAGGTCGCCAGGAACGCCTGTGAACTAACTGGGACATACTCACTCCAATGTTGATCCAACGAGCCATACCGCCCGGTTAGGCTTAAGGCTCGTAGGACGAACGCTACTGCGTAAATGAATACCTAGCAAGCCATTACCCACTTACCACCCGCAAGATACAAGCTATTACGTGGAGCTTTCAGTGACACCTAAGCCCATTTTTGGGCCGGTTTTCAACAGCAAACTAACCAATGCACATATGTTTCGACTCGCGCGCACGTTTTCTCAATCACAGATCGTTTAAATTCCTGAATATTTCAATGAACCACTCTACTGTCTACCCGGTAAGCGCACGCCGCCCCGGCCTCGTCACTGCCGATCCGACAGCTCCAGGTTCGCGCGCACGACGATCCCGATGCGCTCAAGCATCGCATCATCAACCCAGCCCCCATCCAGGGCCGCCAGGCGCGGGTGCACGGGGGCCTCGTCGAAAAGACGATCGAAGCCGAGAATTCCTCGCCACAGCGGAATGAGCTCCTCGTGATAGGTGTGCCCGTGGCCGCCGGGCGCGGTCCCCGCGACGGGCAGGTCGGCAAGCACCTGAATGTAGGTCGCGAATCGCGTGAACTCCACGTTCATCGAGACGTCGCGCCCGGCGCGTTCGCGCAGCCAGTCCGGCTGCGTCCAGATGAGCTTGTTGGTCCACCACACGACCGGATCCGAAGGATGCTGGGCGTAGACGACGCGCGGGAACCCCCACGGCCCAAGCTCGCGCCCATACAGGTCGGTACGCAGGTCCGAGGGCTCGTTGACGAAGCGCACGCGCCGCGCATTATGGACGACGGGGGCCACCTCGGGGCTGCCCTTGTGCCGAGCGGCCGTCAGGGCCGCATGCATCGGCGTGAATGAGGGAGTGCCCACCCACAGGGCACCATCCACCCGCGCCAGGACGTCCTCGAAGGACTCGAACACGGACTGCGACGCGAAGGCCCCCAAAGGACTCACCGCACACGAAGAGGGCGGGTCGGTCGGCCTCGTCCATGAGATCCAGCTCGGCGCGCACGGCGGCAAACAGCGCGGCAGAGGCCTCCTGCGCGGGCTCGAGTCCCGTCAGCCAGTTCAGCGCCGAGGGCACGTAGGAGTACTGCAACGAGGCCGTGGCGCAGTTCCCGCGCGTGAGGAACTCCAGGGGCTGGACCTGCCACTCGTCCACCCACCCAGACCCGGTGGACGCCGCGATGAGAATGACGGCCCGGTCGAACGCGCCCGTGCGGTGCAGCTCGGCGACGACCGTGGCGGCCGCCTGCTCAATGCCCGACCCGCCCGTGGGCATCCCGGAGTAGACGCGGATGGGCTCCATCGCCACCCCACCACACACCTGCGCGATGTCAAGGCGCGAGGGGCCGCGCCCAAGGAAGACGCGCCCCTGCCCACCCACCGACTCCCAGGTGACGGACGAGGCCGGGGACGCCGAACGCTCAGGGACGAAAGGCTGGTAGATGCCGCGCGCCGTACGCATGTTGAGCTGCTCGGCCTTGCGGCGAAAGAAACCGATGCCGCCTCGCAGGATGACTTTGGACGTCAAGAAGAACATGATCGCGAACAGGATCACCATGCTCACCACGATGGCGGCCGGGCGCGGCATGTGCGCGTCCAGGGATGCGATGAGCATCCAACACAGCCCATTCAGGGCTCCAACGATACGCAGCAGCATCCATGACACGACGACCGCTCCCGCGGTTCCCAACAGGTATTCGCCGAAGGTCTCCCCCGGCATGTTCACGAGCGCCGCAGCCTTGCGTGCCCTGCGATAAGACTGGATGACGGCGTAGATCCACCAGAGCGCAAAGAGAGCTCCGATTCCGATGCGGAAGCCGAGCTCGACGGGCTCGGAGGCGCTGATCGTCAGGCCGGTCAGGCGAATGACAAGCTGGGCCACGTTCTGCACGACGACGCCGGCGACATATCCGCAGGCGACCAGGATTCCCGAGGCAACGGCGTGCCACGCCCACGAGCGCGCCATGAGCGAGGGGGACACGCTCACCGCATACATCGCCAGCGCCGCGATGACACCCAGAAACGACAAACCCATGCGGACATTGTGCCAGGAGGCGGGTGCGCTCTCAGAGCAGGAACGAGGCCTGTCACCCCGAGGCACCCTCGCCCCGGCCGCAAGTAACAAGCGAGCGCACGGAAATGGTTGCGATTGTAACGGGGTGCCCAGTGATGGCCGGAGATGTATTCTTGCCACCAGGTTAAGGCTTCATCTACAATGGATATCGTCTATTGGTGGGGGGTGACAATGTCATTATTCGAGGATGATCCCAACCTGATTCGCCGTCAGGAGCGTCAGGTACGAGAGCAGGCGGAACGCGCCCGCGCGATGCGTCAGCGCATCGAATCTGTCCAAGGAGTAGGCGTCTCTCCCGACAGCAGTGTTGAGATCATTGTCGATTCAGCAGGGACGCTGCTCGGCATTGGCATCGAGGGCGCGCCCAACGAGATGTGCGAGGCCATCATGGCCGCCTACGCGGCCGCCCGCCGCAACGCTGGCGAACAGGTGATCGCAGCTTCCCAGGAGGCTTTCGGCCCCCAGTACACAGGCATTGAACGCATGCGCTCACTGTACGGCATCCCCGAACCCGACGACCCCGCCGACGATGATTCCACTCTCCTGGTTCGCCGACGGAGGCCCTGGGGGTGAGCGAGAATTATGCGGCCGATCCGTCGGCTATGACCGCGCACGCGCATCGGCTCAGCTCCTACCAGGGCGACCTGGAGCTGGCCTCCGATGCGCTGCGCCAGGCCTCGGCCAACAAGGGCGCTTTCGGGGCGATGGTCGGCCCTTTCATCGCCCCTCTCTTCCAGCTCGTCGAGGCCGGGGAGCACCTGGCCATCAACGGTGCGAGCATCGCCCTGGACAAGCTCTCCCAGTCCCTGATCGCCAGCGCGCGCGACTTCGAGGCGCACGAGGCGGCTTCGGCGGCCAGCCTGACCGAGGTCGGTCCGGGTGGACGGGGAGGCCTCGGTGTCCGCTGACGGCACGAATTCTCTCGTCGCCGAGCGCCAGGACACCACCTCGACCCTGTCGGGCGCGGGCCTCCTCGACGATATCGAGCAACTCAGCTCGGCCATTACCAACAAGTCGTGGGTGAGCGAGGCCCTGGCGGGCGTCGCCATGGGCGTCGACACCATCGCGTACGTGTCCGACCCCCTCGGAACCCTCATGGCCTGGGGCATCGGCTGGGTCTTCGACCATATCCAGCCTTTCAAGGATTGGATGCTCCAGCTCGCCGGCGACTCCGACCAGCTGCGCGCAAACGGCCAGACCTGGAAGAACATCTCCGCGACCCTGCGGGCAGCGGCGCACAACATCGAACAAGACGTGCGGGCTTCATTCCCTGACGGGTCGTCCACAGGCAGCACAGCCAGCGCCTACGTCACCGCTTCCAGCGCCACGACCGCGGGCATCGCAATGGCGGGCACCCTGTCGGGGGCGGTGGGCACCGCCTACGACGTGTGCGCCGTCATCATCCAATTCGTTCACGACTTTGTGCGCGACGCGATCAGCCAGGTCGTCGGCTCGATCCTGTCGTATGCGGTGGAGCTGGTTGCGTCTTTCGGGACGGCATTCCCCCTCGTCATGGAGCAGATTTCCACTAGGGTCGCCTCCCTGATGGGCGGCGTCTCCAAGCGCATCAGCGCCCTGAAGGAATCCCTGTCGAACCTGGGCGCTCAGCTGACCAACGCCGACCAGCTGCTCAAGTCGCTCAAAGAATGGCTCCACAACCTCACCCACGCTGACGCGTCGACAGCTCGCGCTGATGGCGTGGCCCCGCCCAAGGCCTCGATGGCGAGCGATGCCCCCGCGCCGAAAACGTCGGCCGACGCACCCGCCCCAAAGGGAGACCTGCCGGAGGGGCCACACCCCCCACTCGGGCGATCCGGCGCACAACTACGGAGTCGAATTTTCATCACGAAACAGGGCTCGTATCGATGAGTAACGGTTGGAGCCGCCTATGAAGTCAGTATTCACAGTTGCATACAGGGGAACCTTCGGCGAGTTCATGGGACTGTACCGGATCGGGGACGAGAAGCGTGTGCGTTGGGGCAAAAGCTTATTCATTGAGGCGATCAGCAACATCGACCCTGCGCAGCGTTACCCCATGTGCGAGTTCCTCTTAGACCGCGAGTGCGTTCTCGATGCGGGCACCAAGGATGGAACGAACCCGTTCCACATTCTCTTCGCGCAACGCGCGCACGACCCCGGTTTCGACGCACAGCTCACAGGCTCGCACGATACCGTGTACGACGTTGCTCGCCGATGGCCCCACCGACAGGCACTGGCCGATCGCATCGCCACACGCCTCGGCATCGACCCCACCACTTCGACCCAGGACACATGACATGACCCCCACTTTCGAGGACAGCGCGCGCAATTTCCTGTCGCTTCTCAACAAGCTGCCCCCCACGCCAGCAATCACCTTCCGAGGCTTCGTCGACCCCTCCGTCACGCAGGCCCGCGTGGTTACCTCGCCCGCACTGACGGCGACCTCACGCAGCATCGCAATCGCCACGAACAACCTGCGCGCCCCTCTCGTCGCGGTGATCGTGGGCGCGAACGGGCGCGACCTGGCACCCCTCATGGCGGGCGCACCGACGTTCAACCTCGAGGAAGTCACCTACCTGCCCGGGACCTACTTCTGCCAGCACCCTGCCGTGGAGTTCGCGGGCGTTACGATCCAAGTCTTCGAGGAGATGTGCGTGAGCGAGGATGGCACGAGCCTGGACATCGCCCGTCCCCTCGGCTCGTGGGACCCGATCCTCGCGGTCCTGGAACCCGCCCTGCGCGAGGCCCGCGCCCAGTGCCTCGCCCTACCCGAGGGGGCCTCGGACCGATTCATGGTCCCCGTCGAGTAAAACCCGCTCGCCGCCCGCGCGGCGGCAGACACTAAGGAACGCTCATGACCACCACGTACATTACCAACGCCGGGGCTGCGATCGTCTCACGCAAGATCGTCGAGCGGACGGGCAACATCAAGTGGCTGACCCGCGAGGCGCCCATCGCCCCGCAGGACACGGGCTGGCGCATCCTGTCCGACCGCGACACCGACGAGTACCTGGCCGATCCGGCCAACATGACGGTGGTCGACTTCAACGACATCTGCGACATCGAGCCGGCCTGCATCGGCATCTACGACCTGCCGGTCGGCTCCGACATCCAGCTCGTCGTCGAGTCCGACGGCCGACGCCGCTGGTTCGACAACAAAACCGAGCGCGAGATCTCCTTCACCTGAGCCCCGACGCCGCGCCCGGCACCTCGTTCGACCGCTCCCCCAGCCACACGAGGGTCGTGTAGGGGATGGCGATGTCCTGGCCCGGCGCGTAGCCCAGGTGTTCGTACAGGTACCAGCGCAGGTTCGCCTGCATGCGCTCGCGCCCGGCCGGGGTGGATCGGATGTAGGACGAGCGCGTGGTCCCCAGGGTGAGGATCTGCTCGGGCGTCATGACGTCCTGCCAGGCGACCTGCGTCAGTCGCATGGGCGCAAACCCGCCGCCCGGCGTGGGCGGCCGGTCGGGTCGGTGGACGTCTCCAGAGCGCATGATGCGGGTCAGGCGGTGCACCCATGGGATCGACACGTCCATCTGGTTCCACACGATGCCGAGCACGCCGCCCGGCGCGAGGATGCGAGCGGCCTCGACGCCCGCACGCTCGGGGTCAACCCAGTGCCACGACTGGGCAAACACGACGATATCGAACACTGCGTCCGGCAGGGTCGTCTCCTCGGCGACGCCGGCGTGCCACGTCACGCCAGGAATGGACGAGGCCTGGGCGCGCATCGCTCCAGAGGGTTCCACCGCGTCCACGACGGCCCCGGCGCGGGCCAGGAGCTCGCTCATTTTGCCGGTGCCCGCGCCGATGTCGGCAGCGCGCAGCGAACCATCCCGGCCCGACGCATCCACGCCCCGCGCGCGCCGCGCGGCATCGACCAACGCGGCCACGGCCTCGCCCGGGTAGGCGGGGCGCACGGAGGCGTACGAGCCGCCCTCCCCGACGAATGGGTTGACATCCAGCGAGGCGGACGCCCCGTCCGACAACGTGGCACAATCCGCGCTCCCACGCGCATCCGCGGCGTCATCCACGCGGTCGGCCACGGCCTCGTCCCCGGGGGCGCTCACAGAAGCCCGCTGCCCAGTCGACACACGTCGTCGACGTAGTGTACGTACCAGGGCTGGCTGCGCCACTCCTCGTAGGTCAACTCACGCGAGCGCTCACGGGTGCGCTGGTCGTTACCGTGCAGCAGCTCGACCAGGCGCGCGTCGTCCGCGACGAGAGTGATCTCGTAGTTCAGGCCGAAGGAGCGCACATCCATGTTGGACGAGCCGATCGCACACAGGCTGCCGTCCACGATGACGTACTTGGAATGTAACATTCGCGGCTTGCGGTACAGGTGGATGCGAACGCCGGCCTTGAGGAGCGTGCCGTAGTACGAGCGCTGGGCGTGCCCGACCAGGAACTGGTCGAATTGCTCGGAGACGAAGAGCTCGACCTCGACGCCGGACAGGGTGGCGTTGGTCAGGGCGGTGATGAGCGCCTCGTCGGGGATGAAGTAGGGGCTCGTGATCGTCACGTGTGTGCGCGCCGAAGAAATCATGTGCACGAAGGCCCGCAGGTTCGGCGTGCCCTTAAACGCGGGGCCCGAGGGGACGATCTGCATCGCCGAGGCCTGGGGATTCTCGCGCTGTTCGTCCGTGGGCGCGATGGGCGCGATGGGCGCGATGGGCGGGGTGAGGTCGGCGGGCGTGAGGACTTCCTTGCAGGCGTAGTACCAGTCGACGGCGAAAACCGCCTGGATCTGGGAGACGATGGGGCCGGTGACGGACACGCTCGTGTCGTCGTAGAGTATGCCAGCCTTTGCGTAGGAAGGGGTGTCGTAGTCTGGGGCCACGAGGTTGTGGGAGCCTACGTACGCCTCGCGCCCGTCGATGACGAGGATCTTGCGATGGTTGCGCAGGTCGGGTCGGCGGATCTGGCCGCTCAGCGGCGCGAAGGGGAGCATCTGGTGCCACAGGATCCCCATGTCGTCGAGGCGCCGACGGAAGGCCTTATGGCCGGGGATCGTGCGCATGCCGTGGTGGTCGACGAGGAAGCGCACGGTGACACCGCGTGCCTTCGCGCGAGCCAGGGCCTCGTACAGGGGGGCCGTGTATTCGTCCCAGGATGTCTGGAAATACAGGACGTTGACGTGATGGGTGGCCTTGTCGACGCTGTCGGCCATCGCGCGGAACGTCTCGGCCGTGTCGTTGTAGAGGTGGCCGACGCGGCCCACCGACGCCGGGAACCCAGTCAGGTTGCCCGACAGTCGCATGATGGACGAGGTGTCGTCGTCCGAGCCGATGGGCAGACCATCCTCACCGGTCTGCACGTCGTAGGACTCGGCTTGAGGCGCGGTCGAGCCCCGGCCACGATGGCGTCGATGAGCTCTCGTGCTTCCGGGTCGTCGTCGAGGCGGCGTCCCATCGCCCACCAGGAGCCGAAAATGAAGTAGAGCGGCACACCCACGAACGGCGAGAGAAAAATCAGCACCAGCCACGCGTTCGAGGTCGACGCGCGCCTGTGCTTGGGAACGACACCCAGCGCGACGGCACGGATGGCGAACTCGAAAGCCCCGAAGAGGAGCCAGGCCCACAGCGGGGGATCAGGATGTGGCGGCATCATGTGCCTATTTTACCGGCCGCCCCAGATCCTGACGGGCCCATCGCTGCCAATGCGGCGCGTAGGTCTGCCCGTCGCGCGCGATGGCGCGGCTTCGGCGTTCCTCCTCGCCGGGGTCGGCGATCCACACGGACAGGTCGGCCTCGGCCTCGAGGGCACCGCAGCCCTCGATGATCGCGGGCGCCAGGGGGACCCGCACGGCGTGGCCGGGCGCGCTGGCCTCCCAGTCCCAGGTGACGTAGGACGAGGATCGCCCCGCGCGCAGGTTGTGCGCGATTGCCCGGGCGACGCGGGCACCTTCGGCCAGCCCGTCCCAGCCCGGGTACCAGTCGTCCAGGTGGAGGATCTGCCAGCCCTCCAGCTGGCGCTCAAGGGCCGCGGCCAGGGTGGACTTGCCCGACCCCGAGTACCCGTCGATCGTCACGACGGGGACGCCCGCGGGCGCGGCCTCGCACATCGACGAGGCCCCGGCGGCCTCCTTCGCGAGGGCGCGCAGGCGAGGGGCGAGGTCGCGCGCGGCCTCTTCGGGGGAGAGGGTCACTGGCACGGTGACCCTCTCCCCCACTCCCCTGCGCGCGTCCTCGGGGGACGTGGCCGCCCCACGCTGGCCGGTCATCGGCCCACCAGCGCGAAGGTTCCGGCCCACACGCTCACGGCCAGCGCGATCGCGGGAATGGCCACGGCGACGGCTATAAGCACGGCGTCCGCGGCGCGCAGGCGCGAGGGACGCGCCCACGTGCGCTGACCCTTCGCACCGAAGCCGCGCGCCTCCATCGTGGTGGCGAGCTTGCCGGAGCGACGCAGCGCGAACACGAGCAGCGAGAACGAGCCGCGCAGGAAGGAACGGATGCGCGAGGCGTCGCCGACGCCTCGGGCGCGTCGGGCCCTCTCGAGGGCCTTCCAGTCGGCAGCCATGAGCGACGTCATGCGCGCACCGGCCAGCGACGCCAGAACGGGCCTGGCGGGCAGGTGCAGGATCTGCGCGAGGCCGTCGCCCATGTCTGTGGGATCGATGCGGTCGAGCAGCGCAATCGCCGGGATGACGAGGGCGCACATGCGCAGGCCGATGCCCAGGGCCAGCCATATCGAGTGTTCAGAGATGGCTGCGGGGCCGAATTCCCAGAACACCCGGCCGCCCGGCGAGGCGTAGAGCAGCATGGACAGCGCTCCCAGCGGCGCGGCCACCGCCAGCGGCGTCGCCTTGAGCGCGAAGCTGCGCGCCGACACGCCCGACAGGGGGACGAGTGCGAGCTCGAGGGCCAGCGCGACCCCTGCGCTCACGGGGTCGATCGAGATCAGCAGCGGCGTGGTCGCGACCAGCAGGGCAAGCACGCGGGCGACGGGGTTCGTGCGGGCCAGGAGGCCACGCCGGGGCGCTCGGGCGGAGGTGGGCGCACACATCCGTGCGGCACCCGCAGTCGCCGCACTGGCAGGCACCTCGCCCGCAGGCGCGTCAGCACCCGTCGCATCGCCGATTATCGTCGCGTCCGCGCTATCGCCAGATTCCGACCCGACACTCGTGCGGGACGCGCAACCCGAGTCGGCCTCGTCACGTGGGGAGGCGAGCGCGGACTCGGCGGAGTCGCGCGACTCTCCCCCGCCTCGGATCCCAACCAACCCCAGGTCGACGACGCGCTGGCCCATCGCGGCCACGAACGCGGGGTCGTGCGTGATCGACACCAGGGTGACGCCTCGCTCGAGGGCGGAGCGCAGCAGGCGCACGAGGCCCAGCCACGTGCCGCGGTCCTGCCCGAAGGTCGGCTCGTCGAGGATGAGCAGCTCGGGGGCGCTGATGAGCGCGGTCGCCACGGACAGGCGGCGCTTCTCGCCGCCCGACAGCGTCATGGGGTTGGCGCGAGCAAGCCTGGTCAGGCCCAGGGCCTCCAGGTGTTCTTCGACGAGGGGGCGATCTCCTCCTCGCTCATGCTGACGGCGCGCGGGCCGATGGCGAGTTCCTCGGCGACGGTGGAGGCCAGGAACTGGTACTCGGGCTCCTGGAAGACCATGGACATGCGGCCGAGGAGCTGCTTGCTGCTCCACTCGTGGGGGTCGCCTGCCGTGCCGTCGGAGGTCTCGACCTCGACCGTGCCCTCCAGGGGCGGCAGGAGGCCCGCCAACGTCAGCGCGAAGGTCGACTTTCCGGCGCCGTTAGCGCCAACGATGCAGGTGGACACGCCGCGCTCGAGCGTCAGGTCGATGCCGGACCGCACGGGGAGGCCTTGCCGTAGCCGATCGTCAGGTCGGTGACGCGGGCGATGGGGCATCTCGGACGAGGCCGGGGCGGCCTCGGGCGCGGGGCCGACCTCGGAGGCGACGTCGTCGCCGGGAAGCCAGATGCCGCGCTCGCGCAGGGCGTCGCCCTGCTGCTCGAGGACCTCTCTCAGGGGGCCGTCGGCAGCGATGCGACCGTCGGCCACCACGATGACGCGGTCCACGAGGGGCGCCCACACGTCCACGCGATGCTCGACGACCACCATCGTCGCGCCCGTGCGTTCCACGACGGCCTCGACGGCGGCGCGCACCTCGGCGATGCCGCTCGGATCCAGGTTCGCGGTCGGCTCGTCCAGGAGCAGCAGGCCCGGGCCCATCGCGAGAATCGACGCGAGCGCCAGGCGCTGCTTCTGCCCACCCGACAGCTCCGTCGTCGAATGATCAAGGGGCGCGTCCAGGCCCACGGCGCTCAGGGACTCCTCCACGCGAGGCCATATCTCCTCGCGGGGAACCCCCAGGTTCTCCATGCCGAAGGCCACGTCGTCACCCACGCGGGCCAGGACCACCTGGGCCTCTGGGTCCTGCATGAGGAGGCCCACGCGGCCCCTCGCCTGCGCCGGGGCAACGCCGTCAACGGTGAGCGTGCCGGTGGCCTCGCCCTCCTCGGCGCCGCCCAGCAGGCCCGCCAGGCCGCCCATGAGCGTCGACTTGCCCGACCCGGACGGCCCGAGCACCAGCACGCGCTCACCCGGCGCGATATCGAGATCAACGCCCGACAGCGCGGCGTTCTTGCGCCCAGCGTGACGCCATCCCCATCCGCGCGCGCGCACGCGCGCGCCCGCCCCCTCACCCAGCGGCACCCGGCCATCCGGGGAGGACACGGGGCGGGGGGAGGCGGAGGAGGCCTCGTTCATGGAGCGGGAATCGACAAGCTCACGCGCTCCGCGTCCCGAGGCGAAGCGGTCCAGCGCTCCCGTCTTCGCCAGCGCGTTCGTCAGCGCCCACGCGAGGACGCCGGCCAGAACGATGCCCGAGAGCGCGCCGCACACCAAATAGATGGCATTGTAGAGCACACCCTTATCGAGGTGGCCGTAGAGGAAGAGTTCGAGGGCCCACTCGCAGGCGAAGGACAGCGCGCCGGCAGCGGCGACAACCCACACGTTGAAGCGGCGGTAGGCGAGAAGCGCGAAAACGATCTCGGCGCCGATGCCCTGCGCGAGGCCCGAATACAGCGTCTCGACCGCCCACTGCGAACCCAGACCCATGGAAACGGTCGCGGCCACCAGCTCCACGAAGAGCGCGGCGCCCGGCTTGCGGATGACGTAGCCGCCGAGCGTGCCGCCCAGCAGCCAGATGCCCGTCGCAAGCCCGTCCAGGCCGGGGGTTATGGCCTTGAGGCCCTCCAAAGCGGCACTACCCACCTGGTTCCAAACAGCAAAAATAAGGCCGCACGCGACGCCCAGGACGGCGGCGGTGACGATGTCGATGACCCTCCAACTGAGGGACCGCGCAGTGGTAGCCATGCGAGAATACTCCCTTCGTGTTGCACGGCGGCCACGAGGGAAGAGCCTTCCTACGCCGGTATGATCCGGATCAGGTTCTACGGTCGGGGATAGTCCCCCTCTCAGCTCGATTCGAGCTCCCGTGGCACGATGGCGAGCATAGTCACTTGGTATTCATTGCGCTACTCGTGCAGGTGAGGGCCCTGATGGGGCCCCTCCCCCGTGCCGCCGTCACCCAGCACGCCGCGCTCCGCACGACGCAGCAGGTAGTGACGATTCGCGAAGGCCGCGCCCACGATGAACACAATCCACACCAGCGAATAGACGAGGCCGGGGCGGGTATCGTCCCACATCGCCAGGATGACGCCCATGGCCCCCATGAACGCCAGGACCACCCACGCGCCGAGCGCGCCGCCAGGCGACTTGAAGCGAGAGACCTTGTGTAGCTCGGGGCGGCGACGCAGGTACACCAGGTAGGACACGACGATGACCACCCACACGCCCATAAACAGAGTGGCCGACACGGAGGTCACCAGCGTGAACGCCGCCGAGATCGAGCCACCCATCCCCATGATGACGATGCCCGACAGCAGGCACACGCAAGACAGGAACAGGGCGTTGAGGGGCACGTGATGCTTCGAGAGGCGCGCGAAGACGCCGGGAGCCTGCTCCTGTCGGGCCAGGCCGTAGAGCATGCGCGACGTCGAGTAGATGCCCGAGTTCGCGCTCGAGGCAGCCGACGAAAGTACGACCAGGTTAACGATCGTGGCCGCAGCGCCCAGGCCGGTCAACGAGAACATCGTGACGAAGGGGGAACGCTCGGGGCTGACCTGGTCCCAGGGGGTCACCATCATGATGGCCGCGAGCGCCGCCACGTAGAAGAGCATGATGCGTACCGGGATGGAGTTGACGGCCTTGGGGAGAGTGGTGTCCGGGTCGTCGGTCTCGGCGACCGTCGTGCCCACCATTTCGATGCCGATGAAGGCGAAGAGCGCGATCTGGAAGCCGCCCAGGAAGCCGGTGAATCCGTTGGGGAAGAAGCCGCCGTGGCTCCACAGGTTCGAGACGGCGGCGGCGGTCCCCTCCCTCGTCGATCGTGCCCATGGCGACCATACCGAAACCGACGATGACCAGGGCGATGATCGCGATGATCTTGACGAGCGCGAACCAGAACTCCGTCTCGCCGAAGGCCTTGACCGTCATCGCGTTGAGGGCGAAGAGCAGCAGGGTCGTGGCGGTGATGGGAATCCACGGGGGCAGGTCCGGCCACCAGAAGTGCGTGTAGCCGGTAATCGCGATCATGTCCGCGACGCCGGTGACGACCCAGCACGCCCAGTACGTCCACCCCGTCACGAAGCCGGCCCACGGGCCGATCAGGTCGCGCGCGATGTCCGCGAAGGTCGCGTACTTGCGATCGGAGAGCAGCAGCTCACCCAGCGTCCGCATGAAGAGGAACAGGACTGCGCCGATGATCGTGTACACCAGCAGGATCGAGGGGCCCGCGACGGAGATCGTCTTGCCCGAGCCCATGAACAGGCCCGTTCCGATTGCACCGCCAATGGCGATCAGCTGAATGTGGCGATTTTTCAGCGTTCGCTGGAGCTTTTCACCGCCCTGCTGCCCGGGCTCGTCATGCGTGACTGGCTCGCTGCTCATAAGTATTCCTTTCCGCCGATGCCGCCCACGGGCGGCGCTTTGCGCGGTCTTTGCGCGCGCACGTAGCGCGCTTGACCCTCCAACGCTACCGCAACGGCCCGCCCGCGTCCGAATTCAGGTGTCGCATGGCACGCAGCCCACAGCCGAGTTAGGTTAGCCTTATGGAATCAAAGAGACTCTCTTCCTTCGACGAGGCCTCGGCCACCCACTCCCCTGCGGCCACCTCGGGCACTCCCGCCCGATCCGCTGAAACCGCCCCCATCGAAGCCGCCGCCCCCGCGCCCGTCGATGCGGCGCCGGAGGAGCCCACATCGGCCTCGTTCCCTCTGATCGCCACGGCGAGCGTGCCCACGGAGCGCGCGGCGCGTTACGGCAAGCAGCTTGTAAGCCACATGGGCCACAAGATCACGGGCTCGTGGGACGAGGAGGCGGGCAGCGGATACCTGCTGTTCGACCGCGAGGGTCCGGTTCTGGGACGTTTCGACGTGATCGCGTCGGCGTCTGATCTGCGACTCGAGCTACGCACGACCCCCGAGCGCGCCGATCGCCTCGAATTCATCGTCGGCATCCACCTAGCGCGCTTCGGCGCGCGCGACAGCCTCGCCATTTCGTGGGAGCGCACCGACGGCAGCGAAGGCACCACACAGGGCCCCCTCACCCCCGAAGAGGTCGAGGCGCACGCCCGCGCCAAGAAGGCGGCGCGAGAGGCCGGGCACGCGGCATCCGGGCACGCGGCATCCGGGCACGCGGAGTAGGCCGGGCGCACTAGACCGGGCGCGCGGAGTAGCCGCGGCGGGGCGCGCAGCGTAGGCCCGGCGTCTCCGCACGCACAGTGGAGTTAACGCGTCGATCCTCACCAATTCCGCACGTAATTCCCTGGCGACCGGACTTTGCAGCACCCCACAAACCGCAGGATTCCAATGTTCTGACTTAAGAAGTTGAAACACCCGCAGGGGAATTACGTGCGAAATTTCGGGGACACAGGCGCCCACTCGCTGCATGCGTCAATGCAGCTCCCCCACCATTCGGCGCCGGGAGGCGTTGCACTACTTTCGCCAGCATTGCACTACTTAGCAGGGCATTGCACTAGCTACTATCCAGTGCAATGCTCCCCCATCTAGTGCATTGCTCCTTCAACTAGTGCAACGCTCCCCTAAATGGCGCAACGCTTCGGAGTCACAAGCTCCACCACGGTTCGCACAGCAACTCCCACACTGGGCATTACACCTCTTGCGGGACGCTGCACCCGTTCAGAACGGGTGCATTGCTTACGGATCGGGTGCACCGCCCACACCAACAAGCCCAAACGCGGACATACGCGCCTCCCCACGCACAGGCAGTGCACCACCCACCACCAACGACCAAGCCACCCCAACGCACCACCCCAGCACACCGCCGCCCCGCAACGAACTCCTTCACCAAGATCCGTTGCAACCACCACTAGAACCTAGAAACGAGCACCCCCAACGAACGCCCCCGCAGCCATCTGAACTGCGCCCCGAAACTTGGACGCTTTTAATGGTAGCCGTTATGCGGCTTCTCGTAGGGCCTGATCCCGGTATTCTGCCGGGGTCAGGCCCTTGAGCTTTACTTGGCGTCTTGTTGTGTTCCAGTGCGTGATGTAGGCGTCGAGGTCGGCTTTGAAGCTCTCGAAGGTCTGCCAGTCTTGGCCGCGAAAGAACTCGTCCTTGAGGTGCCCGAAGACCTGCTCGGTGGCGCCGTTGTCGATGCAGTTGCCTTGCGTGACATGCTCTGGATGAAACCGTTCTCGGCGAGCGTTCTGATGTAGGCCTCATGTTGGTACTGCCATCCCATGTCCGAGTGCAAGATCGGCTCGACCCCTGCTGGTTTGGCGTCCATGAGCATCTGGAGCATCTCTTGTTGCTGGGCGAGGTTGGGGCACATCGAGATGGAGTGGGCCACGATCTCTTTGCTGGCAAAATCGTAGACCGGAGCGAGGTAGGCCTTACCGAAGGAGAGCTTGAACTCGGTGACATCGGTACCCATCTTCTGCCCGGGCCCATCGGCTGTGAAGTCGCGGCCGATGATGTTTGCGAAGCTTTGCCCCACGTCCCCCTTGTAGGAGTTGTACCTGTGGTAGTTCGTCTCGCGGCGTATGCCGCAGCGCAGCCCCATCTCACGCATCATCTTCAAGACCGTCTTATCGGCGATGCGCTCCCCGTCCTCAGCGCGCAGGCACATGGCTACCTGCCTGTGACCGCACCCGTTGGGGGTTCGCGAAAAGATCTGGGCGACCTTGGGCCGCAGATACGCCCTGGTTGGCTGCTGGGGGTGAGCCAGCGCGTAGTAGTAGCTCGACCTGGCAAGACCGGCGGCCTCGAGGAGATCACCCACCGCGTGTCCACGCCCTGAAAGCTCGGCGACCGCTAGGGCTTTGTCCCGGTTTGGGAGCGCCTCTGCGCCTTCAGGGCAATCGATTTTTTTAGGTACGCCACCTGTGCCTCAAAGCTTGCGCACGCGCTCGGCGAGTTCCTCCTCACGCGTTGGTGGCACCGCCCGTACTGATCCCTTTGGCCTGCCCTTAGGCTTAGGCATGAGGGCCTGTGCGCCGCCCTCGCGGTACAGCCTGCACCAATTCTTCAGCGGTGTCGCGCTCGCAATACCGAAGCGCACCATCGCCTCAGGTTTACTCATCCCACCATCAACCACGGCGCTCGCTGCGGCGACCTTGGTCTCATAGTCGTATCTGGCCTGCTTCGCTCCCATGGCAAGAAAACCGTCCCTCCCGATCACGCGGTACGTCTTCTGCCAGTGTCGCACGGCCTCAGCAGGCACACCCAGCCTCTTGGCGGTCAAACGATAGCCACATCCCCCTCTCAAACATCTCCACCGCCTGCTCCCGAAGCAAACGATCATGCCTCAACCGCAGATCCACAGACATGAAAAGCCTCCCATTCCCTGGACTTCAATTTCGATGTCCAAGAAACGGGAGGCAGTTCAATCAGGCTGCGGGGGTTGTCATTCATCTTGTTTCAGCGCGCAATCCAGGCGCGCTTCCACGGGGAAACGCCACGGATCCCGCGCCGCATCGAGACGTGCCGACGTCAGGGAAGAAGCGCGAACGCTCAGCGGCCCTCGAGGTAGTTCTTCGCGGCGACCAGGACCTGCTCCCACATGCCGATCGCGTCGTCGTACGCCTGGCGAGCCACGGCCTCGTCGTCGGAGACGGATGCCAGGCCGGACTCCTCGACGTGGATGGCGACACCGCCGCGCTCCTCGGAGAGGGAGACCTCGACGCGGGTCGCGTACTCGTCGGGCAGCTCGTCGTCGGCGAGCGGGTACCAGCGGAAGGCGACGACGTCCATGGGGTCCTCGTCGGCCTTCTCGATCAGCCAGTCGCCGGCGTCCGGGTCGCTCACGCGGTAGAGGCCATCGTCCCCGAGGCTTACTTCGTGGTCGCCCAGCGGGCCGTCGTTGACCCACCAGCCCGGCTCCGACACGAGCGCCCACGCGGCCTCGATGTCGCAGTCCACGACCACATCGGTCTCGACGCGGTCCATGTCGTCCTCACCGTCGGCGTCAGAAGTCATGTCAAAGAAGCTCATGTCTCAACGGTACCGGTTCGCGCGCTCGCAGGCACGCGAATGGACGCCCGAAGAAGCACGCGCACAGGCACGTCAGCACTCGGTCGCGCGGCATCGGTACCCCGCGGTCGTCGCACGCACGACGAGGCGCGCGCCCGCGCCCTCAACCCCGCGGTCTTCGTTCGCATGCGACGAGGCCGTGGCAGGCCCCACCGGAGATGGCGGGGGCGGCCACGGCCTCGTGCGTGGAGGGGCGCTCAGGCGAGGCGCGTGATGCGGTAGCGCCAGTCGACGGGGCCGACCTCCAGGGTCTCGACGCGGTAGTGCTGCGCCGAGTCCTTCAGGTGCGCGAACAGCGGCTCAGGCTGGTGGGGGGCGCAGATCTGGAGGTTCTCGCCGATGGGGAGGTTGTCAACCGCGGCAAAGAGGACCGCGTGGCGCACGACGCGGGGGATCGAGTGAATGACAAGCTCGTCCGCGCCGGGGCGGTGGATGACGCCGGCGCCGCCCGCGTGGACCTTGCCCGCAGAGGGGCGCCGTCACCACAGCCGCAGCCGCCTGCCGTGGAGGCGATGGGCTCGGCGGCCATCTCGTGGGGGCGCTCGGCGGGGCGTCGGGGCGTGGGCGCCGTGGCCGTGTCCGCCGCAGCCGCAACCGGCGTGCTCAGCGGGGGCCTCGGCGGCCTGGGCGGCAGCGCCGTGGCCGTGACCATGGCCGTGTCCGCCACCGTGTCCACCGCAGCCGCAGCCGCCCTGCTCGGGGGCCTGCGCAGCCGGGGCCTCGGCGGGAGCGGCCTGCTCGGCGCGCTCCTTCTTACCCTCGCCACCGCAGCCGCAACCGCAGCCGCCGTCCTCGGAAGGGACGGTGTTGGCGTCGACCAGCTTGAACATCTGACGGTCAGTCATGTCTTTTCCTTATCCTCCGGCCCGCAGGGCCATTTCGGTAAACCTCATACAGTGTAGGCGCGCCTCAGCCGTGCCCGCGCGTTCACTTAATGAGGAACTCGGCCTCGACCTCGACGCTGACGTTGAGGGGCAGGGCGGCGACGCCGACGGCGCTGCGCGCGTGCTGGCTGCCGAAGACCTCGCCGAAGAGCTCGGAGGCGCCGTTGATGACGCCGACCTGACCGTAGAAGTCGGGGCGCGAGGACACGAAGCCGACGACCTTGACGACGCCCGCGAGGTTGTCGACGCCGCCCGCGACGGAGGCCGCCGCGGCCAGGGCGTTGAGGGCGCACACGCGCGCCGCGTCCTTGGCGTCCTCGGGGTCCGCGCCGTCCTCGCCGACGGCGCCGATGCACACGGGCTCACCGTTCACGACGGGAATCTGGCCGGAGGTGCGCACGACGCCGCGGTCGATGACGGCGGGCACGTAGGCGGCGACGGGGGTGGCGACGGCGGGCAGCTCGAGGCCGAGCTCGGCGAGCTTCTCGGAGGGGAGCATGAGGGGTCCTTTCGTTGTCATCGACGAGGCCGTGGCCTCGTCTGCTGATACCAGTGTAGTTGGGCGTCGTGCACGAACGTCGGGTGGGCACCCTCGGGACAAAGGTTGGACAACCTTGACTTCTTGTGTGCTGTCTCATAGTCTTCGAGCAAGACTTGCCGACCGGTAGGGGAGGAACCGTGCCTTACTTTTCCATCAATGACGAGCAAATCACGGCCGTCGCAACAAAGCTGAACGACGTCAAGGACAGCTTCACAGGGAAAAAGACGCCTAGTCCGTTAGGCAATGGGGGGATTCGGTTCTCTCTCGCTCATGGTCATGCACGCGGCTTTCAGGGCCAAGATTGGGAAACGCCGCACGACTATCGAGACTTGGCATGCGTCGACCGATGCGGCGCTGCACGATACGGTAAAGCAGAGCCAGCAGAACGATGAGCAGTGGGCCGCATTGTTCCGCTCGGACCTCAACCAGCCACTGTAAGGGAGCTATTGTGACCGGATACTTTGAGTCACTGATCAACGACGTCCCCGGAAACGCCGATTCTCTCACCTCGCTCGCCGCCGAGTGGGATACCTACGGCAACCACTGCGACGGCCTCGCCGACGACGTGATGTCCTCGGCGCACCTGGCACCCGAGTGGATGGGTCAGGCACGCGACGACTTTGATAGCTCACTCAAGCGCCAGAGGAACCGCTACATCAATTTGGGGGGGTGATTGCACGACAGCGTCCTCGGCTATCAGCGTCTACGCGGGGGAGGTACGCGCGGGGCAGAGCTACATCGAGAACCTGCGCTATCAAGCGTCAAAGCTCGACGAAAAGGTGGACAATGCTCCTGTCCCCCTGCTGGCCAGAGCGAAATACGTGCCCGCAGCCAACACCCTCGTTTCTGCGGCGCACATTCGAATCGAGTCCGTCAAGCAGGCCGCCGACACGTGCGCGCAGGACCTCGCGCGCATCGTACACATCGAGCCCGTGCAAATTTACAATGGGACGGCCACGGCCGCCGGACAAATGAAGCAGCTGTCGCAGAATGATATTGCCCACATCCAGGAGGACCTTGACGCACTCAATAACGGGACGTTCAACTGGGAGGGAATGAAGCAGGGGCAGATCGGTGACTGCTACTTCCTGGCTCCCATGGCCGCCCTGGCCCAGACACCGGAGGGGCAAAGAAAGCTCGCCTCCATGATTCAGCCCCACTACGACGAGCACGGCAACGTGGATGGCTACCTCGTTCGACTCCCAGCCGACCCCTGCTCACGCCGACGCCTCACCGGCGAACGAGGTCTTCGTGCACAGCAAAGTACATTCACGGCGCCACCCAAGGGGGCGCGTGGGCGCCTACTCCATCCTCGAAGCCGCGTGGGGACAAAGCCACCCTGGGGGCTCGAACAGATTTGACAACAATCCCCCAGGCATAGACTATGGTTATTCGACCGAGGTTTTCTCCGTTTTCACAGGGAAATCGACTGTTGAGCTGCCCATAGACCAAGCCGCAGGCGGCTATACCGATGCCGAACGTGCAAAGATCCTCCTGGCTTCGCAACAACACCAGCCCATAGTTGCCGGCACCAAGGAAGAGGCCTCAGTTTACGCTACAGTCGATGGGAAGGACACTGAAATCACGCTCGTCGGAAACCACTCATACACCGTGGTTGCTGCTGACGCGAACGGGGTGACCCTGTGCAATCCATACGGTAGCAACACCACATCGGATGGAACGGGGCCCGCTACCTTCACACTCTCCTGGGAAGACTACGAAGCCCATTATGGCAGTACGGTGATCGGAAGTCTATAAGCCATGGGCAGTATTCCACCATTCGTTCGTTCCATCGCGTCCACATGTTTCGTGGCTGGAATCCTACTCGCAGCCTGCCTCCCGACGCCCCACATGCCAGATCCGACTCCCTCACCAACCATCACCACCGCGAGCCCGACGCCCGCGCCGTCACCCACGAGGAGCACACCCATGCCAGAGTGCAACGGATACATCACCACCGTCGACGAAACCGCACAATTCGCCCCCGGAAAGAACCCGAACGAGCCGACCTTCATCATCTCCAAGGTCGGTATCGAGAACGGCGCCATGTACGCCTCGATCATCGGCGGGTGGCACGACGGCTACCCCGGCTGGATCAAAGACCGCCTCCCTCGTCGGCGAGCCGAAGCACGTCCCAACCATCGGCACATTCACCCTCCTCGACATCACCACCGCACAGGCCGTCTACGGCCACGGCTCGGCCACCTTCTGCTTCAAACCCGACCCAGACTTCGAAGTCTCCGACACGATCTAACCCATGACACACACGCTCCGCCAGCCCCTGTACACCGTCGCGGCAACTTGCGTCGGTCTGTCCCTGCTCCTCGGTGCCTGCGCGCCCACCACCCCCTTCGCGCGCCCCACACCCACGCCCACGTCCTCCTCCCCACGCCTGGGCCCACGCCAACGCCCACGTCCTCCTCCCCCACGCCTGGGCCCACGCCAACGCCCGCGCCGTCACCCACGAGGAGCACACCCATGCCAGAGTGCAACGGATACATCACCACCGTCGACGAAACCGCACAATTCGCCCCCGGAAAGAACCCGAACGAGCCGACCTTCATCATCTCCAAGGTCGGTATCGAGAACGGCGCCATGTACGCCTCGATCATCGGCGGGTGGCACGACGGCTACCCCGGCTGGATCAAAGACCGCCTCCTCGTCGGCGAGCCGAAGCACGTCCCAACCATCGGCACATTCACCCTCCTCGACATCACCACCGCACAGGCCGTCTACGGCCACGGCTCGGCCACCTTCTGCTTCAAACCCGACCCAGACTTCGAAGTCTCCGGCACGATCTAACCCATGACACACACGCTCCGCCAGCCCCTGTACACCGTCGCGGCGACTTGCGTCGGTCTGTCCCTGCTCCTCGGCGCCTGCGCGCCCACCACCCCCTTCGCGCGCCCCACACCCACGCCCACGTCCTCCTCCCCCACGCCCGGGCCCACGCCAACGCCGACTCCCTCACCAACCATCACCACCGCGAGCCCAACGCCCGCGCCGTCACCCACGAGGAGCACACCCATGCCAGAGTGCAACGGACGGATCACCACCGTCGGCGAAGCCGCACAATTCGCCCCCGGAAAGAGACGGAGCGACCCGACCTTCATCATCACCGACGTTGGCATCGAAAACGGTGCCATGTACGCTTATATCATCGGCGGGTGGGCCGACGGCTACCCCGGCTGGATCGACGACAGCCTCTATGTCGGCGAGCCGAAGCACGTCCCAACCATCGGCACATTCACTCTCCTCGACATCACGACCGCACAGGCCGTCTACGGCCACGGCTCGGCCACCTTCTGCTTCGAACCCGACCCAGACTTCGAAGTCTCCCGCACGATCTAACCCATGACACACATGACACACACGCTCCGCCAGCCCCTGTACACCGTCGCGGCAACTTGCGTCGGTCTGTCCCTGCTCCTCGGCGCCTGCGCGCCCACCACGCATCAGGCGGATCCCACACCGACCAGCACGTCAACCAGCACACCGACCAGCACGTCAACCAGCACACCGACCAGCACGTCAACCAGCACACCGACCGCAACGGACGGATGCGCCGGATATCTCCTCAAGGCTCAGGAGGAGGCTCTCGTGCGTCCGCGCGCCGCAAACACCGACCCAGCGTACTATTTCTACTCTTCGCCAGATGACCGGAACCAGGAGCGCACGTCTCTCAAAGGTGGAAATGGGCAAGGGCCTTACTCGTGGGTCAATGCAGATCTCACCATCGGCAAATCTGCCGTCGTCGACGGTGTCGGTACCTTTACCCTGCTCGCTATCACGCCTGGCGCCCGCGAGTACAACCCCCGGTTCATCACCTTCTGCTTCGAACCCGACCCCAGCCTCGACCTCAACAAGGAAGAGATGAAGAAATTCTCAGCACGCTAGGCGCAGCCACAGACGCGTGCTGCGTTCCCTCCCATCGACGAGGCCGTGGCTGCCTCCCGCTCGTGGGTGGCCTCGTCGGGTGGGCGTATCCCGCGGATGCACTGTGCTCCGCGTGTTGACGAACACGCGGGGCACAGTTGTTGGAGGGTGTTAGTGTCCACTGACTGGTGCCGTTCCTGCGATTGTCAGGTCCGGCCGTCAGGCCGGTGCCTCACCGGCTGCCAGCTCCGACTGCCCGTCGAGTCTGGCCGCCGTTCGCGGGAACCGCCGACCGCAGGAGCGGTCAGTTCTGGGGAGCGGTCGGGGCCTGGCCATCAGCCGGGGGCTGACCGCCCTGACCCGGACCGCCCATCGGGGGCTGGCCGCCCGGGCCTCCGGCCGGGGGCTGTCCGCCCATCCCCATGCCGCCCTCGCCGGCGGTCGCTTCGGTAGCAGTTCCGTCGACGCTCACCGTGTAGGTGGTGCCGTTGGTCATGCCGGAGGTCGAGTAGATGACGTTTCCGAAGGCCTTGGGCGAGGTGTAGGTGCCCAGGACGGAGCCGGAGGAGTCGCTAATCGTCACGGTCGACCCGGCGGATCCGGAGGCCGCGGTGGAGATCCAGCCCTGGCCGTCGGTCGTGGTCGGCGTCTCCACCATCTCGCTCGTCGCGAAGGCGATGACCGTGCCACCCGTGATGCTCATGGCGCCGTTGGAATCCAGGGCGCCGTTGGCGCCGGAGGCCGGGCCGTAGACGGTCGTCGTGCCGCCGCTGATGGTCAGCGAGCCGTTGGAGTCGAGGCCGTCGCCGTTTGCGTTGACGGTCACGGTGCCGCCGGTGATGGTGAGCTGCTCGCCGGTGTCCTCCATCGAGCCGCCGCCGTCAGCCATGCCACCGGGGCCCATCTGCTGGGTGGTGGTGTCGGTGGTGGTCGTATCGGAGCTGGACTCGGCGGTCGCCGCCAGGCCGGCCTCGACGGTGATTGAGCCCGAGGCGTTGATGCCGTCGTCGCTCGACGTCAGGTCGACGGTGCCGTCGGAGATCGTGATGAGGCCACCCTCGAGGGCCTCGTTCGACTGAGTGACGGTCACGCTCGCGCCGTCCAGGACGGCCGCGACCTCGGTGTGTAGGCCATCGTCGCCGGAGGCGGCGGTGATCGTGCCGGAGCTCAGGCGCAGCGCGCCGTCCGAGTGGATGGCGTCATCCCCGGCGTCGATGGTGGTCACTCCGCCGTCGACGATGATGTAGGTCTGCGCCTTGATGCCCTTGGCCGAGCCCGTGGAGGGCTTGCCGGCCGACGCGCCGCCCCCCGAGGTGATCGACATGGTGCCGCCGGTGACGATCGCGTCGGTGTACGCGTCGATGCCGTCGCCGCCCGAGGTCAGGGTGACGGTTCCGTCCACAATGGACACGTAGCCCTTGGTGTCGTCGTTGTCCTGGTCGGACTTGAGGGCGTCGCCGCCGGCGTTCACGGTGACGGTGCCGCCGGCGACGGTCAGGGAGTCCTTGCCGCGCAGGCCGTCATCCGAGGCGGTCGCGTTGATCGTGCCGCTCAGGACGTACAGGTCGTCCTTGGAGGTGATCGCGTCCGAGGCGCCGGAGGTCACGTTGAGCGTGCCCGACCCGGTGATCGTCAGATCCATGTCGGCGTAGATCGCGGCGTTCGCGTCCTCGGTCCCCGTGTAGGTGCCGTCGGTAATCGTCGAGGTGCCCTCGAGGGACACGACGAGGTCGTCACCGCTGGTCGCCTCGATCGCGGCGCCCGCAGACGAGGTGATGGTCGCGTTGTCGAGAATCAGGACGACCCTATCCTCACTTCCGGCGGCCACGACGACCTTGCCGGTGAAGGAGCCGCTGAGCTTGTAGACGCCGGCCTTGGAGATGGTCAGCACGCCGTCGCTTACGGACACCGAGTCGGACGAGGAGGTCGCGGTCGTTCCGCTGAGCATCACGTCGACGGCGTCCGAGGCCTTCCAGTCGCTGTCCTCCACGTAGGAGGCCTTCGAGTTCGAGGCCAGGGCGTCGGCCGCGGTGGGCGGCGCGGTCGTGTCGCCGTTGGTTCCGGCAGCCGCGACGGCAGTGGTCGCGCTCGTCGCGCCACCACCGGAGGACACAGCGCCCGAGGCGCCGCAGGCTCCCAGCGCCAACGTTCCGACGAGGGCGATCGTGCCCATCGTCCGGGCGGGGGTCCAAATTTTCTGAAGGGCTTTCATGTGTATGTCTCTTTCGTGCAGTTAAAGCTTGTGTTTCTTACGCTCAGCGCTTTCGTTTCGTGTGCTATCGAAACTGCGCGCCGGTATGACGTCGCTCAGGCGGCCATCGCGAGGGGCGCCTCGCGCGCGAGCTCGGGGGCCTCCACGTATTCGTGAAAATAGCGATCCAGCGTGCGGTGCCACTTGTTCGCGGGCAGGCGATGCATGGCGGCCATAGCGGTCCCGTACTTGGAGATCTTGACGGGTCGCACGCCGCCCTCCCACAGGAGGTGGTCCACCACGGACGGGGTCGCTCCCGATTTCGTTTCGATGATGACCAGGTCGGGGCGCGCGACCTCGGTGCCATCCGTGCGCAGCGAGCGCCACAACAGGTTCGTGTCCACCGTCGCGCGTCCCTCGCCACCGGGCAGGAGCAGGGTGTTGCGCTCGTAGGTTCCTGCGAGCACCGGCTCAAGGGCGGGCACCAGGTGGCCGTAGCCCGTCTTCTCGACCTTGCCGACCACCCACTCGCGGCGCTCACCCGCGAGAGGCGCCCCGGCCTCGTCCCAAGAGATCGGCATGCGCTTCTTAACCGTCACGCCGCGCGGGCCGCGAGTCTTGACCTCCAGGAAGGAGGCGCCGGTGGACAGGTAGGTGCGGGCGCGGACCTTGAAGCGGCGGCGGCGCTTGAGCGCGGTCAGCAGGTACGAATCCATGTCGGGCGTGTCGTAGTAGGTGGATGCGTAGCCCTGGGAGACCTGGCCGGCGATCTGGAGGACCCGGGTTTCCTCGGGGAGGCGGCTCAGGATCGCCGAGGCCTGGGTGGCGTCGAGTGCGTACTTGCGGTCCACACGGGTGAGCATCGCGGCGCGCTCATTCAGTTCATCGAGGCCGATTGCGTCGAGGTCGGCGAGGATCGTGTTCAAACTGGCGTTCATGAGTCTGTTCCTTTGCATCAGGGGCGGGCTGTGCGTGCGGGGCCGAGGCCGTGGTGGGCCGCGTATCCGGCCGGCGGGTCAGGCGACCTTCGAGCGAACGTCGACGAGCGTCAGGTCGTTCACGAGGTCGAGCTTGACGACGTTGACCGAGGCGACGGACGCACCGAGGCGCTGCTCGAGGGCCGCCTTCAGCTCGTCGGGGTCGGCGATCGCGCGGTCCAGCTGGACGGTCTGCGAGGTGTAGCGGCCGAAGACCAGCTTCGAGTCACCGAAGGCCAAGGCCACGAGGATCAGGGCGATCAGGCCTCCCAGCAGCGGGGTCACCGCCGAGGACATGCCCGTCAGCAGGCCAAGAGCCAGCGAGGCAAAGTAGTAGGCGATTTCCGTCTGCGAGATCTGGTCCGAACGCAGTCGGATGATCGAGAGAACACCGAAGAGGCCGAGGCCGAGGCCCGCGCTCACGGTCGAGTTCGCAAGGATGATAGTGACGGCGAGGACGCCGACATTCACACCGAGGAACGCTGCGACCAGGTCAGCGCGGCGGTGCCGAGGGAAGTACAGGCCGAACACGAGGGCGGCCATAGCAACCAGGTCAATGGCGATGAGAATCAGGGCGGTCATGAGGGTTCCTTTCGTCGTTGAACCCATTTCCTCACCCGACCCTATGAAGAACCTATGAACGCTTCATTTGTGCCTTATGACTTTCCTGGGAAAATCCTGATTGTAAGACTCGCGGGCGCAACCTCGTGCGCTGGCGCACAATGGAGTCTATGAGCACCCGACCTGGGGCGATCGGCGCCCCCACCGACCAAGAATTGCGCGTACTCACGGAGGAGACCCCGGCCTCGGGCCCGGCGCGCTCCGTGAAACTCCTCGCCGCCATCGCGACCTTCGGATCGCTCCTCTTCGGCTACGACACGGGCGTCATCGCGGGCGCCCTGCCGTACATGTACATGCCGAGCGTGGCCGGCGGGCTCGGGATCAACGAGTTCGAGGAGGGCCTGGTCGGCGGCATCCTCGCCATCGGCGCCGCGATCGGGGCGATCGGCGCCGGGCGCCTGTCGGACCGCAACGGGCGACGGCACAACATCCTGCTGCTCGCGCTCGTCTTCATCGTCGGCACGATCGGGTGCACCGTCGCACCGAACATCTGGGTGCTGTACCTGTTCCGTTTCGTTCTCGGCCTGGCGGTCGGGGGCGCCTCGGCGACCGTGCCGATCTACCTGTCCGAGTCCGCGCCGACCCGCATGCGCGGCGCACTGGTGGCGCTCGACCAGTTCATGATCGTGTTCGGCCAGCTTCTCGCCTACTCGATGAACGCGGCGCTCTCCCACGCGCACGGCGGGCCGCGCGTCCTCGTGAGCGCCGACCCGTCGGGCACGCTCACGCCCGGGCAGTGGTACTCGTGGGACGAGGCCTCGCGCGTCGTGACCGCCGTCGTCACGGACGGCGACGGGTCCGCGTGGCGGTGGATGCTCGTCCTGGCCACGATCCCCGCGGTCGCGCTGTGGATCGGGATGCGCCTCATGCCCGAGTCGGGGCGCTGGTACGCGTCCAAGGCTCGTTATTACGAGGCCGTGGGTGCCCTCAAGCGGATCCGCGACCCCCAGCGCGACGACGTGGCCGCCGAGATCAGCGAGATTGTGGCCCTGCACGCCACCGAGGCCAGCCAGGGTCATTGGACGCTGCGGCGCACCGCGTCGGTCGCGTGGACCAGGCGACTCCTGTTTATCGGCATCGGCCTGGCGTGTTTCGACCAGCTGACGGGCATCAACACCGCCATGTACTACCTGCCCAAGATCCTGGCGGCCGCCGGCTTCAGTTCCGCCGACTCCATCACCCTCAACGTCATTACGGGTGCTGTCGCGTGCATCGGCGCGGGATTTGGCCTGTACCTGGTGTCGCGCCTGGCGCGCCGCCACGTCGGCATCTATCAGGAGACCGGGGTGACCCTGTCCCTGTTCGCCCTCGCCCTCATCTTCGGACTCGGCATCGGCCCGTACACGCTGGCCGACGGGAGCATTTCGCCCGACATTCCTTCTTATTTGCCGTGGCTGGTCCTCGTCCTCGTGTCCCTGTTCGTGTTCGCCAAGCAGTCCGGCACCGTCAACTGGGTGCTCGTCTCCGAGATCTTCCCCGCCCGCATCCGCGGCGTCGCCCAGGGCTTTGCCGTGGGCTGCGGCTGGATCATGAACGCCATCGTCACATGGCTGTTCCCCATCATGATCGGCCATCTGGGCGCCACATGGACCTACCTGACCTTCGGCGTCATCAATGTCGTCGCTCTGTGCTTCTACCTGTTCATCGTGCCCGAGACGCGGGGAATCTCCCTGGAGCAGTTCGAGCATGACTTCTCGAGGCGCTACGGGGTGTAGCCGCTTCCCTGCTGCGTGTGCGAGGCCCCGCGTCCCTACGGACGCGGGGCCTGCTCTTCCTGCCGCCTGCCCGCGAGATCGCCGCACACCCGCATGGTTCCCCACAAATGTCGCACGTAATTCCCCGACACGTCTTTCAAACTTTGAAATCAGGTCGTTGCAATTCCAACGTTTTCAGGGCATATCGAAAAACTGACCAAGATAAATTACGTGCGACTTTTCGGGGAGGAACGGTTGCCCCTGCCCGCGAGATCGCCGCACACCCGCATGGTTCCCCACAAATGTCGCACGTAATTCCCCAAACCGTCCTTCAAACTTTGAAATTGGGTCGTTGCAATTCCAACGTTTTCAGGGCATGTCGAAAACTGACCAAGATAAATTACGTGCGAGTTTTCGAGGAGGAACGGTTGCCCCCGGCCCGCGAGATCGCCGCACACCCGCATGGTTCCCCACAAATGTCGCACGTAATTCCCCAAACCGTCCTTCAAACTTTGAAATTAGGTCGTTGCAATTCCAACGTTTTCAGGGCATATCGAAAACTGACCAAGGGAAATTACGTGCGACATTTTAGGGGCGTGCGCGTTTTGCCCGCCACGAGGCCGGGGCTGGCCAGGCGGATACTCTCACGCATAGTCGTGGCCAGGAACCCCCGGCCACCCCCGTCACACCGGTGGGGGCTCCCAACCGGGAACCGCACCCCTCCACTCACGCGAGCGGCCAGCCCGGCGTCAACGATCGTACGAGCGATCAGGCGAGCCATGTAGGCCGCTGACCGGTCGACCTTGGATGGGTCCTTGCCGGAGAACGCGCCCCCACCATGAGACCCGAGCCCGCCGTAGGTGTCGACCATGAGCTTCCGGCCCGTCAGCCCGGTATCGGCTCGCGGCCCGCCCTCAACGAACCGACCCGACGGATTCACAAGAATTTCGGTGTGCTCGTCTATGGGTAGGTAGGTCTGGCAGGCCGGGGCCTGTGCGCACGCGGCGTCCGCCCCTGTTGGTGCCATCTTTGACCATGGGTCGCCTCCCCGCCGTAAAATCGTCATGATATCGGTACTGAAGTCCATGGGAGGTGTGAGTGGTTGAGTCTTTAAAACTATTCGTTCGGACCTACGTGTATTGGGTAGGGCTCATCCTCGGCTTCGCGATAGTGCCCGGTTCTCTGCTCTTCACTGCTGAAGTCGCCCCGGTGAACACTCCATTGTGGCTTGCACCTTTCGCCGGGCTGCTACTTTTTTGTCATTGATCGGCCATCAACATGGGAGCCACCGCTCTGGCGAGCATTACTGATCCGAGTATTGGGTGCAGGATTTGCAGCCACCATGCTCATCGCGTTTGATGCAGTTGCTTCCACCCACTATGGATCTCAACACTGGAGTGAGACGCTCCTATCTTTCGGTCTCGGTTGGATTGTCTTCACGGTAGTAGCAGGACACATGCTCATGAGCAGCTCAGCCCGATTTGGCACACCTGCTCACACGATCAGGGACGCGATCCGTACCTACACGACATGGATAGGAATCTGCTTCGGGATTTTCTATATCCCCGCCGCGGGACTCTCCGCAGCTGGCACTCTTTTGATGGTTCTTCCGCTTTATGGAACCTTCCTCGCCGGCCTGGTTCTTTTGATAGTTGACCCGCCACGACGATGGCCGCAACCGCGAGTGAAGGCACTGTGGATACGACTCTTGTCAAGCGGGGCAGCAGCATTACTACTTGTTGTCACGAACTCGTTCTATTACAGTACTCGCACACACGAGATCTTCGTCGGGGACTGGCAGGAAAACCTGGTCTTCTTCGTGGGTGCTTGGGCACTTTATTCCGCAGTGGCTGGGGCCAGGTATCTTACGCCTGGCCCCAGCCACGAAGCAGATGACAAACTCAGTAGATGAATTCAGCTAGAGCTTGACATGCTGCCCTCTTGGTTTCTTCGCTAGGCTCAACGCCCGAGTAGCCGTATGCCCCATTGAAACCGTCTGCGAGAAGGCCAACGTATCTGTCATCCAATGGGCCATCAATTTCTGCAAAGAACTTGTACTTTGCAGTTCCTCCGTCGCTTGCACCAACACTCTCAGAGATCGACTTGAATCGCTGCAATAGCGAAACTGGATTGTTGTAGTAGATCCTCAGCATTCGGGACTGGGCTTAGGCTGGTGTTGTTGACACTTCGTTAAGCGGGTGTGTGTGTGCCTGCAGAGAGTGAGGTGCCTGTTATGGGAACTCGTCGTCGTTTTACACCGGAGTATCGTCGTGATGTTGCGTGCCTGGTGTTGGATACAGGGTCTTCGATCGCGTCTGTGGCCCGGGATTTAGGGCTGGGTGAATCGGTGGTGGGCCGGTGGGTCAAACTCGAGCGCGAGCGGCGCCAAGCCGCCGCGCAGGGGCGCCCTGATCCACGCGAGATGGAAGCTGAGATCACGGCATTGCGCCGGAGGGTGCGCCAGCTGGAGAAGGAGAACGAGTTCTTGGGAAAAGCCAACGCCTTCTTCGCCTCTGGGCACCAAACACCAGCGCTTTGAACTGATGGACGCACCCAAGGGCTTCCTGCTCAATCACCTTGATGGCCAAGGTTTTAGGGGTCACACGCGCGGGCTATTACGCGTGGAAAAACCGTGCACCCCAGCGGGGCAAGCGCGCGCTGGTGCGTCGGCGTTTGGATGAGGCGGTGGCCTGGGAACACGAGGTGTCGGGCGGCACCTATGGGCCTCCTCGCATCCGCCATGCTCTGGCGCGCGCGGGCGTGGATGTGGGTGTGCGGGCGGTCGCCGCGTCGATGCGCCGCCAAGGCCTGACAGGCCTGAATACGCACCCACGCCCGTCCAGGCGCGGCGGGCGGGATCCGGTGGCCCATGAGGACCACTGCGCCCGCCAGTGGGACCAAGGCGCCCTGGACCGCGTGTGGATCACGGACTTTACCGGCTCTTCGCATTTAAGGGTGTAGGAGGTGTTGGAATCCCCCCGGAGTGGAGGAGGCAGCGTAGGCGGTAGTTTCGGTGGTTGATGAATCCTTGGGCGATGCCGCGGAGGTGTTCGAGCAAAC
>BNJU01002445.1_pt1 | contig 62685 bp, 65 predicted proteins | sample 8539281 | NCBI WGS metagenome assembly BNJU01 (sample SAMD00202456, study PRJDB9452) | human saliva metagenome | isolation source: human saliva | place: Japan
AGGTATCCTATTCATCACCCTGAAGATGTGGCTGATGTACTAATGAATCTCGTTATATTCAATAGTAGCTTCCCAACCTCTAAAACCTCTACCTTCCGAAAGGCAAAAATACTTAGCGAAATGTGTGTTTATATGGTAGCTGAGTGCTGGGAGATGTGTAACGAAACTTGGTCTCGTTAGCAACAAACAAGAGGTTACAAAGAAAGAGACGCCCTTCTCGCATTCAAGAGAGCCTTTCTTTGAAGCAAGGAAACGCCCTCGTTGATATAAAGAAACGCCCTCGTCAATTGGAGTAGATGTCACAAAGTAGGGACAGACGGGGAGAGATTTAGAGACATCCCCTCCTCTCTCGAGACATGGAGAGGCTTCTGATACAAAAAGCTCATACTTGGCAGACTGAGAGCAATTTCATTTTTACTGTCATTCCTGTCAGTTAATTGTATGTCATAGTGCTGTAAACCAATAAACTACAAAGTGTTAAAAGTGACAGCAAACTAAATTAAAATTAAATTCGTGTTTTTATGGTGAGTTGAATAGCTTAATAACGACCTTAAAACAGCAAGGAAAGGACATATTCCAGATGGAGCCAATCGAAGAGAAAAAGCATTTTAATATATTTTCAAACCATCTTCATTGATTCTTAATATATAATTGCTACCTTTGCAGAGATTATTTCGGAATAAACAGATTCTGCCCTTTTCCCATGCTGATAAGCGGTAGATTGTAAATACTAATCACACAAATGAAACAATTCAGATTGGTGGACAACATCGTAGGATGGGTGGCTTTCTTAGTCGCCGCATTCGTTATTGTTCCATAGATTGAGCCGACAGCCAGCTTTTGGGACTGTCCAGAGTTCATTACAACAGGCTATAGTTAGAGATAGGTCACCCTCCCGAGCACCGTTCTTCATGCTATCGCTAATCCATTCTCACACTTTGCGAGTGATCAACACAAGTTGCAAAAGATGGTCAACACGATGAGTGCATTGCTGTCCGCTACTTGTATCATGTGCTTGTTTTGGACTATTACTCATCTTTCACGCCGTCTTATCGTTCGTGATGGTGATACTCCGTCACTTGCAAAGACCATTGCTATCGAGGGAGCAGGTCTTGTCGGTGCATTGATCTACACCTTCAGCGATACGTTCTGGTTCTCTGCTGTTGAGGTGAAGTGTATGCTTACTCATCAGCCTTCACTGCTGTTGTGTTCTGGCTGATACTCAAGTGGGAAGATGCAGCAGACAAACCACATTCCGACAGATGGTTAGTAGATCTTCTATGACTGAGCTTTCTGTCGGTGTACACCTGTTGAACCTCCTTTGTATCCCTGCCATCGTTCTAATTTACTATTATAAAAAGGTGCCAGAGGCTAATCTTGAAAGGGTCGTTATTCGCTCTGCTCATCGTCAGTCATACTAGTTGCATGCCGTGCTCTATGGCGTTGTTCCTGGTATTATCACCGTAGGTGGATGGTTCGAGTTGTTCTTTACTAACACCTTAGGCATGCCTTTCAACACGGGTACTATTATGTATAGTACTGCTTGTATCCGCCTTTGTATGGGGTATCTATGAGACTTATCAGGATAAAGTCAGGCTCCTTGAACACACTTCCTATTGGCTTTTGCCTTGGTGGTATTCCTTTCTATGGTTATGGATGGAGTGCTTTCTTCATCGGAATCGTTGTTTTAGCCATTGTTTTCTTCCTTTTGCGCTGGCGCAGACCAGTTAATAAGGATGGTAAGAAGCAACCAGTAATGTTGGTATCTGCACGTGTCAAGAACACAGCTTTACTATGTATGCTGATGCTGATAATCGGTTACTCATCTTATGCCGTAATAGTTATTCGCTCTACAGCTAACCCTCCGATGGATCAGAACTCACCAGAGGATATTTTCACATTGGTAGTTATCTGAGTCGTAATCAGTATGGTGATTGGCCCCTACTCTACGGTCAGGCTTATACGAGTCAACCGGCAGTGGCAGAAGATGGTATGCACTATAAATTCAAGGAGGGAGCGCCTGTCTATGAGCGTAAAGAGAAGGCTTCTAAGGATGAGAAAGACTCTTACTTCCTCGTTAGAAACAAGGCTACGCAGGTGTTCCAACAGAACATGTTCTTCCCACGAATGTATGATGACGCTCATGCTGCACAATATGAACAATGGATGGGAGGCGTTACGGGGCATGATGTTGACGGTGTGAAGATGCCTACACAATGGGAGAATCTAAGGTTCTTCTTCTCTTATCAATGTAACTTCATGTACTGGCGTTACTTCATGTGGAACTTTGCTGGACGTCAAAACGACCTACAAGGCAATGGTGAACCAGAGCATGGTAACTGGATAACAGGTATATCGTTCATTGATAATGCACTCTATGGGGACCAGAGTAAACTGCCCGATGAGTTGAAAGCAAACAAAGGTCACAACGTATTCTATTGTCTTCCATTATTGCTCGGACTACTTGGGTTGTTTCGCTAGCATGGCGTGCTAAAGCGTGGAATACAGCAGTTCTGGGTAGTATTCTTCTGTTCTTTATGACTGGGTTTTGGCTATTGTCATCTCTATTTAGATCAGACTCCAGCCAGCCACGTGAGCGTGATTATGCTTATGCGGGATCATTCTATGCTTACGCAATATGGGTGTGGTTTTGGGTGTTTTGGCACTCTATAGTTGGGCAAGAAACTAAGAGTTGCACCAGTGCTCTATCGGCATCTGTGATCTCACTTGTTTGTTTGCTCGTGCCAATTCAGATGGCATCCAGACTTGGGATGACCATGATCGTTCTGGTCGTTATAGCGTCGTCGACTCGGACAGAACTATTTGATGTCACTTCAAGATAAGGAGCTCCTATCATCTCACGCAATGGTGACAATGATACCTTCCACTTTGGTACAATCAAGAGGTTGAAGGTGTGAGACAGACACACGTGTTTGCAACCTTTCTTACCTACAGACTGACTGGTATATAGACCAGATGCGTCGCCCTGCTTACAACTCTCCGAGGTGTGCCTATATCATGGTCACGACTTGATTATGTGAGTGGTCATGAATAGAGATTATGCCCTATTCAGCCGAGTTCAAACAGCAGGTTTTGGATTTCTGTGCAGAATCCAGCAGCTGCAAGAAAGCTCAGTTTGGTGATGAACCATTCGAGTTGAAGAATATACTAAAGTACTGGGTACGTTCAAAGAACTCAGACACTCACCTCATTCCAACCGATACCATCTACGCATGACTATTGATAAGGAAGCTGTGAAAACGAAGTGGTATGATGCGTCCAGGTGACTCTATCCTGATCGTGTGGTTATCTCTTTGGCAGGAAGCAGGCATTATATAAGAATGACTTGATGATGCTTGAGATGATTGCAAAGTGTAGTGGACTCGCCCACTCTATGTAGCTGTTACTGTAGGAAGTGAGAACTTCATGAATCTCGGTGATAACTTCATTTCAAGAGGGATTAGTAAATCGTATCACACCATTCAATACGACACAAGGTAGGGAACAATCCATTGGGAATCAATCTACGTAATTTCGATACAGAAAAAGACCTATAATGTCGTGATGAATCGATTCAAGTGGGAGGCCTCAATAAGCCTGATCCTACCATTGACGAGACTGTTGCACGTATGTGTTATACGCATCGTCGTCGAGATGGCCGACCTTGCGCTCCACCTATTGCTAAGGGTGAGAAAGCGAAAGCACTGAAGGTTCTGCAGAAGGCGAAAGAGATACCTTATTATAATTGTACCAATAAGTTACATGGTGGCTCTGGTGACGATGGCGCGAGCTTATGCCTATGTTGGGACAGAAAGCAAAAGGCTCGCCAGTTATATGACGCTCTTTGGAAGATTTCAATGCAGTATGCTAATCACTACATGTCGCTTCCTCCACGTTACTTCGATAGTCATCAAAAGTTCATGCAAGATGCACTTCCAAATTATGATGAACCTTGTTAATGCTAACTGATCATACTGACAGGGCATGGGCTAACAAGCATGCTCAACAGATTGAACGGGCTTATGAACAGGTTTGCAAGTCTAGGAGGTACATGGAAGCAGAGTGAATAATCAACTTTAAAAGTATCTATGTCTTGATAGAGACGATAAAATAAAACTGGAGCGTGGTCTGCATATCTGGATGACTACACTCCAGTTTCTTCTATATCATGCATCATCACTTCTTAAAATCAGCTATAAGTATCAATGTTAATAGAACAACCAGCACGATGGCTACGCCTCTTTCTATCCGCACGCATTATGGCGCATGGATAAGAATGACCATTCTGTATACCTTTCACGCTTGATGATGGTCCCATCCCAGAAGCCACTCCTTTCATCCTTGATGTGTTGGATGAATTCGGTGCGAGCTATGTTTTTATGGTGGCGAGATAATGTCAGGAAACATCCAGACCTATATAAGAGGTGATAAGGAGAGGGCATAAAGTGAAATCACACCTATCATCACCTCGGATCATTTAGACATTGGACGTTAACGTACGCTGTTGATGTCACAAAAGCTGATAACTATGCTACATCTCTACTTCCGTCCACCTCATGGATGGCTTGACACACTGTTTACGGTGGGTGAAACAGAATCAGTTGTGATGTAGGATCTTGTGCACGTGATTATTCTAAGTTATTGACAGCAAAGACGTGGTGAGAACGTAAACGATATGCAAGAAAATGGTTCTATCATAACTTTTCACGACTCATTAAAAGAGTATAGATAGCTCCGCACTGCACTTAGAGTCGCTTCAATGGCTCAAAAGAACAGGGATAGATTTAAGACATTTCCTGATAATCCAGAAGAAACAAGATGATTAATCAACGCAACATGGATAAAAGGAAAGCGCAGCGTCTCGGGTTCTTCACGTGGGGTTTGCAAAGCAGAACCTGTTGATGAAGGTTGCACAAAAGGTATCGAAAGTGGCTAGAGAATGGTGAGGGAAGCAACAGCATATATGTCGATTATTTAGAGAAGCGTCTCGATCCTCGTGAAAGCTGGTTCCTGGTGTGCAGTATAGATCTCTGCTCTCAGTTATGCCTTCTCAACACCTACCTAAGGTGAATATCAGTTTCAGCATACGCTCTTGGAAAGGATTATCACGACTTGATGAAGAGCAAAAGATGCGGGAGTTGTCATAAGATAAGGATCAGAACCTTATCTTAATGCTTTCTCAAAGAAAACAAGGAAGGACAAGAGGAGGAATTAGAAATACGTTGTTTGTGATACAGCACCTGTTCTTGAACGTTATTGGGCACAGAAAGCAGGCTTTAGGATGGGTTGGGCGAAATCATCAACTTATCATTCCTCATGCTGGTTCGATGTTCTTTCTCGGGGAGATATTTCTTCCTTTCGACGTTGATAAATATGACGAACCTATGGAGAGTAGGTGCGGTAACTGCCATAGATGTATAGATGCTTGCCCTACGAAAGCCATCATTCCGAATGAAGACTTTCATGCAGATCGAATGCTTATCGTACCAACTGATTGAGAATAGAGGACTTGTCAGAGGGATAAAAGGCAGCTATGGGCGATACAATCTATAGTTTGCGACAGATGTCAAACAGCCTGTCGCGGAATCGTTTTGCCACTCCTAACACCGAACCAAGCCTGACAACCGAAGGCGAACTACTCTCAATGAGTAAGGGAAGCATGGCACAATCTTTCTATTGAAGATTATCGACGATTATTTAAAGGGTCAGCTGTTAAGCGTGTAAAGTTCGAAGGTTTGAAACGAAATATAGCTGCAACACAGCATAAAGAGAACCAGTAACATTTGTTACCAAGGCTCTCTATGGCATTCTAATTGCTTGTTGGGAGATGAGTAAAGCAGTTATAAACAATTTAATTATAATGTATGTAAAACTAGAAAGGTACTATCTTTTCAGCAAACAAGGTAATTGATTACGCTGATGGTGGTGTAATTAGCAAGGAATGCAGTACACATAACGCAGGAAGTGTGACACTCTTCAGCTTCGGATGCAGGATCAAAGTTTATCGAACACTCCGTACTTTTTGATGCTCTCACTACAGGTGATTGAAGGTAAGATGGAGCTAACCGTCGAGGCACAAAGCACGTTATTAGGTGCAGGTGAAAGCTTCATCATCTCTAGCAGTGCCCATCATTCAGTAAATGCAGTAGAGCGTTTCAAGATGATTATTACAATGATTAGAGGTTGAGAAGAGCCTTTGCACTAGATAATAAGTAAAACGCAGCTTGTATTATAGAGGGATGTCATACATCCCTCTTTTTGCATAGTAATTTAAGACGAAACAAAGATTTTCTATTACGATTTTTGGCTGAATTAAAAGAAAGCCTTTCACCTTTGTCGCCGTGAAAACAGTTAGCAATGACATATCAAGTGAATGAAGTACTGCAAAGAATTATCGAATTCTTTGCATCTTTTTGCACTTTATCTTTTGGTCAATCCAAATAATTTGCTAACACACACACACACACACTATGCGCACCTAGCGTCTAATAACACATTTTTTTCTTCTCGCATACGCGCGCGAAGCGTGCCGTAACCCTTGTAAACAAAGGACTTCTAGGAGTTTCCTTTGTTCGCTTTTTTATGCCCTTTTTGAAGACCGCTAAAACACAAAATATAGCAATTTTTTCGAGTATAAAATCAAACTTACATAGTGCCACAGAGCATCAAGAGGAGGAGATAATTCATTGTTTTAACAACTCTTCTTATGCTTTCGTCTCCTCTTGAACTCTGTGACACGAAGTAAAAGCAAGTGAGAATCATTAATAATAACTATTTTTAAAAATCAGGTAAATGGAGAAAACAAATGAAAGAAAAGTCTATTGTGCACCTCAATGCACGTGGCTTGAACTAGCAGAAGACGAATTAATGCGAGGCACATCGTTTGAGAGTACTGGCAGCGGTGGTGGCAGTGGTCATGCTTCAGCAGGTGATAGCGGCGGCTTAAGCGCAAAGTCAAACCCTTTCTTTGAGGAAGAGGATAAGAATGAAGAAATAGGATGGGAATAATAAACAAAGATTCCTTTCCAATTAACAACTAAATTAAAACAGAATGATAATGACTAAGAAAAGTATTTATTTCGGTACACTCTTGTTGACTGCACTTGCCCTCGGCAGTTGCGCCAGCGATGATACAGCCACAGATAAGACAGCAGGTAAGGATACACCTAAGACAGGTACAGTGTTCTCATCAGAGGATGAACCTTCAACTCGTACATCTGCCACCTATACAGGCAGCGGACTTGATTTCTATTGGACAGCAAACGATAAGATTTGGGTAAAGGACGACAACAATATTTATCACCAAAGCTCAGAAGATGATATTGCTAATCGAATAGCAGCAGTACCTGGCAGCACAAAAACAGCCAAAGCTAAGTTCTGGGTAAACGGTACTTATACAGGTTCTACACATAAAGTACGCTATACAGGTAAGAACGGAGCAACTGACAAGGTGACCATTAAGGCTTCACAGACACAGAACACTCCAAACGATGCAGCCCACATTGCAGAAGATGGCGATTTCGGTGTAGCTGATGCAACAGGTAGTGGAAAAGTATACTTTACACCTGAATCATAAGGCAGCGTATGTAACCTTTTATGCCATATACAGCACAAACGGAGTTATTGCAGGAGCTAAAGCTTCAAAAAGATTCGCATTTATACCAATAACACTTCTGACCAGCTCGCAGGTACATTTGACTTGCTGATAATGGAACGTTGAGCAATGGTACAACCACCTCAAACAGTGTAGAACTAAATGTAAATGATTTCACACTTCCTAGTGCCTATTCTTATACAACCAATGGCGCAACAATGGTTCTAAACCCCGGCACTTACAGCAATGTAACAATAGAGTATACTCTCCACGATGCAGCAACCAACGTTACAGGAACAGTCAAGAAGACCTATCCTTCTGTAACCTTTGATGCAGGAAAGAATACTCCTGTAAAATCTGATTTAAAAATCAAGGTTTACCATGGTAACGAGTATTATATGTGGGATGCAGTAGATCCTTATTGGAAGGGTTATGAATGGAATAATCCGAATACAGCATTACGTTTCCAGCCGATAGTTAGTGGGCAAAAAGATCTAGTACATGCTCCACAAAGTACTGATCACGTTTCTGCACATACGTCACGTGACTACAATGATATATTAGGTTACAACGATCCTACGGGTGTTGCACCAGCTGTTACAGCTACTCATAGTGCAAAAGATTGTCCAAATGTGAATGAATTGTGTTGGTATGCAGAGAAGGGAGAACCCTACAGGGATAATACTACACTTTGGGCAACAATGGATCATTTATATGTTGGAGGAATGTGGTTCTTGAAACAGAGTGCTATTGCCTCAAAAAATGGTAAGAATATCTCAGATTTGAAGCTAGCAGCACCAGATGGGATTGATTATACGCGAAAAGTAATAGTTATGCCTGTAATGACTTACAGTATAACTACGGGTATCCCAAGTAACCTCAATGATTATTTTTATTATCCAGCTTTAGGTGTATATGATAATGGTTCACCACTCATGGCGAGTTTTTGGCTTCAGGAACAATAGGTTGCATGTGAGTTTCTAACCACAATACACAACTGTCAGCTATCAGGCATATATTTTAAGGATTAGTTTCTAGTAATGTGATGGTTTATGCTACTCATAGAAATGGTGGATTAACCTTGTTTAATTCCTCTAATGAAGATGAGTATCGTCCATTCTAAATATTAAGGCATTCGTATTCATTATATGAAGGCGAGTTGTCTTCCTTATATCAAGGCAACGGTCTTCATATAATGAAGAGGAAGGTCTTGATATAATGAAGAGAAAACAAAGCAAAAATATAATTAACGGAGTCTTGCTGAAAGGCGAGGCTCCATATTCTTTAAAACTTAAATTTATTATTTTATGATTTCATTTAAAGTAGTTGAGACCGTCCACAGGATTGGTCCAAAGAAAGGTCAGAAAGCCTTTAATGCCGTGCCAAAAGCCCCGATGAAGTTTTCAGCCGATTGGCTTGTTAACCGTATTGTTCGCGAAACCTCGTTGAGTGAGGGAGACGTGAGAAACGTGATCATCACCCTGCGTAATATTGCTATTGAGGTGATTAGCCTTGGTGGTTCGCTAGACCTTGGCGACTTGTTCTCGTTCCGCGTGGCAATACCTTCAAAGTTGATTGACGATGTAAAGGAAGTCTCCGCCGAATCTTGAAGCGTCCCTCGCGTCCTTGTTCGCTGGAAGTCAGCCGTCACGGATGCGTTGAAGAAGATAGAGGTGGATGTGGATAACCCTGCGAGGAGGAAAAAAAGGCTCACTCCCGGCTCTTCTCCGAAAAAGGAGAGGGAGTGAAGAGCACCCTGGACCAGTGGCAGGATAAAGGTCTCCCCAAAGCCCTCAGTAGGAGGATGTACTACGGGAAAGCGAAGTTAGGATAGGCACAGCTTTCCATCATTGTAGGGACAGGGCATCGCCCTCGTCTGTCCGCATCAGAGGAGATTTCAGTGGACAAATTAAGGGATGTTCGGGCGGACAGACGTAGGCGTCTATCCCTATCTTTAGTGGTGTTATTGATTAAAAGGATATGTTACATTCAATATTTGCATTGTAGCTTCTGTCTCAAGGATGTTACATTCTATCTTTGCTTTTCACTGTGTACCTACTGTCTCTTTTAAAAACACCTTATGTAATCTGTCATTGAAAAATATGTTTGTATGCTTTCTGCCTGTATCAAAAAGCAAAAAGACTTTACTAATGTATTTGTATTTTGATACGCCTTCTTTTCGTATGAATATGGGTTTGTATTATAAAAATTAGTTAATCTACATGGCTTAGTATATATTTTCTATATGGTAAATGTAAAATAACTCACATATTTTGATATATACATACTAGAAAGTTTTATTATCTTGTTTATGCAATTGTGACAGATACGATAAATAAAGAGTAACAATGAGGAAACAAATTTATACATCAAAAGGTATTTTGGAGTCAAATAGTACTCTTGGCCTTTTGTTCCTCGTTCCTATCATATACTCACCTTTTGGCTTATTTTCATGGCAAGAGAGCTTATCCCGTATATAGTTCCTTTGTCAATGATGATAGTGCCTACATTAATTATTTTCGTTTTTGCACCAAAGCTACTTAAAGGTAATAGAAAAGATTTTGGATATATAATATTGTTCTAATCTTATTTTTGTCCTATAGCACAACATGAATGGTTGTATTATACGGGGACTGAACGATATATTATTTCGTTTTCTTACCAGTTGTTGTTGCAGAATGTGGAAGAGAATATAAATCCACATCTTTTCTTCATTACTCGTAATATCTTTAATTTGAGTATCTGTGCGGGAGCTGCAACCTCTGTATTGATGGCACAACGTTGGTCGAAAGCTGAAGAAGAGAAGCGAGAAGCTGAAACTGCTATGACAAAAGCAGAATTGATTAATCTTCGTCAGCAAGTGAATCCACACTTCATGCTCAATACGATGAATAATAGTTATGCTCTTACAGCTTTTGATACTGAGAAAGCGCAAAAGGCTATCATTGATCTCTCAAAGATGTTGCGCCATATTTTGTATGATTATCAGCAGCCGTATGTAAGTTTAAAAGAAGAAGTTGAGTTCTTGAACAACTATATTGAGTTGATGATGATTTGTATTCCCGATAATATTGAAATTAAACGAGAATGCAATATACCAGAACCATGCAATATTCAAGTTGCTCCGATGATATTTATCTCACTGCTTGAAAAACTCTTTCAAGCATGGTATAGAATCTAACCATAAGAACTTTATTCACATTCTATTGGATGCGAACGATGAACGCATAATGTTTGCTATAGAAAATAGTAATTATCCGAAAACAAAGGAAGAAAGGAGTGGACATGGTATTGGACTAAAGCAAGTCGAACGCCGCTTAGAGCTCGCCTATTCTGGTAAATACCGATGGGAAAAGAAATATGATAGTAAAATGAACATATATTCTCTAAAATAATAATCTATGACACTAAATTGCATAATCATTGATGATGAGCCATTAGCGGCAGATTTACTTGCTAGCTATGCAAAGAAAACTCTTTTTTTGAATCTGATAGGAGTGTTCAATAGTGCCGTAGAAGGTATTAGAGCCATTCGAGGGAATAGAGTAGATCTTATTTTCTTAGATATTCAGATGCCTGAATTAAGTGGATTGGAATTTGCGAAGATACTTCCCAAAGAGACAAAGATAATTTTTACAACGGCATTTAGTCAGTATGCTGTTGAGGGTTACAAGGCTAATGCTATAGAGTACTTGATGAAGCCTATCAGCTATGACGATTTCTTAGCAGGAGCAAATAGGGCTTTAGAGTGGTTTAAGAGTGTACGTCAATCAGAGAATGCTTCAAATGATCGTTTTATCTTTGTGAAGAGTGAGTATAAGCTGGTCAAAATCATGTTTGATGATATACTTTACATCGAAGGAGTGAAAGATTATGTAAAGATATATCTGGAAGATGGTCATAAACCCTATTATGAGTTTGATGAACATGAAGAAGATAGAAGAGGCTCTTCCTAAACCAGAATTTATGCGTGTTCATAGATCTTATATCATACACATGAAAAAGTGGATGGAATTGATCGTTTTTCAGATTGTCATCGGTGGCGCGATCCTTCCGATATCAGATAGTTATAAGGTTAGATTACAAGATTTCTTAGATGGACATACTTTGTAATTTGATAATATGCAAAAGGTAGTTAGGTTTTTCTAACTACCTTTTTATGTTAATGAGTTATATAAACTCTTTAGTTTTAGGATAATTCACCTCCAATTTAAATGTAATTGTTCATTATTTATTATACAATTTCAATAACTATCACTAATATCTTCGAATAGGTTGAGTCATTGCATGGGTAAAAGTGGAAGAGTAAATAGGTGATGATGCTTTCTGCTTATTAAATGGGAAATGTTGCTCACAGGTAGGATCCTCTTACTTTGGTGGCTTTTTCAGTCATCCCTTTGCCATATCTTAATTTTTAGTAATTTTGCATGTATTTTTCGGAATAAACAGTATATCTAGATAATGAAGATTTCATACAAATGGCTAAAGGAATACGTTGACTTTGACCTTACTCCACAGGAGACGGCGGACGCGCTGACATCTACTGGTTTGGAAGTTGACGCATTGGAAGAGGTTGAAACGATACGTGGCGGACTCAAGGGTCTCTTTGTTGGTAAAGTATTGACTTGTGAGGCGCACCTCAGATCATCTTCACGTTACAACCGTAGACTTAGGCAAAGGGGAACCACAGCAAATTGTTTGTGGTGCTCCAAATGTAGCTGCAGGACAGAAGGTTATTGTAGCTGATCTCGGTTGTGTGCTCTATGATGGCGACAAGGAATTTACAATTAGGAAGAGTAAGCTGCGTGGCGTTGAAAAGTCTTGGCATGATCTGTGCGGAGGACGAAATAGGTGTCGGTACAGCTCACGATGGAATAATAGTTTTACCAGAAGATGCACCAGTAGGTCAGCCTGCTGCAGAGTATTATCATTTGGATAGCGACTGGCTAATTGATATAGATATCACTGCCAACCGTGCCGATGCTCTTAGTCATTATGGTGTGGCTCGTGATCTTTACGCTTGGCTCACACAGAACGGCTATAAGACATCGCTTCATCGTCCTAATTGTGATGCCTTTGTAGTTGATAATCATGATCTTCCAATCGAGGTAACTATCGATAATCCCTGAGGCATGCCGTCGCTATGCTTGTTTGAGTATTACTGATTGCGAGGTTAAGGAAAGCCCACAATGGTTGAAAAGATAAGTTGAATGTCATTGGTTTGCGCCCCATCAATAACATCGTAGACATTACTAATTATATCATGATGGCCTATGGTCAGCCAATGCACTGCTTTGATGCAGACATGGTGAAGGGTCACCATATCATAGTAAAAGATAATAACGAGGGAAAGAAGTTCGTTACACTTGATGGTGAGGAGCACATTCTAGGTGAGCATGACCTTGCCATTTGTAATGAGGAAGAACCGATGTGTATTGCAGGTGTCTTTGGCGGAAAGGGTAGTGGTACTTATGAGACCACTCGTAATGTGGTACTAGAGAGTGCTTACTTCCATCCAACATGGATACGTAAGAGTGCTCGACGTCATGGGTTATCTACTGATGCTAGCTTCCGTTTCGAGCGTGGCATTGATCCAAATGGCGTTATCTATGCACTCAAGCAAGCTGCTATTCTTTGTAAAGAATTGGCAGGAGGCAAGATAAGTATGGAGATTCGTGATGAGTATCCAACAAAGATGTCCGACTTCCCAGTTCGTTTAAATTATGAGTATTGTGATCGCCTCATTGGTAAGAAACTTGGCAATGATGTTATTAAGCGAATTGCCGAAAGTCTTGAGATGAAGGTAGTGAAGGAAGATGCTGAAGGTTTAGATTTATTGGTTCCAGCCTATCGCGTGGATGTTCAGCGTCCTTGTGATGTTGTAGAGGATATACTTCGTATCTATGGATATAATAATGTAGAGATTCCAACCACATTGAAGTCTTCGTTGACGATAGCAGAGGATGCTGATAAAGAGTACCATAAGGAGAATATCATTGGTGAGCAGCTTGTCGGTGAAGGCTTCTTAGAGATTATGAACAACTCTTTGACTAAGGCTTCTTACTATGAGGAGACTGGTTATAATGCTTATCCTTGGGAAGAAACAGTAAAGGTGATGAATCCACTATCAGCTGACTTGGGGGTAATGCGTCAGACCTTACTCTTTGGTGGTTTGGAGAGCATTGTTCGTAACGTTAATCGTAAGGCACAGAACCTCCGCTTCTTTGAGGTGGGCAATGTCTATAAGTACGTTAAGGAGAAATGGTCAGAAGAAAGCCCAGTAAAGGCTTACGTACAAGATCATCACATTGCCTTATGGGTAACAGGTAAACATATTCAAGGATCATGGGCACATCCAGACGAGGATAGTTCTTTCTATGAGTTGAAGGCATACGTTGAAAATATCCTTCGCCGTATAGGTGTACCACAAGGTTTGTTGGTTTGTACTAATTCGGACAATAATGCTTTCGATAAGGCACTTGTCTTGAAGACACGTGCAGGCAAGGCGTTGGTAGAAATGGGAATCGTTAATCATAAGGTTCTGAAGAGTTTTGATATAGAGCAGAAGGTTTATTATGCAGAGCTTGATTGGACTGGCTTGATGAAAGCAACTCGCAAGAATAAGTTGCAGTTCCACGAGATTTCTAAGTACCCTGCAGTAAGTCGCGACCTTGCATTATTGGTTGATATATGTAGAGTTTGCTCAGATAGAAGAGATAGCACGTCAGACAGATAAGAAAACAGTTGAAGCGTGTGGAACTCTTCGATGTTTATCAGGGTAAGAACTACCAGAAGGCAAGAAGAGCTACGCTGTCAACTTCATTCTTCAGGATGAGACAAAGACGCTCAACGATAAGGCTATCGATGCTATCATGCAGAAATTAATTAAGAATTTAACAAATAAACTAGGAGCAGAACTCCGTTAATAAGAAAATCCAATGGGTAGAGCATTTGAATATCGCAAAGCTACAAAGCTCAAGAGATGGGGAGCCCACATGGCTCGCACATTTACAAAGTTAGGTAAAGAAATCGCTATTGCAGTAAAGGCAGGTGGACCAGAGCCTGAAAACAATCCTCGTCTTCGTGCAATTATCGCTACATGTAAGCGTGAGAATATGCCAAAGGATAATATCCAGCGAGCTATCAAGAACGCAATGGGTAAGGATCAAAGCGATTATAAGGAAGTACCATACGAGGGTTATGGTCCTCATGGTATTGCAGTGTTTGTTGACACATTGACAGACAATACCACACGTACTGTTGCCGATGTTCGTTCCGTATTCAATAAGTTCAATGGTAACTTGGGTACTCAAGGTTCTTTGAGCTTCCTCTTCGATCACAAAGCAGTCTTCTCATTCAAAAAGAAGGACGGCTTAGATATGGAAGAATTGATCCTCGACTTGATTGACTATGGAGTTGATGATGAGTTTGATGAAGATGAAGAAGAGAATGAGATTACCATCTATGGTGAGCCAACTAGCTTCGGTGACATTCAGAAACATTTAGAGGATAATGGTTTCGAGATAACTTCAGCAGAGTTTACACGTATACCAAACGACTTGAAAGATGTTACTCCTGAACAGCGTGAAACTATAGATAAGATGGTGGAAAGACTTGAAGAGTTTGACGATGTACAGAATGTGTACACTAATATGAAGCCTGCAGAAGAAGAGCAAGAATAAGCATCTTCTTTAATAGGTAATATACTAATATACATAAAGAAGAGGATATGTCTATGGGCATATCCTCTTTTTATTATTATGATATTTATAGTTAGTTTAAATGCAAATATCAGTAAGCTAAATGATTAAGATTGCCAGTTGCAGTTGTTCTTTATCGTCCGATAAAATGCGTTCCTAACAATCTATTGTATGAAAGAAACCGCCCTTCTTCATTTAAAGAGGGCGTTTCTTCACATCAAAGGAGGCGTTTCTTTATGATGAAGAGAGCCTTTCCTTGCATCGAAGAAAGCTCTCTTCATTAAGCGTTAACTATTTTCTGTGAAATTCCTGCACGCATGGAGGGCGAGTAGGGAGGCTTGGGCATTTAGAATAACACATCCTTAAAGAGCTTCACACGGGCAAGTAGTTCCCTGATATGCGTCAGTTGAGCAAAGAAGTCATGTACATCTTCAGCGTTATAGCCCACTGCGTATATGCCTAAATGGTCTGCCAAGTAAATTGATCGTTGGTTATGCCACTTCTGAGAGATGATGATAATCGAGTCTGCATGATACTCTTCTTGTATGTTACGCATCGATAAGAAGGTGCGATGACCACTACCATCCATGTGGATAATGTTGGCTGGTATGCCTCTAACAATGAGGTTCTTCTTCATGGCGGAAGGCTCATCATATCCCTTGCGCTTCTCTCCGCTGATGATTAACTGCTTGTATTTATGATTCTTGTAAAGCTCAACAGCAGCATTGATACGTGCTTGGAAAGAACAGATTAGGTCCTTCCGAGTAACGGCTCTTGGGACTTGTTCCGAGCAAGACAGCCGTTTTCATCGCAGGTACTTCCGCTGGATTATCGAAGACACGACCCTTCGCATTGTTATTAACAATGATGTTACACGTTGCAATAATTGCTACAACGATGACCAAAAGGGCTGTAACTGTATAGATAACTTTGCGTTTCATAATGTTATTTCCTGCCCTTTAATACATCAAGAGCATCGAAGGAATAGACCATTTTACCACTGGTAAAGGTGGTAGTCTCAATCTTCAGCGAGCGATACTTGCGTAGGCAACTGACGAAGCGACGGGGTTTTGAACAAAGGCAGAATCTGTTTGTTTGCTAATACCGGGTTTGTAAGTGAATCGCCCGACCTCATCTCCTTGCGCATAAACACGTACATAGTTCGTACTATCATAGCTATTACCAGCGAACTGTTCGCCATCTCCGAGAATCATACAGGCTTCCAAGCCCAGACGACCAAGTCTCCTCACTCGGATAGTCATGCGGTTAGTGGTCGTAATCTGCGACTTCTTGTTCGGAGCACTTTGTATGGTTGCCAGTGCCGAATCGTTCAGGTAAGTCCAAGCCGACACGTATGTGCCATCGTCACCCTTAGTACTGTCGAGGTTAACAGCAACCATTGTGTCAACCAAAGTGGTATCATAATGCCCCACACCACGCGATGAACACGAGGTGCAGGAAGTAAGAGTTGTTGCTGTTACCAGCGTCAGAAAGGCAACTGGTAACAGCATCATTGATTGAAATCTCATTGTTATTGATTCTAATACTCACCCCACGCCTTGATGTCGATGTCGTCAAGTGAGACATTACAGAAGGCATTGATGAACGCACTTGCCAATCGGCTGTTCGTAATCAATGGTATATTGAGGTCGATGGCGGCACGTCTAATCTTATAACCATTGGTTAGCTCGCGCGGAGTTAAGTCTTTCGGCATGTTGACAACCATGTCGATTTTCTTCTCATGGAGCAAGTCCAAGGCTTGAGGCGAATGTTCCTTATCAGACGGCATGTACACAAGTGTGTTCTCAATACCATTCTCTGTGAGGTACTTAGACGTTCCCACGGTTGCAAAAAGCTCATAGCCGTGTTGCTTCAAGGTCTTTGCTGCATCCAACATCTCGGCTTTCTGCTTCGCACCTCCTGTAGAGAGAAGGATGGTCTTCTTCGGTATTCTCTGTCCAACAGACAGCATACTTTTCAGCAAGGCAGTGGCAGAATCGTCACCAAGACAGCCCACTTCACCCGTTGAACTCATGTCAACACCGAGCACAGGGTCGGCTTTCTGCAATCGATTGAACGAGAATTGAGAAGCCTTAATACCCACATAATCAAGGTCAAAGAGGTTCTTGTTAGGCTTTTCAACAGGTACGCCGAGCATGATCTTAGTAGCGAGATCTATGAAGTTGAGCTTTAGCACTTTACTAACGAACGGGAACGAGCGACTTGCGCGTAGGTTACATTCGATGACAAGGATATCGTTCTCGCGTGCCATATACTGTAGTTGAATGGTCCGTTGATATGTAGCTTCTTCGCAATCTGGCGACTAATGCGTTTGATACGACGCACGGTTTCAACGTAAAGCTTCTGCGGTGGGAACTGAATCGTTGCGTCCCCAGAGTGGACGCCAGCAAATTCTATGTGCTCAGAGATGGCATACGCCATGATTTCTCCATCCTTTGCGACAGCATCCATTTCGATCTCTTTCGCGTTCTCAATGAACTTACTCACCACAACGGGATGGTCTTCACTGACGTTGGCAGCCAACTGGAGGAATCGAGTCAGCTCATCCTTGTTAGAACAAACATTCATGGCTGCACCCGAGAGAACGTAAGATGGGCGTACAAGAACAGGGAAATCCGACACGGTCAACGAACTTGTCTATATCCTCCATACTCGTTAGTGCGCTCCATTCCGGTTGGTTAATTCCGTTCTCGGTAAGCATAGATGAGAACTTAGCACGGTCTTCCGCATTGTCGATGTCCTTAGCTGCCGTACCCAGAATTGGCACGTTCTCTTCATCGAGATACATAGCTAAGTTGTTCGGAATCTGACCTCCCGTTGAGACGATAACACCATGAGGAGTCTCGGCATCGATGATATCCATGACACGTTCGAACGTCAGTTCATCAAAGTAAAGACGGTCGCATATGTCATAGTCAGTCGATACCGTCTCTGGGTTGTAATTGATCATGACGGATCGATACCCATGTCTTCGAATGGTGTTCAATGCCTGTACTCCGCACCAGTCGAACTCTACAGAACTACCAATGCGATAGGGCTCCTGAACCCAGAACAATGACTGACTTTCGATCGTTGGAGAACGTTACGTCCGATGCTACTCCTGCATAGGTAACATATAAGTAGTTGGTCTGTGCAGGATATTCGGCAGCCAGTGTGTCAATCTGTTTGACGACTGGAAGGATGCCAAACCCCTACGCAATCTTCTTACAAGCATCATTGCTTTGTGCATATTAGGGCACTCTTCTTCCAGTCCCACTGCACGAGCTATTTGGAAATCAGTGAATCCGTAGACCTTAGCCTCACGTAGTAACTGCTTGTCGAGGGTGTTGATATTCTTGCGTTTCAGCTCTTCGTCAATGTCAATGATATGCTTTAACTTGTTCAAGAACCATTTGTCAATCTTCGTCAAATCGTGTATCTGATCAACAGTATAGCCCTTGTGCATAGCTTTTGAGATGATGAATACACGCTTGTCGGTTGGTTCGCGCAATGCAGCATCTATGTCTTCAATCTGCAACTCCTTGTTTTCTACAAAGCCATGCATGCCTTGTCCTATCATTCGTAAGCCTTTCTGGATAGCCTCCTCGAAGTTACGACCAATCGCCATAACCTCTCCGACGGACTTCATACTTGACCCCAACTCCTTGTCGACACCACGGAATTTGCTCAAATCCCAGCGTGGTATCTTGCAGACAACATAGTCGAGTGCAGGCTCAAAGAAGGCAGATGTAGTCTTTGTAACAGAGTTTTTCAACTCAAAGAGACCATAGCCCATACCTAATTTAGCCGCTACGAAAGCCAAAGGATAGCCTGTTGCCTTACTTGCGAGAGCTGACGAACGAGACAAACGGGCGTTTACCTCGATGACACGATAATCCTCGCTCTGTGGGTCGAAGGCATATTGAACGTTACACTCACCGATGATTCCGATGTGACGAACAATCTTTATTGATAATGCGCGGAGCTTGTGATACTCGCTATTAGTCAATGTCTGTGATGGAGCAATTACGATAGATTCACCCGTGTGGATGCCTAATGGATCGAAATTCTCCATGTTACAAACTGTGATACAGTTGTCATATTGGTCACGAACAACCTCATATTCGATTTCTTTCCAGCCCTTGAGACTCTTCTCAACAAGTACTTGTGGAGAGAAAGAAAAGGCTTTCTCGCATAAGGTGTTAAGCTCTTCTTCATTGTCAGCAAAGCCACTGCCAAGTCCACCGAGTGCATAGGCTGCACGCACAATGACAGGATAACCCAGCGTCTTAGCCGCTTTGCGTGCTTGAACTATATCCTCGCAAGCCTCGCTCTTGATGGTCTTTACATCGATTTCATCAAGTCTTTCGACGAAGAGTTCGCGGTCTTCTGTATTCATGATGGCTGCAACGGGGTGCCAAGAACTCGTACATTATATTTCTTTAGTACGCCCGTTCGCTCTAATTCTACACCACAGTTTAATGCAGTCTGCCCACCGAAGGACAAGAGAATGCCATCAGGACGCTCCTTCTCAATCACCCTTTCAACAAAATAAGGTTGTACAGGAAGGAAATAGATCTGGTCTGCTACGCCTTCAGAAGTTTGTACCGTTGCAATGTTTGGATTGATGAGAACGGTAGAAACACCTTCTTCTCGCAATGCTTTTAACGCCTGCGAACCAGAGTAATCGAACTCTCCAGCCTCACCTATCTTCAATGCTCCCGATCCGAGAAGCAGTACTTTTTTAATTGAATCGTCTTTCATTATCTTAGTGTTTCTACGAATTTATCAAACATAAAGTATGTATCCACTGGACCAGAGCAAGCCTCTGGATGGAATTGAGAAGTAAACCATGGATTCTCAACGTGACGTATGCCTTCATTGCTGCCATCGTTCATGTTGACGAAAGTTCAGTCCAATCCTTGTCGAGAGTAGACGCATCAACAGCGTAACCATGGTTCTGGGAGGTGATATAACACTTATTGGTACCAACCATGCGAACTGGTTGGTTGTGTCCACGATGACCATATTTTAACTTATAAATAGTTGCTCCGGCAGCCTTAGATAACAATTGGTTGCCCATGCAAATGCCACAGATAGGCTTCTTACTCATGCTCATCTGCTTACGAATCACATTAACGGCTTCGATGCACATGTCGGGGTCTCCAGGTCCATTCGCTAGGAAGAGTCCATCGTAGTCCATCGATGTGTAATCATAGTTCCAAGGTACTCGAATGACCTCAACTCCTCTATTGACAAGTGATCGAATGATGTTTGCTTTGACCCCACAGTCTACAAGGATAACCTTCTTGCCAGCACCCTCGTTGTAGTGAATAATCTCTTTCGTGGATACGAGGTCAAACAAGTTTACGCCTTCATAGTTGGCTTCTGGGATGTTATCAGGTTCATCGTCAAAGAGGATCTTACCCATCATCACGCCATGTTCACGCAGTACTTTGGTTAACTCACGAGTATCTATGTCCGTGATACCTGGTACATGTTCACGCTTCAACCAATCGCTTAGGCTCTCCACAGCATTCCAATGGGAGTACTGCTCGGTGTAGTCTGATACGATGATAGCAGACGCATAAATCTTGTCGCTCTCCATAAAGGTTGGGATGCCATTAGCCTCTATTGAGAAGGGTGGCACACCATAGTTTCCCACCAAAGGAAAGGTCATGGTAAGCAGTTGACCAGCATAGGAAGGGTCGGTAAGGCTCTCTGGATAACCCATCATAGCCGTGTTGAAGACTACCTCTCCGGCTACTGGTGCATCGTAGCCAAACGACTTGCCATGGAATTTTGTTCCGTCACTCAGGACTAAAGTTACGTTCCTCATTATTACTTAGTATTGTTGGGTTGATTGTTTTTATTTGTTTCTTTTCTGTGTTATAACAATGAAATAGGGACCCTATGGGTTGTGCGACCGATTCATAAAGAAGCCTTGGACGCACAAGCCGTACGTCCCTATCTATTGGAGTCTAGCTCATGTGATGATTAAGATGTTCGTGTTCATAATAGTTGATGAAGTTCTGGTTGACCAGTCTCATACCACCTGGAGTGGGGTAGTCCCCCGTGAAATACCAGTCGCCGGGGTGGTTAGGAATGGCGTTATGCAGCCCTTCTATACTTTGGAAAACCAGTTCAACGGGCGTCGTCATACCCTCTGGACGCAGTATTTCAACAATCTTCTGGTTGATTTCCTCAATGGTGAAAGGCTTGTAGATAGCCTTTACTGCATTCTTAATAACTTCCCCCTTAGGTTTAGCAACCTCTTTCTTACAAGCCTCATAGACTTCATTAAGAAGGTGATCCATCTTTCGTTCCAGTATTAACTCAATCGTTGCACGGAAGACACAGAACTCTTCTGGACGTGGCATGTCTATGCCGTAATAGTCGGGGAAGCGTATCTGTGGGGCACTGGAGACTATGACAATCTTCTTCGGGTGTAGGCGATCAAGGATGTGAAGAATGCTCTCCTTGAGGGTTGTCCCTCGAACGATTGAGTCGTCAATGATTACCAAGTTGTCCTTGTTGGGTTCGATACTCTCGTATGTAATATCGTACACATGAGAGGCGAGATCATTACGTGAATTACCCTCAGCAATGAATGTTCTTAGTTTGATATCCTTCCATGCTACCTTCTCAGCGCGTATCCCTTGCTTAAGAATCTGTCGAACATCTTCCTTCGAAGGGTTGCTTCCTAAGGCTGCTATCTGTTCAACCTTTCGATTGTCCATCCATTCTTTGATACCATGAGTAAGCCCATAGAAAGCTACTTCGGCAGTGTTAGGAATGAAAGAGAGAACCGTATGAGTGGTATCGTAATTGACGGCTTCCAGAACTCGTTCCGTTAGTTGTTGACCAAGTTTCTCACGCTCTTTATAGATGTCTCTGTCCGATCCGCGGGAGAAGTAAATGCGCTCAAATGAACAAGCCGCATAGGTCTTTGGCTCGAGAATCTGTTGTAGGAAGGACTCTCCCCGTTTGTTAACTATGATTGCTTGACCAGGTTTCAACTCTTGTATGTCTTCGCATTCTAGATCGAAAGTAGTCTGTAGGACGGGTCGCTCACTGGCTACTGCTACAATCTCATCGTCCCTATAGTAGAGACGCTGGACGTATAGCCCAAGGATCGCGGATAGCGAACATCTCACCGAAACCCGTTTGTCCACAAATGACGTAACCACCATCGAAATGTTCCATGGTAGTCTTTAAGACATTACTTATTTGTATATTTTCTTCAATATAATTTGTGATGTCTCGCTTTGTCAGACCAAGTCTCTGTGCTTCAACGAAAGTTACGTTCAACCTCACGATCAAGCCTGTGCCCCATGAGTTCTAATAGAAGATAAGTATCGCTATAGATGCGTGGGCACTGTCCTTGATCAGTCAGTTTCTCAAAGATATCTTCAATGTTTGTCATATTGAAGTTGCCACACATGCAAAGATTCTTAGCCTTCCAGTTATTGCGACGTAGGAAGGGATGGACATAAGAAAGACCACTCTTGCCAGTAGTTGAGTACCGGAGGTGGCCCATATAAAGCTCTCCCGCGAACGGAAGACTTAGTTTTTGCAAAAGAGACATCAGCTAATTGCTCCTGTGAGTAGCCTTTGTAATGTCTGTGAACATCGGCGAATATCTCCGTAACAGCATTCTTTCCCTCTGCTCTCTCACGAAACATATATTCGTTACCAGGCTCTGATGCGAGTTTAACAGCCGATAGTCCAGCACCTTCCTGCCCACGGTTATGCTGCTTCTCCATCATCAGATAGAGTTTATTTAACCCATACATCCATGTGCCATACTTCTCCTGATAATACTCTAACGGCTTTAGCAACCTTATCATTGCTACTCCGCAATCTTCATGAATGTTCTTTTCCATTATATAGATGTATTGTCTTTCTTTTGCAATTATTGAATGATAACTAACTTGTTAAGATGCCCATCGCCTGTTATTAGCCTATCCCCATCATCTTAGATGCTGTGTGGAGCATCCTAATGATGGTGATTTGATGAGTTCTATTCTACTGTAACCGACTTAGCCTAGTTACTGAGGCTGGTCTACATCTTTGCCTTTGCAAACCGCAATATGGTATGCTAAGAGTTGCAGTGGGATTGTTGCTACAAGTGGCTCTAAGCATTCCATCGTTTCAGGAAGCTCTATCACAGCATCTGCAATATGTGAGATAGTAGTGTCACCTTTGGTTACCAAGGCTATAACTCGCCCTTGTCTCGCCTTTATCTCTTGTATGTTGCTGCGTACTTTCTCATACATCCCGTTCTGCGTTGCGATAGCTACGACAGGCATATCAGAGTCTATCAACGCAATAGGGTCCATGTTTTCATCTCTGCTGGGATAGCTTCTGCATGAATGTAAGATATCTCTTTGAGCTTTTAAAGCCCCTTCCAAGGCTACGGATAACTGAATCCACGCCCCAAATAGAGGAAGTTCCGAGCATAAGTAAAGGTGCGCGCCATATCAGCGATTTGGTCATTTACTTTCAATACTTCCCTTATCATATTAGGAATCTCTGCCAGTTCCTTCACCGTCTGCACGTACTCTTCGTGCTTAATAGTGCCTTTGGCGTTTGCTAAAGCGAGTGCAAACATGGTCAAGACAGTGACCTGTCCTGTAAAAGCCTTTGTAGAAGCAACACCAATCTCAGGGACCCTACGTGGATGTAAGTTCCTGTATCTGTTGCACGTGGGATGCTCGATCCGATGGCATTGCAAATACCATAGATGAAGGCACCCTTAGCCTTTGCCAGCTCCACAGCTGCTAATGTATCGGCTGTCTCACCACTTTGAGAAATAGCGATGACAACGTCATTCTCATTAACCACTGGGTTGCGATAACGGAACTCACTAGCGTATTCAACCTCTACAGGAATCCTACAGAATGTCTCAATCAGCTGCTTTCCCAATGAGTCCTGCATGCCAACTTGTACCACAAGCAACGATGATGATGCGCTTAGCATTAAGTAGTTTGCTACGGTAATCAATCAATGCACTTAACGTAACATGGTCATGTTCTACATTAATTCGCCCACGCATCAGTTCGTTAAACACTCTGGTTGCTCAAAGATCTCCTTTAGCATGAAGTGGTCGTAGCCTCCCCTTCTCAATCTGTCCAAGGTTGATATCAACCGTACGAACCTCTGGTGACAACTCTTCGTTGAGGATGTTTACCACCTTCAACTCCTCTCCTAGCTTCATTACTGCAATGTTCCCATCATCGAGATAGACCACTTTATCTGTGTACTCGATTATTGGACTTGCATCCGAACCGAGGAAGAATTCACCATCGCCAATGCCCACTACGAGTGGACTCTGCTTCCTTGCTGCAATGATAGTATCGGGGTTTCGCTTGTCCAAGATGCTGTGCGTATGCAAACAATCACCTGATGCAATGCCAGCCGCACTGCTTCTAGGAGGCTAATTGCCTTCTTCCTCCTGTATATAGTCAATCAGTTGAACTAACACTTCAGTATCAGTCTCTGACTGAAATTGTATTCCTTTCTCCATCAAGTTATGCTTTATTTCTGCATAGTTCTCGATGATTCCATTGTGAATGATAGCCAAATTCTTCGACTGTGAATAATGCGGATGCGCATTCACAGATGATGGCTCACCATGAGTTGCCCATCGCGTGTGAGCAATACCAATGTTACCAGTGACGTTCTTATCGGCGCAATACTCTTCCAAGTCAGCCACTTTGCCTTTTTGTCTTATAGACATCTAGGTTGCCATTATCGTCTATTAGTGCTACACCTGCACTATCATATCCTCTGTATTCAAGGCGTTTTAAGCCCTTTATCAATATCGGGTAAGCCTCACGCTTAGCCCCTATGTATCCTACAATACCACACATTTTACCTTAATCTTTTGTTTTTATGGCAAATGAGAACACCCTCCCATCCACTTCTTTTCAGCTAGTTCCTCCCAAAACTATGATAGATATGGATGTCAAAGAATATTCTCATTTTATATATTTGCCTTTATAATGAAGACAGCAGTCCCTCATTTAAGGATAGAATCATACTTTCTCAACACGTTAACCAATAGCGAAGCTACTGACGTAACGATACCTATGAAAGAGAACCAAATGGTAGTGGAACTACCAATACTAGACGTCTTTGCCTTTACAGAGTTCGGTTGAACGTATAGCACATCATTCTGTTGTAGATAATAATAAGGGTGAGTTGATGATGTTAGCATCATTCAGATTCATACGCACGGCATGCTTTTCTCCATGTGCATCCTCACGTATCAACAATATGTTATTACGCTTACCATATACGCCCAAGTCGCCTGCCTGTGCAATAGCCTCTAGAACGCTAATCTTCTCAGTAGATACTGGAATGACACCAGGCTTACCTACTTCACCCAAGACAGTGATGTGATAACTACTCATACGAACCGATACAACAGGGTTCTCGGTACGTGCAAGGTAAGGTTGAATCTTGCTCTTTATCAAGTCCTCGCATTCGGTCTTTGTTAAGCCAACAACATGTACCTTGCCAATAACAGGGAAGTTGATGAATCCCGAATTGTCTACGAGATAACCCTTAAAAGCCGTTGATGCTTTCTCACCACTTTGTAAGTTAAAGGGTGCGGAAGCCTCTGGATTAGTTGTATTGACAGTGATGGTTAATTCGTCCTTAGGCATGATGCGTGCATCAAATAGCCCTCGTGAAGCAGCAAGACTAATGGAGTCAATGTTTCTCAACATAGGTGAAATCCCTTGCTAGAACCACATCCCGTCATTGCCATAATCATAGCTACTACTATGAGAGATAAGATGATTTTTCATTCAAAAACTAGCGTGAAGTCAATTATAAATTATACTTTTCTGCAAAAATACGACTATTTTTTGAGAATTACAAGCGAATGGCTTTTTTTCTCCTAAGCGATGGATAAAATAAAACCGACCATCAATACCATTCTTTCCATAGCCCTTCTATTCTCTTCTTTGTCGATCTCTTTATTCACAGGAGAATCTACCAATGCAGCAGCCTTTACTGTATTGCTCGTAAAGCCATTGTTGTTGCTGCTCAATCGTTATGTTGCTGTTGTTCAATTCGATAGCTCCTTCAGCCTTACGGAGAGGTGAGGTGGCACGGTGCGAATCGATGTAGTCACGTTCTTGAACATTCTTTAATATATCGTCGAAGTTAGCCTCCATACCCTTAGCCTTTAGTTCATCGTAACGCCGTTGAGCTCGAACTTCGGGCGAAGCAGTGACAAATACCTTTAGTTCGGCATTGGGGAAGACCACCGTTCCGATGTCTCTTCCATCCATGACAATTCCTTTCTCTGCTCCCATCTGTTGTTGTTGTTCAACAAGGGCGGCACGCACAAAAGGCAATGCGGCGATGACACTAACATGTAAGACACCTCATGGTACGGATCTGATTCTCACATTCTCTCCATTAAGGTAAGTATCAGGGCGTCCAGTAGCCTTATTCAACTTGAAACTAATCTTTATATTCCCCATCTGTGCCTTTAACTCCTCTTCTTTGATGGTGCCATTCGCATTGAATAAACCATTCCGTAAGGCATAGAGAGTTACTGAACGATACATCGCTCCAGTGTCTACATAGATGTAACCAATCCTCCTTTGCGAGGTCTTTAGCCATTGTGCTTTTTCCCACAAGAGGAGTGCCCGTCAATGGCAATAGTTATTTTTCTTCATTTCTTAAAAACGTGTTTTTGTTTCGTCTGATCTGTACTACTTTCTTTCGCAGTGAGTGCAAAGTTACTAAAAAGTGGTATGCTGATGGTATTAGTGACATATCTTTTAATTCAAGAAATTCAAAGTTCATAATTCAAAATTATGATTACTTCTGTTTGAAAATGATGGTCTGCTAGATACTCTGTACCATATAGTCCAGTGTAACGAGGGCTGTGCATCGTTAGCGCGAGCCATAAAGCAGCAAATGAAGGACGCCTCTCTCAATTCGATAAGGGCGTTTCTTTGCGATAGAAAGGCGTCTCTTCACATTGAAGAGACGCCTCTTTATTTGCAAATGGTACCAGCTCCCTCCCTCTCTCCATTCGGAGAGGGACGAAGTGAGGCTCTAATTTTGAATTATGAACTTTGAATTTTGAATTAAAGGAGAGGCTGGATAGGTGTTAAAAAGACCTTAATTCAGTTATAAGTATGCACGCTCATACCCTGCGCAGATGGTAGGGTGGTTGATACCCCACCCAACACATCTGTAACAAGCAGAAGGCTATAATGAGGATGATGAGGGCTGGGCGCAGATGATGAGGGCGATACTGGCGGTAATGAACATAAACGAGATAAGAGAACCAAGTGATAGCTGCCCATGTTTCCTTTGGATCCCATGCTCAGTAATGACCCCATGCTTCCTTTGCCCAGAGCGCTCCCATGAGCATTCCAAGCGTCATGAAGGAGAGCCCAACATAGGTGAGATTATCCGTAATCTCCATCTCTTTCGTGGTATCTGTGCCTTTCTTGAAGAAGAGCAGATACACCGACATGACCACAGCTGCGCCTAAGAGGCATAAGCCATCATGTAAACGATGACGTGAGGGCAAACCATGGACTCTGCAAAGCAGGCATGAGGGTCTTTGAACGATATCTCCGGTTTGAAGAGATTGACGCATACGAAGACGGTTGCAAGGAGTGTTGAGAAAGCTCAAAATCCACTTGCTATTGCCATCGACTGTACACTATCATGCCCGCTAAAAGGGAGGAAGAAGCTATACCAAAGACGCGTTTCTCCCATCGTGCGGAGCGGTGGTCGCTCAGAGTTATCCACATGATAAGGATGTAAGAGAAGAACACACAGAGTCCAAGACCTGTTGTTATGAAGGCAAGACTACGGCGATTACGCCACGAAGCCCATGCTCCGACTGCCCATCAACAATACTGAGATAATTGCGAAAAACGACGGAAATAACTCCAGATCATAACTGATTCTCCTTCTTACGACTGGCCGTTAGAACATTCCTACGGCACCTATTAATAACATGAAAATACCGACATACATCACTGGTAACCATGGGTCGGTGACTAACCTCAAAGATACTGAGATTACTCCACTTACCCATCTGCTCGTTGTAACTGAGCTGATAGATCGTCCATCCTCAATGCTGAATGACTTGTTAACCTCTATCTCTGTCTGGATATTCTGCCCACTCTTCGTATAGATGTCGACGAAAGGGATGCAAAACGACGAGGCTCTCGGTTGAGGCATAGCCAACATGCGCCCGTCATCCAAAACGTGAGGGCTTGATAAGGGAAGAGTAGCTTCCGCTGGTCACCCAACCTGTGTAGGTATGTTGCACCCCTTGTAGGGTGCATTGTTAGTAGTGACCTTCACCAATAGAGCACAAGCCGAACCAGCTGCATCTGAGGCTATATATCCATCCTTATTACGTGCTTGCCCGAGTGAATCCATTCGAATATTTCCCATCATTCCAGTGGGCATCTTACCTATCATCTTGCTCAACATGGCAGGGACAGCATTATCTATTCGCTTAAGAACCTCTACCCTGCAATCGAGCAACTGACCTACTCGCACACCTTTATCTAACAGTAGATTCTCAGGCTTATCCTTAGGGAGTGGGAAGCCACCACGCCCTATTAACGCTAGCTTGGGAGGGTATTCATCAATGGTAAACTTCTCTAACTGAATGGCAACTGGTAAGTGATGCACATTGTCCATAGCATCTAGTCCACGCCATTCAGGCTGCCCTTTCTCGCAATACATCTTCACTTTCTGCATATCTGCACTACCGAGTGTTGCACAGGTGAGCACTATGAACAATCCTGCATGGCTCACAAAAGATGGCAAACGACGCCAAGAAAAATGGAAGATATGGTTTAGTGTGACCTCACCCACTATGATGGTCAACCAGAGATAGACGAGTACGAACGGCCAATAGTTCAGCATTTTCGTTAGTCCGATGGGGTCTACTGGGTTCCGCCCTTCGGCTACTTGCTTCGTAACTCCCATGATCAACGTTAGCAAAGCAGCACCTGCTATGGCAGGAATAGCCGCTTGCATGGTGGTCATAAAGCGAAAGAAGTACACCTTCTTACGCAAGGCATAAACAACAACTAGGGCTATCAATAGGAAAAGGAGCGCCTCGATATTAGCCGGCCAAGCAAAGATAGCCCACTCCAAAGGCCCCATTGTAAACTGTAATAACTGACCAGTTATAAGCAATCCAACGACGATTGCCGTCCCTTCTTTTAATGTATAAGGTTTATTCCACATTGTTATTTTAAGGAAAAGAAATGGTATCTTCAGTTGTAATCTTTGATATTATCCTCAATACTTGCACTGTTTCTGCTGCATTTCTCATGCTTTTCTCAGATACAAGACTACCACTTGTTTTCTATCACATTAATAGATTAAATTTAAAAAACTGATAGTCGAGTAGCAACGGGAATCATCCGTAACTACAACTATCTTTCGACTTTTTACGACTTACATCGGCTTAGTTATGAACCGTTTGTTCTTTCTTTGCAGTCTCAATCCACTTCGGTACAATAGTGTCAAGGAACTGCTTTTTCTGACTGTTGAGCTTTGGCATGTCTAATCCTATATATGACTGGAGCCTTTGCTTTAGTCGATATGTCAGGCAGAGGAATTTGTCCTGAAAGCACGACGAGCGACAACTCGTGCTATTTGTAGGCGTGCATCCTTAGCAAAACTCCATAGCACTTGCGAGCAAACGCATTACTTCTTGAGGTGCATGGAAGGTTGCTCCATGACTCGCAACGGCATAGTCCCAACGCCACTGACCCTCACGTAAATCGGTCAAAACAGGCTGCATCTCTGCTTCGTAGCACCCTTATCCCAAGCAAACTTAGCTCTCGATATGTGCTGCAGCAAGCTCCTTTCTCCACATGAGTACGGAAGTCATAAATCTTTCTGCTGACGCTCACTAAACATTCTGACGAAGCGTCTCTGCATCTTGACGATGGCATGTCTGACAGGTACGATCGATGTGAGCTAACGGACTCATAACGTGGTGGTCGGTGTATTTCACACCACCTTCAGAGATGTAAGGCATGTGACAATCAGCACAAGAAACGCCTCTCTGCCCGTGAATACCCTGTAAGTAAAGCTCATAACCAGGGTGTTGTGCCTTCAAGATCTAGCCTTTGAGAGTGGATTGATATAGTCATAGAAGCCCTATACTATCGTAATATTCTTCTGCTGCCTCACACGTCATACCCCTTCTCCTGAGGGAAGTGTAGATAGTTACCATTGTCCTTTTCGGTAATACTCTGTGGCACTGTGCGCAGACCAGGCTACGCATCTCTTGATGTGTGGCTTTTTTCACGTCTTTACCTACGCGAGCCCATGCCTCATAGAGTGCAGGACGAGCGGGACGAAGCTCCATCGTCCGTGCATCATGGCAGTCAGAGCAACCGACGGTGTTCATGACCTCTGGTCCTCAATTGCTCCACTTGGCAGCATAGAATTTGTCTGTTCCCTTCTCTCTCATCAACCTTGGCACATCAGGACCTTTACATGTCCAGCACGTACCAGGCTGTATATCGTCTTGACCATCCACACCTGGACTACCAGTACGCATTATTTTACGTAAGTCTTCAACGCAATGGCGGTGTCCACGCGGAGTGTTATATCCACGTGAGAAAGAGTAACCTGCCCACAAGATAACCATTTCTGGTCGTTGTCCTAATACATCGACTTCCTGTGAAGAGTTATACTTACTAACGAAACTGGTATCTTCTGTCATCGCCCAAGTCTCGTATTCACGGGGAAGTCTTCGGCAAACTTCTCGTTTTGAGCTACGATAGAGTCAGTCATCTGGGTACGTCGATTATTAAACACACTTGCTATCTCCGCCCTTCGTTCTAACATGGACGAGCACAGCAAACCAAGGAAGAACACGATGACCATTGCCCTCCGAAGAGCAACCAGCCCTGCCATTTTCTTTAATGTTTTTGCCATAAATATCGGTTTTTATTGTTATTTTATTTTCTACCTAACACTTTCTGAAGCCAATCAGGGACTGGGGACGGAGGCATGGGTTCGACAAACTCTGCCCCAGGAGTACTCGACAAGGAGTTCTTTCTCATGTGGGCTACATCGCGATGGCAATCCCAGCAAGCCTTGCCCTCGCCTCGTTTTGCTTCCATATAGTCGATACGCCCTGTCTTTCACAAACTCTTGATTCAGTTGCTTATGACACCTTATACAATTATCCATGATGACCTCTGCCGATGCATCCTCAGCTTCGATAGCCTGCGATTCACTATGTGTTACAAAGTAAGCAACATGCTTCATACCATCCATTCCTTTGAATGCGTAATGGGAAGCAATATTGTTATTAGGCACGTGACAATCGTTACATGTGGTATTGCGGGCATGTGCTGAATGTGACCACGTTGCATAGTAAGGTGACATGATGTGGCAGTTTATACATGCTGCAGGGTCATCTCCTATTATATATGTATGCATACGAAGGAGGTAAAAGAACAGCCCTGCCAGTCCAACGATAACACCGCAAAGCATTACTAACGACACTTTCTGACGATAGGACATCCTCTCCAGAAAGTTAAACCATTTAGTCTTTAGCTTGTTTAGAGTTGTTTTTAGGTTCATGTGTATCACATAATGTTTCGTTTGTAAATATAAACAATAACTCTCAAAAAGGCTTGTAAAGAAATCAGAAAACATCATTATTAATGATAGAAAGTTTTATTAAGGTCATCAAATACCATAAAGACGGACGTTTTTCACTATTCCTTGACACAAAGAGAGGCTCTTTTCTCCATTTGAGAGGGCGTTCCTTCATGCGCAAGAAACGCCCTCTTGCAGTTGAAGAAAGGCTCTCTTCACATCAAGGGAACACCTCTTTCAAATGGAAGAGATCTCAACTACGATACTGACGTATCTATCACGGCTTTTCTCAAACACCACATTATTAATATAGAGGGTAGTAAAAGTAGTTGTATAATGGTATCATTGGTGAGCAAAACAAGCAATCTTACTTAAAAAGTATCAGTACGTTCTGAATAAGATTCTACTCTTCAGAAGTAGACATAAGGAGCGAAGAAAGAGAAGAGATAAAGGTCAGGAACGAAAGACGGAAAAATAATTTTGCTATCACTTCTGTCACTCATTTAAAACAAATAACACGCTGATTACCAACATCCCTAACGCAAATGTTAAAAAATGACAGCAACTAAAATTAAAAATAAAATAGGGTTTTTGAGTGGTTTAGAAGGAATACTATCGTCTGCCCATCTTACATTCCAATAAGCTTAGACACTAACCATCAACTATATTAAACCATAATAGGCACTGTCATAGATAAAGCCTCATCGTGGAGGAACTCACCATATATCAGTGCTCATAAGAGTTATAGTCATTCCGGCAACCCTTTAACTTTTTATTACCACATAATAGTTATATCATTAAAAATACTAACTTTGTGCGAATTTAATCAGTTAGTTGTGACTAAAGACATAGTCAAGAAAAGAGTTCGAGATATTCTGGATGAGTACCTCGAAGCGAATAATCATCGCAAGACATCAGAGCGGTATGCCATTCTTGATGCGGTGTATGACATGAAAGGGCATTTCTCTTTAGAAGAGTTGGGTACAGAACTTGAGGCAAGGAACTTTCGTGTATCCCGTGCAACACTGTACAATACAATGCGCCTGTTCATAGAATTGCGCCTTGTTGTTCGACATCGTTTCATCGGACAAACCAAGTATGAGGCTTGTTACGATAATGAAGATCATATCCACCAGATATGTACTGTCTGTGGAACAGTGACTGAAGTTGAATCTCCAGAGATCACTGAGGCGATTAAGAACACTAAGTTTCATCGGTTCCGCAGAGATGGTTTCTCCTTATATATATATGGTATATGCTCTCGTTGCCAGGCTGTTCTGTCACGTCAGAAGAGCAAGTTCTTAACCCAAAAGCAAGGTAAAAACTCACATAAAAGCAAATGAACACAGGTAAAGTTGATGTCCTGTTGGGTCTCCAATGGGGTGATGAAGGTAAAGGAAAGGTCGTAGATGTGCTCACACCACATTATGATGTTATTGCCCGTTTTCAGGGTGGTCCTAATGCTGGACATACGCTTGAATTCGAGGGAGAGATATGTTTTGCGTTCCATTCCATCGGGTATCTTCCAGGGAGGAAAGGTCAACATCATTGGCAATGGAGTGGTATTGGCACCAGATCTCTTTATGGGAGAAGCAAAGGACTTAGAGCTTAGTGGGCACCCACTTAAGCAACGCTTGCGCATCTCAAAGAAGGCTCATCTCATCATGCCTACCCATCGCATCCTTGACAGAGCATACGAGGCTGCAAAGGGAAAGGATAAAGTTGGCACAACTGGAAAAGGTATTGGTCCTACCTACACAGATAAGGTTAGCCGTAATGGATTGCGTGTTGGTGATATCTTATGTGACTTTGAGCGCAAATATACGGAGCACAAGGAACGTCACATGAAGATGTTAGCTGCATTGGGCTGGACTGACTTTGAGGGTTTTGAAGAGACCGAGAAGCTGTGGATGGGAAGGTATTGAGTACATGAAAGAGTTTGAGTTCATCGACTCAGAACATGTAATCAATCACCCTATTGCGTGACGGTAAGAACATCCTTTGCGAAGGTGCTCAAGGAACGATGCTTGACGTCGACTTCGGTTCTTATCCATTTGTTACTTCATCCAATACTATATGTGCTGGAGCTTGCACGGGATTAGGTATTGGACCTAATAAGATAGGTAATGTCTATGGCATTATGAAGGCTTACTGCACTCGAGTTGGTGCTGGTCCATTCCCAACTGAGTTGTTTGATGAGACTGGAAAGAAGATCCGTGACCTTGGTCATGAGTATGGTGCTGTAACAGGAAGAGAGCGTCGTTGCGGTTGGATAGACCTTGTTCAACTTCGTTACTCGGTAATGGTTGATGGTGTGACAGAGCTTATTATGATGAAGAGTGACGTACTTGATACCTTCGAAACCATCAAGGCTTGTGTTGCATACGAGCTTCCTGACGGTACACAAACACAGGATTTCCCATACGAGATAGACGATGTTAAGCCTGTCTATAAGGAGTTCCGTGGCTGGAAGAAGGATATGACTCAATGTCGCTCAGCAGCAGAGTTTCCACTGGAGTTCCGCGATTATGTTGCTTTCTTGGAGGAGTATCTTGAGACAAAAATCGGTATTATCTCTATCGGTCCTGACCGCGAGCAGACAATCGTTTTATAATTGATTTAGAATATAAGAGCGTTAGGAAGTTGGGAGATAAACCAACTCCACTAACGCTCTTAACTCATATATATTAAGAAGAATAACGTAACAAACAATGGCAACTAAACCTTCCATCCCAAAGGGCACCCGTGACTTCGGACCAGAGGAGATGGCAAAAGCGTAACTACATATTCGATACTATCAAAAAGTGTCTATGCTTTGTATGGATTTCAGCAGATTGAGACACCTGCCATGGAGACTTTACACACCCTAATGGGCAAGTATGGCGATGAAGGAGACAAACTCCTCTTCAAGGTGTTGAACTCTGGTGACTATTTAAGGTCGGTTAGTGACGATGAACTCAAGGAGCGTAACACGTTGAAGATGCAAACGAAACTATGCGAAAGGACTTCGTTACGATCTTACTGTCCCTTCGCACGCCATGTAGTCATGCATCGTGAGGAATTGCAGCCTTTCAAGCGTTATCAAATACAACCGGTATGGCGTGCCGACCGCCCCTCAAAAAGGGTCGTTATCGTGAGTTTTACCAGTGTGATGCCGATGTTGTAGGTTCTGACTCACTATTAAATGAGGTGGAACTAATGCAGATTGTGGACACAGTCTTCACCAAGTTAGGGGTGAGAGTGCAGATAAAGATTAACAATAGAAAGATTCTCACGGGTATTGCCGAGGTGATTGGTGAGAAGGATAAGATTGTTGATATCACTGCTGCCATTGATAAGCTCGATAAGATAGGGACTTGAGAATGTAAACGAGGAGTTGCGTGCTGATGGTATTTCAGAGGATGCTATTGCTAAGTTACAACCTATCATTAAGTTGGGAAGGAACCAACGAGAAGCTAGCAGTGATTGCGGAAGCCTTTGAAGGAGAGTGAGACTGGACTAAAGGAGTGGAGGAAAACACGCTTTATCCTTGATATGTTGAAGACGTCCGGACTAAAGAATGAGATACAACTCGACCTTACCTTGGCACGAGGACTTAACTATTACACTGGTGCCATATTTGAGGTTAAGGCGTTAGATGTGCAGATTGGCTCTATTACTGGTGGTGGTCGATATGACAATCTCACGGGTATCTTCGGTATGCCAGGGGCTCTCTGGCGTTGGTATCAGCTTTGGTGCTGACCGCATATATGACGTTTTGAACACCTTAGACCTTTATCCAAAAAGAGAGTGTGCAAGGCACTCAATTACTCTTTATCAACTTCGGCGAGCAGGAGACAGCATACTGTCTTCCAATCGTAGCAGCCGCTCGTCGTGCGGGTATTCGCACCGAGATGTTCCCTGATAAAGCAAAGATGAAGAAGCAGATGAGCTATGCGAATGCAAAGAACATCGGTTTCGTGGCTCTTGCTGGAGAGTCGGAAATGGAAGAAGGAAAGGTTACTTTGAAGAATATGACTACTGGTGAACAAAGCTTGTAACGCCAGAAGAGTTGATAACGAGGGTAAAGTAATAAAGAGGAAAAGCCTCACCCCTGTGCCCCTCGCCGAATGTTAAAACCTCCCCACCCCTCCCAAGGAGGAGTGCCTAACGGGAGCTAGTTAGGAAAAGATTTCTATCTACAAAGAGGCATTTTCATCGATGTGAGGAGATGCCCTTTTCATATCGAAGAAACGCCCTCTTCAAAGTGAAGAGCGTCTCTTTGTTTAGTTCTGCTATTCCTGCTAACGGTACTGCCTCGCCACACTGAAACTATATTACACGAGCATTTCAGTAAAGCCTTTACATTAAACAGAAGTAATCATAATTTTGAATCTTGAATTATGAATTTTGAATTACACTTGGGCGTCAGCTTCTGTGGATTCAATGTTCCTTTAGGAATTCTGTGTCGCCTTACGGCTTCGTGTCATCCATGTATTCCGTGTTAAAAATGCTGTAGCAAAAGAACTTATTGATGCCTTTCAACAGCAGAACTAATCATAATTTTGAATTATGAACTTTGAATTTTGAATTAAAGATGAGCCTCCCCTAACTTGCTTCCGTTAGGCACTCCTCCCCTGGGGGAGGCTGGGTGAGTTTTACAGCAACGGACTAAGCAGGCGAACAACCGACTCCCCACAATCGTTGCAAGAAATGGTCTCTGATCAAACGGCGCACATCTTCTAAGTCAAGGCTGCTGATTGATCCTTTAAAAATACTTCTTTTCACACGCAGAGCGATCTCTTTATCATAGAAGAAAGCGTTTGCCTCAAAGTCATTCTCAAAGCTCCTGAAGTCGACGTTGGTAGATCCTATGGTCGCCATGGCATCATCTGAGACCAGAAGTTTCGAATGATTAAAGCCCTCGCGATACAGAAGTATCTTCACACCAGCCTTTGCTGCCTCCATAACATACGACCTCGATGCCCACTCAACAACCTTTGTATCGGTTTCATAAGGTATCATCAGGCGCACATCAACACCCGACAACGCTGCCACACGCATGGCAAAGAGGATGGGATTTGTTGGTAGGAAGTAAGGCGTTTGCATGTAGACATAATGCTTCGCATTGGTTAGTATGCGCACATACCCTTGTTCGATCTCTGGCCAAAGACTTGTTGGACTACTCGTAACCACCTGCACCAAGTTGTCATTCTGCCCTATGATGATCTCCGGATAATAGCTCCGTTCGGTGATAAGAATCTTCGATACGAAGTACCAGTCTACCAAGAAAGGCACGTTGCAGACCGTAGACTGCGGCACCCGTGATCTTCACATGCGTATCACGCCACGGCTGTCGCACAGTCCCTTTGGACGTATCGTCGGGCGATGTTCATACCTCCGATGAAGCCAACCTCCCCATCAATGACACAAATCTTACGATGGTTTCGATAATTCACTCTACTTGTGAAGGCTGGAAAACGCACTGGCATAAAGGCATAAACCTCCACGCCTTCGTTGCGCATACGTGTGAAGAAGCTGTTAGGGGTACGCCATGAGCCTACGTCATCATAGATGAGTCGCACCTCAACTCCTTGTCTTGCTTTGTCGATAAGAGCATCGGCAACGATTCGACCGAGTGGGTCGTCAGAGATAATAAACGTATCGAGATGGATGTGATGTTCGGCTTTTCCAATCTCCATCAGTAGTGAGGGAAAGAAGTCATAACCGCTTGTGTAGATCTCAACCTCATTGTTCTTGAAGGGCAAGGCGAGGCTTTGATTCATAAAGAGGTTACTGATGTTGCGGTATTCTTCAGGTATATTGAAGTCCTTCTGTTCGACGAACTCCAGCATAGAACGCTTCGTTAACTGGTCGAGACTCTGCTGCCATATCTTGCGTTCCTTGCGTGTATTCTGTCCAAAGAAGATATACAGGATGATTCCTAAAAAGGGTATGAACATCAGCACCAACATCCATGCCATGGTCTTGGCAGGCTGTCGGTTATCCATTAGCACTCGCACCATTGTGATGATGATGATAATGCTATATACTACAAGGAAGAGCCAATGTACGTAAATCATCGCTGTATTATCTTTTTGTATTCAGCATCGTTTCGCCTCTTAACGTTATTTTTCACCTTATTATATAGGTGCTCCCTGCGATGTGTCAGATGCCTTTTTTTCATTCTGGTTAGCAGTTCGCAAGTATTGAATATATGCCAGTTCCTGCTTTGCGTATTCCATATCTTCTTGATTCTTCAGCATCTCTCGCAGTAGTTTTTCAGCCTCATTGAGTCGTTGCAGACCAATGAGAACATACGACTTACGGCGTAATAAGAAGCGACGAAAGTCCTGCAAGGGCTCTTCCACTTGGTCATCTTCGATGTCACGGAGGCTGTTATACACGTCATTCAGCATATCCTCAATAGTCGCAAGAGCACGAAAATCATTCATATTCACTAAGCAGTTGATATACGTTTCGGCGTACCTTATGTTATTCCGACCCACTGTGAACGATAGAAAGAAGAATGCCCTGTCATATTGCAGCATCTCCATGTGGCAGGAACCGAGCATGAAACAGATTTCAAGGAACGTCTCTTTGGCACTGTTATTCAGCGTTGTAAAGTCGTAAAAGAGCCGATAGAACGCATTAAACAAGTGTGGTATCGCCTCCACGTAACGCTTTTGAAGATAGAGCCGACGCCCTCGATAGAGATAAGAAGCCACTGGTTGCAACAGAACAGTAGCCAGTAAGCGTTCTTCATCAGTAAGTTCTCCCTCCTGACTATTGGCGAGTTTGCTTTGAGCCTCTTTCCATGTGTAGATGAACTCATCGTTGAGTTGCTTGTCAGTACGCAAGTCGTAAGCTATAAGAGCACTCTCCATGCGAACGTTGGTTTCGACAGATGACAATGAACGAGAGGGCGTTGCAGGCAGTGGGAGCAGCGTTCCTGTAATCCTGTAATATAATATGTCCTTCGCTTTCCCTACTTGTTGCAAGCTGATAGTCATGCGTTGTCGGGTGTCAGGAGCCGATGGAAGGAAGAAAATCAGGTCTAACATCGCATGTTGTCGCACGAACTTTCCACCTTCAATCAGCGGTGTGGAGAGGTCGAATACTTCGATCGCCTGCCTATCAGCCAAGTGATGAATTTCATTCGTGACAATGGTTAATTCAGACGGAACAAAGTTTGCCATGCCAAAGGCGACATCCATCCACTGCGTTAGAGAAGCAGGTTTATTATCATTCTGTCGCCATCCCGGTGCAATCTTCTGATGCGTTAGCTCTTGTTCACGAATCATGTAACAGCTTCTCTCCACATCGCTTTTTGCAGCTTCCAAGTCGTCTGTTTCGTTCTCTTTAGCCTCCTTTTCCACCGTATCAAAGCGTTGGCAGAAAGCGTTCTGACTCCCAAATAGATTCGACATAGCCGTCGACAGAATATCTTTCGCACGATCGCTGTCTAAGAGAAGGTCAAAGAATAGGTGAATATTAACGTTGTTCTTCGCTTCATTCAGCGTGTAACAGAAGCGCGGACCATCAGAGTTTATGTTCATCTCATTACACAGTTGGCGAACAAGATGTACGTTAGCTAAATCTGTATCAGCGATATAGAGATAGGTTAACTCTATCATCTTCGTACCCGGGAAGAGGTGGATTCCGAAGTGCCCACGCTGGAAGTCGTACTGAACGAACCGCACTCCAGACTTTTCTTGAGTCCATTCCACCTCACAATTAAGCTCCTTGAGCGCCTTAGTCACCATCTGTTTGTTAGTATCGGAGGTAATATCGCCCAGTGAGAGGGGCTGTGTAAAGAGTCGTTTTATCTTCTCAATCATATCAAAATATCGCTTCCTAAGCGTTTAGCGAGGATATTCCTCTTGTTTTGCATAGCGTTAATTTCCTTCAACATACCCATAATCTCGTCCGTATCTTTGGTTTGCTTCATCCTGCAACAAGTTCTTTTGAGATGCGAGTCATAGTAGTCTAACAGGTAATCGGTCATAATGTGCAACACACGCTCACGCAGACTGTGCTCCGTTTCCTTAACTTGTAGACTCTCAGAGAGCTGGAATCGGTCAACACTTAGGCGTACCGCTTCATTGGCAATATCGATGTCCACATGTTGAGTGAAGTATTCTTCGGCTTTGAACTGTGGGTCGGCACAATGGTCAACAGCCTCTTGCAGCATCTTAACATACAGTGGATTGGTAAGCGAAAGACCGTTCTCCATCAATGTATAAGCTATATATTGAGCCACTGTAATATTGAGTAATTGCCCCGTAGACTCATCTTTAATGTCACGCAAAATGATCTTATCTCCATCCTTCACAATGGTTTGCATGATCATTCGTTCCACCTTCGACACCTGCAAAACAGTGCTCGCAGCAGGTTGCGCAACGGCTTGCTGCTCACGAATAGCAGCCTCCTTTTGAATTTGCTGTTCGCGTGTCTGCTGCTCACGATACTGATGTATATTGCGGTTCATCTGCTCCATCAACGTGCGTTCGGACACTCCCGTGCGATTGGAACACTCACGAATATAAGTGTCACGGAGTATTGGGTCTTTGATAACCGATATACTCTGAACGATGGAGCTGATGGCTTCCGAACGTTTAATAGGGTCTGTTACGCCTTTAAGCAGGAGGTTAATTTTAAAGACAATGAAGTCTGTTTGGTTCTCTTCAACATATTGTCTGAATGCCTCCGCACTATGAGTTCGGGCGAACTCATCGGGGTCTTTCCCGTCAGGAAGCAGTAGAACCTTCACGTTCATACGCTCGGCAAGCAGCATATCAGTACCTCGCAAGGCTGCATGTTGACCTGCGGCATCACCATCATAGAGCAGAACTATGTTCGAAGTGAAGCGGTGTAACATACGAATCTGGTACACCGACAATGCTGTACCACTGTTAGCTACAACGTTCTCAATGCCTGATTGGTGCATAGAAAGCACATCCGTGTATCCTTCCACCATGTAGACAAGGTCGTGTTTGGCTATTGCTTTCTTCGATTGGAATATCCCGTAAAGCTCACGCTCCTTGTGGTATATAATGCTATCGGGCGAGTTTACATACTTCTGAGCCACTCCCTTGGTGCGTTCATCCAATAGTCTACCACCGAAAGCGGTTACTTTTCCACTCACGCCAACCCATGGGAACATCACACGACCATTGAATCTATCTATCAATTCGCCGTTCTCTCGTTCAAAAACAAAGTCCCGTCTTCACCAGAAACTCACGTTTGTACCCAGCTTGCAAGGCTGCTTCAGAGAAGGCATTGCGGCGTGATAGGCAGAAACCTAACTTGAACTTGCATGGATGATATCATCCCTGAAACCACGGCTACGAAAGTACTGCAAGCCTATAGCAGTACCATCCACGTCATTGTGGAGGATGTTTTCAAAATACTTCGCTGCCCACTCGTTTACCAGAAACATCGATTCGCGCTCGTTCTCCTGTTGCTTTTCTTCAGCGGAGAGTTCGCGTTCGTGTACTTCAATATGGTAGTTTATTCTGCAAGCCACTTCAATGCTTCTACGTAGGTCATCCGCTCATGCTCCATGATAAACTTCACTGCATTGCCCGCCGCCCCATATGCGAAACACTTGTAAACTCCCTTTACGGGGCTTACAGAAAACGATGGTGTGCGGTCGTCATGGAATGGACATACCCTTAAAGCTCGTTCCTGCCTTTGCGAAGAGATACGAAATCGCTGATGACTTCAACGATATTCGTAGCATCCATTATTCGATCTACTGTTGGTCTGTCAATCATTATTTTACAAAGATAATACAAACCTTTGACATAACAAAGAGCCTCAATAAAAAGGTTGTAATCGGTTCCGAGAAATGGAGAAAGAAGCCTTTGCTGAGATTTGTAAACAGCCTCTCCCCACCCCTCTCTTCGAGATGGAACAACACGCAGCCTCCCCCAAAGGGAGGTGCCTAACAGGGAGCCAGTTATGAGGAAGTTTCTTTTAATTCGAGAGGGCGTTTCTTCAATGCAAGGGAAAAGCCTCTCTTCGATGTGAAGAGAGGCCTCCGTTGTTTGCAAATAACCGCTATCTAACACGTACAAGTAACTCATTAACTTGTCAACCTATCCCTCGTCAACTCGAAGTAATCATAATTTTGAGATTTTTGAATTATGAATTATGAGTTTTGAATTAGACAAGAGCCTCCACACGCAAACACTTGGTGGTTGATTCGGTGTGACGGAAGTGGTGATTCATACGCTGACCGACTACCACAGTAGGATCGATGCCAGTGGCATCTTGCAAGACAAGCTGGGTGCGCTTCTCAAAGCGATTACGCTTTCGATTGGTTATGAAGTCTTACTAATTGCGTTCCCTGCATACACCCAGTGGGGTGAAACGATCGCCTATCTCTCGTTCGACAGAGGTCAAGGAAACGGATGGAGGCTGCATCTAAGTCGATAATGTTGCGTCCTTCGAGAAGAAAGGGTGTTTTGTGGGTTGCGAAAAAGACGTCGTTTCAGTCGGATGGAAGTATGTTCATCATAGATATAACGCGTTTCAGGAATGACGAGTGGGCGTGGAATATCGTGTTCAAGCGGTAGAACGAGCAAGAATGCCACGATCGTGAGTAAGCTCATGAGCCGTTGACTCCCATAGAAGTTGCCCCGTCTTTTCGTCTGCAAGTTCGGCTACTTCGTAATCTGAGAAGTAGTAAAATCAGTGGTTTTCAACACATGAAAAGAAAATAAAGAAGGTGCCGGGGTTGCCGAACGACCTGTAAATCAAGGGTGAAAGGAACATTCTCTTCGGGCATGGAAAAGGACGTTTGATAGATATGTCCTGACCTTCCTAAGGGCTTGACAGCCGATTGCAACGCCTGCAATAAAGTGTCTCTGCTAATCTTATCAACATCCATCAAGTGCCGACCGTTGTGAGAATAGCATCGTTAACAGACGGGTTGATGGCTGCTAATTGGGGTAAGATATTCAATCGGAGTTTGTTTCTTACAACGTCATCAACGAGGTTTGCACTATCAGTAACATGCAGAGATAGCCTGTTGATGGAGGTATTCTTCAATCTCTGACGGCTCACTGCGAGCAGAGGACGCACGATATCGCGCTTCTTCGGACGGATTCCAAAGCATACCGCTAAGCCCCGTTCACGCACAAGATTGATGAGTATAGTTTCAACAGAATCCTCTTATGATGATGCCCCAACACATATCGCATCAGCCCCAGAGCCTCTTTCAGCTGAAAGAAGTAACGATAACGCAGTTCACGCGCAGCCATCTCTATGCTCACTTTATGCGCCTCGGCATAGGTCAAGGTGTCAAGTGAGCAATGTGAAAGGTATGTTTAGTTGTTTACACAGGCTCTCGCAATACTCCTCATCACGATTGCTTTCATCGCCGCGGAGGTGAAATTGCAATGAACAGCGTCTGTCTCATGCAACCTAACTGGCGCATTGCTTCAACGCAGGGCGACGCTATCAGCACCGCCCGAAAGGGCTACAAGGCAATGAGCCTTAGGCTTTGGAGAGCTGTTCCGAGGCTATGTAACGCCTGATCTTATTCAACATATAGCACCAAGCCGCTTCAAATATTCGCGCTTCAGGATGATATATATTGATGGGGTGATCGGCTGGTTGATGGAAGCTGATGGAGTATCCGCACCTTTCGACCGCTTGTGCGGCGAGCTGTGAAAACAGCCTGTCTGAAGTTGTCTTTGGTCACTGCTGCGAGCAACTGAACGTAAAGAGAATACCGCCAGGCGTATCTTTTCAAAGCCTTTCACATTAAGACGTGGTATAGCCACGAAGCCCGTTCTTCAATGCTTGTCGGTGTTTGGCAAAGGCTGGGGATCGAGTATAATGAGGGTCATGCACGCTTGCGCTGTCAGTCAAGATGCTAAAAGCGCATCCTCGCTGAGAAAGCCGCATGTCTCGTGTCTTCGGGAAGTTAAAGGCCAACGTTCTTATTGGTTGGTTCGATGGCTTTTCGCCGAACTTTATCGACAGAATGAACACTTTAGCTCCACCGCGCATAGCGTACACTGAGAATCCACCCGTGTAACAGAACATATTGAGAACACTGCGTCGCTTGGGCGCTAGTATTCCAATAAACTGCGGTTCTCCCGTTGGTCAATAAAAGACGCAGTCTTCTGTCCTTTCAACCAATCAATATGGAGCTTTAAACCGTTCTCAATCGCTATGTTGTTATCCGTCTGACCATAGATAAACCCGTTCTCCCTGCCCTAAGTCGGCTTTAAAGGGTAAGGTGGTCTCACTCTTGTAATAGATACTATCGAGGTTGATTTCCATCACTTTCACCAGTGCGCGAGCAATGACTTCACGACAGACGTGCATCCCGACAGAGTGAGCCTGCATAACAGCTGTTGTGCCATATACGTCATTACAAGTCCGGGAAGGTTGTCGCGCTCACCATGAACGAAGGCGGTATGTGGTATTGGGATGGCCCTCGCCAGACATCACCCGACTGACGAATTACACCGATGGCATTGCGTACCTGTAAGGCGGCGAGAGCCTACTCTCCCAAAAACTCATCGTCAATCTCGATGTCATGGAATGATAAAAACACGTGGACCAGAGATAGAGCTATTTGGGAAGTGACCAGCTATAAAGCGGTTGTCGTGGGTCATCACTCGGACGATATCTCCCTCTTCCAATCCTTCATCTATTCGACTGAGTTGCACGAAAAGATCCATGGATGGAAACGAAGCAGGCTGTCTTCCTTTCCTCGCTTTAAGTATATTTGCTTATACATAAGTGTTTTTCGTTTTTAATTCCTTTCATCTTATAAACAATAAAGGCTTGCACACGACTTATTCAGCCTGTGTGAAGCCTCAACAGGGTTGCTGGTTCCGGAGTGGGTACAACAACTAATTGGTAATCGCCCGTCCTCCTTCATCTCATGGAGGCGTTCATAGAGTTTGATCGCAAGTCCAAGCATCGGTGGAAGCATAGAGTTTCTAGCTTGTCATTCAACACCTCGTTCTCCCAGTTGGAGAGCTGTTGACGCTAGTAATACGCTCGTGGAAGACGTTACATATAGTTTCTGAAGACTCATGTCTTCGATTCCTAACGACTTAACATAGTCTTGTAAAGTCAATCAAAATAGCCCCGGTTTGAAGTTGGCGCGTTGGTGAAGCATGAGCATATCATCGCTTAGTGAGAGTCCAACACTGGGCACTGTGGTATCTCTCAAGAACCGCTTTTATGCAATCAGGAAACCCTATATAGTTCAGACGAAAGAGGAAACACACCTCATGATCACATGCTTGTAGAGAGCGCAACCTTGCGTCGGTGCCCTTTTTGAACACCTGGTCTTGTCTCCGTGTCGACGCCTATAATATCTCTGGAGGCAAGTAGTCTACTGCTTTCTCAGCCTCCAGTCTCATTGAGAATGACAACAATTCTGACCGGGAAAGGTCACTCTTGGTAATTGAGATATCCTACTTTTTATCGAACTTATTATATATACTTTATTCATTTCCAATACTCAACTGACTTGCAAAAAGTATAAAAAGTATTAAAACCTGTACTTATGTGGCATGAAATTATTACTTTTGCAAGGATAAAACATTGATAAGATAAATGGCAAAGAAGAATCCGAACGCAAAGAGCAAGACGTTCACTGAGGCACTGGGACTCGATAATATCATCAATGACAAGACGGGGTTTGTGGTCGGACTCATACTTTTTGTGCGTTGCTATATTCATCTGCATTGCTTTTCTTCAGTTACTTTTTCTACAGGACAGGCGAGACCAGAGTTTGGTTGTAGATATGCGTCCCGGAGAGGTTCAGAATAGTGCTCGTGAGTTCCAAAAACTACTGCGGTTCTATCGAGACATTGCTTTCTTACTGTCTTATCTCACGTTGTTTCAGTATTCCGGCATTCCTTATTCCACGCTTCATAGCACTTTGTGGCGTTCGAATGATAGGTGCTTACAAGAAGATAAGTTTGTTGAAATGGTTTCTTGGAATGGCTCTTATGATGGTATGAGGGGTCTGTTACGTTTGCCAAGTTCCTAACTCCTTTGATGGGAGATCAGGTCTTTTAACCCCGGAGGAGACCATGGCGCGTTCTGCGTGCAATATGGAGAACTATAGGAGCACCCGGTTTGGTGTCATTATTAGTGATAGTTATGATTGCATACCTTACCTATTTGACCGCAGAAACTATCACCATCGTATACGCAAACTACTGAATCCTGTGGGCTACATACGTAATAAGGTGAAGTTCACGGTGGTGCATGATCATTTCCACGGAGGTGCTGACAATGAGCAAAGATGATAGAGGTCATGCCGAATGAGGCGTTGGATGATGAGGAGGAAGCGATCGATCCAGTCTCTTGCAGAGCCTATCGACTTATCACCACTGGCCTCTGCAGTGTGGAGCGACTCTCGACTCGTTCCCTGACATAAAAGCCCCCTGCTGCAGAAGAAGACCGATAAGCAGGATGACAAACCGGGCTTTGATGTGGAAGACACATAAGACAGAGGGAGGCAAAAAGGAACACTGTTGCCAATGAAGAAATACTCTTAACGCCTATAAACCCACGTGAGCCGTTCACGAAAGTGGAAGTTCCTACACTCGACCTGTTGAAACAGTATGACTCCAGATAACTAAGACTAACTATGTGAGCCATGATGAGTTAGAAGCCAACAAAGACCGCATTATAAAGGTTCTAAGCGACTTTGGCGTACAGATAAGAAGCATACGTGCAACGGTAGGACCCACTATCACGCTCTATGAGTGCTCCGCACAGGGCATACGCATATCTAAAATAAAGAACTTAGAGGACGATATCGCCCTAAGTCTTGCTGCCATCAGTATAAGAATCATAGCTCCTATGCCGGGAAAAGGGCACCATTGGCATTGAAGTTCCTAATGCGAAACCCTAACATAGTATCGATGTTCTCCATCCCTAAACTCTAAGAAGTTCCAAGAGTCGAAGATGGAATTACCAATCGCATTAGGCAAGACGATCACCAATGATGTGTACATGGTCGACCTCGCGAAGATACCTCATCTACCGTAGCGGGCGCCACTGGACAAGGAAAGTCCGTTGGTTTGAATGCTATCATCACTTCGCTCTTATACAAGAAAACACCCGAATGATTGAAGATGGTGCTTGTTGACCCTAAAAAGTTGAGTTCAGCGTGTACTCCCCAACAGCTAAACCATTCACGGCAGCCGTTGAAGAGAACGAAGAAAAGCCTATTATCACTGACGTGACAGAAAGGGTTAAGACGCTGAAAGGGCTTTGGTGCTCATGGATGAGCGTTACGATAAACTCAAGGCAGCCTGCGTTCGTAACATAAAAGGAGTACAATCAGAAGTATCTGAACCATCACCTCAACCCTGAAGAGGGCATGAATACATGCCATATATCGTTGTTATCATTGATGAGTTCGGTGACTTGATCCTCACGGCAGGCAAGGAAGTGGAGATGCCTATCACTCGTATCGCCCAACTAGCACGTGCCGTTGGTATCCACATGATTATTGCTACACAGCGACCAACGACCTCATCATCACAGGTAACATCAAGGCGAACTTCCGGGACGCATTGCTTCGTGTAGGAGCGATGATGGACTCGAATTATCCTCGATCGACCGGGTGCGCAACAGCTTGTTGGACGGGAGATATGCTTTTATCTCAACAGAGCGACCCTGTTCGTGTGCGGTGCGCATTGTGGATACGCCCCGAAGTAGAGTATCTCGAAGTTTATCTGCTAATCAGTTGGGACCTGTGGCACCATTAGAAATCCCAGAGCCATTGTCTGATGACGATGCTGCTGGCGGTGGTTCGCTCGACACCCACAGCCTGGATCCGCTCTTCGAAGAGGCTGCTCGTGCCATTGTCGTCAATCAACAAGGATCAACGAGTATGATTCAACGCCGCTTCTCTATCGGTTTACAATCATGCTCGGAAGCACTGATGGATCAGATGGAGAAAGCCGGTATCGTGGAGCTGCGAAGGCTCTAAACCACGTGAAGTACTGATCAGTGACGAGGTGAGCTCTCGATAATCTCATTTGGCAAGCTACTACGTGAGTAACACTCACTGAAGAGCAACTTTTAAGAATAGAAGACACGTCGATTAAAAACAATACGACAATGAAACAAATTAAGTATTCACTATTATTTGCAGCCATCCTGATGGCTAACAGCACCTTGCACAGAGTGCGGCAAAGGCTAAGGAATGCCTCGATAAGGCAACTGCGATCGTCTCTAACCAGAGCGGAATCACGGCTCGTTTCACATGTCAAGCCCCAGCATGGGATGCACCAGCGGTTCCATCTCTGTCAAAGGCTAAGTTTGTTGCCACAACACCGCAAGCTACGATTTGGTTTAACGGCAAAGACGCCAATGGACTTACATGCAAGTCTACGAACGAGGTAAACGTTTCTAACCCTACAGAGAGTCAACGAGTAGCCATGAACCCATACGCTTTGATGACCCATGTACCGCCAAGGTTACGACCTCGTCAATGACGTCTCAAGGTGGCTCATACGTCGTTCACATGAAGGCTACAAACGCTAAACGCAGTGTGTCTGAGGCTTATGTAACCGTTAGCAAGGGCTATCAGTTGCAGGGAATCAAAGATGAAGCAAGGAGGAAATGGACTACTATGAGGTTAGTTCTATCCAACGCAAGAGTCTGTCAGACGGCATTTTTAACTTCAATAAGAAGCACTGCCCGAGTGCAGAAGTTGTCGATTTAAGGTAGTATATCACCTCTCTTCAAGTCTTATTCATCGATAAAGCAAGGATACAGGAAGAGAGAGACAGATGACTTATTGGGAGACCTTTCTAACTCATTCGCCAACACTTCTTCTCGCTGTAAAACGCATTAAACAAAGGAGAGTCAACCGCATAGCAAGGTATATCTACTATGTGGTGAGGCTCTTTGCCTATGGTTATATTGCGTGAGGGGCGGATGGCAACCTGCAACCATGGCAACGACCAGGATGGTTATGGTGGTTACCGTCTTATCTTCGTTCTCACTCTCTTTCTCATCGTGAGATTACTCTTTCGATGTGCTACACACGTCAGGAGTTTCACCGATTACGCCCTTATCTCCTCTCCCTACCTCGTTATGCTTGTGCTGACTATCTTATCTTTCGTCAGATAGCACAACCAAAGCAACCTATTCTTACTCCTCATCGCCGTTCCCTTTGGTCTCCACACGTTGACACCCGCTTTCGGAACAATGGAGAATGATGGGTTATCACGTTTGGTTTCTACGTACTTAGTCTCATCAACGGACAGTTTTATCAACTCTCACAACGCTCATTTCTTTCGCCGACTATCGCCTATTGGCTCCTGCCCATAGTGGTTTATCCTCCTCTTTATCCCTCTTCTTTCGTCCCATCTGTCGCTGCCCTCTTCGAGTGAGGCGGACCTCTTTGACAACTAGTCATGCGAGGGGAACATCGCTTTCTATCTACCAGCTCTCCTCTTACTCGTCCTTCTCTTTGCTCCTAAACAGGCGTATTGTCCTGCGTCATCTCTATTATGAAGCATATACAGCAACGGCGTCAGAAGACGACAAAAAGGCGTGTTCTATCGCTCAACTTCTTGGAACATTTCGAAAGAGTTAAGCGAATACTTGAAGTGGAAGTGCGTTTCATCCAGCGTAACAAACGTATGCGCCGAGTTTTCATCAACGCTTACCTGCTTTATAATCTTCTATTTGTTCTTGACGTTCTACAGCCCGGATGCGAGTTCTGCAACGTCCGATTCCATCCCTTCTCTATTGTTTCTCTACCTACGGCATAGCCTTTCTTACCACCTTGATGTGCTATGATGGCAACTATTTCCGAGTGCCTCGTCATGCTGCCGAACAACTATATCAACTCTTATTAGCCAAGTATTATTTCTATTCTAGCGCTCCTCCTCATCCCCGTTCTGTGCCTCTGTTCCGGCAGTGATTGTGGTGAGTGTGAGTGCATGGACGAGTCCTTGCTTTCCTCCTTTATACCGCTGGATTCACCTATAGGATACTCTTCCAAATGGCTATATATAATAAGGTGTCATTCCCAATGAATGCCTCGCACTCTGCCATCCGTTCGAACACGAAGATCCCATACATGCAATACCTCATGCCATTCATAGTGCTCGGTCTGCCCGTTCCTATCATCATCTTTAGGAAGAAACCTCAATCTCGAGCATCTCTCCAACCTCCTTCTTTCCCTCATCGGATTCGCCTTTATCCTCACACACCTCACTGGCTCCGACAAATCAACCGCCGAATGGAGGAACATGTAGTACGACCAGATTGCTGGCTTCCGAGGCTGTTAAATGAGGAACTAGCATCGTCTACAAAATTAAGTAGGAGGTAAACACTAATCATAGGTGCTTATCTCCTACTTTCGTATTCACCGACCTCTCACACCACCGTACATGCGGTCCGCATACGGCGGTGCCATTCGAGATACGACCCCATTAAAGTTGCATACCCTGCTGAACGTAGTTTATTGTTATCTATCGCCCTTATTAAAAATAGGACTAGCAGCTATTCGCCAATAGCCCTTACGATTATTACCCCACTCGTATGCTTGGTATTTCGGGACTTCCAACTTCCTCCCGTTAGATAATGATCATGCCGAGTGTACTAAAAGAAGTCAGTTGAAATGACTTTCAACTGACTCCTGCCTATAATATATACAAGTAACAATCGGATAACCCCAATCGATTGTTAACTATCAGTCTTGCCCGCATTCCTTATAAAGCTTTGATTCATACCCTTTACAACTTCATTCTGTAATATTTGTAGCAGGGTCAGCATATGAAATATTATCACCGCTCTCTTTGCAAGGATAATAGCATACTTTTTATCCCTATTGTATTCCTTTAAGTAATTGTGCACACTATCAGAAAGAGCCTTATTGTATTTAGCTACTTCGTTCTGATATTCTGCACCCAAACAGCTGTTGAAGAGCATCGGCATCCTGTGCTTGCTTCTGAATACTTGCTTGAATCTGTTGAGCCTGAGCCTGAGTGTGCTTATTAGCCTGGACATTCTGTTGGAAGTTAGCGCAGCTGCTTGAATAGCTTTCTGCTTTCCAGCTAATGTGCGTTGGATGTTAGCTTCTTTAGCCTTTATAATCTTAGTTACATCCTTCCAATAGGATATATTGACTCATGATAGAATCAATCTCACATAAGCGACTTTCGACTACCAGAGGTTGATGTGACTGCGGTTGTTTCCAGGCTGATTCTCTGTTGTATCGTTCTTCTGTGGCTGGTTGTTAGCACAACAAGTGCGAATGTTGTCACAGCTCAGCATTGCAATACTACAAAATGTTTTCTTCATTATTGTATGTTTAAATGATTATTTAATAAGCTTTGTTCTTTGCGCGAGCTTCTTTGTCTTGGTCTATTACATCTAATACCTTTCTCCTTTAAATAGGCACTTTGTCTGATATATGTTGTGACAGAACTCCCATTTCTTCTTTAGTATCACACACTCCTAAGAGCAACATGCATGCAATTATTAACAATGAGTATAATAATGTTCGAGCATTTTCTTTATCTTTGCATTGTTTATCGGCGCAAAGGTAATATAAAACAACAAGATAACAAATAAAATATTATTAAATATGGCGAATATAAATTAAAAAGCCCGCTCGAGTATTCGAGCAGTTTGCGAGAAATTAATCAGATACCACGTCCTTCAAAAGCGTGAAGAACAGATGATTAGTATTTACAGAGTTTGCGAAAAGAACGTAACCTCAATGTTAAGGTAGATAAGACAGGGGAATGTACGCTTATCTCGAGAGCTGCTACGAAGGGTACTGGAGCATGTGCCTACAGTCGTTCTTCAGAGTCACATGGATATGGTTTGTGACAAACTTGTTGACGTTGAGTTCGACTTCCATAAAGATGCAATTCAAACTTATGTTGATGGTGAATGGTTGCATGCAAAAGGTACTACTTTAGGTGCTGACGATGGTATTGGTGTTGCACTAGAGTTAGCTATCCTGACTCGGATGACATTAAACATGGACTATCGAGTGCCTCTTTACTCGCGACGAAGAGACTGGTTTAACAGGAGCGCTCGGTTTGAAAGCTAACTTCATGACCGGTAAGTACCTTATCAACTTAGACTCCTGAAGACAGGGGTCAGATCTTTGTTAGCTGTGCTGGTGGTAATAGCACAACAGCTGACATTCAGTTTTGAACGTGAGCAAGCTCAGAGGACTACTTCTTTATGGAAGCTAGTTTGAAAGGGTTGGTCGGCAGTCATTCTGGTGATGATATTAATAGAAAGCGTGCGAATGCTATCAAAGTCCTTGCACGCTTCCTCTATATGGAACAAAAACAAATTGGATCTGCGTTTGAGTCAGTGGAACTCAGGTAAGATGCTAATGCAATTCCTCGTGACGATGTAAAAATACTCTTTGCTGTTCCAGCAGCCCGTAAGGATGAAGTGAAAGCTGATTGGAACATCTTTAGTAAGAACGTTGAAGATGAATTTCACGTAACAGATACCTCAATGGAATGGTCGCTTCAAAGTGCTGATGCTGCATTGGTTATGCCTAAACAGATCTCACAATGTCATCCTTGCCCTTCAAGCTCTTGATAACGGCCCATTGACAAATTGTCAAGATGAGGCCCTAACCTATATGGTCGAGACATCAAGCAATGTTGCTAGTATTCAGACTTCAGAAGACAAGCTCGTCATCGTTAGTTCTACAACGCTCTAACGTTATGAGTAACCTTGAGAACATGACTAACACTGTTCGTGCACTGCTTCGAATTAGCTGGAGCCGAAGTTGATTGTAAACGACAGTTACCCTGCGTGGAAAATGAATCCTAATTCAGGTTAGTAAATGTCGCCGTTGAACAGTATAAGAAAACTCTTCGGGGAAAGAGCCACTTGTCCTCGAGTATCCACGCAGGGTTAGAGTGCGGTTTATTCTCGAGAAATACAGAGCGACATGATTAGCTTCGGACCAACGTACGTTAGTCCACACCCCCAGACGAATGTCTCCTCATCCCAACCGTCCAAATGGTTTGGGACCACCTACTAGGCCGTTCTGGCGAATATTGATTGAGATAACATCTTATTCAGCTCCCACTTTGATAAGACTATCATTGTTCGCGAACAAATCACAATTGTTCGCGAACTTTTTCTGCTTGTCATAGAACCAATCTATCAACCGCTTATTGGCACTTCTAACTACGGGACCAGGTGCTCTTCTCCCCTCTCCATTTTGAGGGGCTGGGAGAACCTTTTTAGGGCACTCTTTCCTACCTACCTGTGGTCCAGGATGCTCTTCACTCCCCCTCTCCATTCGGAGAGGGGGTTGAAAGTGAGGCTTTCCTTCCCTCTTCCCAATGAATATTATCCGAAAGCCAGCTGAACAGGTAGCAACCTTATTGCTTTGTGTACGCGAAGTTTCAGAATAAAGCGGACACGGACACTCTTGTATCTGTTTGCCGTCACTTCTTTCCGGCTTCGCAATGCCCTTGTCAGCGTTGATGGTGTAGTAAAACGTACCCACGCCCTTTCCAATTTCACCGTGCGACCTCTGCCATAAAAGGCAGCCATAACAACTCCTAAGTCCTTCAACACTGCATACGTGTCACCGCGACTCACGGTCGAAATCAATGCCAATCGGTCAGCCACTTGATCTGTTGTTACGGGCTTCCCTACGGTTATCGCTTCTGGATACCATAACCCCGTCAACTTCTTCTTTACTTTCTTAAAAATGCCATAATATCGATGTTTTAAAGTGTGGTAAATATAATATGTAAATTATTTTTTATTCGAGTCCCCCTCGGTATGGGACTGAGGGTACCTAAGTATCATACTTAGGGTACCTGAGTATCATACTTAGACCCCCTAAGTATCATACTTTGGTACCCTATTTATAAAGCCTGATTATCAACCACTTACAAGGGTCTATTTTTACCCTCTTTTTGTCATGTTTTTCGTATTAATTATCTCCGAAAATCTGCGAAAGGTTGTGCCCTCAATCCGTCAGAACGACCGCAGAGACACCGCCTACAAAAGTCTCACCGAATATCATTCCAATGCGCACTACACGCAAATAGTATCCAGTATCTGGGTCCACATACCCCATTCTCTCCAATATAACTAAACGCTCCGCTTTGGTATAGAACCTGTAGCTGGCAGGTAGAAAGTAATCGTATCAATCTCGCTGGCTGAGGGCACCAGATATAATGTGATGCTTCCCCGCCATGGGAAAATACATAGTCATGCCATCAGGGCAGCGTTCTTCATAGCTACAAGTGTTAGTACCATTCTGCTGGCTATCTTGTCTTTCTTCATGAACCACATTCCTCCTCGATATAAAGTGCCCCATAGTAATCAAAGTTCTTCACTATCCCAATGTGATCACCATCTATAGGCTATACCACATCATCATTGGCATTAGGAAGAGCATTGAAAAGGGTGTGCTGTGCGGGATGACACGAGGTACACTGGCAGAGTGATATTATTATAGTATCAGTTCAAAAAGCATCTCCACTCTTGGATCATACTATTGATACCATACATGACTGTCGAGTTTGCCAAGGTGTTGCCGTATCCCATCATGTCCAACCCAATAATTATTCTGTGCATCCCACATGTAGTAATGGTCGCCATCATATTCCATCGTGTTTCAAGTTGGCAGTGATGTTATAATACTTGTTCTGCTCATAAGTTCTTTGAAGAAAGGACCTTGGTGATAGTTCCTCTACATGTGGTACAATGTCCTTTCACCCAATAACGAATCTTAAGGTGTGTGTGCCTGGCTTTATCACCATATAAGCACCATTAGTGGCTGCACTGGCTGTGTTATTAGTCAAGGGGAAGCCGTTAGCGTAAGTACCGCTACCTTTTGTTTCAAGCACAATCTGCTTGCCAGTGCCCGTTCCTGTGAGTTCGCCTGTTGTTGGGTTGAGGGTGTAAGTATCGGTAATATCATCAGCGGAATTTACCTCTACCTTGGTTAAGTAACATTTGTTCAGAACCGTGTTGCTCGTGCGTGGCAAGAAGAGGAGGTAAGCTGCCTTATGGTCTAAGGTAAAAGCGAACTGCTGTTTACCTGGTACTTTAGTTGCTGTTGCCATTCCGCAATCGCCTGCTGCACCGAAGTGAGTGGTAGTATTTGGCTCTGATTGACTTTGAGAAGCAGCGATAACAGCTTGGTCATTGCTACCGCCTTGACCTGGATAATAAACCTCGTATGACGTGTGGGCTGTGTAAGTGCCGGGCACTTTGAACTTAAAGTTAGCTGTCTTATCTGTTGGCGAGTTGCTACTTGCGTGCCATGCACCGTTATCGTCCTTTACATAAATCTTATCGCCTGCTTCCCAAAAGAACTTACCGTCGCTCTCCATTGAGGTGCGGGTTGTGGGAACACCTGCTGCAAAGGTGGTCAAATTCTTATCGTCGTTAGGTATTGTTGGATTCTGTGCTACGTCATCGTTCGCGCAAGAACCGATTGTCAAAGCCATGCTGCATAATGCCATCAATGACAAAAGCCCTGACTTAAATGAATGTCTTTTCATTGTTTTCTTCATTTTCTTTGTTTGCTTGTCGTAAATCTATACTTACGTTCTTTACTTTGTTAATAACTCTCTGCTAGTCTTCCCATGCTGGGTTTTCGTCTTCATCTTCACTTCCAGACAACCATCCTGGTGCTTGTTTGGCATCACCATAGGTTCCACCTGGTTGTGCTGGGTTGTGCTGACCGGGATAAGACGTGTCCATCAAATTAGTGGTCTCGTTCATTTGGATTATCATGCAATGAGGTGCAGAATAATCCCTCTTAGTTTGTTCTTTTCTCATAACTTTCTTGATTAAAATAGCTATTATTTCGTTCTTATTTTGCTCTAAACGGAGTTCACAAAAGAGCATAAAAAAGCGAACAAAGGAAACTCTTGAAAGTCCTTTGTTTACAGGGGTTACGGCACGCTTCGCGCGCGCGTATGCGAGAAGAAAAAATGTGTTATTAGACGCTAGGTGCGAATGTGTGTGTGTGTGTGTGTTAGCAAATTATTTGGATTGACCAAAGATAAAGTGCAAAAAGATGCAAAGAATCGGATAATTCTTTGCAGTACTTCGTTCACTTGATATGTCATTGCTAATCGTTCTCACGGCAAAGGTAAAAGATAAAATGGAATGAGCAGGAAAGAGAAGAAAATAATTGATTATAAATATTGACTACCCTAAGACTTGTTAAACAAGCAATATTTCTACTATCTGTTCAAGATAGGCAGCTGCCATTTCTGCACAACGTTCGCCATCAATACCTGCACATGACAATACCCCCAACATATCCTGCGCTGGCACAAGGAGGACCTGCAAGTCGAATGTGCAGGCTTTTTCACGATCACGTAAAATGCGAACGGGTGAACTGGTTCGTGTTTCGGAAGCAATCAGTACTGCTTCATTTGTTAAGAGCCATGTGCCTGTTTTCCAAAGGTTTTGAAAGCTTCTTGAGTCGTTTTGGTAATGAACGATGGCATCCAGAAATGGAGCGGACTAGAGATAAAGTCCAGGCGCATAACTCGATTTGGGAAGATCGTATGATAAGCGATTATTCACAAATCAGCCATGCGTTGTGCAGGAGCTGTTTGCTTTCGAGTTACCCTGTTGCCATGTATCACGCTCAAGTTTTCTTGATGGTGCATGATACGTAGTAAGTCGTCACTTCAACATCTTCTGGATTAGCGCTGAACGACCATACCAGGAATTGAGACCATTGTGTACCGCGATTGGCTGGACTCATGCCATTCGTCACCATCTGTTCAGGACCGGTTGCTGGAAAGCACTAGAAGCCACCGGGACACATACAGAAAGAATAAACCCCCACGCCCCTGTAGCGTGCTAACGAAGAATACTCGGCTGTTGGGAGATATTTCCCTACCATTCTTATTATGATACTGAATCTGGTCAATCAGATGAGACGGATGTTCAAGACGAACGCCAACAGCAATGCTTTTGCCTCCATTTCAATATTAGCTCCGCAAGATAACGATAAACATCGCGGGCAGAGATGCACCTAGTGCGAATAACAGGACCATAAAACTCGCGGTAACACTTAAAACACTGCGATGATTATCACTAAGCTTTTACCGATAACCTTGTCGCCATCTAATATAAGAGAAGTCATTTCGTTTTTGAAATGTACCTCGCCACCACAATTAAGTAATAGTATTTCGCATATTTTCAATCACGTGGGAGCTTATCTGTTCCGATATGTGGGTGAGCATCATGAGATAGACGTTGACGCACCATGTTGGCAAAATACATTCAGAATCTTATCGACGGGACCGCGCTTCTGCTGCGTGGTAGTAACCCTACCATCCGGAATAAGCACCAACACCACTTCACCAAAAACAATAGTTAGATCTCAGAATCTACTTCCTGTGTCTTCTTAATTAAAAGCTATATCCAACTTACGATCGCGCACATTCTTTCCTCGTTCAAGAATGACAGGACGCAAACCTAATTCAATGAGGTTTTAAAGAAGCAAACAAGCCGCCGGGTCCCTCTCCTACAACAATAACAGAGAAACTTATTGCTAACATCTTGATAGTCATGTATATGCATCAGTCCTGTGAAAACTCATTCACATAAATACGCACGCTTCAGATTCACATAAATATCACGATGGCGCGCATCAATTGATCCTTCAGAACCCTTACTCGATAGATTGTTCGTGATCCAATCCACTTCTCTTGAGCAATGTATGCACTTCAAAATTAGCCTCGTTGTATGCCTGACTTGTGGTAAGACGCGTATCTGAAATTCCTCTGTCATATAGCTTTTATTTTGACGCAGATGGGTAAATATATCGAGAAAATCTGTTAGCTATTGCAATTATTTCTTACTATTTCTACCTGCAAGTTTTGTATTTCATCCATTGTAAAGGCGGATGCAAATAATAATCGGTTTTTACAGACGTATAGAATGATGTGGAAATTAACACCCTTTCTCTTGTTTTTCATAGGAGAATTGAATGGAAATATAACTCTCATTCTCTTTTTCAATCTAGAGTTTTTAGAAAGCATTTATGGAAGGCTTTTAGAAACGTATATTGGTTTTTGGTGAAACGTATATATCGTTTTTGGTGAATCGATCCACTTTGATACGTATATAATTTAATTATCTAAGCGTGATAATTAATTATCTAAGCGTGATAATTAATTATCTAAGTGTGATAATATAAAAACATACGTGTTCCGTGAAATACGAAAAGCGCACAAAATGAAAACAGATAACGTGTAATCAAACGAGAGGTATATGCCTGTTGACACATACCCTCTTCACCTTATTATATATGTATTTACTCGAAACTACTAAGATATTTTTATCGCCTCTTGCATATCGGATGCAAAAGGTGCTATGGGTCAGCAAGAACCCTTCCCTACCGGCTGCTAGTTTGTCATAGAGTTCCTTATTCATCGAGTCAACATACGAACTAATGGCATACTCTATATCGTCCTTTTGCCGTTCACTATGCGAGAATGCGTACACCTGATACTTCTGATGAAAGAAGCAATAAGCCGCATCTATACTGTCTTTTGTTATCATATTACATTACTTTTACCTATCTATTCATACGCTGTAGAATGCTCATTAAAACGCTCAAGCATACATTGAAAAGAATTTCCAAAGCGGTGCGACCATCAGTGCTTGTATGAATTTTCCTTGTACAAGCATATCCTTAACTTCCGCTTTCGTGCGTAGGAAAACCTCTATATCTTCGGTCTCATCCAAATGTTGATGAGCTTGTCTTCTTCACCCCACGGGCATAGAAACAGTGACAGAGATTATCCATCACGCCAGGGTTAGGGGCGATAGTCATGATTTCTTGCCACTCGCCACCAGTGTAACCAGTCTCTTCCTCCAGTTCACGTTGTGCAGCGTGCAAGGGTTCTTCACCCGTTTCAATCACACCAGCACAAATCTCGGTTGAGACAACCCCCAGCCCATGACGGTACTGACGTTCTAATATAATGTCGCCCTTCCTCGGTCTCTGCAATGACATTGATCCACGATGGATAAGAGAGTACATAATATTCATCATAAATCTTCCCATTCGGGAGTTCCACCGTGTCGCAACGCGCCTTCAACCAAGGGCGATTGATGAGTTGCTTTGAAGAAAGCGTATGCCATACCATTTCTTTATCGTTCCGTGCCATACTATCATTCATTTAATTGATTGTCATTCGTTATACATCAACAAAGGTAAAGGATTACACTTGAATGAGCAAATATATATTCGCAAAGTAATAAGCACATAACATCTATTCCGTGCAACATATACGCCTTGAACGAAAACATTTCGTGTTTATTGACAACTTACTCATCTTTTATACCTATCTTTGTACACGAGCAAACAAAAAGGATACAATCCTATCAATCACAGAATACTAACCCCATCACCTGTCGTGAAGCTAATTAATTATGGAGGAATACAACTATGAAAAGAAAACGTAAGATGCACAATGAACGTGAGTTTGAGCTTGATAATATCTATCAAGATGATGAACGTCAGCTTGACATTCTAGATGATCTGCCTTTTGAAAGGCTCAATAGATAAAAAGGATAGGCTGTATTAAAAGACTGAACATGGATACCTAATACTGGGGCAATAGCTCTTGTCGATAAGATACAGCCTCCTTTCCTAACTCACTGACCACAATTATATATTGCAGGAACAGAGCTTAACTCTCTCCCACCCGTCAATGATAAGTCGCAGAACTTGTCATTAATATTACTATTGGCACGCCCGAACGCACAAAGCAATATTAATCAACTAATTATTGTTAACAAACTAACATTTATCATAAGGAGCTGTCACGTATAATACAGAAAATTACTAACTTTGTAGCCGATTATGCCGTATTGGGCTCAGAACAAGTGCTGGATAGATGCTCAGCCGCCCATCGGTACAAACCCGTTTTACAATATAAACATGTACGCAATTGTAGAAATTAACGGTCAACAGTTTAAGGCAGAGGAGGGCAAGAAGCTCTTCGTAAACCACATCAAAGATGCGGAAGAAGGTAAAGCTGTTGAGTTTGACAAGGTCCTGTTAGTAGATAACAACGGATCTATCACAGTAGGTGCACCAACTGTAGAAGGTGCAAAGGTAGTAGCTGAGGTTGTAGCTCCTCTAGTAAAGGGCGACAAGGTTATCGTCTTCAAGATGAAGCGTCGCAAGGACTACAGAAAGAAGAATGGTCATCGTACCCACTTCACTCAGGTAGAAATTAAATCAATTAACGCTTAAAAAGGAGGACTTAAGAATGGCACATAAAAAAGGTGTAGGTAGTTCTAAGAACGGTCGCGAATCAGCTTCAAAGCGTTTAGGTGTTAAGATCTGGGGTGGTCAGAAAATCATAGCTGGTAACATCATTGTACGCCAGCGTGGTAACAAGCACTACCCAGGTGAGAATGTTGCACAGGGTAAGGACGACACATTGTATGCTCTTGCAGACGGTGTTGTTTACTTCCACAAGGGCAAGTACAATAAGAGTACTGTATCTGTTCTTTCAGAGGAAGTTTACGCTGCAAAGACTGTAAAGGCCTGAAGCTTAAGCGAGAAACAAAACAACTATTCCAAACAAACAACATAATCCCAGCTCCATTGGAGACTGGGATTTATGCGTTTAAAGGGGTAGACAAATTAGGGAGTTGATGGGTAAACGAGTGATTGGGGAATGAGTTGAAAGATTATCAGTTAATAAGTTGACAGGGGATTAGTGGAACAAGTTATGGATGGACTAATGCAGCTATCAAAAGTAAATGTATGAAGAGATTAAAGATAGAAGAACAATTACTACTAGGTTCACCCTTAACAACATCCATTAAGCTAATCAATAGTCCCAAACCTTTGCTGCGAGCTTTACATACTCCACCTTTCCATCAATATAATCAGCAAAGTACTCAACTGCTGGTACACCATCTGGTAAAGCGCACGAACCACAACGCCCACAAGAAGGTGCCTTACAATGATAACGATCTTGTATAAACTCGAGACGTTCCTCTCTATCCGAATATTCTATTTGTGGTGCCATCATCTTATTTCAAATGTTTTGTTTCTAAATAAACTATTTCATAACTAGGTATACAAAGTTACCATTTTTCCAGCCATAAAAAAACAAGCTTTTTAACGTATCAAATATGCCATAATACCATCACAAAGCAATAATCATATCATCATCGAAGCTATAAGATCGCACATATCCATACTTCTTTTTATATCATAAAAGGATGGCTCACTATAATTCAAATATCCAATAACAGAAAAGGACTACCCCAATGGGATAGTCCTTAATTATAATGTAGTTCCTCCCTTAATAGGAGCAAGAACTTACTTCAACTTTGTATAACCATACTTAGCGCAAGCACCGAGTTCCTCCTCAATACGGATGAGCTGGTTGTACTTAGCCATACGGTCTGTACGAGACATAGAACCTGTCTTAATCTGACCAGAGTTTGTTGCAACAGCGATGTCAGCGATAGTTGTATCCTCAGTCTCACCTGAACGGTGTGAAGTTACAGTTGTGTAACCATGACGATGAGCCATCTCAATAGCCTCAAGTGTCTCTGTCAATGAACCAATCTGGTTAACCTTAATGAGGATAGAGTTAGCTGCGCCCATCTTAATACCCTTCTCGAGGAACTTAACGTTAGTAACGAACAAGTCATCACCAACAAGCTGGCAACGATCGCCAATAGCTGATGTTAGCTTAACCCAGTTCTCCCAGTCGTTCTCATCGAGACCATCCTCAATAGAGTCGATAGGATACTTTGTAATCAAATGCTCTAGATAAGCAATCTGCTCATCTGCGGTCAACTTCTTGCCATTAGGATCCTTTGGCATACCATTCTTTAGCTGACGATAGTCATAGAACCACTTGCCACCCTCGCATACAGCGAACTCAGAAGCAGCACAGTCCATAGCAATCTTAACATCCTTACCTGGCTCGTAACCTGCATCCTTGATAGCCTGAATGATTGAATCGAGTGCATCCTCGATACCATCGAACTTAGGAGCGAAACCACCTTCATCACCTACTGCAGTAGAGAGACCACGCTTCTTCAACAACTTAGCAAGTGCGTGGAATACCTCAGCACCCATACGGATACCTTCTTTCTCTGTAGGAGCACCAACTGGACGAATCATGAACTCCTGGAAAGCGATAGGGTGCATCAGAGTGAGCACCACCATTGATGATATTCATCATAGGTACTGGCAATACATAAGTATTAGCACCACCAATGTAACGATACAATGGGATGTTCAATGCCTTAGCAGCTGTCTGAGCGACTGCCAAAAGAAACACCAAGGATAGCGTTAGCACCGAGCTTGCTCTTAGTTGGAGTACCGTCGAGTTCGAGCATCTTGTAGTCAATAGCACGCTGATTGAGTACGCAATCACCTTTCAATGCTGGAGCAATAAGGTTGTTTACGTTTTTCAACAGCCTTGAGGACGCCCTTACCCAAGAAACGATTCTTATCGCCATCACGGAGTTCAAGAGCCTCGTTCTCACCAGTAGAAGCACCAGATGGAACACTTGCACGACCCATTACACCATTTTCGAGGGTTACCTCAACCTCAACTGTAGGATTGCCACGTGAATCAAGAATCTCGCGAGCATGTACTTTTTTTCAATCTTCATAACTTATTTTTGTTTATTAAAACTGTTATATTTTATATCCTTCTCTACGGAATGCAAAGTTAATAAAAAAAGTTGGAAACGTATTGCACCAACCTTTTATATTTATGT
>BNJU01003856.1_pt1 | contig 62661 bp, 96 predicted proteins | sample 8539281 | NCBI WGS metagenome assembly BNJU01 (sample SAMD00202456, study PRJDB9452) | human saliva metagenome | isolation source: human saliva | place: Japan
GCGCATTGCTCAAAGATTGACATTTCACCATGCTGATGATCTACCTTGGCAGGTGCTTTTGCCTCCACCGCTGCGGCGATGGGCGGCGGCAGAGATGCAACGGTAAATCTGGGACCGTCTCTGTTCCCGGTCAAGCTCCTGGCAGCCGGCATCTTTCATCATCTCGGCCTCTGCGTGGAACTGGCGACGGGAACCTCCATGGGCACGGTCATGCGGTTATGCCGTGTAGCGTGGTCGCCGCCGCCATCAAAGGGTAAAGGCAATATCAGCCTCGCTGATTGTCATCGGTGCCCGTGTGCGGAGCGATGTTTGGCGACAACCTTTCCATGGATTCCTCCGATACCACCATTGCCGCAACCAGAAGCCAGGCTGCGAGATGAGGAGCAAGTTTAAGGTCAACCTGTTAATCGCCCCGCCGGCAGCCATTTTAACCATCATCGTCCCAGCTGTGTTGTGGGACGCCCGGAAGCAGCGCGCCGACACTGGATGATCTGTCCTTCAACGGTGAAGGTGGTGCCTTATGCGTAACCGGTACGTTCTGCACCGCCAGTACGAATGTATTTTTCGTACTGACCACCGAGCATCTTTGGTAGCAGTGAATTATCGGTCTGGCTTTGAGATCGACGGTCGCTACCTTTGCGCAGTCCATCCACAGCGGCTTTTACGGAATGAATGAAGCTCTTCTTTAACCCTGGTTCTGCGGGCGGTGGCTGTCGGAGCGATCGGCATTATTGCGCGAATCAACTGATTATCGACTGCTCTCGCGGCGCGGTCGATGCGTGGAAATCAAGTCGGGCGCAGGTCGGCATTGGCAGCCATGGCTTTCCATGTGCGACGACGACGGCAAATCGTATACGGTTGGCTATCATTGTGGCCAGCGACGTCGAAGAGCGTCAGCCGGGAATACAGCAGACCCGAGAAGTTAACCGCCTCTCTCTTAGACGTCTTCTCCTGCGTCCCGGTAGGGCATCATCCTTACGGGCGCAGCCGCTTTCTCCTGGTGGCAGCGTCTCTTGCCACTCGCGACGATCGGAGTACGGGAGCAGACTTCGCGCATGACGCTTTCCTGCACACGTCGCGCCCTACCTCTGGTACCGCTGGATCTCTCGCCATTTTCGGCATTCTGTCCATCTTCGTGCCTTTTGCAGACGGCGTGACCAAAAAGATCCCTGGAACTGGGAATGCGATTGCGCGGAGAGTCAGGTAGCAGAGAAGCAGCTCATCATCGCGAAGCAGCGGCAACGGAAGAATAAAAGCATCGAGTCTGTGCCGGGCAGACAGTCTAACTGCCCGCATTTTTAGGAGAATTGAGACCATTTTTCCCACAAGAGGAAGGAGAAGGGAAGCGTATGAAGGATATCGTGGAAATCGCTGGCACGGCCGCGGAGGACAGGGCGAAGACCGCTTCTTCCTGTTGGCGGATGCAGCATTCAATACCGTGAAGTATGTACAGGGCTTTCCGGAGTACGGCCGAGAGGATGGAGCACCGATTACCGCCTCATAACTCGGATCAGCGGAAAAGAAGCACCGTCTATTCCAATATCTATGAGCCGGATTATGGTGGTGGTAGATGAACCCTGTCAACGGCGCGGATGTGGACGGCGGGACTTATGGAAGACGGAGCAATCGTCATCAACTCCTCCAAGGATCCGCAGCAGGAACCGAGAGGGTGCTGAGCGGCGATAAGGGTGCTGGTCTGCACGATCGATGCCAGGAAGATTTCCGAAGAAGAACTGCATTCTCTAATACGCCATTGAGCGCCGCCGCCATCGTCTAGGTGTCCGGCGTCGTGCCGCAGGAGGAATTCATCGTAGACATGGTCAGGTTCTTTGAAACACAATTAGTTTGCCAGAAGCCGGCGGTCATCGAGGGCACATGAAGTGTTAAAGGAGATCGATGGAGGAGGTGAAATTCGATGAAGGAAAAGCAGTGAAATGACGGCAGATGAAGTGGCAGGACATCACCGCTGGCTGTCTCGATTTTATGAAGGAGGCACTCTCATACGGTAAAAACCGGAGACTGGAGAACGGGAAAAGCCCGTCTTTTGACAAGGAAAAGGTGCAAACAGTGCCTGCTCTGCGTACCGGCTCGCCCGGATGTGTCGATCGGACGAACGCGTGACGCGGTGGGGAGAGGATTTTGACCATTTTTCGCAAGGGCTGCGGAATCGTGCTTCGGGTATGTCCGTTTGATGCAATTCATAGTGGTTTTGGATGAAAAGCAGCGAGGATGGAATCACATGGACCAGAGAAAGACTCGGGCAATGAGCGGTCGCCTTTGCCATGAAACAGATAAATCCCGGGATGTCATGGGAGCTCACCCGATCACACCCTCCACGGAAATTCGGCAGTATTTTTCCGCTTATGTGACAATGGAGAAGTGGATACGTGGAATTTATTCCGCCGAGAGCGTAGCACTCCGCGCGCGTCTACCCGCATCGGCGCACACAGGCGGCGGGAGCCAGAGCACCGCGCCACCGTCCTGTGGACTCGCGCATGCGACGGAGATGATGTGGGCGTGCGGCTTCCCGGACAGACTCGCCGATCACGCTAGCGGTCTGCTGCAGGGCACTTTCCGCCCGATCAACATCAATAACGACCACCCGGATGCCATGGCGCGGTCAAAGACGCGGGGCTGGCTCCATGCCTTTGCGGAAACCAATCAGGAAGCGATGCGACAATTATCTGCAGGCAATGTGATCGCAGAGCGGTTTCCCGTCGATTATGATTCTGTACGGCTTTCATCACCGCACGCGATTGAGAACATCGAGCTGGTGGAGGGATGACAGTCAAGTCTTTGTGGCGAATATCATCCCGGTCACCCGATGGTGGGCGGTACGAGCCCGGTCGCCGTCGGCCCTTATGCAACACCGGTTTATTATATGGAATTCAAGAGATCAGGCGCAGGCCAAGGATGGATGCCCATGACGTCATCTTACAGGTGGGAAAAGAGTTTCAAGCGCAGAAATGACTGACGCACCTACTCCCTGATCGAGGAGTGCATGGCGGAGGACGCCGAATGCGCCATTGTCATCATCGGTTCTCTGCGGCACGGCCAAAGAGGCGGTGAAATGAGCCGCGCGAAGCAGGTAGCGGTAGGTTCGGATCAAAATCCGCTCCTTCCGTCCTTCCTCGGCGGGCAAATCGCGAAAGGCGCTTTCGAAGGTCGCGCTTTTGCGGTGATGGGCGAGCGTGAGTCCTTCAACGCAAAATACCTGTGGTCCGTCTTTGCGGAAACCAGTGCGGCTCTGTATGCAAAACAGGTGCCTTAATCTGATCGGCATCAGCTCGTATCTACGGTCATGGGCGGTCGCGGACGTGCGCGTAGAGAGCATCCAGCAAATGCGTTTGTGGCAGAACTGGAGGAGACCGCAAGGACTAAAGTGTAGCAGGCGAAACCATTGCGCTCTCGATTTGCATGCTGTAAGGCGCGAAAGCGAATGGTGAAAGATATGGCATACAATCTGGAAAGAAAATCGTGCTCAGAAAAGAGCGTCTTCTCCGGCGACACCGGATGTGCGCCGGCTGCGGATCCCGCGGTGGCCGTGGCGGACGGCGCCGGCAAGCAGCTGGAGCCGGAAAGATAAGGCGGTCGTTTTTGCTCCGCCACTCTCGTCTGGAAGTTTCCACCTTTGGCGTATCCTTACACGGTCAGCGGCGGTACAGTCATCCATAATCGCGACGGAAAATTGCGGCTGCCACTGTCGGGGGCGGAAACGCATATCGTGCGCTAAAGCAGCAAGATTGACGACGTTACACCTATAAATTTCATTGCCTTCGAGCGAGACGGCGGCACTCACGACATCGGCTTCCAGTCTTCCGGCGCCATGGAAAGAGGGCATGACATGGTGGCGTGTCTATGACAACGAAGCCCATATGAATACAGGCACCAGCGCGCTCTCTTCACGCCCCCATTTTGCAGATACCACCACGTCCCCGTCGGTAAGGTCGTACCCGGTAAATTGCAGAACAAAAAGGATTTGATAGCGATCACTGCAGCACATAACATTCCTGCGTGGCGCAAAACGACCTTTATCGGAAATTTAAGACCTGAGGAGAAGGCTAGCGATCTCACACGCCGGGAGCCGCCTTCCTCAATGTCATGGCACCTGTCCCAGAGGGTTGGAGATATCCCGGCAACGAGCTGATGAACATCTGCAAAAGTGGCGGTGGAAAACCGTGTCTGGCCCCTCTTGAAGTGGAAGAAGGCGTTTACAAGCTGAACCATCAGCCCAAGAACAAACGGCCGGTCGAGGAATACCTGAAGGTGCAGGAAGATTTTCAATGTCTTCGCCGGGAATGAATGGATGATTGAAGAAATTCGAGGCGTCGATCGAGAGGGGAACACTGCTGGAACTCTCCCGCCATGCGTACGTAGGTGCATCAATGCAAAACCGGTTCGTCCTCCCCAAAGAGAACGAGCGCTCTCTGACTGGAAGAAGAAGATGAACAGACCGATCAAACAGCATATGGATGAACATGGAAAATCAAGCAGGATGAAACTGACGGCCGTGGAGAGATACTCGACCGCTTGCACAGGGAAAAAGGTGGATCGCCTGCCCCTGCGCGGTGGACTCCGGGAGACGCTTGCGCCTTTTAATCGGGATTCCGCGACCATTTTTATCATTCATCGGAAAAATGGTGGAAGCGGAAGAGCACGTCTACCGCACCTTCCATTCGGATCGGGATGGACTTCCACCACCTCTGCGCGGAATGGCGGAGGCCATAGCGAACTCGCTATGACAACAATATTTGCAGTTGTGTTGGCGCTCCTCTGACGAGGCGGAGAAGGCAAAAATTGATGTGGATACCGACGGCAGACTCTACATCATCCTGACGGTTTAAAGATTTAAAAAGAAAAATAAAGAGGTACCGGTCGGTGCTACCGTGACGGGATCCTTCACCGTGGCGGCCATGGTGGTCGGCACGGAAAACCGCTGATGGGAAATGGTGCAGAAACCTCGAGAAAAGTCAAGGCCCTGATGGAGATCATCGCGAGAACAACAATCGCTATATTGCACGCCTGATCGACATGAAGATCGGCATCGGCTGCCGATCCGGCCGCCCCACCTCCTCCTCAGAGAAAACAGTACCGAATTTTCTTTTCCCTATATCGAAAAATGACTTCATCCACCACAGGAGCAAGGCGGCTTCACATCTGCGGAAAGAGCAGAAAAATCTGGGAGGACGTCCTGAGACCGGAATTCTGCATTCAGCTCAGATAACATTGAAGTACTGGCGGAGGCTGCGCGAGGTAATGGGAGACAAGGTTTCTCTCCGAAACATCCCGCCCGTAGAGGTGTTGCAGCTACGGAACGCCGGGAGATGGTTCAGAGTCCGGCAGGCAGTGCATTCGCAAGGCCTGGATTTCCCAAGGGCTTCACCCTGACTTCGGCTGCCAGACCTCTGATGGGAACGCTGATTGCAAACTTAACGGCCCTGATGGACTCGCGTGCCAGAATTTTGGCCGCTATCCGATCGACGAAGAGCTGCCAGGAGGAGTAAAAAGGTAGATTCACAAGGAGGGGTGAGGGAGGATACACATGACAGAAAGAACTTTATGCGAAGCGGCGGTCATACTGCGAAAAGTGTTATTTTTGGATTTTTACCAAGGGTCTGTTTCATATTTGTTTGTTTTCAGTGACTCATTCTTTGGCACATATGTGAGCCACCTTGTCTGCACTTACATCAAAACGGGAAAGTTGTTCCGCTCTCGCATGCGTGTTTTGTAAAATAAAAATGTAGAAAGTTGCAAACCTAAATGCAGGTGATTGCAACTATTTTGACTCATCGGTGTTCTGATTCCATTACTGATTATACCTTTGATTTACATCTGGAAGCATAGGGACTGCCTGAGTCTGCTAGGATACCCACGCTTCAGGATTTGCAAAGGACTTTCACCTAGCTGTTGTAGTACTGAGAACCCTAGCTAGAGTGCGTTACTGATTATTTACAGATCGAATGAAGAAAGTCATATGGTGTATCACTGAGTTCGTCAGCAGCTATAGATCGTCTCTGAATCATGTTAGATACATCATGCGTGAGCAACAAGTACGGAAGAAATATTCTGATGGAAGTATAAAACCGTTTTAGCTACGACAGGTTCAAAGAATCTATGAGCTTTAGGTATAAGATCCGAGGTATGAGATCTGCATAAAATGAACAATATCAGGATTGAGTTAGCCAACAACAAAATCAAGCTCAGCATTCGAAACTCCATGAGTTTTAGGAATAGTAGCATGCTCAATATGAGCACACTGATATTCTGATATTTATTCTGATCTCCAGCATTTTTGACATGTACGAATATCAGCTGCAACACCGACCCTAGTGATTCAAATCCCTATGAGCCTCGTTGTAAAGAAGCGCCAGAAGGATATTCGGTATCAATCAAAAGATTAGTCTCATGTATGCGAAGGCATGATTACTGCAAGATTTCAGATACTGATGGATATTTATGCTTGAAGCTTGAAGGATTTATTCAGATGTAACGGATAATTCTTGCCTCAGATTGAAGAGTGGCAAAACCGGCTTTTAGACGAGGTCTATCTCTGTGCTTACATCGATGCGATACACCACCTGGCAGGGACAACGGCGCTAAAAAGTGGCTACGTACGTCATTCTCTGAATAAACTTAGAGAGCCCTTCCCAGTGGAGGATGATTTTCATTTCATTAAATTGAAAATATATTATGTAATGGCTTGACAAAATCTAGAAAAGACATATATTAGAAATAAATCAATATTAAAATGGTTATTAAAAGTTCACAGTATTTATCCTATTGAGTTAGATAGTACTAACCAGAAAAGAAGGAGAGGATTATGAGCAACAAATCAATTAAAGGATATCGAATGTGAATTTTTGTGGTTCTTACTGTGCGTAACGCTGCAGCAATGTGTCGGGTGTATATTCTGTTTTATGAGTATACGACGCTGGTTTCGGAATCATGTGCGGCATCCCTTTATGCTGTTTCGGACAAAAAGGTCAAGTTAGTTTGCCGGTACTGCTGTTTGGAACCATATGCGGACTGATCTCACTTGATGGGGAAGTGAGTATCGCCGTTGATCACTGCTGTGATCGCATCCATTTTCGGAATTGATTCTATCTGTGAGTGCACCGTTTGAGAATTACATCCATCTTTGCTTATGCAGTCTTTACGCTTTGAAATCTGGGATATGGTCTCAGATTGTATTTATCCACTGCATCCACCACGGAAGGTCTGAAAGAACTTACGGATCGGAATATGTATCGGAGATGTTAAATTACGCACTGCCACCAGGCCTTTTGATTAGTATATTGACCTCGTTTTGTTGGGAGTAGTAGGAGGTCAGGTTAGCTATTTCATTTTCCAAAAGCATTTTCGCAACGGGCCTTGGAGGCTGATATGGAAAAACAAAGAGTCAGCGTATCTTTCGGACCCAAGAACAAAGTTGCTGTTGTTGATTACGGTGAGCGTATCCTTGTTCAGGAAAGATGGAGGGTATGCTTTATTAAATAATCTGGTCCATGTTGGCGTTCCGCTGCTCTTCTTTTGGATGGATAAGAGACAAAAAGACGATTAAATATGGGTTGATTTTTCAACAGGGTCATCCTGAGCTGGGATCCTTTCCAGGTTTATTGACAGAGGCTGTCCTTGCGGCAGCGGTGATCCTACCAATGATTAAGATCATGCCGGACCAGGTACTCGGTGGCGTATATCTGTAATGGCGACAGAACCAGCGGAGCTGTTTCGCGCATTGCAGAAAAATGCATATGCCAAAACGTGATCATATGGACGCTGTGTCTCGTGTTTCGATTTTTCCCTACTGTCAAGGAGGAATTGGGTTACACGCTGGATGCAATCTATATTCGGATGGGCGGGATAAAGCAGCTGATTCTAAGACCGGTAACGGCATTGGAATTTAGTGCTTTTGTGCCACTGGATCATGTCAGTGGTAAGATCGAAATGAGCTTTTGATGGTGGGTCTGGACCAAGGGATTTTGATGAATGGGGAGGTACACAAGTGTGCAAAAGCTGAGGGTACAGGATTGTGTAGCATTTTCACTTGCAGGTGTTGGTGTGGCCAGTAAAGTTTGATCATAAGCTACGCAATCACCCAGAAAGATAGAGATATGGATAAAAGACGATGGCATTCATTGGCGTTAGCGAGTGCAAAGGAAAAATGGTAGACCGATCCTGTTTTCGGTAGCGAGTATCTTGTTGATTTGTTCTGTATGTAGCAGTATTTAAATTGTTGACGGATTACCAATCACAACAATCACCATTGGGTTGATCACCAAGAGGAAGCTGCATTGGTGGATATTTATTGAAACTGTTGCCATTTGAGATTTCAACAACGCTTTCTCATATTTCAGCTTACACGATTCTTGGAGAAGACTCGGACGGATATTATAGAAAAATGTTACAGCCTGCTGGGCTACGTCATCGACAGGCCGATCGTAAACCGAAAAACCTCACCACTGATCGGATCGAGACGATCGAACTTCCACTGGCACATCTGACTCCCAGAGGGAACGGCGGCATTTTGGCGCCATTAGCAGTGTTCCTCTCTTTGCTTACACATTGGGATGGCGATTGCACCGTTGTTGTCCTCGCCTTTGTGGTATGTTTGTTTCTGCGCCGATGACGTGAGCATGAATGAGAAGTATGACGAGTACATGGCTGCAAATAATTACGAACAGCGTGATTGTCGAGTACATCGAAGGCATCGAAGGATTAAGACCTTCAACCAGATCAGATAAATCGTGCCAAATTTACATCGGCAATTGAGGATTTGAAGGCGACTTAGACCGGTTTCGAGCACATGGGCGGGCGGCAATCTGATGATGGCGATTATGCCAACCACGTCATGCGTTTTACCAATTGGTAGCGGGTCTTATATGAGAGGTTCTTCAGTAGAAAGTCTTGTGCTGCATAATCCTTCTGCATGGCTGGTCGGTCTGCTGATGGGGCTAACTACGTATCTGGAATCTCTCGACAGATGATTAAGATGCGGCGCAGTCCTGGATGAGATTTTAGGGGCACGCGAGCTACCAGACGAGCAGACGGAGGTGCTTTGGACAATTACGAGATCAAGTTTTGGCATGGTGATTTTTACAAAGAGGGCGAAGGGATAAGTATCGATGACTCGTCGCTGACCATCCAGGAAGGCGCATTTACAGCCTTGATCGTCCGTCCGGCGGTGAAAATCGACGCGGCAAGATTATCTCACGGATTCTGGATGTTGGGAAAAGGAAGGGTGACGATCGGTGGTGTAGATATACGAAAATAATTGATTTTGCAGCCATCTCATATCATCAGTTATGTGTCTCAGATAATTATTCGTTTAATTGTTCATTGCTGGAGAATATCCGGTGGACGTGCAGACGCAACGGACGAGGAGAGTATGCGCGTGCAAAGGCAGCAATGTGTCACGAGTTTATCACGAAATGGTGCATGGTTATAACACGATGGCTGGCGAGGTACGATAGGCTCTGAGGGGAGAGAAACAAAGAATTGCTATGGTCTGTATGATTTTTAAGAAATGCACCGATCGTGATTCTGGATGAGGCGACGGCATATAAGATCCAGAAAACGAGGATAAGATCCAGAGGTCGATTGCAAAATTTGACCAGGGAAAAACGTTGTTAGTGATCGCACATGATTGTCAACGATTAAAAATGCGGACAGCATTTTTGATCCTAGAACATGGAAAGATCCGTGCAGAGGGCAGTCAGAGTGGTTATTGAAACATTCTCACTCTATGCCGGTATGTGGCAGGCATATCGGTCAGCAGCGTGGCTGCAGGAGGGGTAAGTCGCGTTCGAATTGTGCGAAGGATTGTTAGATGGTCAGAGAATATAAAAAGAGAATCTATATTGGCTTTGTATTTGCGTTCTGGCAGGCGTCATGTCAATGCCGATTATTTTCGCGGGCTGGTGTTAAAGGGCGTTAAAATGACAGGAGGGAATCGATGAGCCTAGCTGGCAATGATATTCGCTGCCAGTGGCATTGCTGGCAGGCCTGATTCTTGGGAGATTTGTTTTCCTATCTGAAGGCAAAGGTACAGGATACCGTGGCGTATGAGCGATTGGCAGATCAGCGGATACAGTTTGAAACATTTTAAAACGCGAAAATCTTGGCTTTTTACCGAAAATCAGACCGGTGAGCTAGTATCTGCAGACAACGGATCTGTCCTTGCGGAAATGCATGCGATGAGTATGCTGGATTCGGTTGTCAATGGTTATATCAACGACGGTCATGGTGCTATATTGTCATTTATTGATTGAAACTGGCGGTGATCGCACCACATGGGTCTTCTTTTGTCAGAGATTTTCTTGCACAGGATGGGCAAGTGCAGCGAAAAAAATGCAGTGACGCTCACGATGCCAACGAGGACATGACGAGCACTACGATCGAATATCTAAGAGGAACTACTGGTAAAGACCTTTCCACCAGTGAGGAGTTGGCGCGCGGGAAATCCGCAGAGCCTATGAGAAGAGCAGAAACATCATATAAAGATCGAAGGAAGATGCGTTCGGCAAATTTCTTCCACATGGCGAGCTTGCAGTCGGCATCCTCAGCAATCATTAAGGTCAGTGCATGGATGGTTTATAACGATCAGATTCCACCAGACATATGATATTCATTGACATCTTATCGTTTGTGGTATTTGCCAGTGAGAATTTAAACAGTGCATTCCATGCACCTGGTGATCGATCATACACTGACAAACCGATCGGCGACGGAAACCGTGTTTATCGACGAGACTGCGGCAGGAGTTGAGCACCCAGAGCATTTCATCCGCTTTTCGAGGATGGTCCTTGGATATGCGGAGAAACTGGTGCTGAAAGGAATAAGCTGTGAGTTCCCAGAGCAGTCGTTTACTGCGATCGAGGGCCGTCTGGAAGCGGTAAGACGACGATCTGCAACTGATTGCAAGATTTTATGACGAACGAGGGAAGTATTAGGCTGGATGGAAAGATATCCGGGATTTTTACCGTGCCAGCTTGTTGACAAGACTGTATTGTATTCCAGAAGGTCATTCTGCTTCAGGATCCATCATCGCAAATAATATCAAATTTGGTAAGCCGGATGCAACGATGGAGGAGGTTGTTGAGGTTTCAGCGCGACAAAGCCGCGAGTTCATCTCACAGTTGCCGGAAGGTATAATACGGTTGTAGGAGAGAAGGCGGTGATCGCTGTCTGGCGGTGAGCGCCAGAGAGTGTCGATTGCCATATGAATGCCAAAGGATCGCACCGATCATTATTCGATGAGGCGACATCGAGCGTTGATCCGGAGAACGAGCACATAATTCAGAGCACTTTCCGAATTAATCAACTGGAAAGACAGTTATCGCGATTGCACATCGCCTCCGACGATTGAAAACGCAGATCAGATCTTGGTGGTTGAGAATGGACTATCACGTTCAGAGAGAACGCACGAGAACTGATCAGGAAGAGGAATCTATCAGTTCATTAAGACCCGTGAATACGCGAGGGCTGGATGATTCGCGAGGTGGCGGAGGAAAGCGATCGTAGCAGCGGCGATCGGATCCATGGAGATGTGAACCTTTCTCGTACTGGGAAGAGAACCGCAGCGACGAGGGTATCACTTTGGCATCATGCACATTTACAGATCACAAAGAACGGATACAGGCATGGTCTGGAGACGGTTTGCGTACAGGGAGACTCTTACTGAAATGACGCACAGATTGGTTGTCGGAGTATAGGGCGCAAAGCACAGTACGGATCAGCCAGAAGGAAAATGCTGGAGCGTATGCCTGGTTTTGATGAGAACTTTTACGAGCACTGAGCAGGCAAATCTTGTGATCTATATGCAGTTTACACATGGCGTATCATTTGCTGGAAGCATTCAGAATTCCGGCGTGTGCGGACATTTGTTCACCCGTTTGATGTGACAAGAAAGTATTCATCGATGTTCCCAAAGCTGAAGGATGGGACGTTATCCCGCGCCGCGAGCTATGTGGCTTGATATTATGCATGAATTATATTTCCGCAAGACCGTCAACTGTTCCGAAAACGTCTGGATTGAATCGTTACATTATTTGAGATCTTATAAAAGATGAAGGGAAGTTATTTGACACTGTATCAGTACAGTGAGGGTGCTTGTTCTAAAGGACGAGCGCTAAAGCGCGTGGAATTGATAGGGCAGCTGGCTTGACGATCAGAGCATAGAGAGGAACCTACTAATGAACCGCTTTGGGCTTCTTGAGTGCGGCGAAAAGCCGCATATAGGCTTTGTAAAGCATGGTGTATCGCAATATGGAAAGACCGCAGGAGATGCTGATAGCGGCGCTAAAGAAGCAGGAATGCGGGCAATATTTGGATCTTCGACAAAATTTAAACCGACAGAGGATCAAACGATCTATTATGTGATTACATACCATTTACATGGCTATTTCCGAGGGTGAAAGCAGTGGATCCATCATGGAGGCTGTGGAACGACACACTCGGCTTGCGATATGGAAAACCAACGTTTGTTATATGTTTGGTGGGATCAGGAGTTCTGGGAGATCGTGTTTGAAGCTAAACAGGACCAGTTGCGTGTAAATCATAACGAGGTGACTGCTGCCAATTTGCTGTGGATTGAACAGTTGAAAAGGAGGTTTGAGGACAAAGCTCATGATTGGGGAGACACTTAAGAGGGATAAAGGTGATTATGGCAGCAGATAGCATAGAACGAATATGGAAAGGAGGTGGAATGAGTATTAATTTTGCAGAAATGATCAAAAAGTACCGGAGAATGAAATTATATTGAGGTGAAAGAGGAAATCTTTTGATTCGGAAAAGAGCAGGCACCTTAACTGAAGAGCAGAAGGAATTTTTAAAGTTACTACGCAGAAGAGATTGTTGCAGCACCGGTATGCGCGCGCGGAGAAACGTTTTCCGACGGACATCCAGGCTAGGCGTATGGGTCAGAATGATTTTCGCACGAAGTAGCCGCCAGGCAAGCTTTTGAAATCCTCTATACGGCGTGTGTCTTGAGCTGGCGTGCAAACGAAGTTTCCGAGATCATTCAGAAGTTACTGAGATGCCATGGCGGTGATCCATGCAGATGGAAGGCAGGAGATCGGATGCGGTTCCGAATTTTCTGCTGGAAATTTCAAGATTGCCCGAGGAAAATCATGAGACATCGAACCGGATTGAAGACATTCAGCAAAGCGAATACGCAGACTGGCAAAAGCGAGATTGGACAATGGCCGTTTTTAACTTTGGGATTACAAAAGTCTGGTGGATCAGACGGTCTGCATTTGACAATGGACTTTCATGATTGCAGACTCGACAAGTTATCTGGACTTTGCTCGCAGAATCGACAGGATATTTTGATGAAGCTGACAAAACAGCGGAAGTGCTGTCTTTTCGAGATTACTTGAAAGCCGGAGGAGGCATTCCTTCAACAAAATAGAGGCATGGAGGATATTACAGGAGCATATACATTACGATGAGCGCGGCACCACGCTACCAATTTGTGAAGAGCGCATCAAGGGAGGTTTCACAGACGAGTCTTTCGCGGATACAGCGTCATGGGAGACATTTTCGAGAACACAGCAAACAGAATCAGTACGGTATTTGCGGTGGCGGTTTCATGCTGTTCAAGGGATGACATTGGCAATGTGCGGAGTCAGAGATTTGGTCGAACCCGACCACAGCAACCGGGATGCCGCTGACGGAGGGGAATCGAGGAAATTGCCGGAGATCGACAACAGGTAAGCATTTTAGATGCAGAACCGTCCCCTGACCGAGTAAACTCTCAGTAGCAACATGGTAATGACGCAGCAGCAGATGAGTGCTGAAAGTCGGACTGCGCCTCCTCACTCTGGAGTAAAGGTGCTGCACGATATAACATCGCGAACAAAGAGCAGTGCGGCACTTTTCAGGTCCTCATGTGTTTACGGGTTCAATCGGATTTGATTAAAAATCAGGAGATGGCAGGGTGGATCAGCGGATGGATAAGTCAGCCGCCGCTTCAATCGACGGTCAAGCGATGGACAGCGCGCGTGAGGGTTGCGTCACGATATTCGCGGATGGTATTTTTCGCACCCGAGGTTGAGGCGGCACACAGCCTTCACTATTTCGTGAGATGCCGACTGCTTTATCGGAAGACGCCGGTGCATGGTCGGCCAGGCAGAGTGGGTATCGCATCAAAAGCACAGGAAGAGTGTAAGACAACGGGTAACCACACGGAATGTGAATTGCCGTTTGCCCATTGCATGGCGAGAGAGTAGCTCAGATGGCGCGTACTCGCAGCATTTCGGCAGTGGCAGATGGCGACGGAGAACGCTGGCGTACGAGCAGATGTGGGAAGCTGGTGACATCTCGTTGCGTAGTCCGCTGCAGGAACACGGACTCAGTGCGAGACAGAGCGGAAACGTGCCCTAAAAAGGGCGTAGCATCAGGTGATCGCGGATAGCGGGCAGCATTAAGCGTTGGAGGAATCTGTGCTGCTTTGATGGAGAAGAAACAGTTGATCAATCGTAATCCGGTTATTAATCTCAAGAAGGCAGAAGTAGAGAAATTAATCTCCGATAAGAAATTAGGGCAGGCGTGAGCTGTTTGTGCTGTTTTCGACATCGGGCGTAGAAGCGTCAGATCAAGACGTTTTCGAGGTGGATGTGACAGCGCAAGATCTCAGCCTCACATTGCTACATCAGGATCTACAGGAGTTCGCAGAAGTGACATTGTAAAAGGCGTGACAATAGCCTATTCAAGATATCAATGCAAAGTTTGTGATACAGGAGAGGACCGGATTCTGGGCTTATCCAGATTAAATTTTGATCTGTCTGTCTGCGATATGTTTGGACTGCTGCATGGGGGTGCAGCACTCATCCGACAGAAACAGGGATATCTTGATGCTCTGCATTGACTCGAGCTTTTTAGGAGCGCCATCAGATCACCATATGGAATACAGTACCGGGCATTGTTTCAGATGCTGGATGGAATGGGAGAAACGATGGAGCACAGCTGAGAGTGATCTCTGCTCGAGCGGAGACTGGATACCGGTCGCACTTGGAAGCGCGAGAATGTCATTTCCATATGCAAAAGCTGATCGGCCCAGGCGCAGTGCGACGAAGAGCAATTTCGGTCGAACTATCATATCGTGACAGAACACGATGATGCGAGAAGCCCACCCGTATGGAAAGCCATTAGCGAATCAGAGTTACCGGCGATGAGCAGTTGTTGGACTGTTCCGGATTATGCATCGCGAGCTTTTGTATTCTCGGAAGAGGTGTAAGTACATGAAGCTACTGGGTGGCGAACCGGAAATGACAAGGAGCACAGTTTGTGTGCAATGAGGCTGCGCACGGCGTGGTCGCACCGGTGATTGGCGCATTATGGAGAGAGATGGAACAATAGTATTTTGCGGCAGAAGGATCAGCCAGATCGCGATCACGGACACCGTATCGAAATTGAGAGATTGAAGCAGTATTATCCGCGCCACGCGAGGTGGTAGATCAATGTGGCAGATGTCGAAAGTCCGCTTGAGTCCAATACATTAGTGCGCAGTGGTTCCTCTCGAAAGAAGCACTTTGATGAGGCGGCTTTTAAAACATCACATAGAGGAGCATCTTCCAGAATCACATGGTGCCGGGCTTACATTATGTCGAGGAGAGAGATCTCCCACTGTCACAGAATGGAAAATACTAGATCAAAACGCGCTGCGGTGGAACACTGTGAAAGAGCGACTTGGAGAAGCTAAAGGTGAAGAGATTGTCGTGAAAGCGAGTTGGAAACAGCGTTGCTGCGTGACTCTCTTTGAACACATCTTGTTGCCAGCGGGCTGCCGCTTTGGAGGAAATGTTTACGATTATGGCGCAGATTCTCTGCAAGTTAGCACGATCAGCAGTGAGGCAAGGTGGACTGTTAAAGAAAGAGAAACCAGACTGGGAGCTTTCTGATGGACTATCATGGTGACAGAGTTCTGAAAACTGTCCTACCGCACATCAGCTCTATACGTCTATCCATGAGACATGGAGGAGCAGGGCACTGTGACGGATCAGAAGGACCGAACAAGCATGGGACTGTCGACTCTTTTATGGAGATCAGAGGAGGGAATCGTGGGTAAAGCTTTCCATGCGTGGTCTTTGAACGATGAATTGCTCTGCGGTATTTTATCCCAGAATTGTAAAACAACAGAGAGGATCCGTGTACGGTGTGGACGATACAGAACATGGAAACTGCATCGCAGGCAGTCATCGGAAACACTGGTGAAGAGTTGAAGGAATATGCCCAAACCATAGTCGAATTCAGATCTGGGTGGAAGTACAGTTGATTGATACCGCATGGAGGCACTGATTGCGTTGGAGATGGCAAGAGAACTGGCGTGTACAGAGGTTAGAAATCAAAAGACTCTTTGCTAGCAGACAGTGCACCAGTGTTTATGACATTGAGAATCCATTGCCTTGAGCTGATGTTTACACAATTATTTTGACTACAGTTGAGGATGTTTATCCAGAGATTACAAATGAAGAGTTAATGGGAGCAATCATGATGTATTTGCCACTCTGGGAATCGGCTGCATGAGGAAGATTTCGAAATTTTGCAGAGCAAGCACCACGAGGCTGCTTATCAGTTTTGGAAAAGCAAAAAGATACCAGAAGAACAACGGTTTGGGGATTATGCGTGATACTATAGCGAGGAAAGCAAATAGAGAAGTGCTGGCAGAGATGCTTCTGCAAATTTCGCCCTTCTATTCACAGCTTTCAGGCATCTCGGTGATGCAGAACCATATTTTGGGGACATTCATTTCTTACAAGCTGCAGGTAACTAGATTTCATTTACAAAAGCCGGAAGATATGAGCATATTGGACTGAACGCGTGGTCGGGAGATATCTGCTGGACACGGTTCCGGGAAACATATCACCTGCATTGAGGATGAAAGGAATGCAAAGATCATGCAGAATACGCTGGAAAGAATCTGGAGGAATAAATGGAAAGACATTGGGATCTTAGGTGCGAGCGGACATGTCGGCTGTGGGCAAATGGACGCTGCTTGGAAAGCAGGAAAGGTGCTGCAGGGTGCAGAAGACGGAGCAGGTTTGTCATACTGGGATAAGGACGCGAAGGGATCTTAGGATCCGTTGCTGACTGGATAGCTTTGTAGAGGACTGTGAACTGGTTATATGTAGCAGGACCGGCAGCAGAGGTTTTGGATAAGGTAGGGCAAGGCATGTGTAGGCGTAAGCTACATTGATGTGGCGGGAAATCAAGCCATGCGCAGATGCTTTGTGAGATATATATAGGAGAGGGGGAGCAAATCCTAAGCGCTGTGTGTATCCGGGACTGCAGAAATCTTTCGTTTCGTGGGTGCTTGACGACAGGGAAGAAACCATCACAGGTAGAGGAGATCTTCATGGAAACGCTGTATTGTCGACAACGGCATTAGGGATATCTGCAGAGGCGATCAAGGATGGTGAGGAGGAAGCGTTTTTTGCTATATGAAGAAGGACACGTCAGACGTTTGACGCTCTGCAGCGAGATGGTATGCGGATTCCGGGAAAAATGAGGAAGTCTATTCTGCTTCCGATGCTTTACCAGGAGTTTGCAATACCAGATATGCCAGAAACGTTAGCACCGGATAAAAGCGATATTTTTATCAAGGGATGGAGGCGCAGATGGTAGAGCGCCTTTTGATCTGGTTTGAAAGGAAACAAATCAGCCAGAGCGGAAATCGATACTCGACTTGGAGGAAGCGCTAACAGAGCTGCCTCGCAGGAGGAAGATGGCGATGCGGTTTGACATCATCGTGGATCTGAGCTTTAAAGAGACAGCAAGTGCGCTATGTGTTACAGAGTAAAAGGATTGGAATTATAAGGAGTGGCGCAGTGGCAGCTGTACTGGCATTAACGCTGGGAGAAAGGCGAAAGGGGGCTCTTTCGCAGCATGGGAGCTGCAGATGCACAGCAGGTGCTTCTGTCCTGTGCTGAAATGTGGACTATGCTCAATCAAAAGTATAGGCACTGAGTGGAGGATGTTAGGAGTACAGACGACAGGAATTGTTGAAGAAAAGACGCTGGTATGGATCTTTTGCGAGAAGGAAAATGGAGGAGGTTCCACGTAAAAGACGGCACCGATCGATCCCTATAGAAGAGTTCGTTGTGCCGAACTCACATGCACGTGCTAGATGTCACCTGTGTGCGGCTGTGTTTCAGGAGAATGGCCGTTGTAGGACTCATATGCTTTTGTTAATGAACAACCGGATCGAGTTCTTTTCAGCCTGTTCGGCATGATGTTTCTTGGGTAAGACCAGTGCTTTATGCTTCCTTTCCCTGCACTGCATGAAAAAGAGATTGAAACAATCTTTGAGTTTAGGTGACGCGAAGCGGAATCGTGACAAGCAAAGGGAAATGGAACTCGTTTCGATTATGCAGACAGCACTTGAGGTGACCATGAGCACGTGAAGGTTTTGCTTCGCGAGAAACGAGTAAACACCTGTCGGAATTACTTGACATGCGTCAGAGCCAATTTCCTGGCGGAAGTGAAAGGCAGGATATAGCATTGTTTCTTTGTATCTGGAGGAACAACTGGTATTCCGAAAGATGATTCCGAAGCGTCACAGTGCCTGCGTATATACGCACTCTATCTCTGCAAAACGTTGTGGAACAGACGAAACGAGAGTTAAGTTTATCTGCAGCACTTTCGGTCGCGCATGATTATCCGCTGTCATGCCCGGGAGTGCTTTGGAACGATGGCGTTGGGAAAGTGAACTCGGTACTGCCCGGGATGACAGCAAGTTTTGACGAAGTGGCACGCACATAGCACAGGAACACGTCACATTTACAACAGATTGTCCTTCGTTGGCAGCGATGTGGTTGGAATGCATGGAATGGGAAGTAGCATGGGATGTCTCCGCGACCTTGCAGCACATTGAGATTGGTGCTGCAGCTGAGTGGACTCTGGCAGTGCTTAGAGAATGCATTCTTGGCGCAAAGATTGTCAGGATATGGATTGGTGAAGGAATTACTTGCTTTTCTTTACAAGCATTGATGATACGAGTCGAGGAAGTCATGTGGACCGCTGTCAGGCAAGCCGATTTCAGAATACGATGAAATAAAGATTGTGATGAAATAGGAAAGTGCAGGCAGGAGATAGTGCAGCATGAGCTGGATCGAGAAAGGACCTATACATTTTGTAGCGTTTTCACTATCAGGCGCAGAAGAACTCAATCGTCACGCTGTTTTCGGGAGGAGATGGCTCATACAGGTGATAAAGCGATCCTGACAGATGAGGGGAATATCTTCGCGTGATTGGACGTAAAAGCGAGAACAGATCAACCGGGCAGGAGAAATGTGTGATCTACCGGAGGCAGAGGCTTATCTGCAGCGATGCGAAGAGATTTCGACGCAGCTGTGTTTGGAATTGCAGATGCTGAGCCTTCGAGGAAAAGGTAGTGCGGTTCTGATTGGTAAAAGCGAGAGGAACTGACACTTTTGCAGGGTGTGAAAAAGCTCTTGCGCAGGCAAGTGGCAGCCTCACAAGCGTGCCGGATGTCATTTATTATGTAGATCATTTCCACCGATCATGTTGGAAAGGTGATAAGAAGAAATTAAAACAGGACTTAAATATAATTGGCGAGATAGAAAGGTGTTATAAATGGATAGAGAGAGCACGGAGAATCTAACAGAAACTTTTGTCGTAGGGTATTGATCCAGACATCATGATGAACAGATCTTGTAGAAGTTTCATCAATCCAGTTGATGAAGGCAGCCGCAAAATTAAGAAAAAGCCGTGGTATAAGGTGACATTTGCAGATCTGATCAGCCAGCCAACGTTCGAGCCCGGAAAAACATTTCTAAAAGGCCGTAGGAACAGGAGAGAACGGCAACGTATATCACATGATATGCACGAACCGTTTCCGATGACAGACGTTCAGGTAACGCCTTACTGGACCGGACGTAGGGAGGACAAAATATCGAAATGTAGGGTGCCACGAAGCTACATGGAAGTGGGATGCAGGACATTGATCCTGATCGACTGACTAAAGCTCTTCTTATGAGCTTTCAGTTGCATCATCCGATGCTTCGAGTGGTCATTACAGAAGAGTGTGAATGCAGCAGGATGCCAGATAAGCTGTTAATCGAGAGCATAATCGAGCGACACGATTGTCGACAGAAAGATCTTTTAGGCAACACGTGCAAGAATATGCGAGACAATCTTTCACCGGCTTTTGGATATTTATCATGGACAGGTAATTTGGCCTTCCACAGCTGACATTGCTTCGGGAAACAAGGCAAGACTCCACTCATGATATAGACCGGCTGACTCGCTGATGACAAGTTTTCAGATTATTCTGCGAGATTTAGTGTGGCTGTACAATGGAAAGAAGCTGTCGAAGGAAGTCTCCGCTGAGCTAACTCTGCGGAGTATATATAAATAATGCAAAGATAAATCAGAGCAGAAAGTCCGATAAGGCATACTGGGGAAACGATTGCCAACGCTTGCGGGAGTCAGGTGGAGCCTGGGTGACAGCGAGCGAGATCTCAGAACTGAGCTTTTGAAACGAAGAGAGGCGTTTTCGTGGAAACAGAGCTGCGGGAGTCGACTAAAAGAAATATGTGCAGCAGAAGGAGTAACCCCGGCACTGTACCGTTTCACCCTGCATGCAAAGGCTGGCTGCAAGGTTTGGCAAAATACACATGGTTTCTGGATCAATCTTCCTTGGTTCAATCGAGAGGAAAATAGTCAGGGTGTGCAGATGTGATGAAGTTGTTGATTTTTACGACGCTGACTCGATCTGAATATGGAAGCAGCGTGGTGGCAAAAGTTTTGTAGAGCAGTAGCGGTGGCAGTCAGCCAGAGGGAAACCGAACCACGTTCATTATTCTGCGTAGCGTGAGCGCGAGTATTTAAAATTGCATCCGGAAGAGACGAATCGTGGCACCGATCGTCTATTCTTGCAACATTGGAGTGCCACCGGTCGATGTCGAATTTCCGAAACATTTGGAGATATTTCACGATGATCTCGTCATGACACCACAGGTATGGCTTTGATTTTTCAGCTTTGACAATCGGATGGGCTTTTGACGATCCAGACAGGGCAAAGCATTCGAGGGAACGGTTTTTGGACGAAATGTTCTCAAGATATATCAAACGGAGCTTACAGCACTGTAGAAGGATGGGACTGGACAAAAGGAAAAGACAATCGATATCCAGCATCAAATACATAAGAGAGAGCAGTATATTTGTGAGGAAGAAGTATAGTTACCGTAATCTTCGTGGAAAGGGATTTTTGAAAATGCGACGAAGGCACCTGACGTGATTGCGTTGATCGATGTCGATGGAAGCGTTGTGTTATCAGAACTGGCGTGGAGATCGCACATGGATATAAAGGGCACTTCTACAGGTAGGAGTTCGTGAGCGAGTGTGTTGGGATTTGCTTTCCGGAGAGGAAAGGAGCAGATTGTGCGTGGTGTTGGAACGGCCAGCGGCAGGAGCCGCTTTACGTCACGATCGGAGCAGCGAGCCAGAGCAGCGCGGCGATCAATCGTTTTGGCAGGCAAAAGATCCAGTGGGTGTACTTGCGTGATGTGGAAGAGAAGTCTGAGCGATGTAAGTGTCTCTGACGCGCGAGGAAGCAGGCGCAGTGGTGAAGGATGCACATCGTCGAATCGTAGATGAGCGGCAGTCTGCTTCGTATTATCTTTTACCTCTGGTTCATTGCAGAGCCAGCGAGTAATGATTTACTATAGGCTGCGCAAAATACAATCGCAGACATCACCCTAAATTTAAATGTCCCACAATCGATTGCGCACTACAGGTGTCGCGGTTAGATTTCGATCTCTCCGTTTACGATATATTCCGGCGTTGCAGGAGGACGTCTGGCACTGGTGCCGCAGGGAAAGCGAAACGGATGCGTCGGTTCTGTTGCAACTTATATGCGGCGGTGCAACGATTTATACTCTGTTCCGGCTCTGTTAGAACTCATGCTGATTGAGGCAGAGGCAGTTGTGATTGCGCAAGTGGCATTGCTGGCGTTGATCAGTGACTGATCCCGCTGGATCTCCCGGAGCGTTTTGCGGTATCCGTGACAGTATATCTCCTCGAGGCGCAACAGAAGGCAATTTCGGTCTAATCTATTATCCGAGTGACGTTACCCTACCGTCCCGCTCTTTTAAGTCCATATTCCAGCGCGCATCCGCCGAAGCGAATCTGCTGACACCGAGTGGTGAATGATCAGATGGAGGATTGTCGGGACCAGTGGCAGGAGAATTGCTGATCGGTGGAGTTGCGTGTCGCAGAAGGATGAGGTTAGAAACGAGCAGGAAACACAGGCACATTTCCTTTGTGATGGGATCACGGAATACGGTGCGTACAAACAGGCGATTATGGACGTTTCTACCGAAGATGGGATGATAGATTTCTGGGAAGACTGGACATCAGATTAAAATTATGGCGGCATCGCATTGAGACTGAGTGAGATGAAGGGACTGGCGGAAATCTGACGTGAGTATCACAGGCGGTGGTCATCCCAGGGTAGGGGAGAAAAGGCGAAATATCTTGCGTGATTTGCTGCACCCGACCGCCAGGCAGTGTGTGAGGACAGCATGGCACGTGACAGCTTCAGCCAGCAGGAACAGGAAAAGAACTGAAATCGGCCGTGATGAAGCAGCGTTAGTTGCGTGCTGACGGCACGCTGCATGCGCCCAGACATGTGCGCTTTGCGTGGGTGATCGGTAAAGCAGCTTGTTGATTGGTCTCAGTAGAGCTGATTTTACAGCATCAGGGAATGCGATTGAGTTAGTGGGTATTTGCAGTCGATGGGCGCATAGAAGCCGATGCAACAGGAACTCTGGATTGCAGTTTTCGATACGGAGGGAAGCGCAGGTAGCACAGTCGTGAAGCACCTTGTCGCGTCTGAAGCGTCGCAGATCGTTTTCTTGAGCACAGCAAGGAACTGATTCGAGGAAGACAAGGAGCATGCAGAACTGTCTTTTGGAAACAGCAACTTTAATCTGCAGGATTTTATAGGCGCAGGCTGAGCCAGTGAGAAGTGTATTAGACTAGTTAAGTCTGGCGCAACCGCTTCGCCGGAGGAGGTGTCGCGGCAAGGAGAAAGCCGTAGTTCTCATTCTGAGCGCGAGCGACGCGAGCGATAGGGCGCTGCTTTCGCCGCGCGCTGGCCTCTCAAAATACAACCAGATCACGATAGCAGGTGATTGCCATCGCTTTGCACTTGAATGATGTGAAAAGAAATGATCTAGCGAGGAGGAGTGTCGGATACGGTAACGGCGCAGCAGATGACGGAAGACGGACGACTGAGTGGAGCAGCAGATCGAGTGCTCACGATCTGATCATCTCGGCAGTAAGACTTCCTCCATCAGTTGAATCATGTTCCAAAGCTGCCATACACAGATCCGGAAGCCAGCCGTATCAGGGATCCTGTTGTTCTCGGAAGTTACCAGACCATTGCAGATCCAGCTTTGCAGGACGACCGCTTTCATCTGGAAGGTTGATTTGGACATTTTACGGACGCAGCAGACAGGAGACGGGTAAGCTACTTTTATGAGGAGAAGGCATGGGCACGGATGCTTATGGAAGCGGGCTTGCACATGACAGCATAGGCGCGCCAGTCAAAACATTGAGAGACAAGCTGTTTTGTCGCAAAGACGATGCAGACAGAGCTCAGGAGGAGGCACTGATAGACCATATCCGCGGTTTCGGTACCGAGTTAGGCGAAAGTGCCGGAAGCAGATGATTGATCAGCTGTTGGAACACGTATACGCATGGAAGGTACAGGACCGCAGAAGCACTTTGTGGCTATCTGTAGTAGAAAACAAAAGGAAGAGGAGAAGAATCTTCCAATCAGTGAGATGACAAGAAACTAGCTTAAGATTTGGCAGAAGTCGTTGCTAAAGGAACAGATTTGTGTCTTGAAGACGATTTACATGCTCGAGGAGATTCTCTCGCCGAAACCGAAGACTGACAGTGTAGGGTAAAGCGAAACTGGGAGTAGAAATTCGCTTGGAAAGATATTTTCCAAAATCCTGTATTTGGCGAGTCGTGAAGGCAACGAGAGAGCAGGAAACGGCGATTGAGGGAGCGGAGGACTTTGGGAGAATGATTGCGGATTCCCAAGAATCGTGGTTTGAGCTGTTTCACCGACGGAGGTTCAGAAAGTCGTGCTGGATTGACGAAATGGAGGCTGTGTGATCTCGGAGAGGTTTCACACTGCTATTTCTGAGATGGAAGGCAGACGTTTGGAAGTGGGGAGCTGGAACGGTCATGGAATACATCTGGTCAGAAAAGCGCATGATATGACGCGGGCGGTTATTTCTGCAGATGGAAGTGGACAGATCGGATGAAGACTGTGCGCCGTATTATAAAAATCGTAAGACGACGGAAGCAGAGACAGGAAGAACAGATGGAAGCTGCAAATACTCTCTAGCTAGAAGAGGAAAGTGCACAGGAAAAGGCCTCAGCGACCTGATCCAATGGCTGCTGTTTGATGTGCGCATGACCATGTGCAGAGACAGGATGGCGTGCAGTACAAGTTTCGATTATCAATCGGCGGTGATGGATTTAGTATTTTTCACTTTGCTAGAAATTCAGTGGAAAAGTCTCGACAGATGGAAAGAAAATTGATTAGTCTGCGTAAGGAAATTTCTTCCGGGACTAAGGTACAGCAGCGAAACCGGTCCTTAAAGACGGCAAAAATACTCAAGGGGATTCATGCCATTCTGAAGACAGCAGAAAAACAGATGGCACCTGCGCCAATAGCTTCGAAGCGCACGCGTGCAGATAGAACAAGTACTAAAGATTTCAGATGATTTAGGGTCGGAGGCATGGGAGTAGGTGCACCGAGGGCGGCAAAGACATCATTTACCTTGCCAAAGACCTTTTATAGCGCGCAGAGATTTTAAAGATACTCCAACAGCAGACGTTTTACCATAACTGACCCGGTTTCAGGAAATATCGTTTATGAGGAGGCTGGAGTAGCTGATCGGTGATTTCACGACCTTGCCGCCTGGAGGTGGATCTGTCGAAGGGTGATAGCTTTGCAGAGCGCCAGGCGATTGGACGCCAGCTCATGAGACATGGAAGCCCCAGGAGCAGGTAAGTGGAGCGTATGTCACGAGAAGATCAGGATCGAGCGGCATCACGATGCCAATCGTGTTTACAAGTGGATTTATACAGACAGGTATATTTTGAGAGATTGTATAGGACAGTCGCTACAGACACTCAGTATGCTGGATCAGCAGACTTCACCCAAAACGGGAAACTGTATTTGTCTTGGGATGCCATTCCGGGAATTTTTGCACCAGGCTGATCGAGAATATGTTTGAGGAATATCAAGATTGTTTGAAGAGATTGAGAGATGGGTGGAGTTAAGGCAGAGTAGCGATTTCAAATCTTGTGAGACCGCGAATAATCGCGCAGAGATCGAACAGATGAATAATCAGTAGTGTACATATCGGAAACAGGGATTGTTGGAGGAATTACCGGATTTTGTAAAGCGTACCCGGACCAGGCAGTGTGGTCACGGGACAGACCCATACATATTAGAATTGGATGCGCTCACAGATCAAGTGGCGGCAGGATTAAGCGGTTTGTCGTATAAGAACCCGTAGCGGTGATGATGGAGAAGAGCCATCGCATCGTGGGCGGTTGTCGCTATTTTGTGCAGGAGGCTACATGTTCCGATCGACAAACAAACTGAAGGAGAGGATCGCAGCGATTCTTGCGCATGCTAGGTGACATGGAATTTTATCGATGAGGAGGAAACGTCAAGAATCCGTTGGGAAATGCATATCGGTGGGTGTCATGGAAAATATTGGCAAAGCAGGAAAACAGCCCGAGGGTGGAGAAGATCGTTGTGTGAGGAGATTGGATATACCATCTTCATCGTCAGGTTCACCGGCGATCCGAAGGGCGCGTCATCATAGGAAGCGGCTATGAATACGATTCTGATAAACGCTCGCTATGGGTGGTCAGAAGAGGACGGAACGATCGCGTTGTCAATCTGAATTTGACCCGTCTGTTCATGAGGAGTATTTTAAACGCCAATGGGAGGAAGCTGACGTTCCAGATTACGACAAGATAAAAAATCCAGATCAGTTGGGAGCGGCTTATTGTAGAAGGTGGCGTGACGATCTGGAATCCCAGCGACATTTATGGGTGGCTGTTATTGAAAACACCGACATACAACCGATACGATCAGGCTTGGTACCGTTATCCGGTGATTGATTCCGACAACTGCTGATAAATTTACAAGAAATGGTACTGCCCGCCTGATCGCACTGGTGGTGCAAACTGGAGGTTTATTCAATGAATTTCTTTCTTTGAGGTGCTGCGTGTACGCCGGCGACTGGGGAGTCGATTCCATATGGTCGTCCGTTGTCAAATCAGGATTTTTGATTCTGGCGAGGACGGTGGCTGCTGTTCCGTAGGAGTGGCAGGCGAACTGGTAATATCGACAGAAAGAGCAGGCAAACGATATATCAACGATGAAGCGCGCACAAAGAGTGCGTTTATAGAGTGCTGGGGATTGAGGAGTTGTTATAAACTGGTGACTATGGAAACATACCGAAGATGGAACCATTATGGGAAGAAAGGATACAGATCAAACGTGAGGACACCGGATCGAGCTAGAGATCGAGAGGAAGCAAGAGATCGATGAATCAGACAAGTCAGTAACGTTTGAAAAAGGGAACGATCGCCTCTGGCAGCACACACGTTCTCCTTGACACGGATCAAAACCAAGGATTTCTGGCACTGTCGTGGGAGAGGGCTTTGCGGCATCGATCTATGGATGCTTTCTACTTGGAGTTGGTTGGTGATGGAGACCTATCACAAGAGGATCCATGAAGTAGCAGGAGGCACCTTCCATGATTTGAAGACGGGGAATACGGACGCACCAAATACGCCGAAAAGTGCGCGGATCTATTGCAGCTGATCGGTGGTGAAACCGATGACGGAGGTTTGATACATCTCCCGGCAAATAATGAGAAGAGGGTGTTTTGAAACAGGCGAATGTATCGAAGGTCCGAATTCACTTGATAAAGGGCAAAGGAGCGACAGACTGTTGGAAAGTAGGCGCGTTGAAACAACGGCTCTGATAGCACAGGAAATTGCGCTTTAAACCGTCAGTGGGACAGATCGACACGAAGGCATTATATGAGGTAAGGCAGAAGGAATTTCATATCCAGATGAGCTGACAGAATATCAGAAGAAACAGAGTTATTCACAGATATATAATTAAAACTTTTTGACGAGAGTGCTCGATAGAAACAGATGTGGGCGGTTTATGAACTGGCCCTCACGAACAGACAATCATACCTCGTTATATGGAGGTAGGGTCAACTTCCGTATGTATATCTGATGAGTCATCGGTCATGTTGGAGAGAGAGCACAGTTGTGAACTTCAAGTTTGTATTCCGTCCGGATCGAGAGGTATGATCTTGTTACAGGAGGGCACAGGACCATCATCTTTGGCAGAAAATACCTTGCATCGTTGCGCGATCTGACGCTGCCATGAGACGATTGAAGCGGCTGCTCATGCCCGGAGGAATTTCGTTCTTGGTGGAGAACAATTAGAAATCAGCCATTGATGTATGAGACGGTTGCGTACCTTGAGGAGGATATCGCGGCTATGTAGATTGAAAGGAAACGAACCAACCGCTACTCTCTGAAGTGAATGGGTGGTACCTCGAAAAACATGGATCGCAGAGATATTCGATATCTGTCCGAGGAAGAGGAACGTTGCACTGCAAAATGATCGTATTCTCCCAGGCAACACAGATCCATCAGCTCGATGAGGCGTATTGTTTTGCGTACGGAATTAAAAGAAAGGTGCCAGGAGCATATGCCGAATTGTTTTCTGGTTTACGAGAGCTCTTATATCCGTAAACGGAAAAGATTGACCGGAAAATGCTGGACTCACAATGGGGGAGATCCGAAATCAGGAGGACTAAGAAGACGGTGATTAAAGACAGAGATCGCAACTGCAGCGATCTGGAAGCACATTTTTAGGTGTGAACGATTACAGAAATATGACTTTTTGAACTGGGGAGATTCGTTGTCAGCAATTCGATTCATCAATATGCTACTGATTCTAAAATATCGTTGCAGATGCCAGTTTACTCCGTTGCTCAAGGATTTGGCAGCAGTGGATATGACCGAAGGCGCGGAGGAAGAAAAACAGAAGCAAGAAGAGGAAGAGATCATTTAAATAGAAGAGATCATTTAAATAATGGAGGTTAAGAGCGATGAGACGAAAGCTGAGAAGTGTTTTCATTATGCATGCAGCTATAATGCTTACGTGGCCAGCAACAGAGGAAAACCAGAAGACGGGGGAGCGAAGACCGGCACGCCAGGTTGCCGACAGTCGGCTCGGGCGTGGCACAGCAGGGAGGCTTTGTTCATGAACATGGTTGAAGTAGAGCTGACGAGCTAGCGTGTCAAAACCAGTCGACAGCTTATGAGGCGATGAGACGATGGCATGAGGACAGATATGGTGGTTCAAACATGATCAATAAGAACGACGACGAGGCGTACGGAAAGAAGGCACATGCTGGGGAGCAACACTGAAGGGCGTTTTTGTGGCAGGACCGATTCCGATATTGGTGAACCCAGACTGGAAGCGAAACCATTGGACGGAAATACGACGATGCAACCGTGGGAGTGTTATCTAAGAACTGAATGATCGACCGACAGGACGTTTGTCAATCGTTCCTAACCTTTCACTGAGACCGATTCCGTGATCGAGGGAAGCGATACTGATGCTGCGATTTCTGCCAGATCCTTTTGGCGATGGAGGCAGAAGCCCGAGGCTGCTAAGTTGTTATTGATGATACCACACGGGGAATTATTCGGTAAGAGTGATTGGTGATTAAAGGACGCCTGATGGAAGAAGATCCGGAGCGGTATTAATTTCTGGCGCATATAACGAGGCGATTGAGAAGGTCAGTCATCCAGAGGATGCGAAGCTTTATTCCGAGAGATACGGTACTGGTAGCTAATTCTTGGAACAATATCAGATTCCGTCCTTTACACCGACAGCAAAAGCCAGAACCGGCAGAAGTAGAAGGTGTACTCGTGGATGCGCAAGAATGAACTGATCATAGAGATTACGATTATGAAGAGGTAGTATAAGTGGGAGTAGAGGAGAAGGTGATCAGGGCCGATAAGTCATCGTTTAGTTATAAGAACGGGAGCAGAAAGTGATCAAAACATGGATCTGACCATCAGTGAGGGGAGCGCCCATCATGCTCGGGCCCTCCGGATGAAAACCACATTACTATCTGGATTCAGGTTTAATCAAACCGATCAGGGGTGTGTGTGTACAGAGATCGGGTCACGACACGATCGGGAGAGATTGCATTTTTGACCAGGACCGTGGATTGCTGCCGTGGAAGACCGGGTAAAAGAAAATTTAAGACTGCTCTAAAACCATCATCAGAAATCACTAGACAGGAATGGCTGGTTGGCTTCGTCTGGGGCTGGAGCAGAGCGCCGACAAATATCCGGCGCAGTTGCGGATAGGCCAGCGCGCAGCGCTGTATAAACCATTTTGCAAGTTCAAAGTGATCCTTATGGATGAGTCGTTTTCAAAGCACTCGATATCGAAATAAAAGAAAGTCTGCAAGGCTTCCTGAAGGGAAGGCAAAGGAGAGGAACATGACTGCGGTGATTGCATACAACATTATAGTAATCTATATGGTGACCGATCGCTGTCTTTTGAGTAAAATGGACAGATTGGAAGTACTGGATAACCATGATCCAAAATGGAGCGCTTTGTCAGAAAAATAGAAAATGTATGAGGGATGTTTGAAAATGAAAATGGCTGAATACAAATATTAGTATCGGCGTTGGCTTGTTGATCTGGAACTCGCCAGTGCGATGTTGGACTGATGCTGTCTGATCCGGTGAGTACACTTAAGAAAATGGTTGGTCTGTTAAATGAACCTGAGGAGGCATTTGGCTAAGAGCAGCATCATCGACCATTATGGGTGGCCAGGTTTGGGACTTAGTGGCAGCAGTCTCATGGGGATATGTATGGGAAGGAAGGCATCACAGACGAGATTTTGGCGGATCTTCTGCTCTATCCAACTCTGCTGTATTTATGCCGATCATCATTGTGATGATGGGAATTGAGACGCATCCAAGATTTTTTCTGATTACAGTGGCACTTTTCTTCCGTAAATTGAATCATATTCAGAGATAGCGCGGCAGCGATCCAAAAGACTGAGATCAATATTCTGCGCTTCTAACGCCACTGGCCACAGACGTATCATGTGACTTTTCCGGATGTTTGCCAGACGACTGCATTAAACGTCCATTGGCACATCGGTGGCACTACTAGTTGATTACAGGAAGTATTTTGCTCGGTTTCCGAATTGGGTATTACATCATGGAATGGTATGGACGCAAGGAATTATAAAGAATGTGGCGTTAGATTATTGCGCTTGCGTTGTCAAAGTAATATTTTATGGCTGCATTGAGTTTTTGAAAAAATTGTAAATGGAACTATTGGAGGTTTTAAAGGAAGGTGATCGTTTATGGCGTTCGCTTTCAACAATTTTATATAGAGGCGATCAGACGTTGTAAAGGATTGAAAGGCTAAATCATGTTCATGGGTGCCAAGGTACCAAGCGGTGTTGCCAGATATGGTGTAGAGTTAGCCACGGATGAAGGAACCCCGGAGGTATTGAGATTGCGTGTGTTGTGGTACGAACCGAAACGCAGTGGGGGGAGTAGAACAGAACTGGATGTACAGTTTATGGGAGGTGATTCCTGTTATGTTGAACAGCCACACAAAAGAGCTTTGGAGTTATATAAGACAAAGTCGAAGAATAAGACGGTATTTACAGTGGGAAATTATATGCAGTTAAAGTCGGAAGTGTTATCTGTTATGCAAAGTCTGATGGAAAAGCAGAAGTCGCCCATATAACCGATCTGTCAACGCAGGTTGCCCATCCATGCGCACAGGTACCGCAGAACTTTGAGGAAAGCATATCAAATAGCGGGAAGATTGGGTGCTGATGTCCCGTTTTCATCTGCGTTGATGCTGGTAAATGAGATAACCAGTCAATGTGCGTGCAATAAGAATCAGATGGCAGCGGATGTTTCGGATAACTATACGCATCTATTTTTTCAGATTTCAATCGGGATCTGGTAGTATGTTGACGCTGCAGGATGTACATGGAGCGGTCACTCATCGGGGAGCGGGATGACCGTGCCAGAGTTGAATTTATGCCGGCACTTGAAAACAGTTTGTAAGTACAGTTGTGGAGGAGAGAGCACAAACCTGTATACAGGGGAGCAGCAGAAATTATAAGGAGATATTGACAGGCATGGCCTGAGTAATAAAGAGCATACAGCAGATGGTCGAAAATGATTTCGTTGGGAGGATATCGGGGATTAAAGGAGTGAATCAGCGAGCACTGTGAGCTGACGGCGGCAGGTGCCGAGGATACTGGGAATTCTGGATTTCCATACGCGTGATGCTCTACAGCGAGAATGTGGATCGATATGGATGAAACTCGAACGAATGAGTCTGTCGATGCAACAGTTGAGCATGACAGAATTACAAAGCGTGGCGGTAGAGTACGGTACTGCGATGCTCAACCGCGCTTGCATGACGGGATGCTGAAGATATTCCAGCGCATGGAATGTTTCAGACAGGGGCAATGGCACTGTGTTGAGTAGTTCTAGCAGCTACATCAAAGTATTTATTTATATTTTGCGCAGGTTTCGGTTATGGAGCAGTCTGAATATTGCTTAGAGAGCAGGAGCGGTTCGCACTGAGTGAGTATTTGATGTGCAGATTGTATTTGAGCCAGTTTGGAAAGGCAGGAATTTGGAATCATCGTATGGGTCCGCAAAGGTCTATGAGTATTTCTATGAGACGTAAGGTAATTACAAAGCTTCAACGGTAGAAGAACGGCACAGTAATGCTGTTTTAGGAGGGACAGACGGATATCGCGAGCGATCTTACCGGAAGAACGTTATTGCATGGGGAATCGTGGCCCAGATTCAGACTGCGCAATATGCAGCAGAAAGAGAAAACACTACCTTGAGGTTGAGCGGGAACCGGTGCAACAATGAGGCAGGTTTTGGAAAGATCATGACGAGGGCTGCAAAAAGCGATTGAACGTTATAATTTTACGGATTTATCTGATTTTCCAGAAGATGCAAAAGCAGTGTTTATGGTAATTACGCTTTTCTTTTCATAATACAGCCGGATATTGGAAGGGAGTCTGTGGGAGAAGAGCAGAGTTATTTTGATCGAGCGGCGTGTTAAACAATGGATGATACAACTGGCGGTGGCTGGAAAGCTTCGAGTGCGTTTGAAAAAGCGGGAGGATTCTGTTATTTGCAGGTGGTAGGGGAATCGATCCCCATGCGATCTCCCCAGATTTTTATGATGAGCAAGCACCAGAGCGAAGACGAGTACAACGTTTCTGTCGCTAGGAACAGGGAAAGAGACTTGGGAGAACGCCAGACTGCGGTGGTGTAGACGAATGCAGCCAAGAATCATTAAATTGAAGTTGCGTCAGCAAGCGTATTTAGCTATTGAAGGTGGAGGAAGTGATGGAAATGAGAAACAGTTGGTTTCCATTTCCGTAAAAGAGTGCGGAAAGCATGCGAGTGCTGTCTGTTTTCACTGGCGCAGGCGTGCTGAGCATCTGCTATCATCCGTGGGTGAAGACGGAGCGAAGAGTCTGAAGCAAAGTACCATGTGAGTTTCCGGGAATGGACGTGATGAGGAAAAATTTCTAGCGTACATGAAATGGCTGGCAGGAAGTGAGTAGGGAAAATTTATAAGCATTCCACATGGGAAGGAAGGTCTCATCTATATGGACACAGCCTTGGTGCTCTTATGGCATTTCTTGTTTGGTCATGAGCTGGAACATCAATTACTCGATTTTGCACCAGAACTTTTGATAGTGGTGCAGGAAGATGTATGTCTGAGATCCACTGCAAAGACATATCACCTCGGACATGAAGATGCACTCTGAGAGGGAGTTGTAGTGGCTGGTGGAACTCCGGAAGAGGTTTTTGAGGATCCGAGGAGAGCATTTCAGAAAAGTGAGAAAAATCTACTAGATCACGAATCCTTTTGTATATCAGGAGGAGATTATAAATACGGATATTATTGCACATTGTGGAACAAAGGAGAGGATGCCACTTGGGGACATGATTGACAGATGGCGTGAAGTCACCAATGGTGATTTCATGCAAAGTCATATGAGGGCGGCATTTTTGACCGATCAGGAAGAGATTATTTCTCAGATTCACAAATCAAATAAAAGGAGGAAGAGATGATGAAGATTGCGGAACAGGATTGAACGGGAGAGAATCGTAATGTGTTGAGGACGAGTTTTTAGGAGATAAGCAGCGATGGAAGACATCTGCTTCAGTACACTGGCGATTCCGCCATCAAAGATTACGGAGAGAATGAACTGCTATGACACTCAGGGAAGGCGACGATCTGTTTCGGATCCGTCGCCGTTTCATTGTGAGTAAGGGATGCAACATCGAAATTGGAATGACTTTATGTCAAATCATAATCTTGCATCATTGATGCAAAGTGAAGATCGAGACAATGTGTTGATCGGACCAATACTGGAATTACATCCGGCATTCTTGGATCCGGTGAGTAGCAATTGGCTTTACGCGGGCTGACCACGATCGGGGACAATGTTTCTGATTGTGAAACTGTGTGATTCTGGCAGGTGATGATTGGAGAAAAATGGAAGAAGCTACAAGGGAAGGTAGACGAAAGCTCCGGCAAATGTGGTTACAGGAACCCATGGTGATGTTCGTCCACTGACAGCAGAAGCCAAGGGAAGAGTGTGTGGAGGTAAGGAGGAAAGGCATGAGCGTGAAAATAATGCGCATGTACAGATCGTATAAAGTAGGACTATTTATCGGCAGTCAAGGCTGCTGAGAAAAAGGCTACATGGTTGCTGAAAGAAGTGGGCAAAAAAAAAGAATCCACATAATGTATTTATTTGCTTCCGCTGACTTACATTGAATTGATGTAAAAACAGAGTCTTTAACTTTATCAAATTTTTTAGAAGGTCTTTTCGACAAAGAAGATTAAGCAAATAGGTTAAAATATGGGATCGGGAGAGAGAAGGTCCACTGGGCATTGGAACTGAGGTCGAGCGTGAGAAAATAGATCTTATAGGAGAATTCCCAAAGAAAAGAAATTAATTTTTAAAATCTATTCGGACGTAGATGTCAATGGAAAGAGTAATGTGTGTTATTCTTCTGTTTCCTGAAATACAAGAATGCTATTTATGTAAATCAAATATTTTAATGAAAGAGCAGAGAACATTATATTCATGAAAAATACAAACAATGGTTGTAAAGGTAAAGGATTGTGCTCGAGGAAGCAGAATATACTGCTCAGAGCTGGTTTACAAGGTTTGGATTTATGAAATGATTTAGAGGCGAACCAGTGTGGTGAACGGGACGAATAAACTGAAAGGGAAGAAACATGATAGAATTTATGATCGCATCCTTTTTGTTATGAAGGGAAGCAGGACCAGGAAAAGAAAGGAAGTATATTTACGCCTTCAATAAAAAGGGAGAGTTTGTTGGGGCAGGTGGTTCGGGTGGAAAACAACTCTGACCTGCATGATCACGGGCTGGATCCCAGACTGTTTATAGAAAATTTAGGAAATGTTACGTGAGGGACAGATCCGAGCCAGTTACTACCGTCGATGGCGAGCTGGCTGGAAGTGTATTTCCCCAAAATCCGAAGAGCCAGTTCTTCAGGTCAACAGCTTATGAATCAAACGATTCCTGCTGGAAATCAAGGTTCCAAGCGGAAAGATTCTTTTGCAAGGATGGATCGGGTGGTCGATCGGCCGTGGCATGCGGGCACCGGCTGATCGAATATGTTTGATCTGGGAGTGGTGGTGAGAAACAAAAGACTGCGATTGCCAGCGTCTGTGCCAACCGACCAGGACATCATCGTTTCTTTGATGAACCGTCCTCAAACCTGATATGGTAGCGATCCGGAACTGCGCAAGGCATGATGCTTTTGAAAGAAGAAGGTAAATGATTGTGATCGCAGAGCATCGCCTGTTTTTTCTGTGGATCTGGACTGACAAGCTGGTAATTATGGAGGCGGCAAGATCCACAAAATTTATGAGCAGGATGCGATGAATTGATAACGGAAGAAATCCTCACCCAGTGGGCGGGATCTCGTCTCCATGATTTGGGATGCGTTGTAGCTGCGGAAAGGGAGGAGAAGGAAAGAGTCGTCCTTCGAATCGAGTATAGCTGAAGTCACGGACATTCTCAGCGGGGAATCCAGGAGGATCTGATCAGCGGGCATATTGCGGCGATTGTTGGACACAACGGTGCAGGAGAAAATCGACACTGATACGCTGTTTGGCGCTGGATTGAAAAAGAAGTGCGTTACAGTGTGGCCCGGCCGGCATACCGGTAAAACAGAGCAAGATGCGTAATCATCGCACTGGTGCAATGAAGTGATGCAGGATGTCAGAAATCATCAGGTTGTTTACTGGAGAGCGTGCAAAGGAGCTGCTCTTTGAATCGAAACGGAGTGGAAAATCTCAGGAGAATGCGAGAAAATCAGTGTCGAAAGATAGCTGGAACAGACTGAATCTTTTGAGTGAGGAAAGAAAGTCATCCTGAGCGGCAGTCTCCGGTGGGCAGAAGCAGCGGGTTGCGACTGCTACAAGTGCGTGTACTCTGAGGCCAAAGAGAGGTGGTGTTATGGATGGGCCAGCAGTGGCGTGGATTGTGCAGGCGCAGCGTGTGGCATCTCACATCAAAGAGTTGCAGCGCAGAAAACGCTCATACTGATCACACGTACCTTGAACTGATTTTGCAAAACCTGTGCGGTGATATCATACATATCAGAAGGGGGTGCGGTCAAAGAAAGCATATCCGCTGGACAGTCAGGGAGAAGCAAAGGTTAGAAAAGTGGTTTTTGGATGCACTGTGTGAGTGAAACCGGAGAAATTAGAGTCTATCTGTTGGATATCGAGCAGATAAATGAAACGTCAGTATGGCGGTATTGGAGGAGTATCGAAAGCGAAGGCAGATTCGCTGTAGCAGCATCTGCATGCAGGAAGATTAACAACGATATCTGTTATCACATACGATAGTGGAATTGATCGTAGGTGCTGGGAAAGGATACTGGGTGCGAATATTGAAATTGAGAAAAATAGCTTTTGCAGCCCTGCTGTTTACGGGAGCGAGCACATATTACCTGTCATCCCATTCGCAGGTATATTGTATTTGCATGGTACAAAACCAGAGGGGATTGATCTCGAGAAAATATCATCATGGGCACCGGAGGTATTGCAGCGTCTTGCCATACCCAGGAGAAATTGCGACGTATCTCAGTGCGGATGGGGAATGCGGGACTCGCAGGTTTATTGAGGTGTGGACACGCAAGGAGAAAGCTATATCTGAGATGTCTGGGAACTGGAATCTGCGAGGAGAATGAATGAGGATCCGGCCCGTCTGGCAGAAGAAGGTGCCTCATTTCCCGATGGGAAAGTCATGCTTACATTCAGACGATGCAACCGAGAGTGAATGTATGTATCAATTTGTGGAAATGGCGGCAGGAATATAGTTACGAGATGCTGAACTACAAGAATGTGTAAAGCAAGCGCAGTACTTTCTAAATTTCCTTGAAAATTAACTCTCACTGCATGCACCCAGTGGAGACAAAAATCTCGAGTTTAGAGGAAACCAAAATCGGCGTCACCACTTCGAAAATGCTGACACATGCCCGATTTCTCTGTATAGAGTAACAGGATCCTGTTTTTAAACTTTGTAAGAGAGTGCTCGCACACTCCTCGTAACTGAGTCATGAGTTAGTGAACTACAGTCAATGGTTAGTGTCTGCCGGAACGTTGCTGCTAGCGTTCAGTTTTTCTTGAAAATACGGCATCTGCGGCCCTACGTTGGTAAACATAGATGCAAGGATTCCAGATAATCCCTCATCTGCAGTTGCATCTATATTTCACCTCGAGTCAGAAAACCATGCCTAGCAGCAAAGATAATTCAGACCCGTCGTTCCTTGATTTTAACCAGCCAGCTTGGCCTCCATGCCAGAATCCCGACAGCCGCTGGGTCCGGGCTTCTGCACGGCTGATCCCCTGGGATGCGTGTGAGGCCCGTTACGCATCGCACTTCACTGCACGCTTGAATGTGGCGATAGGCCCTCGCCGCCAGCCCTCGGTGATCCTGATTATCCAGAAGAAACTGGCTTCTCCGACCGAACTCGTAGAGAGATCACGGAAAATCCGTATCTTCAGTACTTCATCGGCCTGCCGATATCAGGAGGTTCCCCGTTTGATGGTGACTACTCTGGTTCCTTCCGGAAGCGGTTCAATGTCGACATGTCCATTCAGGAACGAGAAGCTTCTGGAACAGCGCACAAAGCCAAAGCGGAAGAAAAGAAAGAAAAAGGCGGAGAACGAAAGAAGGACTCAGACAGAAGAACCATCCTTCCGGCGGCTCCGGTACTTCCGAAGCGGATCAATCCGATCTTCTTCCCGACTCCTCGGACGGGAAAAGTGGACAGCGCGAAGCAGAAGAAAAGCCGGACAATGAGGGAACCCTGACTCGCTGATGCGACCCATAGCTCCTTCAAATATCCGGTTCGCAGGACTTTCCTGCTGAATGAGGCAGGAAGATCTTGAGGAGATCATCGCATCGGATCTGCGGAGAGTATGGCGAACATCGCCCCAGAACTTACTGCGGGATTGCAAGAAAGAACTACCTGAATCTTGCGAAAGAGCAAAAAGCGCGGTTCGAAGAAAATCCGGCGGGTTATCCGCAGCAGCTCGGCTTTTGTAAAACGGGATCTCGGATATACCGACGGGTACCCTGGCAAAAGACAGGCTGCAGAAGAAAGAAGAAAAGTAGCTGGGTACCATCCGGCAGGTCTACGAACAGCAGAAATATATGTTCGATAAGAAGACCCACCGTGAAGGACCGCATCGTGAGCATCTCGCAACCATACATCCGGGCCGATTGTCCGCGGAAAAGTCAAAACACCAGTGGAATTCGGGATCAAGTTTGATCTCAGCCTGGACGAATACGGCATGGGAGAGCTGAGGAGATCACCTCGATCCTTACAACGAATCCGAGGTCCTCAGGGCGCTGTGGAATCCTACAGAGCGAGAAATGGTCATTATCCGGAGCGTGAGTCCCTTGCAGACCAGATCTATCGAGTCGTGCAAACAGGCAGCACTACAGGCACATGGGATCCGGTTATCGGGTCCCAGGGCAGTCGGCCAAAGGAGTAGCTTACGGCTGCCGAAAACATCTTGAGTACGTTGACAACACAGACCGGATCGAGGTTGAATGTAGCTTCAGCTTAAGCAAGCGATGCTGTGGCCTTGGCCTGATCAAAACGAAGCTGGAAGACACTTCCTCATGGGCGGTGGGCCTTTCTATCTTTGATGACGAACCTGTTCAGGATCCTGGACAGGAGGTCCGATTATTTTTTGCTATTTTCACAGGCCGCATTACAGGTGCAGGTATGCACCTTGGTTATTTCATGGCAAGCTGAAGAACTGCTCAGCTCACGCGTAGAAATCGAAAATATCGATTTAATCAGCAGACGACTATTTAATGATGCCGTCTAGGAGTTTATTAAAAAACGCGCACGGAAACTGCAAAACTATTTCGAGACGGATCATAAGTGGGGACATCTTCGATCTATTCCGCCGCAGAGAACGAACCAGATTTTCACCCTAAACGTGTCGTAAAAGATATGGTGGACCAGCTTGAACAGGAAAATCGGGATGTTTTGATGACCCGGACGTCAAATGTTCGAGATCTGCACATGAAGTCTGGTCTGTACATTACGGGAAATCGTGACACGATTTATCTGAGCAAACGGATGCAAGTCTTATTTCCGGACAGCGGGAAGAGACTGAACCATATCTTTTGACAAACAGGTGTACGGCTGCGCGCCGACAGAAATTATCCATCGCACTGCTTACGTTCTTGCCTGATTTAGCGACACGATTTCGATCAAAGCACAACATCAAAGCTCTGCGACACGCTACAATATAGCAAAAGATGGAACGCTGAAAGTGAAACTTGAGGAACTTTGGTCTAGATGATTTCATAAGACGAAAGCCTTGCGATGCGGTTTTTCCATGATTTGACTTTTCGTAGCCTCCACAGGAGAAAGTGATAGCAGTTTTGAAATGCGTTATGGGGATGAGAACATCTGGCTGACGCAGAAGATGATGGCGGAACCAGTATGATGTGGATGTTCGTACAATCAATGAGCACATCAAAAGATATACTAGTGATGGAGAGCTGACAGATCGGCAACGATCGGAAAATTCAGATAGTTCAGGCTGGAAGGCACACGGCAGGTCAGCCGAGACGTTTTTATATGGACATTGAGAATGAAAACTTGAAATACTTTAAAGAAAAACCTGCAAAAACTTGAATCATTCAAGTTTTCATGACTACTTGCAGGTTCTAAGTGCACGCTGAAACCAATCAGGAGTCAAAGTGCGAAGCGTATCCGCACACAGATGCCTTTTCAGGGTGCGAATCAGTGGCTGTGGCAGCCTTTTCATGAAGCCGGGAGACAGATTATGTTCAGAAAAACTTTACAAGACATTAAAGAATTGGGAGAGTAGCCAGACTCCGGAACCGCTGATGGTGGTAGAGCGCAAGGCAGGTAGGAAAGACATGGATCATATTTCTGGAAGAAGAATATCCGAATATCTTTATTTTGAATCTGGAGGAACAAAGGGATATTGCTTTATCTGTCTTTGAGGGAATCTTAGTCCGGAAACTCTGCTTTGCAGATTGGCCAGCTGCTGGAAAAAGAATTACGGAAGAAAATTCCGATCTTTTGATCGAGATACAAGTCAGTGAAAGGGCCATTACTTCTCTGAAATATTTCTGGAGTCGAATAAAAATTACCGGATCTCTGTGTGCGGGGAGTTTGCTGGGGTGGCTGAATCGGTTTCAAAGCTCTTTTCCTGTAGGCAAGGTGAGAATCCTGCTATATGTATCCAATGGATGAGGAATTTCTCATCGCAGGCGGGGAGGAGCTGCTCCGTGACGGGATTCAAGAGGCTTTCCACCAAAAAAAACCGGTGGCAGAGGGGATTCACAGGAAGGCGCTTCAACTGTATCAGGACTATCTTTTTGTAGGAGGATGCCGCAGGCGGTTCTATCTTACCTGAATCTGCTGGTCGCACTGCCGCAGAACCCGGACGAAGTGATTTATGAGAGCCTGAGGCTGTCTTATCTGGCAGATATGACACGAAATATGCGAGCAGTCCGGCAGAGGGTGGAAGATCAGCGAGTGTATCGGTCTGTCCCGCAACAGCTGCCAAGGAGAATCCAAATCAAATATGCGGACGTCAGACCCTATGCGAACAAAAGAGATTTTAGAGCGCCCCTGGACTGGCTTTCTGCATCCGGAATGGTTTACCTCGTTCACCGGGTAGATGCCCCCTGCGCCGCTTGGCGGATATGAAAACAAGGATCATTTTAAAGTATATCTGTCGGATACGGGGCTTCTTTTCTAACCTGTGGTTTTACGGTACGCCGATTTGTCTGCCGGATTGCTCATAATATTTATAAGGGTGCGGTAACGGAAAACTGTGGTACAGCAGCTGGCATCCGCAGGAAGGGCTTTTTATTTCAAACCGTCAGACAGTATGGAAGTGACATGCTTCTTGGAAAGGACGGCAGCAGTCGTGCCGGTGAAATCAAGTCTGGGAGACAAAAGGTCCACCAGCTTGAGAAACTACAGAGAAAAATATATAGTCCGGCAGAGGCCATTCGGCTATCCGAGGAATTTCCGGCAATCAGGACGCCTTCTCTTAGTGCCCCTGTATGCGGCATGGCTGTTGAGGGAAGAAAGAAAAATATCATGCCAAGAAATACTTTATAAAATCTTAAATATTGACAAAATAATATTTTATAGTATACTATCCTATAAATATTGACGGATTGATACTGAAAGGGCAAAACCAGACTCTACGGGCAAGGAAGGACTTGTCTGTAAAGTTTGGTTTTTATTTTTCTCCCGAAAGATTAGATCGTCTTTCTCATTTGTGAAGGAGAAAAACATGATAATAGAGGGAATTATCGCAACAATGTCGTCAGCTCGAAGGATGATAACGGCAGAGAAGTTGTCGTCATGGGCAGAGGGCATCGGCTTCGGCAGGGAAAAAGGGACGCGCTTCCGGCAGGAGGGCATTGACAAAATATTCACTGTCGGGACAAGGAGTCCTTATGAAATTCATGATCTGCTCGCCGGTATTCCCGCCGGAATATTTGCAGGTTTCAACGAAATCATTTCCATGCGAAGGAAAAGCTGGACGTCGAACTGCATCCCAATATCTACCTGACGCTAACCGACCATATCAGCTTTGCGATTAGACGGAAGGAAGAGGGGCAGGTGTTCCCCATTCCGATGGAAGCTGAAATCAGACGCTCTATCCGCTTGAATATCGAGATCGGCGATTCACGCCGTCACTCTGATTGAAGAAAGGCTAGGGTACCTGCTTCCTGTGGATAGCGGCGGCGGTGGCGATTCACCTTGTCAATGCCGAGCTGAAGCATCAAGGTGCGCGACACCTGGAGAATCACCAGATGGTGGATATGCTCAACCTTGTTTCCGCCACGTTTGAGGGTTTTTCGTAAAGAATGTATGGAAAAGACGGTTTTGTAACGGAGATCAAACCTCTCTGTTACTGACTCTGATGGCACCGCGCATAGAAGGAGAAGGGGACGAAAAAGGCTGCAGCTTTTTGTGAAAGAAAATTATACAGAAGAATGGGAAACGGTCGTGCGGATCGGTGATTTTGTGGCTGCGGAGTATCAATGCTATTTGTCTGCAGAAGAAATGCTCTGCACTCTGAATCAAAAAGAATGCGATTTACTGGAATAGAACGTCCGATGAACCGAAGCGGCGTGATTTTGTAAAGAGTTCACTATGTGTTTTTAAGAAAGAGTTTGAAATCGTCTCTCATGAAGGGACGTCTCATCCATCAAGGATGTGCCGGATGACACCTTCCGGAGGCAGATTGGGAAGGGAGTGCCATCTCCCGGAGGAAACGAGATCATGCTCGCATCGGGGACGATTACTCACCGTATTTCCCACCGCGCATGCCATCGGTCTGACCACGAAGGACGGGATCGACTTACTGATCCATCGTCTGATCCACGGGTCAACCTGGGGGAGGGCTTTGCGGTCAAGGTGCAAACGAGATGAGGTGGTTCAGGCAGGCGATTCGTTTCTTGTGGCTGACTTTTGAAAAATCAGACAGGCCGGCTACCGGCTGGTCTCCCGCTCATCATTTGCAATCCGGAAGCGTGCAAAAATTGTCGTCATTCGGACCCAGCTTTCGTCCATCCGGGAGATGTCGTCATGAAATTCTTAAATAATCGGGGAAGAATGGAAACGTTTGGTGGAACGGGGTATCCGAGGCGCGGTGATAGGGAAAAATCTTCGCCTTCGAGGGAAGAAGGCGCACCGGAAAAAGGTTGTCGCCGAGCGGACAGCGAATTCAAAAAGACTGCGGAGGCTGGCCCTTGCGCTGGCAAAGGAGAGCTGGAGTAGCTGATCAGGATGCCGCTCGTACAGGTCGTGGAAGAAAAACGCCCGGATTTTTCGAGATCCATCAAATGATGCTGAGGATCGGACTCACCTCGAAAAGCATCGAGCGTTTGATCAAAAAGAAAACTGACGGCGGAATATTCCGTTTTTGTAACGGCGGAGCTCGGTACTTTGCCGGAGATGATGACTGAAGCAAGGCGTGAGGTCGATTGATGTGTTAGATGTCTCAAAAGGAGTCATCCGAAAAACTCACCGGAACGTCTGAAAAGTGCCTGAAAGCGCCGACGCCGTCATCATTCTGGCAGATGACCTGACCCCCAGCGAAACCATCCATCTGGATCCATCAAAGGTTCTGGCCTTTGTGACGCGAAAGGGTTCTTCAATTCGCATACCGCCATCTCGCCAGATGCCCTCAATATCCCCGGCAATCGTCAATGCGAATTTTTCCCGAAAGCCTGGATGTTTTCTGACGGGGAGAGAGGCAGCGGTAGACGCCGTAAGCGGTAGGTTTTATGTCGATCCGACGAACAAATGAAGTGAGCATTGCGGTATCTTACGCACGAACCTGGATCTCTCAGGCGCTGGATGCACTGAAGGCGAGAAAATATCACGACGGACGGCAGAAAAATTCAGGACTTTTTGCAATATCGGCGGTAGGGAGGATGTCGAGCAGTCCGGGAAAATGATGCCGGCGGGATCGGGCTTTTCCGATGCGAATTCTCTTTTATCTGGGAAGACAGGAAGCACCTTCGGAGGAAGAGCAGTTTGCCCATTACAAGGAGGTCATCGAGCGGATGGCGGGTAGACAGGTGATTATCCGAACGCTCGATATCGGCGCAGACAAAAAGGGTGGACTATCTGGGACTGCAGGAAGAAGAAAATCCGGCGCTCGGCTTCGAGAGCCATCCGCATCTGTTTACATCAGCCGGAAAATCTTTCGATTTGCACAGCGCGCCATTTTCGGGCGTCCGTTTTTCGGCGAAATGTGGGAGTGATGTTTCCGATGATTACCTCCGTCGAAGAGAGTTTTAGCATCAAAGAGATTTGTCGAGAAGTCGAGAAGAACTGATCCGAAAAGAGATCCCTGTCAGGAATCCGGAACTGGGGATTATGATCGAGACGCCCGCTGCGGCACTGATCAGTGATGAACTCGCAAAAAGAGGTCGATTTTCAGTGTGGGCACCAACGATCTGACACAATATGCCCTTGCCAGTCGATAGACGGAATGAGAAACTCTCCGGTTTTTACAACCCGCATCCCAGAGGGTGCTGATGCTGATTGAGGATGGCTTTGCAAAAATGCGCATCAAAACGGACTGGATCGGCATCTGCGGGAACTGGCGGGTGATTTGGAACTTACAAAAAGACCTTTTTGATTGGGAATCGATGAACCCTCGGTTTCTCCTGCCAAAGAGTTTTGCTTAGAAAAAGCGGTAAGGACGCTATAAGAAAGGGGGATGTTTTTATTGGAAGGGCCGGAGGAATTTCTAAGAAAGGAGGGAGTGTATGAAGAAAATCAATGTATACCGTGACGGAGGAAGCCGGTATTCACGCAAGACCAGCAGGTCTTCTGGTCAAAAAGCGGCATCTTTTAAGAGCAATATCAAAATCCCTGCATGAACAATGCGGAAGCGAAGCCGATCTGAAAAAGACTGATGGCGGTGATGGCTTCTTGGTGTCAGGCAGGAGATAGCATTGTGCTTTCCGTTGACGGCGAGGATGAAGAAGAAGCCGCGGATGCGCTGGAAGCTTTTCTTGAAAGAAAATTTTTAAGACCATTATTCAGACCTGACTAAAACAACCTGGTATTTACAAGAAAGGGGAAAATGATCATGATGAAGTATTTGCAAAAGCTCGGCCGCTCTTGATGCGCGTTGCCTGCCTTCCCGTCGCCGGTATACTGATGGGAATCGGCTGTGCCCGTCACCGAACGTCACGCAGGGTGGCGACACTACCGGCACCCTCGGTCATTATCGGTTTCTTTTAATCAAAGCCGGCGCGCTTTAATTGACAACATGTCCTGGCTCTTTTGCCATCGGCGTTGCCGTCGGTATGGCGGACGATAAAGACGGCACTGCAGGCCTTGCCGGCCTTGTCTCCTGGCTGATGATTACCACCCTCCTGGCTCCCGGAACGATTTCGGTGATGACGCAGGCTGATGCCAACCCCTGCCTTCAATAAAATCAGCAACCAGTTCATCGGTATTCTGGCGGGATCTGATCGATTCTACCACTGACAATAAGTTTAAGACTACCAAACTTCTGATGCACTTGCCTTCTTCTCCGGCAAGCGCTCCGTCGCCATTTGTGACTTCCGTGGTTTCCGTGTGGTAGCGGGAATCCTCTTCTTCATCTGGCCCTTCATCTATGGAGGACTGGTCATGTTCGGTGTATCTGTGGTCAAACTCGGTGTTGTGGGTGTGGGCATCTATGTGTTCTTCAACCGCCTGCTGATTCCGTTCGGTCTGCACCATGCGCTGAATTCCGTTTTCTGGTTTGATGCGGCAAACATATCAATGACCTCGAAATTTCTGGGGCAATACCGGAAAGCCCGGCGTAACGGGAATGATATGTCCGGCTTCTTCCCTGCATGATGTTCGGTCTTCCGGCCGCTGCCTTTGCCATGATTCGCTCCGCCAGGCCCGAAAAGAGAAAAATATGCGGCATCCCTTCTGGGAGCGGCTGCCATCTGTGCCTTTATCTGCGGTGTGACCGAGCCCTTTGAATTTGCCTTTATGTTCCTTGCTCCGGGACTTTACCTCGTCTATGCTCTACTCTATGGTCTTTTTACCGTCCTCACCGTTGCATCGGGCTTCGTGCAGGCTTCGCCTTCTCCGCAGGACTGACCGACCTGATTTTTCAGCTCGCATCTTCCTCTGGCGCAAAAACCATTCTCATCATTCCTCTGGGCATCCTGGCAGCTGTCGTCTTCTATGCCGTCTTCCGCTTTGCCATTGTGAAGTTTGACCTCAAGACCCCCGGCAGAGAGGATGATGCCGATAATGCCGAGGAAATGAAGGCGGTACTTGCCAACGGCGATTTCACCGAGGTTGCAAAAATCATTCTGGAAGGACTTGGTGGAAAAGAAAATATTTCCTCCGTGGATAACTGCATCACCAGACTGAGAGTGGAAGTCAAGGATTACACGGCTGTCGACGAGAAGAAAATCAAATCCGCCAGTGTTGCCGGTATCATCCGACCCAGCAAGACTTCCGTACAGGTTGTCATCGGTCCCAAGGTACAATTCGTGGCGGACGAAGTCAACAGACTCATGTAATGAGATCGTGGAGGATGAAGTTAACAGACTCATGTAATTCAGGCTGTGATTTTCTCTCTGCTCTTACAGGACAAACTTCCTGTGAAAGGAATAATATCCCTGAATAACGGATTATGGTTGCATTTCGATCCCTATGCAGGAACATCGCATGGCGGGAAATGCAATGTGTCATTTTTCATTTGCGGCTTAAAAAGGAAATGGAGAGGCATGGACTGCAGGGGAGGAAGATTATCTGCCCCCATATCTCCGAAGGCGTTTTTCCGGTATATTTTTGAAGACCCGGGAAAAGTGAGCAGGGGAGGAAAATCCGAGATAAGCCCCGATCGAGCTGAGAGATTTGTCCGAGTAGCGAAGGAGGCGTTTGGCTTCCTCCGTTTTTTCTTTCCATATAAAATCCGTCAGTGTTTTACCGGATTCTTTTAAATTTGGCAGAAAGATACGGCCGGCTCATAAAAAGCTTTTTGTGATCTCTTCACACGGATGGATTCAGAAAGATGCTGCTGAATATATGCTGGATACGGCAATGGTAAGCTCTGTTGGATCGGCTCGCGCCGGATTCGATTGACACGTTCCGCAAATTCCAGCACCATGTGATACCGCAAATTGGTAATCTGATCCATGTTCCCGCAGGAGTTCGCACTTCTGTATATAGTATCGCTGAGAGAAAACGCTTCTTCGGTGCTCAGGCCACCCTGAATGGCAGCTCTGGAAACCAAAGTCGCCGTGCAATCAAAGTATTTTTGATCTGGCGAAGCTGTTCGGAAGCCAGGGCGCCGCCTCGAATGGCGGGAGCGGCATCCATCCACTTTTGTAAGAGACGGATATCTCCTTTTCTCACCAGGCTTAGGATCTGTTGCTCCTCGATGGTAGGTGTTATGTCTCGCATTTGAAGGTGATCGTCTGAAAAAGTTTTGCAGAAATTCTGCTCGTGCTGTTTTGCGCTTCCGGGTCCTCCGTCCAGGGATGCTGTTCCGCATCATAAATAGCAATGTCTTTAATTTCCAGCTTTTCATCATTGAGAATGTAATTGATCGTGCAGAGAGTCTGTAAGATGCTTTCCAGCGGCATACAGATGATGCTTTTCATGCCCCTGCACAAAATCTTCCATATCTTCCGGAGGGACATCCGCCTGAAAACCGAGCTTTCTCAATTCCTGATCCGCCTCTGAAATTTGTTTTGGAAGGCCCTGATGATTATTTTTAATTTTCCCGAGTTGACGATTCCATAGTAATGAAACTGCTCTGTCACGTAGTATCCGACATTCGATGTAATCTGTTCCATGCGATCCCGGCAGACCACAATGCGGGATCCACTGGAAGTGTTACAACAGAATGATAGAACAGACACTGACCTTCTTGATAAATGCGGATCGGCATTCGGAAAAGATCCCCGATGATCCTGCAAAGATAGGGTAAATCGTATTCTCTCATTGTCTTCTCCTCAATTCATTACCATTATAATATAAAACATACAATCATATAAATCACATTGCATTTCGAAAGGTATAATGAGGATAAAAAACAGTCCCGATATGGGTGGAGACTGTGCAGTATAGGAAATAGAATGCGTCGTCTTTTTATCATCCATTGAGAGGTGCGAGTAATGAACATCCGGGAAACAATCTCCGGGATGTCCCTGCAAGATAAAGTCGCCTTTTGCACAGGGCAGATTTCTGGCAGACAAAGAAAATGGAGAAGTACGGAATCCCTGCAATCAGGATGGCGGACGGCCCCCACGGATTGCGCTGCCAAAAGGGGAAACAGACATGGTGGGCGTCAATCAATCCCTTCCCGCCACCTGTTTTCCCGCGGCGGTGACGGCAGGGAGCGACCTGGGATGAAGCCCTGTATGCGGAAGAGGAGCGGCAATCGGGCAAGAGGGCCTGGAAGCGAAGGTACAGGTGATCCTGGCCCCGGCTGCAATATCAAGCGGAATCCCCTGGGCGGCAGAAATTTTTGAATACTTATCGGAAGATCCTTTTGCGGCGGGGAAAATGGCGGCGGCCTTTATCCGAGGGGATGCAGAGCACCGGTGCAAGTGCGTCGGTCAAGCATTTTGCGGCAAACAGTCAGGAGTATAAACGGATGAACGGCGACAGCCAAATGGACGAGCGTACGCTGCGTGAGATCTATCTGTCGGCCTTTGAGATTGCCGTGCGGGAGGGGCACCCGGAAACGGTGATGTGTGCCTATAACAAAAATCAATGGAGAGCATTGTAGCGACAGTAAAAAGCTGCTGACGGATATACTCCGATCCGATTGGGGGTTCGATGGCATGGTCGTTACCGACTGGGGCGCCATGAATGATCGGATCAGGGCTTTTCGGGCCGGTTGCGATCCTCAATATGCCCGGAGGCTCGGACCATATGGAACAGGCGGTCCTGCGTGCGGTAAAAAGGGATCCGTCAGAGGCGGATATCGATGCCTCTGTGAGAGAATCCTCCGTTTGGTAGAGAGGGCAGGACAGGCAAAGCCTGTCACGGTGGATTTGAGATGGACATCATGCGTTGGCGCAGAAGATTGCAGAGCAAGGAGCCGTCTTGCTGAAGAACGAGGGCGGACTTCTTCCGATTGCCGATCCGGATATCGTACCGATCGGATCTATGGCAAAGCACCTTCGTTATCAGGGAAGCGGCAGCAGCCATATTAACCCGACAAAGCTTGTCAGTCTGACGGATGCCATGCCGAAGACGCCATTTGTCGCCTGCTGTGATGCGGAAGGGTTGTGACTGCAGAAGGTTTTGCGTGAGGCGACAGCTGCTGCCAAAGCGCACGCAGTTGCCGTGATGGTAGCCGGACTGCCGGATGCTTATGAATCGGAGGCTGTAGACAGAGAGCGTATGGGGCCGCCGGAGGGGCACAACCGCATGATCGAAGCTGCTGCCTCCGCCAATCCGAATACGGTGGTTGTCCTGCTTGGAGGAAGTCCCATGGAGCTTCCCTGGGCTGAAAAGGTCAGAGCAATCTTATATATGGGACTACCCGGGCAGGCCGGAGGGCAGGCTGCAGCGAATCTTTAACAGGTCGTGTCAATCCTTCCGGCAAACTCATGGAAACATGGCCTCTGTCTTATACCGATGTTGTTTCGGAGAAACGTTTTGGAAAAGCGCAATGTGGAGTACCGGAAGGTATCTCATGTCGGTTACCGCTACTATGACAAAGCAGGTCAGCGGGTTCGATTCTTTGGGCACGGTCTTTCTTATACTTCATTTACATATAGCGATTTGGTGATCAATGGGCATACCATTCGATTCCGGCTTACCAACTCCGGCGCGGTGGGCGGCTTTGAGGTCGCACAGCTCTATATATCGCCGCCGAAAGCGGGGCTGCATCGTCCGCAGAGGAGTTAAAGGATTTGCCAAGGTTTATCTTGCACCGGGCGAGGCAAAACGGTGGAAATGGAGCTGAATGACCGCAGTTTTTCCGTCTGGTCAGACGGCTGGAAAATACCTGAGGGTACCTATCTTGTGCAAGTCGGCGCATCCAGCAGGGATATTCGCTTGCAGACAGAGATCAAGCGGGACGGAGAAGACGTCCCTGCTCCGGAATGGCAGCAGGGAAGCTGGTATGAGACTCTAAGAGGGCTTCCCGGCCGGAAGGAATGGGAGCGTCTGATGGGGCATCCGGCAGCCATTGCATCGGAACCTCGAAAAGGGCAGTTTACCATGGACACCCTGTCTGGAGATGAAGGACAGCTCCCTCCTGATGAAGATCCAATACAAAGTCACCGAGCATATCATTGCAAAAGGAGTTTGGCGGCAAGAAAGATCTGTCCAATCCGGCATACCGTATGATGCTCATTTCGGCGGTGGATTGCCCTCTCCGTGCCGCTGTGATTAACAGCACGGGACGGATGAGCGATGCATTGGGACGGGGACTTCTCTGGATGGCAAACGGCCATATTCTCAAGGGAATCCAGCAGATTTGTTTTCCGGTGAAGGCACACACAAGGAAAAAGGGGAAGAGAGAGATGAACAATCTGGGATGATTACTGAAAGGCTCTCGTTCAAAAAGCAAGGTACAGTCCGGGGAGGTTTGTGCAGCTGAAAAATGGCTGGGTTACCTCGTAGGTCCCATGGGGCGCAGCTGCTCAATGCGGTATTGGCCACTTATTTGAATGTCTACTACACGGATGTCCTGAAGTTGACCTCTCTTTGGGGCGGGGCGTTTCTCGTCTTTTTCCCCATCGGCTCCAAGATCATTGATGCCATCACCAATGTGGTCATGGGTTATATCATTGACCGTACCCATACACCGGAGGGCAAAGGCGCGTCCATGGCTTCGCTGTCTGCTCCGTTACTGGCAGTGACAGGCATCCTGCTGTTTACGGTACCGAGTGGCTCAAAGACCGTGCAGGCCATCTGGATCATGGTCAGTTATAACCTGTTCTACTCCTTCGCTTATACCATCTTCAATATGAGCCACAGCCTTATGGTAGCCGCTTTCCACCCGAAATACAACTCAGAGAGGCAGTCTGTCGGTGTTGAATCAAATCGCCACCATCATGATGGGCGGCATCCTGGTGGCTTTGGTGTTCTCCCATGGTCATTATGCCGGTGATCGGCAGATAGGGCAAGCGGATTGCACTAATGAGCATACTGTCCATTCTGGCACTGCCATTGACGCTTCTGGAATACTACTTCACCAGGGAGCGGGTCACGATGGAGGCGCAGAAGGAAGACATCCTTTCCGTTCCCCTTTGAAAACAACTGAAAGCGATTTTTACCGACAAATATATGCATCATCTATGCTTATTTTTCTGATTTATGTGATTGGGACCACCATTAAAAATCTCAGTCTGGTCTACTTCGCAACTATGTGCTGGGCTCCTATAACGATGGCGTTACCCAGACGCTGCTCTCCGTCATCGGTGGGATTCCCATGGGCATCGGAATTTTTGCCGTATGGCCGCTTGCGAAGAAGTTTGGCAAGCGGAATGTGACTGCTGTAGGCTTCGTATTGCTACGCCGCCGGCAGTGCCGTTTGCTGGCTGTTTCCACCCACATGACCGTTATGTTGGCGGGTCAGTTTATCAAAAATATGGGAGGTCTGCCCTGCTCTTATGTGTTTATGGCACTGTTTGCCGATGTCCTTGACCATTTGAGTGGAAGTCCGACTTCCGCTGCGACGGTCTTGCCGTGGGCATTTACAACATTATCGCTGTGGCTATGGTGGGAATCTGCACCGGCATATTCAACGGGCTACTTGCCAAAAGCGGATATATTGCTCCGGAGATGGTGAACGGTGTGACCGTGGCGGTGGAGCAGACTGCTGCCGCAAAGAGTGCAATCACCTTCGGGTTCGTAGGGCTGGAGGTCATTACCGGGGTTATTTTAGTCGTGCTGCTGCTTTCTTAGATGTGGAGAAGAACATCGGCAAGGAGCAGGCGGAGATCAGGACTCGGAAAAACAAGACCGAGGAATGAGGGAAACGATTACAAAACAGGGATTGCATCGAATGGAGAACTGCAAAATGATTGCAATAAAAATGCGTACAGAGGGTCTTATCAATCCGATTGGGATTGCGGTCGGAGACCCAGGAGTGTCCTGGAATTGTCAGGGAGGTCAAAAACAAACCGCTTATCAGATCCGTGCCGAAGAGGATAACGGGCACCTGCTCTGGGACAGTGGTAAGGTAAAAAGCGGTGCGATGCGTCATCGGTGGGGCGGCAGTCCCTTACTGCCGAAAACGAAGGTGATATGGAAGGTGCGCCTTTGGGACGAGAACGATATCGTCGGAGAATGGGAAAAAGCTACATTCGAAACAGGGATCCAAAACCTGAGCGCCAAATGGATTGCCGGCGACTATTCGGTAAACAAAAAGAGCGCTATCCTGTGGACTCGCTTCCGCAAAGTTTTTTTCATGCCGCTGGTGTAAATAAGGCGCGACTGTATATCACCGCCTGTGGACCGTACGAAGCAAAAATCAACGGAAGACGCAGGCGATTTTCGTTCGTGCTCCCGGCATTACGGATTACCGTAAGCGGGTGCAGTACCAGACCTACGATGTGACCGATCTGTTGCAGGACGGCGAAAACACCTTGACGGTACAGCTCTCCGACGGCTGGTACCGGGGCTCCTGCGGCGCCTGGGGACTGAGAAACCAGTACGGCACAAAGACGAAGCTGCTGGCGCAGTTGGAGCTCATGCACACCGACGGCAGTGTGCAGACGGTTTGTAGTGATGAAAGCTGGGATTGGAGCAATGACGGCCCCATCCGCTTTGCCGATAACAAGGACGGCGAGATTGTTAATGCACAGAAAAATCCTTCTTATTCCGGCAGGGCAAAGGTCACAAACCATCCCGTCACGCCTACCGCATCTAATAACGTACCCGTAACGGAACATGAGCGGCTAAAAGCAGAGCTTTATTACCACGCCTTCCGGCAAAACGGTGCTGGACTTCGGACAGAACAGGCAGGTTATGCGGAATTCACCGTAAATGCCCATGCCGGGAGAAAATCAGGCTGCGCTTCGAGAATTGCTGGACGAAGATGGCGAGTTTACGCAAAAAGAACATCCAGTGCTCCACCAAAGATCACGACCCCTTTGCAGCAGGTCGCCTACACCTGCAAGGAGGAACAAATCATTACAAAACCACCTTCGCCCTCTTTGGCTTCCGGTACATTTTAGTGGAGAGTGACGTGGCATTTCGGGCGGAGGATTTCACCGCCATTGCAGTCTACTCCGACATGGAGAGAACGGGGTGGTTTGAAAGCTCCAATGCGCTCCTCGACAAGTTTGTGGAAAATACCGTTTGGAGCGCGAAGAACAATCACGCCGACCTGCCCACAGATTGTCCGACGCGTGAACGGCATGGCTGGACGGGGGATGCACAGATTTTTCTTCAATACCGCAGCATATTTTTGACTATGCCCCTTTTGCATATATATGAGGGACATGTACGACTGGCAGAAAAAGACGGCAACCGCCGCAGATCGTCCCTTACGGCGGGGTGGATTTCTATATGGCCTCTATGGACGGCAGTGTCGGCTGGGCGGATGCGGGCGTGTTGATCCCCTATCGTTTCTGGAAGATTTATGGGGATGACAGCCTGATCAGGCGGCATTATGACGGCATGGCGAAGTATGCGAAATTGCGATCAGCCGCTGTGGAAATTCACACCGTTGAAGCACCATCTGCCGCTGAGGGGCGAAGCCAAAAAGTACATCGTCAATTACGGGCAGTCCTACGGAGAGTGGGCGGAACCGGCGGATGTATTCGAATGATTGGAAGAATACCGTACCGCCCCATCCGGAGGAGTCTCCAGCCCTACACCGTGTTTGCTCGTGGAGCACATGATAGAAATTGCCGCACATCTGGGAATGCACCGACTCAGGCTCTGTTTGAAAAATACAGGGACGGCTGTACGAAGGCATACCGCGAGCTTATTACGTTACCCGGCTACTCCCTGGATACCGATCGACAGGCAAAGCTTGTCCGTCCGCTTTATATGCACCTACTGGACGAGAAGCAGGAAGCCTATGCAAGGAATCGGCCTCGTTCATGCGATGGAGAATTACCGTTGGCGGCTGGGGACAGGCTTCTCTCCACACCATTTATTCTGGATGTGCTGGCGGATATCGATATCGGATATGCCTACCGGCTTTTGGAAAACGAGGAAATGCCCGGCTGGCTCTTTATGCCCAAAAATGGGGGCGACCACCATCTGGGAAAGTTGGGAAGGCATTAAAAGCCCAGGGCGGCATTGCCTCCCTTAATCATTATTCCAAGGGCGCGGTTTGCGAATGGCTTTTCAGAACGATGTGCGGCATCCATGTTGACGGAGAGAATCACTTTGTCATTGCGCCTCGCCCCGGCGGACACTTTACGCATGCCAGCGCTGTAGGTGACAGCGTTTACGGAAGAGTGGAAAGCGGTTGGAAAAAAACCGGTGCAGGGTATGCATTTACGATCAGAATCCCCAGCAACACAACGGCGAAGATCGAGCTTCCTGACGGTCGTTGTAAACGGGTGCCTGCCGGAGACTATTTTTTTACAGGGGAGGATTCACATGGAACAGAGTAAGAGATATGGAAGATGCCTAACGATGAAATCGACATGGATTTTATAAATCTGAATCAGGTCGCCCATGGTGACCGAAAGAGAAAAGATGCGAAGCCATTATCAGGTTTGGCATCTTTTTTTTGTGTCATTCAGAGCGTCATCTAAATCATAGCCGAAGGGTGCAGCCCCGGTCTGACAAGGATGAAAAAAAGAGACGTAATCTAAGAATCCCCCACCTTTTCAAAGATTTGTCACATTGTAGGAAGGGCGGGCATTCTTTACGATAGAAACAGGCCGTTAGCAGATGGACTGGGAAGATCTGCGAGGAGGAGGGGTATCGTGAGAATTGTAATCGGCATGCGATCCCAATGCGGAGGCAGGTTGGGATGAGTCTTGAAGAACTGGATGCACTGAATGCGAAAAATTCATTCGGATGATTTGAGTATGCTTCGGAAAAAGGACCCGTCGGGAATGCAGCACGGTACCGGAATTGCTTTTACCCAATATCAATAAACGTATTATTCTCTATATGGATATGGATTGAATGTATATAGCTCTGAAGGACATGGAACAGACGTAGAAATCGTTTTGCCCATTGATAATCACGGAGAGAGGAATGAACAGGATCTTACTAAGGATTAACTCATTTAAACATAGAAGACAGTGTTTACGGGAAATTGAATTATTTCTCTTTGTCATTATACGCCGGCAAATTTTGGGTTTGGAAGGCCTGAATCGTAGCGGGAAAATGGCGATTATTCAGGCTTTGAAGGGAATTTAGAAGCCAAATGGGCGTGTGCTGCCGTGTATTTCAAAAATCTGAGGATCGATCATCCGGTGGAATTGGAGAAGAAAATCAGCTTTCTGATTTCGATCTTCCCCTTGATTTGGACTGGTCGGTATGCGAGTTTTTACAGCTGGGAAATACAAGCTTCTTTTTGAACAAGAAGTGTAGAAACGAAATGATCAACAAGGCAAGGAGGACTGCCTTTGCTTTCTTTTTCCATTGACGTACGTAAGAAAATGAGAGATTTAACCGCTATGGAAGATCGAGCGGTAAGATTCATGAAAGCGGCTAGAGACCCGAAGGAAATCATTGTGATTGAGGATGCGGGCTATGGGCTTACTGGTTCGGATTTGGAAACCTATAGAGGGTTATTGAATAAAACAGCGCAGGCGGGAAAGGGAATCTTGCTATCGTTTCACAAAAACGACGTCATTCGACATGTTTGTAATGAATATCTGATTTTTACGAAGAGGAAGAGTGGTGAAAAATGCACCAAAAATCTCCTTAAATCAGGAAAGCGAACAGGATTTTTGGTCTTAGGGGAAATACGCTTCGTCAGAAGATGGATTCTATGGAAAAAGATGTAGATCATCGGCTAAACAGTTGCGCTTCGTCTAATAACTCTATGGATGTCAAATTATGGCGAATTCCGCAGGGAAAAGGTTTTTTTCCTTTACTGGGGACAAAATTCACGCCTATATCATTGAAGGTACGCAGTCATCGGATGATTTTTTTGAGATCCTGTGTGGGCGAAGAGTACGCAAGGATGTTGCTTACCAATTAAACGGTATTCCTTTTCACGGAAGAAATATGAGGATTTTACTCAAAAGAAGATCGTTTCGATCAAAAATATCGGAACTGGATCATGAGATTTTTGGCAAGATGACGGTTCGTGATAACTTGATGATACCCTTTAGACGGCGGGATTTCGGCTCTTACTTTATTTTAGATATGGAAAATCCATGGGGATGTATTATGGTAGAGAGACACCATACGGAAGCTTTGTTGCCAGTCAGTGCATCGGAAGAGAAGATGTGAACAGGCAAATGATCATCCTGATGAATCGGTGGCTGGTATTTAGGCCGAAGGCTTTGGTCGTAGGTCATCCTTTCAAAAATTGTGACACCTACGGTGTTTTACTTGATGAAAGCCTTTCTAAAGCGTTTACAGAGATCGGTACAGCGGTCATCCTTGTCTCATCCGACCCGGAGTACTGTGAGAGTGTCGCCGACTGGATTGATTTTATCGACGATTTTGATGAAAGAGGCTTTCATAAGTACTCGGGAGAAAAAGACTTCTCCTGCTAACTTGCAGGGGACTCTATCAGGTCCTTGCCCGTTCGTGCCCATGACTAAATTTCTTTTGCGCTTATCTCACGATAATCTAAGGTTGCGATTATTTGCTACATGCAAACCTTTAGATACAGATTGATTAAGGTCTGATACGGAATACCCGTATTTTTCTGCTTTGCTCTTTAAAAATAAATAATTACCTTTTTCATCAAGATTGATCGTCACCCGCTTTTTCAGAGCTTTTGCATACGGATAGCTTTTTACTAAAATCAAATTTCTTTTCCAAACATTCGTCTTTTCTTTCATCGTCCCTATACTCCTTTCATAGCCTGATTTATTGGATTTTTCTTCATCCCACTCAAAATCCATTCACTTTTACCATCCTTTATATAATTATAATATAATTACTAAACTATTACAAGTCAAGCAAAATATCGGCGGTCTTACTTTTTCAGTTCCTGAGGAGGTCGGGGCAGTGCAGAGCCCTACAAAGCATCGAATTATCATGGAGTGGTGGAATTGCGCATAATCGGTGAGGATGAGGGGTTCTGACAGTTCTGCCAGGATTTTGGATGAATACGACAACCGCAATTAATGTTTTTGCGCGGGCTGTCGTGCTTAGCACCCATGACTACGTTTCTGCATATACTCTGTTGAAAAACGCACCTGATTGGTCTGATATATGGTTTTTAAGAACCAATACGCATATAGTATAAAAAGGAGTGGTGAAAAAGGAGATAAAAGGAGGTGGATCGAATGGCACTAGCAATATTCAGCGTCTGAATGGATGAAGCACTCGCTGGGAGTTTGACAGTCTCTGCCAGGATTTTGGTATGAATACGACAACGGCAATTAATGTCTTGCACGGGCCGTCGCGGGAGCGGAGAATTTCTTTTGAAATTTTTCTCCCAGGCTGTAGTCACATGGAAGGGGCTATGCAGGCGTTTTTCGCCCTCACTGCCCAGGCCAGGGAAAATGGCATATCGAATATGACTATGGACGAGATTAATGAAGAAATCCGGCAGTACCGTGAGGAGGCGGAGAAATGATCTGCTATGCGGTAATCGATACAAACGCACTGGTATCGGCAATGCTTTTCAGCCGTGACGATGCCGCTACTGCACTAGGTGGTAGGAAGATGCCCAAGGCAATCATCCCTTACTTTACAGCAACGCCACCACAAAGGAATATCGAGAGGTTCTGAGAAGACGGAAGCCTAGTTTCTCAGTGGAATTCAGTAGATTACCTTTCTCCGCCTTGGAAATGTACGGTATTCTGTTGATCCATCTTCGGGAGTAGTTCACCGATATAAAGGATGTTCCATCTATGAAGTGGTTCTGGGCAAAAGCGAGACGATGCCGCCCATCAAGTAGGGAAACATTACAGCACTTCCTCGTGAGCCATCGATCGTAAACGCCTCGTGAACTCGCTTAATATTCTAGAGGAAAGTAGGAAAGAATCAATGAATGGAAAATAGATCCGACTCAAAGAGAATATTATAGCTATGAAGCATCTACAGGAAAAATCATAACCTTGAATCATGGCTTCACCGCTCGCATGATTTTGCACGACCACTTTTTGCCTTTACCTCAACAGGAATCAGGTGTTGTTGAACGGATAAAGAAACTCTCTTCCAAGGTGGAAAACCTCTTTCTTGAAATAGAACACTTTATGCCAAGTTTGATGGAACAATAAAAACGAAAGGAAAAGCGTTATAATCCAGGATAGCAGGTAGAAGCTAGGTAGAATAGTACCCTATTTATGCTAATTTATACAGTAATTACTGTGAGAACGGGACTTTAAAAAGCGTCATGGAGATTGATTCATTGACGTTTTTATTTTTGCATTGTCACAGCAGATACTGAGGCATGGTTTTTCCTTCTCTTCCTTCCTTCTCCTCCCTTCTCTCTTTCTTCCTTCTTCCCCTAGAAAGAAGAGAAAAAGAAAGAACCAAAGAAAAGAGCTATTAACTGATGTGTACAGATGCATCAAGGAAACTGATATCGACAAGACCTATTCCATGCCAAAACAGTATGTTAGTTATCGCAAGCTCAGAAGAATAACACAGGCAAGAAGGATCAGATCTAGATCACAAATGGCTGATATGAATAACAGTCGTAACAAAACAGTAATAGGAGGCTCACATGAGCGAAAAACGAAAAAGATTTATGGGTATGCAAGGGTTTCAATAAGGGAGCAGAACGAGTGACATGACAGATCCTCGTATTGATGGAGATGGGAGTTCCCAGAGCAACATCTATTTGGACAAGCTGTCAGGAAGGACTTTGAGCGTCCACAGTACAAGAAGCTCCTCAAAAAGCTGGATGTCAATTCTGTTTTATTTATCAAGTCCATCGACAGGCTGGGGCGTAACTATCATGATCTCAGTGATCAGTGTATCATCACCAAGGAAAAAGGTGCTGACATTGTAGTTATTGACATGCCTTCCTTGATACAAGGCGTGAAAAAGAGCCTGCTGGGAACATTTATCAGTGATCTGATACTTGCACTACTCTCATATGTGGCAGAACAGAGTACTCAGACAATCCATCAGAGACAGGCTGAAGGAATTGCATGCTGCGAAGGCAAGAGGGGTAAAGCTGGGGAGACCGCCAAAACCGTTGCCTGAGAATTTCCATGAAGTCTACCAGAAATGGAAGGCTGACAAGATATCAACTGAAGAGGCTGCAAGACTCAGTAAACATGCCTACTTCAACATATCGTTATAGGGCAAGCTATTTACAAGGATACCACATTGTTAGTATTACACTTTTTCCGTAAGAAGGTGTACTTTATGGTGTGGTTTTTCTCCATGAAAGAATCTTTCAAAAACTCAGCAATAATCCTGTTTCTATCGTAATGAATACACGGAAATGATATTATATAGAATGTTGAGAAAACAAAAAGTACACTATATTGCGTATGGAAAGGACGATGAGCACACGGATATGAAGGTTGTATCAAGAAAAAGTGTTTGTCGTTTTTTATGATTTGCAGCTTTACTGCATTTATAAATGCAGTCTGTACACAAGCGGTAATCAATCACGCCTGTTTTGGATGGGATTACTTACAGAGAGGGAGTTGGATACTTATGTTTTTTTGTCGGCTTTTGCTGTATCGCTAATCTTACAGGTTTATTAGATTGCTTTATCTGTAAAACAGGATTTCTCTTAAATCACCCAAATTGTTTTTATATATTGCCAGTTATGTGCTATGCTGCTGTATTTGATGATCTATAATCCAGGACTTGTAAATTATGATACTGTAAATCAGGTTTTTGGACTTCATGGATGGAGTATCGGCAGTCCCTTTTTGGATATGTAGGAGGGCAAGAAGAGGTCGGGTGCAGTATAATGCGCATCATCCTGTCTTTTGTAACACTGATTTTTGGTACATTTATTAAGATAGGTGTCATATTGGGGAACCCATCAGTTGACTTTTTATGTACATAATTGTGCAGATGATATTAGCAGCTATTATCTTTAGCTTTTGCAATTAAGTATTCTTCTGAATTGGTTGGAAATTCTGAATCAGTCAGCATTGCATTAGTGGCTTTTTTTGCGCTGTGTCCTGTAATCCCATATTATGTTTGCATAATGCTAAAGAATTCATTGCATTCTTTGTTGTCTGTGTTGTTTGTATTGGTTTATCTGAGAATGACGTTAAAACCAGAGGCATTGTCTGTTAAAGAAAAATTATTGTGGTGTATAACATCAATTCTTTTGCCACTTACTCAGAATACTGGAATTTACCTTGTGATACTCACAAGCATCCCACTGGTTATCAAAAACGTAGCTAATAGCAGAAAATTCCTGAGTTGTACACTTGCAGCAGTTGTATTGATGATGCTATTTATTACAAAAGTGCTTTATCCGGTATGCAATATATTTCCGGGTGGAAAGCAAGAAATGTTGGGTACATTGTTTCAACAGACTGGTAGGTATGTCCGTGACTATGGTGATGAAGTAACACAGTCAGAAATAGAAGTTATATCAGCAGTAGTAGATTATGATGTTCTCAAGAATAATTTTACATTTGATACCACAGATACTATCAAAGCAACATATAATCTTCATGCCTCAAAAACAAGAGCTAATTAACTATTTAATGGTGTGGTTTACGAGGGTTTGAAAAGCATCCAGATGCATATTTTAGAGGGATTCTTCCAATTTGTGGACAGTTTTTGCGATGGATATGATGTGGGAAATATTTGATCATATACCGACAGCTGAAGGAATTTGACACAAATCAAAACATGTAGAACCTGATGAGGAACGTTCCGTTGTTACGGATTGGTACTATTGATACGATCGTTCCCTGCTCATTAGTTTGCTGTTTCAGCATGCGCTATATGTCCTGTGGATTCCGATGTATGCAATATATAGGAAACTGATTTCTGGGGAAGAGTTCGTTATTTATTGACTACCATTCGTTGTGAATATCTTGTTTGTGGTTGTGAGCCCAATGGGATATTCTAGATATGCGCTATCGTTGATATTCACATCACCCTATTTTTGCTGTATATAGTTCTAAAGATGAAATTATTTTACGATTAGCGATTAATAAAGCAACATGATAACAGAGCAAAGCAAAGAGGATTATTCACAAACGGAATAGTCCTTTTTCTTGCCCTGCGCAGGACACACACAACATACAAGGAGGGTCGTGCATGATCACAACGAAGTAACTGTCAACAAGCGGGCATTGTCCATGCTGAGTATAGTTCAGAGGGGCTGTCGCACCAAGGATTAGTACGACAGCCCCTTTTCATCCATAAAACAAAGCCCTGGGCTTCGAAAAAGTCCGGGCTTTATTGTAAAATAATGGTATGCAAACCCCATTACATTTACAGCCCTGATTATACGGCATATCGAGGTTATTGATCAAATCAAACTCCATTAGAAATGGAACTCCATGATCCCGGCTGACGATCCGGTCCGCCTTCTAGTGCATTTGTGGAGGAAATGGATCTTTCGAACTCTACGACACATATGACAGAGTCCGGAAAAATCAGGCGACACCGCGTCAGATGCTTAAGATCATGATCTATGCTTCCATGAACAGACTGTTTTCCAGCCGTGACATTGAAAACTGCCTGCAAAAGGGACACATTAACTATGTATCTTCTGAAGGAATGCCGGCTCCAGATCATTCCACGATCGCAAGGTTTATCTCCCTTCATCTGTCTGCTTTGTTCCAAACCGATCCTTACGAATGACATCGATCCTTCATGATCTTGAGAGATCTCTGGCAAGACCCTATTTATTGATGGGACAAAAATTGAATCCTGCGCAAACAAGTATACGTTTGTGTGGAAAAGTCTGTTACAAAGCATCAGGCTCGTTTGTTTGAAAAGATCATTTTTTCATCGAAGAATGTGAGACTCTGTACGGAATCAAAGTAGTCTATGGTGGAAAAGCAACTCTGCATACCATGAAGCGTCTGCGCAAAAAGCTCTATAAGATCAGGGAAGAAGAACAAATCACATTTGTTTACGGAACGGCCATCGGAAAAGTCAGCTGCAGAAATCCATTGAAACGCTGGAAGGATATATCCGTAAGCTGAAAGAATACACAAAAACATCTTCTATATCTGCGTGAAAAGAAACAGTTATTCCAAGACTGATCCGGACGCAACATTCATGCATCTGAAAGAGGATGCTATGCGCAACGGACAGTTGAAGCCAGCCTATAATCTCCAGCACGGAGTTGACGCGCAATACATTACGTGGCTGGATCTGAGCAGCCATCCGACAGATGTCCTGACGCTGGTTCCCTTTATAAAAGACATGGAAGAGCATCTTCCATTTCAATACAAGGAGATCGTTGCTGACGCCGGATATGAAAGTGAAGAAGCTTATGTTTTTCTGGAACAAAATGGTCAGGTATCTTATCTGAAACCACAGAATTATGAGATCTCGAAGACTCCGAAAATACCGCCAGGATATCAGCCGGAGAGAGAACATGAAGTATGATTCTGAGACAGACGAATATATTTGTTCAAATGGAAGGAAGCTCAAGCAAATCTATGACCGTCATAATAAAAACCGGAACGGATATGTCAGTACAGTGACCATCTACGAATGTGAGAATTGTCAGGGATGTCCTTATAAAGACAAATGTATCCATGGCAACAACTGCAAGACTCCAATGGAAGAACGCAACAAACGGCTGAACGTCTCAAAAGTGATGAAAGAAAAGCGCGAGGAAACAATGGAAAGGATCACAACGGAGTACGGGACACAACTGCGGATGAACCGAAGTATCCAGGTCGAAGGCAGCTTTAGCTGTCATAAAAAGAAGACATGAACTTCCGACGATATTCTTTACTGGGGAAAGAGAATGTGTTGGCCCAGAGCGTTCTTCTGGCCATTGCCTACAACATCAATAAGCTTCATTTCAAGATCCAGGGTGGCCGGACAGGTCAGCTTTCTGACTGAACTGAAAGTTTGGCAAATTTAAGTCATTTAAAACAGCAATTAGAGATGTCGCTTATTCGGTGAGCGTCTCTTAGATAGCGTGCGCTAATTCAGTAATTTTTCCTGAAATCATTGCTAAAACAGGAAAAATCCGGCTCAAAATGGCCGGATTTTCATCAATAATCGAAGGTTGCCGCAACATCTATTGCGACAGCCCTCTTCGGCGCAGAAACAAGCGCCTCATTTATTAGTACTGCTCACAGTCCATGATAACGACGAGCTTCGCCGTTATCGTGGACTGTGAGCCTGCGTGCTGCCGAGGAGGTGGGCGATGC
>BNJU01005491.1_pt1 | contig 62604 bp, 85 predicted proteins | sample 8539281 | NCBI WGS metagenome assembly BNJU01 (sample SAMD00202456, study PRJDB9452) | human saliva metagenome | isolation source: human saliva | place: Japan
ACGTTCAGCCGCACTCGGTGCGCAGGCGAACAACGCCGTCAGTGCACGCACTGCTGAACCCCGGCGACACCATTATGGGTCTGTCCCTGGCACACGGTGGCCACCTGACCCACGGCATGAAGCTGAACGTCTCCGGCAAGCTGTACCACGTCGTGGCGTACGGTGTGGACGAGTCCGGTCGCGTTGACATGGAGCAGGTGCGTGAACTGGCTCTGGCTGAGCGCCCCAAGCTGATTATTGCCGGCTGGTCCGCGTACCCCCGTCAGCTGGACTTCGCTGCGTTCCGCGCGATTGCTGACGAAATCGGCGCGTACCTGTGGGTGGACATGGCTCACTTCGCGGGCCTGGTGGCTGCGGGTCTGCACCCGAACCCCGTCCCGCACGCACACGTGGTCTCCTCCACCGTGCACAAGACCCTGGGCGGCCCCCGCTCCGGCTTCATCCTCTGCACCGAGGAGCTGAAGAAGAAGATTGACTCCGCAGTGTTCCCCGGTCAGCAGGGCGGCCCGCTCATGCACGTGATCGCTGCGAAGGCTACCGCGTTCAAGGTCGCCGCATCTGACGCGTTCAAGGACCGCCAGAAGCGCACCGTTGAGGGCGCACAGATCCTGGCGAACCGCTTGCTGCAGCAGGACATGAAGGACGCCGGCGTGTCGATCGCCTCTGGCGGTACCGACGTTCACCTGGTGCTCGTTGACCTGCGCGACCACGCCCTCAACGGCAAGGAAGCAGAGGACCTGCTGCACCAGGCTGGTATTACCGTCAACCGTAACGCCGTGCCGAACGACCCGCGCCCGCCGATGGTGACCTCCGGTCTGCGTATCGGTACCCCCGCACTGGCAACCCGCGGCTTCGACGCTGAGGGCTTCACCGAGGTAGCCGACATTATCGCTTCCGTACTGCTGCCGAACCCGGACATCGCTGCGCTGCGTGCCCGCGTTGAGGCGCTGTGCGCCAAGTACCCCCTCTACCAGGGCAGCGAGAACTGGTAGACCCATGAATGACCCCGTTCGCTCAACATCCCTTCGTGGGCGCTGAGCGGGCGGGTTATTCGCCCTCTTACTTTTACCGCCCTGCCCGCTACACCCGTTCAGGGACGTAGCGGGGAGTGTACCTCTGAGGGTACACCCTAGAACCCAACACACAGACCGTCCGTTTCGGCGAACCCGCCGCAACCTATGGAAGGAAAAACAATGCCCCAGATTCTAGACGGTAACGCAACCGCCGCAGCCATCAAGGAAGAGCTGAAGGAGCGCGTCGAGGCGCTCAAGGCTAAGGGTATTACCCCCGGCCTGGGTACCGTCCTGGTCGGTGACGACCCCGCATCTCGCTCGTACGTGGGCGCTAAGCACCGCGACTGCGCAGAATCGGTATTAACTCCATCCGTGTGGACCTGCCCGGTGACATCACTCAGGAAGAGCTCGACGCGAGATCGACAAGCTGAACAACGACCCGGCGTGCACCAGCTACATTGTGCAGCTGCCCCTGCCCAAGCACCTGGACACCAACCGCGTGCTGGAGCGCATCGCCCCCGAGAAGGACGCTGACGGCCTGCACCCGACCAACCTCGGCAAGCTCGTGCTGAACGTTTCTGAGCCGCTGGATTCCCCGCTGCCCTGCACCCCCAACGGTGTCATTGAGCTGGTGAAGCGCCACGGCATCGACTGGAACGGCAAGAACGTTGTGGTGCTCGGCCGCGGCATTACCGTGGGCCGCCCGCTGGGTCTGCTGCTGACCCGCCGCGAGGTGAACGCGACCGCAACCCTGGCGCACACCGGTACCGAGAACCTGGACGAGGTGTTGCGCGAGGCTGACGTCATTGTTGCCGCTGTGGGTGTTCCGCACGTGCTGAAGGCTCACCAGGTCAGGACGGCGCAATCCTGCTGGACGTTGGTGTTTCCGCGCTGAGGACCCGGAGACCGGCAAGAAGAAGCTCTTCGGTGACGTCTCCCCGGAGGCTGCGCAGAAGGCGTCCTGGGTTTCCCCGAACCCCGGCGGTGTGGGCCCGATGACCCGCGCGGAGCTGCTGGTGAACGTGGTTGAGACCGCGGAGCGTCAGGCGGCGTAAGGCTCCGCAGTACTTTCAGAGCTGATAACTCAAAAGGGCGGTGCCCCGGTAGAACGATCTACCGGGGCACCGCCTCCACTGTCATCACAAGAAAAGGCAGATGCTGAGAATCATCTCGTAGAAGTAGGCATCAGCGAGGGTACAGGGTCTCTGCGTACTCTACGGGGCTACCTTCTTCGGTGTAGCCGGTGGCGCAGACCTTGAACGCTGCCTCGCCCACGGGCACCTGCTGGTTGAACGCCTCGGCGTCGGCGTCGGTGAAGAGCGCCGCGCTGGTGCGTACGCGGGCGTGTTAATGGCGTTGGGGGTGTCGGCAAGCTGGTCTAGCGAGCTCATCGCACCGGACATCTCCGCCATCATGGCGTCCAGGATGCTGCTTGCGGCGGCCTTGACAAAGTAGGAACGCTCAAAGCCGATGACTTCGTGGTCGGCAAGACGCAGGCGGCGCACGAACAGCACCTGCTCGCCCACCGGCACGGATAGGGTGGGTGGAGATCTCTTCAGTGGCGTCCACCCAGCGGGTCGCAATCATGCGGGTGGAGCCCCTCAAAACCGCGGCGGCGCATATCGTCAACGAAGGTGTCCACGCGCGGAATGTAGGTGGCGTCGGTGCGCTCGGCAACGTAGGTGCCGGAGCCCTGCACGTTGTAGAGCAGGCCGCGTTCAATCAGAACCTTCAGGGCGCTACGAACCGTCTGGCGGCTCACCCCAAAGTTCTGCTGAATCATGCGTTCGGTGGGCAGCTTATCGCCGGGCTTGCCGGGAATAATGTAGCGCTGCTCAATGTAGTGGATGACCTGCTCGTACTTCGGGCCGGGAATCGGGGGTAACTCGTAGCGGCTCTCAGCGTTGTGAGCGGTACTTTCGGATGCGGTGGTGCCCGCAGAATGTGAGGGGGCACCGTGGTCGGTGGTCTGTGAGGAGTGTGAATTCATCACCCAATAGTTTACCGTTCAGCCAGAGAAAAAACGCGCACGAGTGAAAATTTCTCTTCCCTCAAACTGGCATAATTAAGACTATGCATTTTTCTAACACCCCTGCACCGCGCCCGAGCGGTCTGCTTCGCGTGGCAAGCGTGAATGTGAACGGTATCCGAGCCGCCTACAAGAAGGATATGGCGGCGTGGTTGGCGAGCCGTGACATCGACATTCTCTGCCTGCAGGAGGTGCGCGCCCCCGACGCTATCGTGCGTGAGCTGCTGGACGAATCGGTGGCATATTCTGCACGCGGAGGCTGCCGCGAAGAGCCGCGCCGGTGTGCTGGTGGCGACCCGCCGCACCCCGAACTCGGCCGGTGAAGTCCTGGAGAACCAGCCGGTAGCGACCCGCTCGAATATTGGCGAAGAGTACTTTGACGATTCGGGCCGCTGGGTTGAGGCGGACTACGTTCTGCCCAACGGTAAGACCCTGACCGTGGTCAGCGCCTACGTTCACTCCGGTGAGGTCGGCACCCAGAAGCAGGACGATAAGTACCGCTTCCTGGAGCGCATGCTGGCGCGCATGCCTGAACTGGCAAAGCATTCGGATCACGTGCTCATCGTGGGCGATTTGAACGTGGGCCACACCGAGCTGGACATTAAGAACTGGAAGGCTAACCAGAAGCGTGCCGGCTTCCTGCCGGAGGAACGCGCCTACTTTGACCGCTTCTTCGGCGATATCGGCTACCGCGATGTGGCTCGTGAGCTGGCGGGTCAGGTGCCCGGCCCCTACACCTGGTGGTCTTACCGCGGCAAGGCGTTCGATAATGACGCAGGCTGGCGTATCGACTACCACATGGCGACCCCGGCGCTCGCCGAAAGCGCCGTGGAAGCGGTCGTGGACCGCGCGGCAAGCTACGACGAGCGTTTCAGCGATCATGCGCCGCTCGTGGTTGACTACCGCATCGGTGAGTAAGACGCGGACCCACCTACAGATAAGTTTTTGAAGATGTGCTGCACCGTCCGCAGCACCGCACAGGAAGAACTGCACAGGAAATAACTATGGCAGACGAAAAGAAGCAGGATAAGTCCCTCATCCCTAACGCCTCTCAGCAGAAGGCGCGTATCTACTCGGGTGCGCAGCCGTCGGCTGATTCGATGCACCTGGGTAACTACATTGGTGCTGTGAACAACTGGGTGGCGTTGCGGGACGACCCGAATAACGAATGTCTGTTCTTTATCCGGATATGCACGCCATCACCGTTCCTCAGGACCCCGAGGAGCTGCGTGAGCGTACCCGCCTGACCGCGGCGCAGTACATCGCCTCCGGCATTGACCCGACCCGCACCCCGCTGTTCGTGCAGTCGCACGTGCCCGAGCACGCCCAGCTGGCGTGGGTTCTGAACTGCTTCACCGGCTTTGGTGAGGCGTCCCGTATGACCCAGTTCAAGGATAAGTCCCAGAAGCAGGGGCGCCGAGAACGCCTCCGTGGGTCTGTTCACCTACCCGATTCTGATGGGCCGCCGACATCCTGCTCTACCAGGTGGACGGCGTGCCCGTGGGCGAGGATCAGCGTCAGCACCTGGAGCTGACCCGTAACCTGGCTCAGCGCTTTCAACTCCCGTTTCGGTGAGACCTTTCGTGGTGCCCGAGCCGGTGATTCTGAAGGAAACCGCTAAGATTTACGACCTGCAGGACCCGACCTCGAAGATGTCCAAGTCTGCGGCATCCGACAAGGGCCTGATTAAAGCTTCTGGACACCCCCAAGGTCACCCAGAAGAAGATTAAGTCCGCCGTGACCGATGACGGCTCCGTCATCGCCTACGACCGCGAGGCTAAGCCCGGCGTCTCCAACCTGCTCTCCATCTACTCGGCAATGACCGGCGAGAGCATCGACGAGATCGTGGCACGCTACGAGGGCAAGATGTACGGCCACCTGAAGGTTGACCTTGCCGATATCGTGGTGGAGCGCCTCACCCCGGTGCGTGAGCGTACCCTCGAGCTGATGGACGACCCCGCCGAGCTGGACCGCCTGCTGGCTGTGGGCGCATCCGCTGCCCGCGAGATCGCTACGGTCACCATTGAGAACGTGTACAAGAAGGTTGGCTTCCTGCCTGCCGCCGCAATCTAGCGCGCTGTTCAGCCAGTCCGGCTGAGACGCCGCATTACCTGCACGATTGAGATGACAGCACAAGAGAACTCTTCGAGCCCCACGACGGCTCCTGTATCCCCGACCCTGAAACCCGGTCGCCGCTACCTGAGCGTTATTGCGCACGTGAGCGGTGAGAATGTTCAGCGCCTGGAAGAGTGGAAGCGCGCGGTAGCCGGTGGTGCGGTGGCGCCTATCAGCACCCACGTGACCGTGTACCTGACGGAGCTGAACGAGTCTCTAATGGCTGAGGTGCAGTCCCCGCAGCTCCGCGAGGCGCTGGACACGCCGCGTTTTGAGGCGCGCTGGGGTTCGGTGCACTCCTTCCGCCCGGTCACCGAGGTGGAGTACCTGAACCTGGAGGCGGGTAGGGCCGAGTTCGAGCAGATTCACCAGAAGCTGGTTGAGCTATTCGGTGCCGGCGCGGCGTCCTTCCCCTATGTGCCGCACGTGACCCTGGGTCACGGGCTCACGGAAGAGCAGGTGGCGAACGCCCGTGAGGTGTTTGACGCTCTGCCCGCCGAGCAGCGCACCTTCACCGTGGATCACCTGCACTGCTACTCCTATGACGGGCAGGGACTGGGAAGAGATCAGCGTTCTGCCGCTGCGTTAGGGAGCTGGCGTATAAGCCTGGAATACGTAACGAGAGATGCGACCGATAGGGTTATCGGTCGCATCTCTCTTGCGGTTTTCGCTAGGTTTATCTCAGCGTGAGATCCTGAGTGGGAGTGGGCCTCGTGAGCCTCGCCGGACTCGTGCGCGTCAGCCGAAGCCGAGGAGGAAGCAGCGCCGTGTGCCTCAGAGCCGTGTGCCTCAGCCTCAACCGGTGCAGCGTTCGAGGAGGAGACACCCAGGATCTCGTTCGGGGTCTTCGGAAGCTCCACGCTCATCAGCTCCTTCGGTGCTGCCGGGTTCGACAGGGACACCGCAATGAGCTTCTTGGTCGCCGGGTCGGTCACGTAGGCGGTCTTACCGTCCACCCACAGTGCCGGACGCTCGTCCTGCCACGTCTCAGACTCGGTCCACGCCTCCATGAGCTGTACGGAGCCGAGCTCGGCACCGGTCGCCGGATCGAAGACGCGCAGCTTACCGTCGGTGGTCAGCAGTAGCGCCTCACCCTGGGGGCCGCGAGCCAGCGAACGGAAGGTGTAGCTCACGCCAGAAGGCAGGGAGTAGACGGTGCGGGTTGCCGCAACGGTGTCGATAATGGAGAACTTCTCGGGGCGCTCCAGCTTAGCGTCCTTGTCGGTCTTGTAGTCCGCCAGAACGTACTGGGAGTCAGCCTTGCCAGCCTGGTTACCGGAACGCGAGTACGGGTCCTCGGGATTGGTGATCTTGGTGAATTTGCCGTCCTTGTAGATCAGCGCGCCGTCGGTGCAGCCGATGGAGAACGCGCCGTCGTGGCGATAGCTTCACCGTGAACGCCGGGGCAGGCGGGGCTCTCGGTGACGGTCTTGCCCTGAGCATCCACAACAGCGGCGCCGGTGCGGGTCTTCGAGTCGCCGACCGCTACCAGGTACTGGTCGTTGGGCAGCGGGATTGCGAAGCCGTGGTGCGGCTTCGGCAGGGGTGACGGTGGTGGTCTCCAGGAGGAGGCGGTGCGCTTGTCATGGGTCAGCTTCGCCGGATCGTACACGGCGAAGAGCCGGTGCCAGTCGGCGAAATGCCGCGACCTTGCCGTTGTCCTTGATGACGTGACCGGTGTGGTCAGCCGCCAGAGACAGCGAAGACAGCGACGGGAAGTGGTGTAGTAGTGCGAGTGGTCGCCGTGCGCTACGGACCATACGCCGGTGTCCAGGAAGGTGTAGCTGTTGCCGTCTGCAACGACGAGGTGGCGGTTATCGCCAGCGTCGGAGAGGCGCAGGAAGCCTTCGCGGGGATGTCTGCGAGCGAGCTTCATGTCCTTGGCATCATAGACGAGCACGCCACCGTCGTAGGTGATGGCGACGCGACTTGCCGCGCCCTTGCCTTCGGTGATGGGGGCGGGGTTGCGCTTTCGCGGAGGTGGAGGCGCTGGGGCTGGTCTGCGTATTCTGGCCGGTCTGGGTGGTCTGGGAGCCGCATGCGGTCAGGGCGAGTGCGGCTACTGCGCCGAGTGCGCCGGCGCGGGTGAGGAAAAACTTACGGGTCATGTGCATGCACCAAGAGTAACATGAGAATGGTTCTCTATAGCGGTTGATCCTTGGCTCGTATCAGAGTCTGGAAGCGCAGCCCACGCCGGGTGCGTAAAGGCATTCCGACCCCGCCCAGCCGCAGGGAGCATCCTTCCGCGCCCCACTAGGTGAAAGCCTTGAATCTACCCGCAAAATGACCCATTAGGGCATAAGAAAACCGACTCCCTTCCGAAAAGAAGAGAGCCGGTTTCTAGAGGTATCTTTTGCTCGAGTAAGGCTCATGTACCTAACTCAGGACCAAAAATTTAGAGAAGGTTGTTCAAGCCTCGCGCCTTGACCTCGCCCACGGCATCCTTGACGGCCTGTGCCTTGGAGCGCGGTGCGACCAACAGGGCATCGGGGGTATCCACCACAACGATGTCGTCGAGACCAATGATGGAGATCTTACGCTCGGTGTTTGCAACAACGATGCCGGAGCAACCGTGGTTAATCACGTTATCCTTCTCGCCGAGGATAGTCAGCTCTTCGCCGCTCTTCTCGGTGTTCAGGCGTGCCACGGCGTCGAAGTCTCCAACGTCGTCCCAGCTGAAGGAGCCGGGAACCATTGCGACGTCACCTGCTGCCGCTGCGGGCTCAGCCACAGCGTAGTCGATAGCGGTCTTCGGCAGGGTCTCCCACACGCGGTCCATAACAGCCTCACGCTCGGGGGTGTCCCAAGCGTTAGCGATCTCCATAATGCCTGCGTATAGCTCGGGCTCGTTTGCCTCGAGGTGCTTGAGCATCAGGGCTGCCGGCGCCACGAACATGCCTGCGTTCCAGGTGTACTCACCGGAATCCAGGTACTTCTGTGCGGTAGCGGTGTCCGGCTTTTCCACGAAGGTGTCCACGGCGTGAGCATTGGGAGCGCCTTCGATGCCCAGGGACTCGCTGGCGTGAATGTAGCCAAACGCGCTGGAGGGCTCGGTGGGGGTAATGCCGATGGTGACAATCTTGCCGGTTGCCGCGGTGATGACAGCTTCGGTCACCACACGGTGGAACTCGTCCACCGGGCTGATCACGTGGTCAGCTGCGAAGGAGCCGATGATGGCGTCCGGTTCGCGGCGGTGGATGATAGCGCAAGCCAGGCCGATAGCTGCAGCCGAATCCTTGGGGGAGGGCTCCAGTACCAGGTCAGCGGCACGCAGTTCAGGAATCTGCTGGGTAACCGCATTGGCGTGCGAAGTGCCGGTAACTACCATGACGGAACCGTTGCTGAGATCGATGAGACGGTCGTAGGTGTCACGCAACAGGGAATTGCCCGACGAGGTGAGGTCGAGTAGGAATTTCAGGGGCGTGCGCGCGGGATAGAAGCACTAAACGCGAGCCAACACCGCCGGCAGGGAATAAGCGGGCGGAATCGAGTGAGTGCAGTATTCATCGCTTCAAGAATAGCGGGTGAATTTGTCATATATCAATTCTTTTAGGTTTTAACAAAAAGTGTCAGGCGGCTCTCATTTTAGGCGATGTTTGAGGTTAGGTTAAAGGTAAGTCCCGCACAAACACAGGGAAGTAGGCGATATGGTAATAAAAAAACATGCTCTAATTCGCTTTTTGGAACCTGTAAAACCCTAAACAGGGTGTCAGTAAGCTGTGAATTTACCTGATATCTTGGAAGTAACAGACGAACAAAAAGCAGTCGGTGAGCACACAGTCATGCCCGGAAGCTGAGGGATCCTGTGACCCATCAGAACCCGGAAGCTCGCCGTCGCAGCAGGAGGTTATTCAGTGTTGAATGGTTCTAAAGGAACCCTCTACCGCGGCCGCTGGGGCATGTGGTCCTGGGTTGCTCATCGCATTACCGGTATCGCGATTTTCTTCTTCCTTCTTGTACACATCCTAGATACTGCCGTCGTGCGTATCTCCCCGGAGGCCTACAACGGTGTACTGAGCCTGTACAAGAACCCCATCATGGGCCTGGGTGAGACCGCGCTTGTCGCCGCCATCGTCTACCACGCGTTCAACGGTATTCGCATTATCCTCATTGACTTCTGGGGTAAGGCAACCAACTCGCACGTGGAGCACATTCAGGCGAAGAACAAGGACGGCAACGTCGAAATCAGCCAGAAGGCAACCTACACGCACATCAAGATTCTCTGGGTTGTGCTTTTCCTCTGGGCAATTACCGTTGCGGGCTTCGCAGCGCGTCACCTGCCGATCGTTTTCTCGCACATGGGAGGTCACTAAACTATGGCTACTCCGCTTAAGCCCCGCACCTATGTACCCCGTCTGCGTGACAACCGCATCGACGGTGTGAGTACAACCGCTCCTCCTCCAAGCGCAACAACTTTGAGATGTTCGCTTGGCTGGAGTATCGCCTGTCCGGCGTCGTACTCGTCGTGCTGATTTTCGGTACCTGTTCTCCAACCTCATGGTCGGCGACGGCATCCACGCCATCGACTTCGGCTTCGTGGGCGGCAAGTGGGCGAACCCCTTCTGGCAGGTCTGGGATCTGCTGCTGCTCTGGCTGGCTATGCTGCACGGTGCTAACGGCATCCGCGTCATCATCGATGACTACGCAGAGAAGGACCGCCTGCGCGTTTGGCTGAAGGTGATCCTCTTCGCAGCATGCGCATTCGTCCTGCTGGTTGGTACCCTCACCATCTTCGCGTTCGACCCCTGCCCCTCCGGCGCAGCGGCTGAACTGCTCCCCAGCTTCTGCTCGGCACGCTAACGGCGACGTATCCGAGACAAACGAAAACATCTAAAACACAGAAAGAACATCATGCAGGTACATAAGTACGATGTAGTGATCGTCGGTGCCGGCGGCGCAGGTATGCGTGCCGCCATTGAGGCCGGCCAGCGAGTTCGCACCGCGGTACTGACCAAGCTATACCCCACCCGCTCCCACACCGGTGCGGCACAGGGTGGCATGTGCGCCGCTCTGGCTAACGTTGAAGAGGACAACTGGGAGTGGCACACCTTTGACACCGTCAAGGGTGGCGACTACCTGGTCGACCAGGACGCAGCAGAAATCATGGCTAAGGAAGCTATTGACGCTGTGCTCGACCTGGAAAAGATGGGTCTTCCTTCAACCGAACCCCCGAAGGCCGCATTGACCAGCGCCGCTTCGGCGGTCACACCCGTGACCACGGTAAGGCTGCTGTGCGCCGCGCATGCTACGCAGCTGACCGTACCGGCCACATGATTCTGCAGACCCTCTACCAGAACTGCGTTCGTCACAATGTGGAGTTCTACAACGAGTTCTACGTTCTCGACCTGATTCTGGTCAAGGACGAAGAGGGTAAGCCCCGCCCCGCCGGCGTCGTCTCCTACGACCTGGCAACCGGCGAGGTCCACGTCTTCCAGGCTAAGTCCGTGATCTTCGCATCCGGCGGCTGTGGCAAGATTTTCAAGACCACCTCCAACGCACACACCCTCACCGGTGACGGCATGGCTATCGCACTGCGTGCAGGCCTGCCCCTGGAGGACATGGAATTCGTTCAGTTCCACCCGACCGGCCTGGCTGGCCTGGGCATTCTCGTCACCGAGGGTGCTCGTGGTGAAGGCGGTATTCTCCGTAATGCTGACGGTGAGCGCTTCATGGAGCGCTACGCACCCACCAGTAAGGACCTCGCACCCCGCGATATCGTGGCACGTGCAATGGCAAACGAGGTGCGCGAAGGCCGCGGTTGCGGTCCCCACAAGGACTACGTGCTGCTGGACCTGACCCACCTGGAGCCCTCCCACATCGACGAGAAGCTGCCGGACATTACCGAGTTCGCTCGTACCTACCTGGCAGTGGAACCGCACCACCAGCCCATCCCGGTGTTCCCCACCGCGCACTACGCAATGGGCGGTATCCCCACCAACAACGAGACCGAGGTCTACCACAACAGCAAGGAGACCATCCCCGGCCTCTACGCAGCTGGTGAGGTTGCTTGCGTGTCCGTCCACGGTGCAAACCGTCTGGGCACCAACTCCCTGCTGGACATCAACGTGTTCGGTAAGCGTGCAGGCCGCAAGGCAGCAGAGTACGCAGCATCCGCTGAGTTTGTACCGGTTCCGGACGACGCAGCAGATCGCGTTCTCAACATGCTCAACGGCATCCTCGAAGGTAAGGGCACCGAGAAGGTCGGCGCTATCCGCGCAGACCTGCAGAAGGCTATGGAAGCTGACATGCAGGTGTTCCGTACCGACGAGACCATCCGCGCAGCACTGGCAACTATTGCTGAACTGGAAGAGCGCTACAAGAACATCGCCATCCAGGACAAGGGCAAGCGCTTCAACCTCGACCTGCTCGAGGCTGTTGAGCTCGGCTTCCTGATTGAGCTGGCAAAGGTCATGTCCGTTGGTGCACTGCACCGTAAGGAATCCCGTGGTGGTCACTACCGCGAGGACTTCCCCAAGCGTGACGACGTTAACTTCATGAAGCACTCGATGGTCTACCTCGACCCCGAATCCGAGTTTGAGGGTGTCAAGGGTCTGCGATTCGAAACCAAGCCCGTTGTCTACACCCGCTACGAGCCGAAGGAGCGTAAGTACTAAAATGGCTGAAAACGAACTCCCCGAACCGGAATCCGTCAAGCTGTTTGAGGGTATGACCGGCGGCGACTCCGACTCCATCCCCACGTACGATGTGGTCATCAAGATTCGTCGCTACAACCCGGAAGTTTCCTCCGAGGCGTACTGGGATGAATTCCCGCTGACCATGTACCGCACCGACCGCGTGCTGGATGCTCTACACAAGATCAAGTGGGAAGTAGACGGCTCCGTCTCCTTCCGCCGCTCCTGTGCACACGGCATCTGCGGCTCGGACGCAATGCGCATCAACGGCCGTAACCGCCTGGCTTGCAAGACCCTGCTGAAGGACCTTGACCTGACCAAGCCGATTACCGTTGAGCCCATCAAGGGTCTGCCCTGCGAAAAGGACCTCATCGTTGACATGGAGCCCTTCTTCCAGGCATACCGCGAGATTATGCCGTTCTTCATCAACGACTCGAACGAGCCTGAGCGTGAGCGCCTGCAGACCATTGAGGACCGTGCACGTTTCGATGACACCACCAAGTGCATCCTCTGCGCAGCATGTACCTCGTCCTGCCCGGTCTTCTGGACCGACGGTCAGTACTTCGGCCCCTCCGCTATCGTGAACGCACACCGCTTCATCTTCGACTCGCGCGATGACGCAGGCGACCTGCGTCTGGAGATCCTCAACGACAAGGAAGGCGTATGGCGTTGCCGTACCACCTTCAACTGCACCGAGGCTTGCCCCCGTGGCATCCAGATCACCAAGGCTATTGCCGAGGTGAAGCAGGCAATCCTGAGCCGCTCGCTCTAATCTGAGTACGCGGTATCAGCTGATACAGCATTGACGATTCAAGCCGTCACCCACACCGGGTGGCGGCTTGAGTCGTTTAACAAAAAGGGCCGGGTCGTTTAACAAAAAGGGTCGGCAACAAAATCGTGGGGCAGAGCATTTTCGGGGCTTCGGCGGGTGGGAGTATTCTTCACAATCTGTCATAAAGTCATAGATATTCTCGAGGGCTGTCAGAAAGGGCAGCGGGTAGGTAAACCCCGGCGGGCGGCGTTATTCTACTGTGTATGGTTTTCGCTAATTCTCGCTACGATTTGTCCACCCCCGTCTTCGACGACTGGGTGGAGCGCACGATGGGTACCCTCGTGCAGTTCCGCCGCGAAGTGCACGCCAACCCGGAACTTTCCTTCCGCGAAATCGCAACCACTGAGCGCCTCATGAACCGACTGCGAGAAGCCGGCATGAACCCCGTCGCCTGCGAAGGCACCGGCTGCTACGTCGATATCGGAAGCGGCCCCTTCGCCGTGGCTCTGCGCGCCGATATTGATGCTCTGCCCATTGTTGAGCAGACCGGTCTGCCCTACGCCTCCACCGTACCCGGCGTGATGCACGCCTGCGGCCACGATATTCACCAGACCGTTATGCTCGGCGTGGCTCTGGCGCTGCACGAGCTGAACGAGAAGACCCCGCTGGGCCGTAGCGTCCGTATTCTCTTCCAGCCCGCTGAGGAGCAGCTTCCCGGTGGCGCCGTGCAGATGATTGCTCAGGGTCTGCTCAAGGACATTCCGCGTGCCTTTGCCCTGCACTGCGACCCGAAGGTGGACCTGGGCCAGATTGGTACCCGTATCGGTGCGATTACTAGCGCATCCGACACCATCAAGATTCACCTGAGCGGTCACGGCGGCCACACTTCTCGCCCGCACCTGACCGAAGACCTCATCTACGCGATGAGCCAGATTGCTGTGCAGGTTCCCGCCGTGCTGACCCGCCGCACTGACGTACGTTCGGGCGTGCTGGTTGCCTGGGGTCAGGTCAGTGCCGGTGTTGCTCCCAACGCTATCCCCGCCGAGGGCTACCTGGCGGGCACCATGCGTTGCCTGGACGTTGAGGTATGGCGTCAGGCAGGCAACATGCTGGACGAAGTGATTGAGCAGGTCGCCGTACCCTTCGGCGTGACCGCGCGCGTGGAGCACATCCGCGGTGTGCCGCCGGTCGTGAACACCGACCTGGAAACCACCATGCTGGAGAACGCGGCTCGCGCCGAGCTGGGCGAAGACTCGATTGTGCTGGTTGAACAGTCCATGGGCGGAGAAGACTTCGCCTGGATGCTACAGGAAGTTCCCGGCTCCATGTTCCGTCTGGGTACCCGCGCCCCCGGCGATCCCACCTACGATTTGCATCAGGGTGATTACGCCCCGAGCGAGCAGGCGATCGGTATTGGTGTGCGTGTTATGGCGGCAACCGCGCTACGCGCCGTCCGTTTTGAGCTGGCGAAGGCGGCGAAGGCTGCAAACCCCATTCGCGATGAGGCACGCTAAAGAGCTTTTCGAAAGCTTATTCTGCAGTCTTGAAGGCGCGACTCTATAGCCGCATTAAGCCTTGAAAAGTGTAGAAGTTTCACCCCGTTACCTCTCACCGAGTAGCGGGGTGAAACTCTATCACGCGATAGAATTAAAAAGGATTATGAGGACATTTGCGTCATGTTTCCGACCCCGTGCCCACACACCTGCGGGGGATGAAGGAGGTGGCGCATCATCACACGGCGCACGCCGGAGGAGGACACCCAATGAGCTTCTTTGGAATCGGCAAGAAGAAGTTGGATGAACAGTCGCGCGAAGAACAGAGCGCCGAAACTGCTAAGGTCCAGAAGGAACAGGTAGCGAAGACGCTCCCCAAGAACGCGCGACTGAGCCAGAAGATTATGGAACAGCAGCAGTGGGAGGACTCCCTGCGCCGCTTCGTGAAGTCTGAAAGCGCACGCCAGCAGAACCACGATGAAGAGCAGAATGAAGAGCACCGCGCTGTTGAGGATCTCAAGCGTGCCCTTCTGCACGGCGATGAGAAGGTTGAAGAATCTTCCGCTACTGATGAGCTGACTGAGGATCAGGCTGAGGAACAGGAGCGTCGTAGCCTGCTGGCTGCGCTGGGTGCTTTCCCTCAGGAATCTGAAGAGCCTGTTGAGGTCGAGCAGGTAGCTCAGGCCCAGGACGTTGAAGAAGATGAAGCCCCGGTTGCTGAGGCTGCTCAGCCGGCTACCCCCGCGTTCCTGCGCGATGACGAAGAGTCTGCAACTGAGGACGCATCTGTCGAGGAGCAGGAGCCTAAGGACGCTGCAGAGGATGCACGTTCCCATTTTGAGGAGCACCTGCGTGCTCTGCGTGCTCAGAACACCGAAGATGCTGCCTCTGAGGATACTGCCGTTGAGGATGCGGAGGCCGATGCAGATACTGCAGGCGAGGCAGAGGGCCGCGAAGAGCTTGAGGCTGTTGTAGAAGCTTCCGAGAACAAGGCTGAGAACGCTCATTCTGTATCTGAAGCTGAGGAAATTCATACCGTTGAAGATATGAAGGCAGCCCGCACCCATGCCGCCGTGACCGAGGCGCAGAACGCCGGTCTGGACGATCTGGCGGCGAGCCTACGCGGCACGCCTGGGCATCACCTTGGACAGCGAGAGGAGACCTTTGTAGAGGTTGCTTCCGATGAGGGCGATCGCTGAGGAAACTGCTGCTGACAAGGCAACTACTGAGGCACCTGAGCCCGCTGAAGCTACTGAATCTGTTGAGGACACCGATGTGTCTGAGGGTATCCGCAACTGTTGCTGAGACTGCTGAAGACTTCGAATCCGAGGAGACCGTTGACCTCACCGCAGGTGAAGAAGAAGTTGTAGAGCCTGCTACCGCTACTGAGGAAGAGCCGATTGAGGGCTGTCGTTGAGGCGCCTGAGCTGCTGGCATCTGAACTTACTGAGGAAGAAAACGCGGTCTCTGATGAGACCGAGCTGCTCTCCGCCGTATCCGTTGAGGAGAAGCATGACGTGTCCGTCTCTGAAGCGCCCGCGGCTAAGGACTTCGACGCTGAAGAAGAGAACACCGCAGAGCTGATCTTTGACGCCTCCGCTGTTGCTGCCCCCGTAGTTGCTGCAGCTGCCGTTGCCTCTACCGCAAAAGACCGAAAAGGCTGAAAAGGCTGAGGAGAAGACCGAAAAAGGGTACCTCTCAGAGCGTCGCGCTGACCGCAGAGGGCATCGATAAGAAGGAAGCGAGAAGCACGAGTCTGCTGCTCGTGATGACTCCACTGAGGAGCCCGTTGCTGAGTTGAAGGAAACTGAGCAGAAGCTCAGCGAAGACGAAGCTGAACTGGTTGCCGAATCCATCATCCTGAGCGAGCCCGTTGAGGGCGCGGCAACCCTGCCCGCGCTCCCCGAGCAGCGTGCTCTCCACGGCCTTGCGGAGCTTATGCGCACCCGCGGTTCGGGCACCATGAGCCTGGAACTGCGCCAGGTTGATGAGGATATGCACTACCGTCTGCTGCACCGCGGCCGTGAGGTTGAAACCGGCATTGTCGTGCCCGGTGTTGACTGGTTTGCACCCGTTGCGGCACTGTACACCGAGGCTCAGCAGGTCGGCGCAACCTGGAACCGTGCGGCTGTCTCTTTGAAGCCGCGCCTGGGTGATGGCCTGGAGGTTCACGCATCGTACCTGGGTGCTGTGGATGGTCAGACTATTAGCGAGAGCTTCCTGCTGGAAGGTGCCGCTGTTGAGGCTAAGCCCGTTGCGACCGCTGAGGCCGCTGAGGCTACCTCGCAGGATGAGCCTCAGGAAGCTGCTGTTCAGAGTGTTGACCCGGTTGAGGCTGAACGTGAGGCTATCGAGCGTGAGCTGGAGGCTGAACTCGCTGAGAAGCAGGCTGCGAACGAGGCTGAGGCAGCTGCCGAAGCTGCTGAAGAGCCTGTAGTTGAGACTGCTGAAGAGGGTGCCTCCGCGGGTCTGCTGACTGCTGCAGGTCTTGCCGCTGCCGGTACTGCTGTGGCTGGTTCTGCCGCTTCTGCGCAGGAGAAGGAAGACGTAGAGGAGGCTGTTGAAGCTTCTGCCCAGCCTGCCGCCCAGCCTGCCCAGGCTGAGTTTGCGCCGGTTGAAGCTGAGTTCGAGCACGATTACGAGAACGACCCGGTCTTCGGTGCCGCTACCGTAGAGCCCGAAACCGAGCATGCTGAAGAATCTGCCGCTGAGGCATCCGAGGTATCTGCCGAGGACTCTGTAGAGACCGGCGAAGATATGGAAGCCGCCCTGGCTGCCATCGTTGCCAACGCTCAGAAGAAGCTGGACGCTGAGGAAGCAACAGCCCCCGCAGTTGCTGAGGAAGCACCCGCTGAGGAAGTTTCGGCTGAGGAAGTTTTGGCTGCCGAGGAGCAGAAGGCTGCCGCTCCCGTGGTTGCTGAGTCCTTCACCCTGGACCGCACCCAGCCCGTTGAAGAAGCTGCAGATGAGCCGATCGCAGAGAGCTCCGAAGAGCCCGCCCTGCCCGCGTTCTTGGACGACTCTGAACTGCTGCCTGAGAAGGAAACCTCCGCCGCTTCCGCTGAAGCGCCCGCCGAGGAACCTGCCCTCGTAGACGTTGAGCCTGCCGCTGAGAGCGCATCTGTGGCTCCCGGCCTGGCTGGTGCTCTTGCCGCAGCTGCCGCAGTGGGCACCGCCGGCGCCGCTACGAAGGCTGCCGAGGCAAAGGCATCTGAGGCGAAGGCTACCGGCGCTCAGGAAGAGCCCGCTGAGAAGGCCGCTGAGCTCAAGACCGTTGAGGTGGCCCCCGCGGCTAAGATTGCTGAGGCTCCCGTAGCGGTTGCACCCGCCTCCGAGGCTACCGCTCAGACTGCCCCGGCAGCACCGGCAGCAGAGGTAGCAGAGGCGGCACCCGCCTCCGAGGCGACCACCCCGGTTGCCCTGCCGGAGAGCACCCCGGCAGGTATCTCCTCCAGCATCTCGGCATCCGCGCTGAGCGAGCTCAACCAGCTACCCACCATCGTGGCTGAGCCGGACACCCCCTCCGCCGCGGTGCAGAGCCCGCTGGTTCCCTCGGAGACTCAGCTGGCAGCCGGCAACCTGGTTCTGACCGAGGCTCAGGTCGCTCAGCGTCTGGCGCCGGTTGTCGAGCACCTCTTCGGCGAGAACGGCACCGCAAAGGATGCCACCACCGTGCTGATTCGTGTACGTGCCCTCGGCTCCTACTACGACGCCCTGACCCACGTGCGCCGCAACGGTTTCTGGGAGCAGGTCCGTACCTTCGAGCTGATTCCCGAAACCCTGCTGGACATCCCGGCGCTGAAGACCGACTCGTACAGCGAGGGCGAGGGCTCGCCGCTGGCTATGAGCCTGACCTTCACCCCGGGCGTGCCGGTTCAGGCGGCATTCGATTATGCGAATGAGCAGGCGTTTGTCACCTACCCGCGTCCGCTGGATGCTGAGCGTTACGTTGAGGAGCTGCGCATGTTCCCGCGTCTGGGTTCGAAGATCCCGGCTCATATGACGAGCGCGCTTTCGCACTGGAACCTCTAAAACCTTGTAGGTGTGCCGCGCCGGCTCCCCGTGTGGGGGTCGGCGCGGCGTCTATGTTGTCATTTTTTTCGATGAGGAAGATTGTTATGACTGATACCCCTAATACTCCTGAGGGCTTCTGCGGCGCAGAACGTTCAGGACACTGCTGCCCGCGCGGCTGAAGCTTTTTGGCGCCCTGGTGGAAACCATGGCGCTGCTGCGTGCACCGGGCGGTTGCCCGTGGGATGCTGAGCAGACTCATGCCTCCCTAATCCGCTACCTGGTGGAGGAAGCCTACGAGGTTGTCGAGGCGGTAGAAACCGGTGGAGAGCCGAATATGCCGCTGTTGCGTGAGGAACTGGGCGACGTGCTGCTGCAGGTGGTGTTCCATTCCGATATTGCTGCGGCAAACCCGCAGGGCTTCGACATCGTGCAGGTGGTTGAGGGCCTGGTGCAGAAGCTTCGTTCGCGCCACCCGGACGTGTTCACGGCTGAGTCTGAGGGCTCTTCGGAGGCGCCCCGCACCGCAGCTGAGCAGCAGGCGGCGTGGGATGCGTTGAAGAAGAAGGAGAAGAGCGACCGTGGCGCGCTGGATGGTATTCCACCGCATCTGCCGGCGCTCGCTATGGCTGAGAAGACTGCTGTGAAGGCACGTAAGGCGGGTATTATTCTGCCGCCGGAGCCCACGAGCATGGAGGACGACCTGCGCTATATGCACACTGAAGAGGAATTCGGCGAGCTGCTCTTTGCGTTGGTGAGCCGCGCACAGCGTAATGGTTTGGATCCGGAGCGTGCCCTGCGTTCGTACACTCGTCGCTATATTGCTCAGCATACGCATGATGAGCCGAGCTATTAGAAACGCTGGTTGAGTTCTTCTGTGAGACGCTTTGAAATCTGTTCTCTGAGGGAATGAAAAGGTTTCAAAGCGCCTTCTGTTTGTTTGGGGTTGTGTTGGGCAGCCGTGAGGATGCTCGTGGCACATGCCCCGGCATTTGGGCTCATGTTGTGCTTTGGTCAGTACCCACACCCTCACAATGTGGGGAGTGTGGGTCTTGTTCACTTTGTAGCGCCTGACTAAGGGTTATCTGAGACCTTCATTAAGGCAATAAAAAGCGGTGGCAACTAGTGTGTTTGTGTGGGAGTTTTGCTAGAATTTGGGGGACGCGACTTGTCCACTACCGGGTGAGCCGTTCACTCCTTGACATCTCATAAGGAGAACAATTCATGGCTGTTATTACCGCAGTTCACGCACGCCAGATCCTGGATTCCCGTGGCAACCCGACCGTTGAGGTTGAGGTTCTGCTCGAAGACGGTGCTTTCGCACGCGCAGCTGTGCCCTCGGGCGCATCCACCGGTGAGTGGGAAGCTGTTGAGCGCCGCGATGGCGACAAGTCCGTATACCTGGGCAAGGGTGTTCTGGGCGCAGTGAAGTCTGTTATCGAAGAAATCGCTGAAGAGGTCATCGGCATTGAGGGCTTCCGACCAGCGCGCTGTTGACGCAGCCATGATTGCTCTGGATGCAACCAACAACAAAGGGCAAGCTGGGCGCAAACGCAATCCTGGGTGTCTCCCTGGCTGTTGCTAAAGGCAGCTGCTGAGTCCGCTGATCTGCCCCTGTACAAAGTACCTCGGCGGCCCGAACGCTCACGTTCTGCCCGTCCCCATGATGAACATCCTCAACGGTGGTTCTCACGCAGACTCCAACGTTGACATCCAGGAGTTCATGATTGCTCCCATCGGCTTCGACAACTACTCTGACGCTCTGCGCGCAGGTGTTGAGGTTTACCACTCCCTGAAGTCCGTGCTGCACGACCGCGGCCTGGCAACCGGCCTGGGCGACGAGGGTGGCTTCGCACCCAACCTGGAGTCAACGCAGCTGCACTGGACCCTGATCGTTGAGGCAATCGAGAAGGCTGGCTACAAGCCGGGCGAGCAGGTTGCACTGGCACTGGACGTTGCATCCTCCGAGTTCTACAACGACGGCGCTTACGAGTTCGAGGGCCAGAAGAAGTCCGCAGCTGAGATGAGCGCATACTACGCTGACCTCGTTGCAAAGTACCCCCTGGTTTCCATCGAGGATCCCCTGGATGAGAACGACTGGGAGGGCTACAAGACCCTGACCGAGCAGATCGGTGACAAGGTCCAGATCGTTGGTGACGACCTGTTCGTGACCAACCCCGAGCGCCTGGCTCGCGGTATCGAGGAGGGCGCAGCTAACGCTCTGCTCGTGAAGGTGAACCAGATTGGTTCGCTGACCGAGACCCTGGACGCAATGGAGCTGGCTCAGCGCCACGAGTACCGTTGCATGGTTTCTCACCGTTCCGGTGAGACCGAGGACGTCACCATCGCTGACCTGGCTGTTGCAACCAACGCTGGCCAGATCAAGACCGGTGCTCCCGCACGTTCCGAGCGCGTTGCTAAGTACAACCAGCTGTTGCGCATTGAGGAAGAGCTGGGCGAGGCAGCTGTTTACGCTGGCAAGTCCGCATTCCCCCGCTTCAAGGCATAAGTTACTGAAGCATCCGACCGCGTGAGCGGTTAGACGCCAGGGAGGCGGTGCTACCCCGTAGGGGAGTGGCACCGCCTCCTTCTCTGTGTGCGGTCTATCAGCTCAGGTATGCCGTGGCAGGGTAGAATGTATCGCTTGCAACATAGAGCTGGGGAAGCCCTCTGAACCCGGTAGAATATGAAGGAAGCGCTTAGCGGTACAGAACGGAACGAAGGATAGAGCAATGAGCCAGCGAGCAAACCAGCAGACCCGGTCGCACTCTACGAGTTCCACTGCACCCGCTCAGGGCGCTGCCTCCTCCAACGCGCCGCGTGCACCGCTAAGAAGCCCGCACCTCCCTGTTGAAAAAGGCTAGCGCCCTTTTTCTTCGGCGTGGGCTTGAACCAGCGCCATCCCGAGCGTGAACGTCAGGGCGCAGGCTCGCCGTGAGGAACGTGCCCGCCGCCGTGCCGCTGCCCAGCAGGGGCCGTGAAGAGGGCGGATACGACGCCCCGTGGCGGCTCATATGTTCTCCGGCCGTAGCTTCCTGACCGCTGTTGTGGTGGGCGTGATTGCGCTCGGTACCGCATACCCGGTGGTCACCTACTTTGACCAGGACCGGGAAATCAAGCAGATTAACGCGCACATTTCTCAGCTGCAGCAGGAGAACGCCCAGCTGAAGGCGGAGCAGACCTGGTGGAACGACGACAACTACGTTCGTCAGCAGGGCACGTAGCCGCCTCTACTATGTGAACCCCGGCGATACCCCCTACGTGGTCACCGGCATTACCGAGGACTCCACGAAGGCTGACGGTACTTCTGCGAATGCGAAGAACGCCCCCGAGGACGCCTGGACCACAAAGATCTGGGATTCTCTCGAAAAGAACTAGCCCCAGCTGCCGGCAGCAACCCTGCACGTGCAGACACCCGGCACAAGTGGACGAGGCGACCCCTCGTTCCAGAAACTTAGGATTATGAGCACCGAAAAACACCATTGAAGAGCTGAAGGCACGCACCCCCGGCGGCTTCGGCGTAACTGTTGAAACCCTGACCCCCACCGAGCAGGACATCCGCGTCCTTTCCGCGCAGCTGGGCCGTAAGGTCCGCGACGTGATTGAGATTCCGGCGCGCTGCGTGTGCGGCAACCCGCTCGTGGCTGCTACCGCGCCGCGTCTGAGCAACGGCACCCCCTTCCCGACCGTGTTCTACCTGGCGCATCCGGTTATTACCGCTGCGGCTTCCCGTCTGGAGGCGGGCGGCCTGATGTACGAGATGACCGACTCTCTGGCTGAGGATGCAGACCTTGCGGCACAGTACGCTGCCGCGCACGAGAACTACCTGGCTGAGCGTGAGCGCATCCGCCTGATCAGCGGCACCGAAGAGGTCCCGGAGATTGACGGCATCTCTGCCGGCGGTATGCCGACCCGCGTGAAGTGCCTGCACGCCGTTATCGGCCACACCCTGTCGGTGGGTCGCGGCGTGAACCCGATGGGTGACCGCGGCCTGGACGCTATCGCCGAGTGGTGGACCCCCGAGGTCTGCTCCTGCGACCCCGCGTGGCGTGAAGAAGCCTAAATATTGATTCTGGTGCGCCCGCATCGTCTTGAAGGACGGTGCGGGCGCATAATAGATAGAAGAAAGAGCGCCGAAAAGCGAAAATTTTTCGCCTGCGGCGCTCGCGTTGCCTTTGGCACTGATTGGTATTGAAGACCTGAAAGGAACCCACCGTGCGCGTTGGTGCGATTGACTGCGGTACGAACTCTATTCGCCTGCTGATTGCTGATTCCACTACTGAGGTGGTGGACGGGGTCGAGAAGACCGTCCTGAAGGACGTTGTGCGTGAGATGCGCATTGTGCGTCTGGGTCAGGGCGTGGACGCGACCGGCTGGCTGGCGCAGGAGGCGCTGGACCGTACTTTCGCTGCGGCTCGTGAGTACGCGCAGCTGCTGAAGGAGCACGGCGCTGATTCGGTGCGTTTTCGTGGCGACTAGTGCGACTCGTGATGCGGGTAACCGTCAGGTGTTTGTGGACGGTATCCGCGAGATTTTGGGTATTGAGCCCGGGTCATCAGCGGGTGACGAGGAAGCTGCTCTGTCCTTCGCGGGTGCGGTGCGCGCTGTCGGTTACGGTGACGGCGACACCCTGGTGTTCGACCTGGGTGGCGGTTCGACTGAGTTCGTGCTCGGCGACGAGTCGGGTGTGAAGGCTTCCCGCAGCGTCAATATTGGTTGTGTGCGCCTGACTGAGCGTCACATGATGAGCGCCCCGTCGACTGACTCGCAGATTGCCCGTGTTGAGGCTGATACTGACGAGGCTCTCGAGGTAGCGCGTAAGACGGTTCCCCTGCAGGATGCGCGTCGCGTGGTGGCTGTGGCTGGCACCGCAACCACTGTGGCTGCCGCTGCGCTGGGTCTGGACCGCTACGATTCTGAGGCTATTAACGCTCAGAGCTTCTCCGTGGAGACCGTTCAGAAGACCGCCCGCTGGTTGGCTTCGCTGAGCCGTACCGAGCGTGAGGAGCTCGGCTACATGCACCCCGGCCGGGTGGATGTGATTGGTGCCGGCGCGACGATTTACGCCCGCATCCTGACCCGTCTGAATGAGATGACTGATGGTGCCGTGGATTCGGTGACCGTCAGCGAGCATGACATTCTGGACGGTATCGCTCTGTCCCAGCTGTAGGCTTGAGCGCTCGCGCCGTGAACCGATGGTGGTTCACGGCGCGGCTCAGCTTGAGGAGTTTTAATGGTTCGTTCTGAGCATCTTCGTTCTGAGCATCGGCGAGGTACGCCCCTGACTGGCTGGTCTTTTGTGCCGTCTTTCGCCTGTGCGTCTCGTGTATTTGGTGTGCGCGCCTCGGTTGGTTCTGACCGAGGCGCTACTCCCACATCCGTAAGGGTGCGGCTTTGGGTGCTAGCGCCGCGTTGACTCTTCTGCCGTTGTGGACTCCGATGGCGCCTGTTGCCTGGGCGACGGACCCGACGCCTTCCGCGTCCCCGAGCCCGAAAAGGGAGGTGACTGCGACTCCTTCGCCGTCGGCTACTGCGGTGCCGAAGACTTCTGCGACTGCGAGTAAGGGCACGTCGACCACGAATGGTGATGATGTTCGTCAGCGTGAGTATTGGCTGAAGGAGTACGGTATTACGTCCTTGTGGTCGCAGGCTACGGGTAAGGGCGTGACGGTTGCTGTGATTGATACGGGCGTGGATGGTACTCACCCGGATCTTGAGGGTAATGTTCTGCGTGGTTATGACGCCTCGGGCGTGGGCAGCGAGGACGGCTGGAAGGGCCTGGGTGCTGAGCCGATGCACGGCACGGAGGTCGCTTCTCTGATTGCCGGTCACGGTCACGATACGCAGGGCTATTCTGCGATTGCGGGTCAGCCGGGTAAGCCGACCGGCGTGATTGGTGTAGCTCCCGAGGCGAAAATTCTGCCGATTTCGCTGAATATGGGTACGACCGGCGGTAAGAGTATTGATGAGCAGATCCCGGCGGCGGTGCGTTATGCAGTCGACCATGGGGCTCAGATTATTAACATGTCGATTGGCTCGAATAAGACGAGCTGGCCGCAGAGCTGGGATGAGGCGTTTGCCTATGCGGAGCAGAAGGGCGTGCTGATTGTTGCGGCTGCGGGTAACCGCGGTAGCGGCTTGACGCAGGTTGGTGCTCCGGCGACGATTCCTGGCGTGTTGACGGTGGGCGGTATTGACCGGAATAAGCAGGTTTCTGAGGGCTCGTCGACTCAGGGTATTTCGATTGCTGTGGTTGCTCCGAGTACGGATATGATTGCGGCTGCTCCGGGTAATGGGTACATGATTTGGTCGGGGTCTTCGGCTGCTGCTCCGTTGGTGACGGGGGTTGCGGCGTTGTTGAAGCAGAAGTATCCGCAGGAGTCGGCGGCTCAGCTGGCTCAGCGTTTGATTGCTTCGGCTGATGATGCTGGTGCGACGGGCCGTGACCCGTTGTACGGCTACGGTGTGTTTAACCCGCAGGATGCGATGGCTTTGCCGGCGCCTACGGTGACGGCGAATCCGCTGGGTTCGATTTCTGAGTGGATTGCGGTGCATCGTAAGCGGCAGGGTGGTGAGCCGACTCCGAGTGATGCTGCTCCGGTCGCATGAGGAGGGCGAGAGCATTGTGAAGGCGGCTGCGCCGGATGCGCGTCGCCCTCCGGAGGATCGTGGCTGGTTGCCGCCGGTGATTTTGGCGGCTTTGACGCTGTGGCTGACGATTATTACGGCTGGTTCGGTGCATCGTTTGCACAGGATGCATGTGAGCGCGGGGCAGGCTGCGCGGATGGCTCGTGCGGTGGCGCATCATCCGGGTGCTCATCACGAAAGAGTTCGTGTTTCAGGGTCGCGCAGGGTGCTCGGACGGGACTCGTTAGCATCTTGTAGTCTGGGATTGCCGGTGTTTTTCTTCGTGGGGGCTTCTCCTGCCAGGGGGCTGACTTTTGAGTTGGTCCCCGGGCTTTGTCGTTTGAGATTGGCGGTTCTGGCAGGATACACCCCGTAATAAACGAAAAATATCGAACATGCCGCGTAAAAAAATCGGAAAAGGGTAGTTTTGACCGTAACCACGCATTAAACGGGATGAACCCCTGTTCAGATGCTTCAAAACTTTAACTTAGGGTGCAGCCCTGAGAGGAGCATAAGTGCGAAATTACCTAAACAAAGGCGTAAAATAGAAGATAACAGGTATGTGATGAGACAGGCTCGTGCTGTTTAGCCACTTCGCGTTGCGCAAGGACTTCCAGAGCGGGCCGCTTTTGTTCGTCAGGGGAGCTTTCGGAACGAGCCGAAAGTTGCACATACCAACCTACCGGGGCTACCGAACCTCGGTACCTAAAAGACTAGGAAGTAACAAAATGGCATTCACTAAGGTGGCACAGGACCGTCCTCGCGTCCTGATCGTCGGTGGCGGCTACGTCGGCTTCACCGTTGCTAAGAAGATCCAGAAGGCTATCAAGGAGACCGGTGGCGTTGTCACCATCGTTGAGCCGAACCCCTACATGACTTACCAGCCCTTCCTCCCCGAGGTTGCAGCAGGTTCCATGGAAGGCCGTAACGCAACTGTGCCTGCGCGCCAGCTGCGCGACACCGAGCTGATCCCCGGCCGTATCCTCCATCGACCACGCAAACCGCACCGCTGTTGTTGAGCCCACCGACAACGGTGAGCCCTTCGAGCTGAAGTACGACGAGATTGTTCTCGGTGCAGGCGCTGTGACCCGCGCATTCCCGATTCCGGGTCTGGCAGAGGTTGCTATCGGTCTGAAAGACCATTGAAGAGGCAGTCTCCGTTCGTAACTGGGTTCTGGACCGCATTGAGGTCGCATCCATGCTGTCCGACGCTGAAGCACGCCGCCGCGCCCTGACCTTCGTCGTTGTTGGTGGTGGCTTCGCTGGTGTTGAGACCATCTCCGAGCTCGAGGACATGGCACGCGTTGCTGTTGAGCGCAACGAGCGTCTTTCCGTTTCTGACCTGCACTTTCGTCATGGTCGAGGCTGCACCGCGCATCATGCCCGAGGTTCCCGCAGACCGTGCAGAAGGTCGTTGCAGAGCTGCGTGCGCGCGGCATCGAGATCCTGCTGAACACCTCCCTCTCCGACGCAACCGACGGCAACCTGCAGCTGATTAACATGGCTGACAAGTCCCCCGCGGGCGAGATCAAGACCGACACCCTGATCTGGACCGCAGGTGTGGCAGCATCCCCGATGCTGAAGAACACCGACTTCCCGATCGACGAGCGTGGCCGCGTTCGCGTGAGCGCAGACCTGCGCGTCACCGGCGACGACGGCGTGGTCGAGGCGCATGGGGCTGCAGGCGACAACGCTGCTGTTCCGGATCTCTCCGGTGGCGGCGTGGGTGGCTTCTGCGTTCCCAACGCTCAGCACGCTTCCCGCCAGGCTGTTGTTCTGGCTAAGAACCTGCTGGCTGCTCGCCGCGGCGAGCCCCTGACCGACTACTACCACGAGACCATCGGTGTTGTGGCAGGTCTGGGCCTGTGGAAGGGCGTTGCAAACTTCAAGGGCAAGACCATTGGCGGCCCGCTGGCATGGATCATGCACCGCGGCTACCACGGCTCTGCAATCCCCACCACCGAGGCGTACCGTTCGCGTTATGACCACCTGGGCTCTGAACCAGATCTTTCGGTCGCGACACCTCCTCGATTCGCCACCAGCGCTCCCCGCGCCTGGCATTCCAGGAAGCAACCGGTACTGCACCGGCACGCCAGAAGGCAAAAGCTCTAAAATAGCCTGACTTAGGGGTCTATCTCCTTGAGATAGCGCACTTGGGATAAAGCAATGGGCGGTGTGGAAGACTTTGGTCTTCTGCACCGCCCATTGTGTGCCCGGATGCTCGCGAGCTGTTTGGCTTAGTCGCTCACCAGTGCTTTTGCGTGATGGCTTGCTACGGTGGGGTGCGGGGAACCGTTTGAAATGTGTTTCTGCTTAGGTTCGGGTGCGTTTTCGTGGAATAATAAATGTTTGTGTCCCGGACTGTTGCGGGGATGCGCCCTCATAGTCCAATTGGCAGAGACAGAGGACTTAAAATCCTTGTGTTCTGGGTTCGAGTCCCAGTGGGGGCACAGCATGACACGCATAGACGTGCGGTATAGATAGCGGCGGCTCTTCCCGTGGAGGAGGGGCCGCCGTTTGCATATCCGGGATTTTTGTGGTGTGTGTCTTGGAGTTAAAAGGCGATGCCCCGACCCATACTATCAGGGCATCGTGGAATGGTGGTGCGTGCTGTCGCATTCCGCACTCTCTTCACCGCGAGGTAGATGGGGTCGTCCTCTGCCGGAATCAGGACGGCCGGCGGTGAAAGTCTGGTGAACCTATCAGGTGATTGCCTGCCTTTAGGAATCATGCGTGTGAGGCAGGAGTCGGTTCAAAAGCTTACTTGCGGCGTGCGGTGATGAGCGCGTCGATGGAGAACTGCCTGCGCCGGTGAGGGCGAGGCGTGCTACTGCGGCGAGGGTGAGGGGACGTATTCGTAGCCGCCCGTTGGAAGCGGAGAAACCTCTTTGCGAGGTGGACGAAGAAGAGCGCGCCGCTCATGGATACGACGGATGCGGGCGCCGCGATGCGGTGCCTGCGCAGGATGATCATGATGCCGCCGATCAGTTCGGTTGCCATGGCGAAGTATCTTTGCCGCGGTACGCTATGGGGATGCCCATCTGTTCGAAGGAGGCAGTGGTGCCCGCGGGGTCCATTCGAATGCTTTCTGGGTTCCGTGCATGATCGCGACGAAGCCGAAGACGAGGTCGGAGGATGAGACAGACCGAGTGGATTTCATGGTGTCGTTGTTCATACCTTCAAAGCTTGACAGGGTAGAGTTTTACACTTCAAGTAAATTTGGTTCGTAGAGGAAAAAGGGTGCAAAAGCAGTGAAAAATGGGGACAAAAAGTGACCTGTACCCTAAAAATGGGGTTTTAGATGACGTTTTGTGACGGCGCTCCACGCTCTAAAAACACCCGCGATACCGTCTTCCGGAGCTCAAAAACGTGAGACCCTATAATAGAGACACAGCCACAGACGCACCCCTGCCTGAACGGGGGAGCAGAGTCAGAAAGGCACAGCATGCAGACTAAACCTCCATCATTGCCGTCGATATGGACGGCACCTTCCTCACCGACTCCAAAACCTTCGACACCGAACGGTTCGCGCGCATCCTGCCCCTGCCTGCAGGCGCATGGAATCCACTTCGTCGTGGCGAGCGGAAATACCCATGCCAAGCTACAGGACTATATGCGCGGTTTCGAGGACCAGGGCCTCACCTACATTGCTGAGAACGGCGCGTACCTCGCCGATGACAGCGGTCAGCTTGCCGTGCATCCCTTTGAGGAAGAGGATATCCCGCGCATTATTGAGGTAGTGCAGGGGCTGGACCAGATCGGTCTGCTGGTGTGCACCACCGAGGGTATTTACCTGCCCAAGGATCGTTGCGATCAGATTGTGCACATGATTCGCGGCTATTTTGAAGACACCGGTCAGGAGCTTCCCGAAACCCTCACCCTGGAGGACTTTGCGGCGTTCTTCTTCCCCGGCTCGGTCATGGTTGACTCTATTGAAGATTTTGAGGGTGCACCCATTAAGTTCCCGCTGCTGACTCCGCCTAAGCAGACGCAGCAACTGAGCGTCTACTTGCGTGAGGTTCTTCCGCAGACCGTTACCCCGATGGTCAGCGGCTTCGGTGCCATTGACCTGGTGCGCACCGGTGTCAACAAGGCGACCGGTCTGAAGGACCTGTGCGAGCGTCTGGATGCTGACCGGCGGGCATTCTTGCCTTCGGTGACGGCGAGAATGACATGGAGATGCTCCGCTACGCGGGCTAGGGGTGTGCCATGTCTCAACGCCCCGGAGGTTGTGCGGAATGCTGCTGACGAGGTGATCGGCTCGAACGAGGAACAAGCAGTTCTGGAGTATCTGGAGCAGCTCCTGGATCGTTTGGAAGCTTCACTAGACGCTTCACAAAGAGACGCGCCGAAGGGTTGCATGCGGGGCGGCGTCGGACTGGGTGAACCTCAGGTAAACACCGCCCTGAAATATTCTGGCAAGGTCGCCAGAAGCCCATGCTGGTAACGAACAGCGCCCGTGAGCGCAGAATCTATCCGATAGAATTAACAGAATTAGTTTTGTCCCCGTATAAAGGAGAGAATGATGGCGGGAAACCCGCTGAATTCAATGACGAAGAATGCCACTCAGGGTGACTCTCGTTTCGGTCGCTTTTGGTGCGCAGACTGCAGCAGACCAACCAGCAGGCGCAGTACGGTCAGCAGGCACAGTACGGTCAGCAGCAGACCTATGGCCAGTACGGTCAGCAGTCATGGCAGTACGGCCAGCAGGGCTACGGTCAGAACGCACGGTCAGCCCCAGTACGGTCAGCAGCCCTATGGTCAGCAGTACGGCCAGCCCCAGTATGACCAGCAGGCACAGTACGGCCAGCCGTACGGTGAGGCTGACTACGGCGTAGCGGCTCCCACCTACTCGGAGCCCATCCCCGCCGGTGAGCGTCTGACCATGAACGATGTCATGGTCAAGACCGGTATCAACCTGGGTCTGGTCGCTGTCGGTGCCGCCGTTGCATGGCATGCACCGGTGCTGCTGCTCCTGGGCATGGTTGGCGGCCTGGTGCTGGGTCTGGTGAACTCCTTCAAGAAGAAGGTTTCCCCGATCCTGGTCATGACCTACGCGCTCATGGAAGGCCTGCTGCTCGGCGGCCTGTCCGCAGTTGTGGATATGCGCTACCCCGGCGTGGCAGTTCAGGCGGTTCTGGCAACCCTCGTGGTTGCAGGGTACCACCCTGGCTCTGTTTCGCGAACGGCTAGATTCGCACCACCCCAAGCTCATAAGATTTTCATGATTGGCGCGCTCAGCTACCTGGCGTTACGGCCTCAGTGTCGCATGCTGGGCTGCAGGTATCTTCGGTTCCTCGCTGAACAGCTTCTCGATCGGTGGTATTCCGCTGGGCCTGGTGGTTGGCCTGTTCGCAGTTGCTCTGGCAACCTACTCGCTGCTGCTGGACTTCACCACCACCTCCGAAGCTGTGGAGGCTGGCCTGCCCGAGCGTGAGTCTTGGCGCCTGGCATTCGGTCTGACCGCTTCGCTGGTCTGGCTGTACGTTGAGATCCTGCGTGTTCTCATGTACCTGGCAAGCATCTTTAGCAACGACTAAAGCTCATGATGAGGCGGCGGTACCGTGATGGTGCCGCCGCCTTTGCCGCTTTACTTCCCCGATGTATCGAGGCGCAGGGGAGGGGCGCAACAACATCACCACATACCGCCTCCGCTGGGGCAGCCGAAGCTGCCCCGCGCGGGCGCGACACCGATAACGATTTGGAGACACCGTGAAAATTACACCTATTGCAGAAGAACACGTAGCCGAGGAGAAGCGCGGCTACCGGGTGCTTTCTTTGCTATGGAAGTTGCTGGTGCTTGGGCGTGGCGCATCATTATGATTGCCGGTGCCGGTTGGATCCTTTGGAAGGGCCTGGGGCACGTCTCCCTGCTGGTTATTTCTCTTCTGGTGGCTCTGCTGCTGGCGGCTCTGCTGAGCCCCGCCGTGATGCTTCTGCGTAAGAAGGGCGTTCGTGCCGGTGGCGCGGCGGCTATTGCCGAAAATCGGTATGATTCTGGTGCTCGCCGGTATTATTTTCGCTGACCGGTCAGCAGATTCTGCGCGGTTTTTGTGTCCATGGCGGATAAGGCGATGCAGGGCTACCAGCAGCTGATTGGTTGGCTGAAGGACCTCGGTTACGAGTTCGGTGCAGACCAGCTGAACCAGCTGCTGGAACAGATGGAGAGTGCTGCAACCAATAACCCCAGCTCCGTGCTGCACGGTGTGTCTCGGTGGGTTCGACTGCGGCTGAGGTTGCAACCGGCACCCTGTTGACCCTGTTTACCCTGGTCTTCTTCCTGATGGAGGGCGAGCGTATCTGGCTGTTCGTCACCCGCCTCTTCCCGAAGGATGCGCGTGCCGCCGTCAACGGTGCGGGTCGTGCGGGTTGGAAGTCCCTGGGCGCGTACGTGCGCGTTCAGATTCTGGTGGCGGCTATTGACGCTATCGGCATTGGCATTGGTGCCGCAATTCTGGGCGTTCCGCTGGCTATCCCGCTGGGTGTGCTGGTCTTCCTCGGCTCCTTCGTTCCGGTGATTGGTGCTCTCATTTCCGGTGCTGTGGCTGTGCTGCTGGCGCTGGTTGCTCTGGGCCCGGTGCAGGCGCTGATTATGCTCGGTATTGTTCTGCTGGTTCAGCAGCTCGAATCCCACATTCTGCAGCCGCTCATTATGGGTAAGGCTGTCTCCCTGCACCCGCTGGCGGTTATTTTCTCGGTGGCTGGTGGATCCATGATTTTTGGTGCGGTGGGTGCTCTGTTCGCTGTGCCGACTCTGGCTGTGGTCAACGCGGTGGTGCGTTACCTGGCGAACCGTGACTGGGAGAAGGAAGCACCTCGTGAGGAGGAGTTCCTCTTCCCGCACGAGGTGGCTCGCCGCGAGCAGGCTGAGGAGAAGGCCCAGGAACGGCAGGAGAGCGTCAAGAATCTGGCCTCCCGGGTGCCGAGCCGTCAGAAGGCTGAGGAGCCTGAGAACCCAGGCTTCCGAGGCTTCGGACTCCTCCGAAGACTAGGGGCCTGCATCGAGCGGGAGGTTTTGGCGTAGGGCACCCCGCCACCCTCGATAACGCACCGCTAACTCGTCCCGGCGATACCGCCGGCCGCGATGCCGTCTACGGCGGTGTCTCGCCAGGGGGCTACTTGCGACCGGGTAGCCCCCTTCGCTGTACCCATCCTCTAAAATGGGATGAGCAATACATCACCATCCCGCGCCCGCGGGACAACGCACCGTCAGAATGGAAAACCCGTGAGCGTAGATCTCGACTCCCTGCCCGTGACCATTACCGATATTGAACGTGCCGCAGAGCTGCTCGAAGGCGTTATTGAACGCACCCCCGTCGCTCATTCGCGTGCGCTGAGCCAGCGCCTCGGTTCAGAGGTTTTCTTCAAGTGTGAGAACCTGCAACGCGCCGGTTCGTTCAAGGTGCGCGGCGCGTACGTGCGCATGGCGAAGCTTTCTGAGGAGGAGAAGAAGCGCGGCGTCGTGGCGGCGAGTGCAGGTAACCACGCTCAGGGTGTGGCTCTGGCTGCTGACCGTCTGGGCATTAAGGCTCGTATTTACATGCCGCTGGGTGCGGCACTGCCTAAGATTACCGCAACCCGCGATCACGGTGCTGAGGTTGAGTTGCACGGCGTGACCGTGGATGAGGCTCTGGCGGAGGCGAAGCGCTACGCCGAAGAGACCGGCGCGGTGTTCGTGCACCCCTTCGACAATGAAGACATTATTGCCGGCCAGGGCACCATCGGTCTGGAAATCCTGGAGCAGGTTCCGGACGTTGACACCGTGATTGTGGGTGTTGGCGGCGGCGGTCTGCTGGCTGGTCTGTCCGCTGCTATCCGCGCGAAGGAGCAGAAGCTCGGCAAGAAGATCAAGATTATTGGTGTTCAGGCGGAGCACGCGGCGGCGTACCCGCTGTCGCTGGCTGCGGATGCTCTGGTGCCGCTAAAGAAGGTTTCCACCATCGCTGACGGTATTGCGGTGGGCCGCCCCGGCCAGATGCCTTTCTCCATCATCAAGGAGCTGGTGGACGATGTGGCGACCGTGAGTGAAGACGATATCGCTCGCGCCCTGATCTTCCTGATGGAACGTAACAAGCTTGTGGTGGAGCCTGCCGGTTCGGTGCCCGTGGCTGCGCTGATGAACGGCAAGCTGAAGGAAGAGTACGGCGACCTGGGTACGGTCGTGTGCGTGCTTTCCGGCGGCAATATTGACCCGATGCTGATGCTGAAGGTGATTCAGCGCGGTCTGTCTGCGGCTGGCCGCTACATGACCGTGAAGATGATGCTGTCTGACCGTCCGGGTGAGCTGGCGACCATCTCCCGCATTATTTCTGAGAACGATGCGAACGTCACCGGTGTGGATCACACCCGCGTGGGTGGCTCGCTCTCCATGGGCGACGTGTCGATTACGATCGACATGGAGACCAAGGGTGTGGAGCATTGCCGCCAGGTTATTTCTGCCCTGGAGGATGAGGGTTTCAAGCCCATCATCGTCTACTAAGCCGATATATTTATTAGCCGACGAGCTGTAATAGGTGCTGCCTGCGATCGGAGTGGAGGCAACCGAAAAGCGCAAGCAGTCAGATAAAAACAGTGCGGGGTGCTGACCGTTGATGGTCAGCACCCCGCACTGTTTGTTTCGATATCTAGCGCTGTCTCTTAGCTCTAATCTCTTAGCCCTGGTAGGGGGTTGCGGAGATAATCTTGGCGCTCAATTCCTTACCGTTCGGAGCGGTGTAGGGTGACCTCGTCGCCCTGCTTAGCGCCCATAATTGCGGCGCCAGGGGGACTTCTCAGAGAAGACCTTCAGGTCGCTACCTGCAGGCAGAGTGTCCCTCAATTTCGCGGGAGCCGAGCAGGAACTTCAGGGTGCGGCCGGCAACCTCAGCTTCGATGACCATGCCGTGCTCTACCACGCCGTCGTCAGCAGGGAGTATCGCCGATGTGCGCGGTTTCCAGCAGGTGCTTGAGCCGCTTGATGCGTGCCTCGTTCTTAGCCTGCTCGTCACGTGCAGCGTGGTAGCCGCCGTTCTCGCGGAGGTCACCCTCATCGCGTGCCTGCGCGATGCGGTCAACAATTTCCTGGCGGTACGGGCCGGAGAGGTACTCCAGCTCCTGGGTGAGGCGGTCGAAGGCGTCCTGAGTGAGCCAGGCACCGGTGTTTTCAGCCATGCGTGTCCTTTGCTTATGCGCCGGCGTTGCCGGTGCGAAACGAATAAACCCGCTACCGTGTGCCAAAGAAAAGGCGAGGAGGTGGTAACGGAATGAATCAACAGACCTATTCTAGAACACCGGAGGATTTTCGGCTGTTACGCCGGTCGTATCTCCCCTCTGAGCGCATCTTCGTCGGTACGCACGCCGGTAGCTGAACGCTCCGCCAGCATCAGCCTGTTTCTTGCCCGTGAATCTGCTGGTAGGGCGGGGTATTTCAGGATGTCACACGGCGTCATCTGCGCTAGTGCACCGGCGCTATCCTTGGGTATCATACGAGAAGCTACAACCGTAAAATTTCTGCCGCGTAGCGCTCGCACTTGCGAGTCACAGACACATCACCCCTGGCGCATCACACAAAGGAGACCACCGTGAGCGAAGCCATTGAACAGCTGAAGGCAAACCTGCCGACTCACCCTCCCGTGGACTCCCTCAAACCGCTGGAGGAGGACTACACCGGTCTGCGCATCCTCGCGGTGCACGCGCACCCGGATGACGAGTCCTCCAAGGGTGCAGGTACCGCTTCGGCGTATATTGCCCGTGGTGCCCGCTTCATGGTGGCGACGATGACCGGCGGCGAGCGCGGTGACATCCTGAATGAGGAGATCGCTAAGAGCCCGCGTGCGCACCGTGACCTGCCGGGTCTGCGCCGCGCTGAGATGGCGGCTGCCCGCGAGATTATGGGTATTGAACACCGCTGGATTGGCTTCTTCGACTCTGGTCTGCCCGAGGGCGACCCCATGCCGCCTCTGCCCTTCGGTAGCTTCGGTACCATGCCCCTGGACCGTGCCGCCGCGCCGCTCGTGCGTCTGGTGCGTGAGTACCGCCCACACATCATCATCACCTATGACGAGATTGGCGGCTACCCGCACCCCTGACCACATCATGACCCACAAGGTTGCTGTGGAAGCATTCGAGAAGGCAGGCGACCCGGAAGCCTACGTGGGTGAGGGCGAGCCCTGGACCCCGCTGAAGCTCTACTACGACCGCGCATTCAACCCCGAACGCACCCTCGCCCTGCACGAGCATCTGCTCGATACGCACGGTGAGAGCCTGCTGAGCGGCTGGATTGAGAACCTCGCGCACCGCGCATCCTCGGGGGAGGCGCCTCGCCACGAGACTACGACCCGCATCCTGGTTCACGATCACTTTGAGCAGCGCGATCAGGCTTTGCGCGCGCACGCCTCGCAGGTGGACCCGAACGGCGTGTTCTTCGCCGTGCCCAGCGAACAGCTGAAGGACATTTGGCCCTGGGAGGACTACACGCTGGCCGCCTCGCATGCTGAGGTTCAGCTGCCCGAATCTAGCCTGGACGAGGGCCTGAGCGACTACTACGTTATCTAGGCTGGGGCGCATCGCCCCGCGCGTTACAATGATGCCCTTCACCCACGATATGAGTCGTGGTGAAGGGCATCATCCATTCTAGGTACGCGATGTGTGCAACCCCTGCACGCAACCCTGCACCCGACCCGCATGCCGCCACTAGCCACCACAAATTTTGAGCCGATTCTCAGCCCAACCGTGATGCCGATTGCCGCGAAGGTACGGCGCGGCGGCGTAGAATAAGAGCTTGGACTCTTTCGTTATGAGCCCGCTGAATTATCTGCCACGACAGCCGAATGAGGTATGAGCTATGAGCGCCAACGCCCTGCCCGTGATTACTGTGCACGGCCACGCCAGCAACCCCGGCACTGTCACTGAGCCTACCGTCTATGAGCAGGCTCTGGCGCGCTCGCTGAGCCCCGAATCCCTGCCGGCACATATTGGAGTGCTGGTGGACGGTAACCGTCGCTGGGCGGCTCAGCGCGGTTTGAGCACCCGTGAGGGCCACGCCGCCGGTGCGGAGCGAATTATTGATTTTCTGGCCTGGTGTACTGAGCTGTCGATTCCGCAGGTGAGCCTGTACATGCTCTCCACTGAGAACCTGAAGCGCCCCGAGAAGGAACTGACCGGTCTGGTCGCTGTGATTGATGCGTTCTTGGTGCGTCTGGTGGAGTCCGCCTGCGGTCCGGTGCGCGCTATCGGCAATATTGACCTGATTCCTCGCCAGCTGCACGAGCGCCTGGATTGGGCGATTGAGCAGACTGCGCACCTGCCCGGTGTTCGCGTGAACATTGCGGTCGGTTACGGCGGCCGCCAGGAGATTGTGGACGCGGTCCGCTCGGTTCTGCGCGAGGCTGCCGCTGAGGGGGCATCCTTGGACTCGCTTGCCGAACAGCTGAGCGTGGAGGATATTTCTTCGCACCTGTACACCGCCGATATGCCCGACCCGGACCTGCTGATTCGCACTTCGGGTGAGCAGCGACTGTCCGGTTTCATGACCTGGCAGAGCGCGTATTCTGAGTTTTATTTCTGCCGTGCCCTGTGGCCGGATTTCACACGCGTTGATTTTCTGCGTGCTCTGCGGGATTACGCGAACCGCTCCCGCCGCTTCGGTTCCTAGAACTTGGATGCCCCCAGCGCCTATGCGCTCTAGTGCCTATGTGCTCTAGCGCCGCTGGCTCGCGTTTCTCGGCTGGCCAGCTGGTTCCTTGCTAGATGGTTCTTGGCTAGATGCTTCCTGTCTAGCAGTCTCCGGTAGTACAGCCTCCAGCAATACAGAATGGACGTTCTATGCTCGCTGAGCTTTCCCGCCTCTACAACGCAGGTGGCGCCTCCACGATTGCCGCTCTGGTGCTCGGCAGCTACCTGCTGTATTTCCTGTGGTGCACCCTGCGGCTGTGGCGTATTGATGTGCGGGAGCACCGCCTGCCGCACCGCATCCTGATTCCTTTGGCTATCGCCACCTATACGGCACTGCCGATGTCTTTGCTTTTTGCGGGTCGCCCCGCCGATATTTGGCGTGTGATTGGTGCCAGTCTGGTGCTGTGGTTCTGCTACCTGCTTCTGCGTATCCTGTCTTTTGGCGCGCTGGGCCGCGGGGATGTGAAACTTGCCGGCATTCTGGGCGGCGTGCTCGGGTACCTGTCCTGGGCGAATCTGGGCTGGGCGTCGCTGGTGACGTTCCTTGCCGGTGGTCTGGTGTCTTTGGCTCTGGTGCTGTTCACGAAGGCGCGCGGTAGCACCCGCATTGCCTTCGGTCCGTTTATGCTTCTGGGGGCGCTGGTGGCGTTGGCTGCTCCGGCGTATTCTCTGTGGTAGATTCCGAAGTAGGGTGACCGTCCGGCTAAAATGGCGGGTTCGTTCTGTGCGTCCCGCGGCTGTTCGCTCTGCTCTCTCAGCACCTATTCTCGGTAGATTTGCCGGGGCTTTTGAAAGGTTGATGTTATGCCTACTCCTCCCTATATCCGTAAGCTGCGTGAGCGGATTGGTTCGGATTACCTGTGGCTGTCCGGTGCGACGGCTGTGGTGTACCGTGAGCAGGATTCTAAGGTGCTGCTGGTGCGCCGTAGCGATAACGGGGCGTGGACCCCGATCACGGGCATTGTGGACCCGGGGAGAGCTCCCGCACTGACCTGCCTGCGTGAGGCGCAGGAGGAGGCGAACGTCAGATTGAGGTGCTGGAGCTGGCGCAGGTGAAGGCTGACCCGCCGATGCAGTTCGGTAATGGTGACCGCTGCCAGTTCTTGGATCATACGTTCTTGTGCCGCTGGGTTTCTGGTGAGGCGAAGGTGAATGATGAGGAGTCTCGCAGGTGCGTTGGGTGGATGTGTCTGACCCGGCGGAGCGTGCGTTGCTTTCGGAGCGGATGCTGGACCGTATTGATGCGGCGCTGAACTATGACGGCCACTGCCGTTTTGGTTTGGAGTCGGTGCCGCCGGAAGAGCTCTAGACCGGTTACTGGGGCTGAGTAAAAGCTGCCGAACTAAACCTGTAGATACAGAAGGAGGGGCGACCCGCCGTCATGGCGAGTCGCCCCTCCCAGTATTTTTATGACAGTTTGTTACATGTTATTGGGTGGTTCTTCCTGTTTTTCTGTGGGAGTGGGGGACTGGAAGCCTAAAGGTTGCCGTGGTTTTATTTTGTTTTTGTCTTCTTTACCTTAAGTTGCGTCTGTGTATCGAGTTATGAGTGGTTTGCATGAGATGCTTTATATATGACACGGGTTACATTGGGAGTGACGGCCCCGTATTAGTCAGTAACCCGAGAAAGATTCGTTCACGTGATGTTCTGGTGAGCGTAGTCGCTTTCCTTTTACTCTGCCTATAAATCTTTAAGGCATGCCATTTTTCTGTGAACTAGGCTCATTGTGTTCATCGCAATTCTTGGGCGCTATTTTGATGCGTCCTGGAAGGAGCAAAGCATGACAACACATAAAATACCCTGGAGAATCTACGTAGCCCTTATTGGCTCTCTGGTAGGTACAGGAATATATTCCTTCGCCCTACCCATCGCGATTCTCGCTAGTACAGGCGAAATTGGGTTGGCTGGCGTAATGGCGGTAGCCATGCAAATCCCCAATATCGCCTTGGCATATCCACTAGCAACCCTATCGGATAGTCTGCCTCGAAAACCTATGATTGTGATTGCCGGGGCAGCAAACATCCTCAGTATCCTTACCTTGGCGTTGATGATTGAGCAGCATATGCTGTCATGGTTCACCATCGCCGCACTAGGATTTGTGAGCGGTGTCTTCTCCGAACTGGCTGCTGCCTCAGAAGCAGGATATATTCCGCAGCTTCTCGGACGAGAAAACCTTCTTTCGTACAATGCACGTCGTGAAATTTGCGAGGGAATATCCGCAATCATTGCACCCCCTACAGCAGGATTTATTGTTCTTGTCGCGGGTGCAACGGTCGGTCTTATCGTCCCGGTGCTCCTTTTCGGAGCGGCAACTATTTCATACGCAACGTTGCCATCCGTAGAGATGGAAACTAAAACTGAGCAACGCGAAACCGCACAACATGGGTTTATTCACCGCATGTTTGACGGTATCCAATACATGTTCTCCGGCGCCCCACAGAGACTTATCCTTGTCTACACGTTCTTCTTAGCGGCAGCTACGGCATCGTATTCACTCATCATTATTTACCGTCTGTATGAGGAACTCACTTTTGAAGCCTCAGTGGTAGGCATGATTATGGCCTGCAGCGGTATCGGTGGTATCGTCGCGGCGCTCATCATCGATCGTTTCCTCTCTTTCGAGAACACACGAGGAATGCTACTGGTCGCCAATGTCGTATCCCTGCTCGGAATACCGCTCGTCACCATCAGCAATAACCCCTGTAGTGCTCGGCGCCCTGCTCTTCATCCTGGACGTAGGATGGGCATCAGCTTTCATCTTCTCCAACAATCTGCGTGACTGCATTACACCGAATGAGCTACTGGGGCGTGCCAGCTCCCTTGACGGTGCCGTGTTTGGATTAGGAACGCTGTACTCCATGGGTGCGGTAGCACTGATGCTCGATCATCTCGGCTCCTTCAACGCTGCGCTTGTCGTCAGTATCCCAGCTGTACTCTGCCTCATCTACACGCTGGTCCACTATAAACAGTTCAAAGTGTTCAATATCGTTGAACAACAGTGAGGACCCGCTACCAACTCAATGACGGGGCAGAGAACACATACAGAAGGAGGGGCGACCCGCCGTCATGGCGAGTCGCCCCTCCTTCTATGGTTAAGCCGCGAACCTCAGGCGAGGTTCAGGCGGGTGAGATTAGAAGTTGCCCAGCATCTTGGTGACGTCCAGAGCCGCATCCAGCTGCTCCTCAGTCACTTCGCCGCGCTCCACGTAACCCAGAGCCACAACTGCCTCACGGACAGTCACCTTGTGAGCCACCGAGTACTTAGCGATCTTCGCAGCAGCCTCGTAACCAATCAGCTTGTTCAGCGGGGTCACGGTCGACGGCGAAGCCTCAGCCAGGAAGCGGCAACGGTCAACATTAGCGGTTAGACCGTCAATCATCTTCTCAGCCGAAACGCGAGAAACATTAGCGAGCAGGCGGATCGACTGCAGCAGGTTAGCAGCCATCACCGGAATACCCACGTTCAGCTCAAACGCGCCGTTAGTGGAAGACAGAGCGATGGTTGCGTCGTTACCGATAACCTGAGCGGCAACCATGATGGTAGCCTCACAAATCACGGGGTTGACCTTACCGGGCATAATCGAGGAGCCGGGCTGCAGATCGGGGATGTGCAGCTCGCCCAGGCCGGTGTTCGGGCCCGAACCCATCCAGCGGATGTCATTGCTGATCTTCATCAGGCCGTACGCCAGGGTGCGCAACTGACCGGAAACCTCAATCAGGCCGTCACGGTTAGCCTGAGCCTCGAAGTGGTTACGAGCCTCGGTCAGGGGCAGGCCGGTCTCCTCAGCGAGCAGCTCAATCACACGAGCGGAGAAGCCGTCCGGGGTGTTAATGCCGGTACCCACAGCGGTACCGCCCAGGGGAACCTCAGCCACGCGGGGCAGGGAAGCGTTCACACGCTCAATGCCGTAACGCACGGTTGCGGCGTAGCCGGAGAACTCCTGGCCCAGGGTGATGGGGGTTGCGTCCATCAGGTGGGTACGACCGGACTTCACAACGTCCTTGAACTCTGCGGACTTGCGCTCCAGGGACTCAGCGAGCACCCTCGAGAGCGGGAATCAGGTCCTTCACCAGAGCCTCGGTCACAGCAACGTGCACGGAGGTGGGGAAGACGTCGTTGGAGGACTGGGAAGCGTTCACGTGGTCATTGGGGTGAACCTCAATGCCCTTGGACTCCAGGGAGCGGGTTGCCAGGGTTGCCAGAACCTCGTTCGCGTTCATGTTCGAGGAGGTACCGGAACCGGTCTGGAAGACGTCAATGGGGAAGTGGGCGTCGTACTTACCGGTTGCTACCAGATCCGCTGCGTCGCGGATAGCCTGGGCGCGCTCAGCGTCGAGCACCTTGAGTTCCTCATTGGCGGTCGCGGCTGCCTTCTTCACGAGGGCAAGCGCACGAATATGGGCGGATTCGAGGGTCTGACCCGAAATCGGGAAGTTCTCGACTGCGCGCTGGGTCTGTGCACGGTAGAGTGCATCAGCCGGAACGCGAACTTCGCCCATGGTGTCATGTTCAATGCGGTATTCAATGTTTTCAGCCATACCTCTAGCATAGGCGTTCAAAGTGGCTTACGTCGCCTCGAAAAGGTGTCAAAAGAGGAAAAACGCTCATAAATTTTTGAGGCGTGAGAAGCGTAGAAACCCCGCCCCGGTAGATGTGCGAACACGCTACCGTGGCGGGGGTATCCCATAGAAAAATCTGTTGTTAAGTGCGAGCATGTGGGTTCTCGCGCTAAGGCTCGTAATGAGCGGAGAAGAGGAAACCTAGTCCAGGTTCTCCGCAACCACAACGCGCGGGGGAGTCTTCACGACCACCGGAAGCGCCTGAGTCGGCGGGTTCTGCGAGTCGTTCTTCTCCTCCGGCAGGGTCAGGTCCTGCGAGCTGAACACCAGCTCCGCCTTACCTTCCTTCAGATGGTAGAAGACACCAATCACGGCGACCTTATCTCAACCACCGCATCCGAAAATGATGTGGGACTGCTCAATAATGCGGATGGCGGTCTGGCGGGTGTGCTCACGCACCATGTCGTTAACGACCGGGTTCTCCGGCAGCTTCGGAGACATCACCGAAGGCAGGATGTGCTGCACCAGGTTACGGATGAAGCCGTGCGGCATCTCACCGGATTCCAGGGACTTGCTGGCCGCAGTCACAGCACCGCAGGAGTCGTGACCGAGAACCATCACGATAGGGGTCTTAAACTCCTCAACCGCGTACTCCAGCGAGCCGAGCGCGGCATTCTCCAGGACGTGGCCGGCGGTACGCACCACGAACGCGTCGCCCAGGCCCAGATCAAAAATAATCTCTGCCGCGAGGCGAGAGTCACCGCAACCGAAAATCGAGGCGAACGGGAACTGACCCGATGCCAGGTCGGTACGGCGAATCGTGTCCTGGTTGGGGTGCTCATTGCTACCCTCAACAAAACGGCGGTTACCGTCCTTCAGACGCTTCCATGCTTCTGCGGGAGTCGGTTGGATGCCAGCCATGTGATGCTCCTTAGCGGACAAATACAGATAACGCGTGCCGTCGGAGCCAGCGAATCTGCGAACGGGTATGATGGGGCTTCAGGCGCTCGCGCTGAAGCTGAGTTTCTCGCCGGGGAGCCTCCCGGAGAAAGAACCCTACCCAAATATGCCTTTAAATATGCAAAAATAGCTAGTTTCGGCGCGCCTTCACAACACCCAAAATCAGCACCTCAGAGCGTATGAAGTGTCGAAGGGAGACGCAGCCCTCACCAATTTGCCGCATCTGCTCACCTTAAAGTCAACACGCACGCAAACTCGTTCAGAACAAGAAAAACGAAGCGCCCGCGCGCTATCCTGAAAGGAGCACTACTGCGTCGGCGACTTCGTGCTGGAAAGAACCAGCCAGCCGACGGTGTATTCAGAAATCTCGAAGGTGAGTCTATGACTACGAACAACAACCACGGCGATCGCAACTCGCAATGGAACTGGTCCGCGCGACTGAAGCAGCAGCAATTGCTGCAGGCCCCTGGGTCGGCGCAGGCGAAAAGAACCTCGCAGATGGTGCAGCCGTAGACGCAATGCGTTACCGCCTCTCCACCGTCAACTTCAACGGCACCGTCGTCATCGGTGAAGGCGAGAAGGACAAGGCTCCCATGCTGCACAACGGCGAGAAACGTCGGCGACGGCTCCGGTCCCTCCTCGACGTGGCGGTTGACCCCATCGACGGTACCCGCCTGACCGCACTCGGCATGGACAACGCCCTCTCCGTGATTGCTGTGGCAGACGGTGGCACCATGTTCGACCCCTCCGCAGTGTTCTACATGGAGAAGCTGGTCACCGGCCCCGACGCCGCAGAGTTCGTGGACCTGCGCCTGCCCGTCAAGCAGAACCTGCACCTGGTCGCTAGGCCAAGGGCAAGAAGGTCAGCGAGCTGACCGTATGCGTGCTGGACCGTCCCCCGCCACGCCAAGCTGATCCAGGAGATCTCGCGAGGCAGGCGCCCGTACCCGCATCATCCTCGACGGTGACGTCGCTGGCGCTATCGCAGCCTGCCGCGAAAACACCGGCGTGGACCTCATGCTCGGCACCGGCGGCACCCCCGAAGGCGTTGTCGCAGCGTGCGCTATCAAGGCAACCGGTGGCGTCATCCAGGGCCGCCTGGCACCGACCGACGAGGCAGAGCGTGAAAAGGCGCTGGAAGCTTTACCACGACCTCGACCGCGTGCTGACCACCAACGACCTGGTCACCAGCGACAACTGCTTCTTCGCCGCAACCGGTATCACCGACGGTAAGCTGCTGCGCGGCGTACGCTACAGCAAGAACGTTGTGACCACCCAGTCGCTGGTCATGCGTTCCTCCCTCGGGCACTGTGCGTACTGTTGAGGCTGAGCACCGCCTCTCCCGCCTGCGCGAGATTCTCTCGCACACCAAGAGCCCCTGAGAGCAGTAATCTTCGAAGGGCAGTAATCTTCGCCCCTGCAAGGGCTGAGGAGCCGCGCTAAGACTCTCAAACATTGCACATAGATCAGGAGCCGCCCCCACCGAAGAACTCCGGTGAGGGCGGCTCCCTCGTATATTTAGCTTTTAGTTCTCAGGATACGCCCCAGCAAGCGGTGCGCCTGAACTCGTTAGCGAGAGCGGAAAGACTGAACCTTCGCCTTCGCCTTCGACACAGCATCACGAACCGCCGGACGAGCCTTGTACGCCAGCGTGTAGGCGCGGTAACCCAGCGAGGTTACCGGAACATCCCAGGTACCCGGGTACTCCACCGACTCGCCGCCAAAGGACTTCTTGAACTTCGTGAAACCAGCCCACTCGTGATCCGGCTGATCCTCCGGCGCAATACCGAAGAGGTCAACGTACTTCAGACCCTTGCGCTTAGCGTCCAGGATAAAGTTCGTCACCACCGGAATACCCGCGGACAGGCGACGATGCTCAAAGAAGCCGCCGCATGCGCGTAGGTGCGGGTGTCATCCGAATCGTACACAAACGCCGCCGCAATCGGGGTGCTCACCGTTCTCGCCCGGTCAGCTTCGCAATGTAGAGCGACGCCGCACCGGCGGGCATCAGCACGCGAGCAACCTGCATCAGGTACTCATCCCTGCTGACGGTTAAAACCGTTGCGGTCCGCGGTCTCATCCAAGAAACGCGAACAGAATCGACAAACTTCAGGATTCGTCGACACCTCAATGGTCACGCCCTTCTTGTGGATGTTGCGGTGCAGGTTGCGGTTATTGGACTTCATGCCCTTGAGGATCTCATCCCTCAGAGCCCGAAAGATCAATAATCTGAGTGTGCGAAGGCCGCACCTGGCGAGGAGCCAGAACCGCACCGCGACGAGCCAAGAAAGCAGCCGCATCCCTGATCGCCCCAAATAGCGGATTCAGTCGGCTCAATGCGCACAAACAGGCAACGATGCTTCGCGCCTCTTCCTTCAACGACGTGAGAGCCTCATCAAAAAGCCACAGCGCTGGAGGCGACCGGTCCGTACGGGCTGTACAGGTAGCGGCCGGTAGCGCCGCCCTCAACGGTCGCAAGGTACGACCAGCCGTTACCGCTCTTACGGATCACGGTGTGACCATTAGATTCCTGAAAACGTGCCCAAATATCGGACTGAAGAATATTGCTCATTCTTCTAGTGTATCCGAGCTTAGGGAACGTAAGCCTGGGGCTCCGACGAAGCTTCGGGAGCAGGAATGGGGCGGGTGCGGAGGAGCTCTCTCCGCCTCGCGCTCAGCCGCCGCCTTTGCCTTCGCCTCGGCAACTCGGGTGCGCAGAGCGGCCCCTTTGTCCATTGCGGTCTGGCGCAGATTCTGGAGAGAACTGACGCAAAGTCAGCGTGAACCTGCTGAGCAAAACGCATCAGTACCCGAACCCAGAATACGCAGAGCCAGCAGACCCGCATTGCGAGCGACCGTTAATGGAGACGGTAGCCACCGGAACGCCAGCGGGCATCTGAACAATCGACAGGAGCGAGTCCATGCCCTTCGAGGTTCTTCAGACGCACCGAACACCAATCACGGGCAGAGCGGTGACGGAAGCGAGCATGCTGGCAGGTGAGCGGCACCGCCGGCACCGGCAATAATCACGCGAATACCGCGGCTGTGAGCCTTCTTGCCGTACTCAATCATGTCCTCGGGCATGCGGTGCGCAGAAACAACATCAGCCTCGTAGGGGATGCCGAACTCGTCCAGAAACCTCGGCTGCGGCCTCCATGACCGACCAATCTGAATCCGAACCCATCACAATGCCAACAATGGGCTGGGAAGAATCATAGGGAGACTGAGACATAATCCTCATATCCTTTTCAGGATGCGGTGGCGAACCACCATCAATAGGGTGCGTCGGATACGCAGGATGCTCTCACCCCACGCACCGGCTAAAACAGGGGCTATAGGGGGCCGCCGTCACGCAAAATGGAGGCGGCATTCGCGGCGCTATGGCGCAGCGCCTCAAGCTCAGCCACCGTGCCAGTAATATTCACGTGACCAATCTTGCGGCCCGGGCGGGTTTCCTTGCCGTAGAAGTGAATCTTTGCGCGCGGTTCAGCCGAAAGTGCCAGCGGGTAGACGCCGAAAAGATATCTTCGTTCTCGCCGCCCAGGTAGTTCTTCATCACGGCAACACCCTCCAGCACGGAGGTGTCACCCAACGGCAGATCCAGGACAGCACGCAGATGTTGCTCAAACTGGCTGGTCACCGAGCCGTCCTGAGTCCAGTGGCCGGTATTGTGCGGGCGCATTGCCAGCTCGTTGATGTAGAAGCCTGCGGGGGAGCCGGGAACCTCGAAAAGCTCAGCCGCCATCACGCCGGTGACGCCCAGCTCGGAGGCAATAGTCACCGCAGCGGCTGCGGCAGCCTCAGCGATTTCGGGGTCCAGGTTCTGCGCGGGGGCAATGACCTCGTCACAGATGGAGTTCACCTGAATGGTCTCAACGACCGGCCAGGGGCGCACTTCGCCGCTTTCACGGCGAGCCACCAGCGCGGAGAGTTCACGGGTAAAGGGCACTTTCTCCTCGGCAAGCAGGAGGAGAAAGTCGGTGCGGGAAGGCAACTGCTCGAACCACTCGGTACTGCGCTCGCGAGCCTCCTCGGGGGAATCCAGAACGAGTACGCCCTTGCCGTCGTAGCCGCCGCGCGGGGTCTTCAGCACAACGGGCCAGCCGATTTCATCGCCGAAGGCGAGCAGCTCGTCCAGGGTAGAAACCTTAGCCCAGCGGGGGTTCGGCAGGCCCAGACGCTCAATAGCGGCGCGCATCAGGAGCTTGTCCTGAGCGTACTGGAGAGCTTCGGGACGGGGCTGAACATTCACGCCCTCCGCCATGAGGGTGCGCAGAAATTCGGTGGGCACATGCTCATGGTCGAAAGTGATGACATCCTTGCCGCGAGCAAACTCGCGGAGGGTGTCCAGATCTTTGTAGTCCCCGACGGGGGCGGTACGTACCGCTGCCACGGCGCCAACGGTGGGCGCCTCCGCGAGAATCTGCAGGTTCAGGCCAAGGTTAGTTGCTACGGGAGCCATCATGCGGGCCAGTTGGCCTCCGCCGATGACGCCAATTACGGGTCCAGTCACAGGGTAAGTCACATCACCTAAGTGTACCGGGTTCGGAGGGCCTGTGGGAGCAAGACCACAGTAAGGTCACAGAATGAGTTCAACGGGGCGGTAGAGCCCAACATGTGGGCGTAGACGCGGGTGAAAGCCATCAAAACGTGCCTTCTGCCCAGTCAACGTGAAATGAAAGGGAATATCTCGTTAGCTGGGAGGTCCGTGGAAAAACTCTCAAAGGTACAAACAACCCAGCCGGGACTGTACTAACATATAAGAGCTTGTAAAACTGTAAAAGAGGCTGACGCACTCACAGTGGCGGCAACGTAACCACACGTTCACCGTCGCAAACAGTCGGCAGCTCTTTTCCCCGATAAAACCCCGCTAGATAGGGTCCCGCATGAGCGCACAGACTAAACCGACCATGACCGAACGCCTGAAATCCCTCTGGGACAGCTACGGTATTGAGGTTCTCAAATTCGGTACCGTGGGCGGTGCCGCCTTCATCGTGAACTCTGTGACGGTGTGGGTGCTGATGATGACCATCATGTCGGAGTCCCACACCAAGGCGAAGGTCGTTGCAGTATTGTTGCAACCATCTTCTCCTGGCTCATGAACCGCCTGTGGACCTTCCGCGACCCCCGCCCGAAAAACTGGAAGCGCGAAGCCATCGAGTTCGGTCTGGTGAACCTGCTCGGTATTCTCGTCGAGGCCAGGCTGCGTGGCATTCAGTACCTACGTGCTGAAACCTGCGCACCCCTCGAGGCATCCTTCATCTCCGGTACGATCATCGGTACCATTCTGGGCACCATTCTTCGCTACTTCCTCTACCGCTTCTGGGTGTACGGTTCGCACCGCCAGAAGGTTGAAGACGGGCGAAGGCACCGACCACGAAGAGCTCGGCCGCATGTTTGATGAAGCCGCCGCCATTCTCGATGGCGAAGAGCCTGCATGCACGTCAGGTAACCTCTGAGGCAGCTCGCACCCTGAGGCACAGTCGAAGCCCGGATCTCAGAACTCCTAAGCTCCTCAGGGTTGAGCCCTCGACCCAGACAGCAGCTAGTTAGAACGTGATATGATCGATTCATCCCCCGACACGAACGGTATCGGGGATGAATCATTTAAAGCCCTATATGTTTGTTGCGCGCGCTTGTTGGCGCTGTTTGTTGGTGTCCGTGCGGTCGTTAGCCTTCCATGCGATTTTTTTCGGGCAACAGGAGGGCGCCACCGGGCCGCAGGGCTGAGAAATGCGCGGGGAAATCTCCACCGCACGCTCGGCAAAGCCATCAAAGGACGCCAGCCGCTCATCCTGCCAGTCCACGCTCGGGTCAGCCACAAACACCGCATGACCGAGAGTCAAAATAGCTAGCACCTCCAGCAGGGCGCTCAGGGTCGCCTCCGAGGCATCAAAACCGTAGTCGGGGCTCAACTCCAGCGCGAGCGCACGCCGCCCCGAAGGGAGCGTATAGCCCGCCGTGCGATAGGTCTGCGCCTGCGTAAGAGCCTGCTCGTAGGCTTCCGCGTAGCTGAAACCCTCAATGATTTCTGCCGAATCATCGGAAGCAGGCCCGAGTACTGGTCGCCAAAGCTACGCACCAGAGCGCAATAATCGAGCACCTCCTCGGCGTGGGGAGCCAGCGCCTGCAGATCGCCGGTGTAGGAAAGCGCCAGCGGTGCACGCTCAACCGCCAGAAGGTACGCGGGGTCATTCGTGTAGCCCGCCTCCCTGCTCCGTGCAGACTACGGCAACCAGAGGCTCATCCTGATCGAGGATCGAGCCCACGCGCAACGCCGCCAGACCCAGAACAATAGTGCGCCAGTGCAGGGGAGCCTGCAGATCAAAAACCTCATCGGGCGCCAGCTCGCACTCTTCAACCAGCAGGTTTGCGCTCTTATCAACCCAGTTCATGAGGACCCCTGCCGGAGAGCTCAATGCGCTCGCCTGCCGCCGAATACCAGATGAGGGCGGGGGTCTGCTGAGTGCTGAGCTTTCTCGAAGAAGCGGTTCAGAGTTGCGGGCATGGATGCGCCGGTGGGGGAGAGAGTAACCATGGGTTTCACTCTACCGCACCGGGGAAGGGCGGTCAGGGAGAGTGCGCTCGACGCTAAAAAGATACAGAGGTAAAGTAAAAAGCGCCTAAGAGCGTCTTTAAAAAAACCTAATGACTCAAAAATGTTTGATAGTCCCTAATGCCTCATTTTGGAATATGGCATAAAATATAAATTGAAATGTAAATGCTTCGCAATGCCTCGAAAAAAATATTCAGAAACCGCATGGGTGAAAAAGATAAGTTTTTTCTTATCTAATTATTGGGATTCTTTCCCTGTAGTCCGAGATGGGGTGGGTGGGTGGTCGTCATGAGCCCTTATTATTTGCAGTCAGGATGCGGAATTTGCAGGCGGTGGAAACCATGCCCTGAGAAGGGGAAATCTGAGGTTGCCCTTAGGTGTGAGCGAGGGTAAGTAGCGTGCGCAAAAATATATAAAGGTCAAATTTACATTAAATATGACGTCTCTAACACATACATCTAAATATTGTTTTAGTCTAGTTTGACGAAACGGCGTGTCGCACGTCTAATAGATATATAAGCGTGTTTGCTCTGGAAGGGACCGTAGAGGCCACAGCAAACCATGCCACACCATACACACTAAGATTCCGTCCACGACGGATCCGCAGACTCATTAAGCTCACAATGAGAACACGGAAGGAAAACCCATGGGCTCCTACATTGCATCGGACCGCTCCATCGCGTCCGCGCGCGCATCAGGCGCTCAGCACCGTAGCATGAATCCCACTCAATCCCTCGAAACAGCCGCCGACGCCTTTCTCGCAGACGCAGAACGAAACATGCCTGCTTGCACCGACGTATGGACCGCAGCGGCAGGGCTCTACGGAACCGAAGGCGAAGACGGAGAACTCGCTTGGCAAGCTGAAGCACTCTGCGCCCAGACCGACCCCGAAGCCTTCTTCCCCGAAAAAGGCGGCTCCACCCGAGACGCCAAAAGGGTATGCGGTGTATGCCCCGTGCGTGAAGAGTGTCTACAATATGCAATGGACAATGACGAGCGCTTCGGAATCTGGGGCGGGCTGTCAGAACGTGAACGCCGCCGACTGCGCAAGCAGGCGAGCTAAGCCAGGAAGGTACCATCTACATGCAGACCGCACGACTGTGCTCCCGCCAGACCTGCCAGCGAGAGGCGACTGTTACTCTCCACTACTCCTACGCAGACTCCACGGCACTCATTGACGCACTCTCAGAATTCCGCGAACCCCACGCCTACGACCTCTGCGACCATCACGCCGCACGACTGACGGCACCGCAGGGTTGGCGGGTGGTCTACAAGGTACCCGTTCAGGGTGCGGACACCACCGAATCCTAGAATTCGAACCCAAGAATTTAAACATTTCTGAATGCAAAAGAACCTTCCGCGAATTCATGCGGAAGGTTCTTTGCGTATGAGAAACTGGCAGATAGTACAGATACCCGCAACTCACTCAAACACCATTCACTCGAAAAGAACACGAGATCCATGAGCAAAGAAACACACCGAGGAATGTGGGCGCACTGCGCCCGGCCATCCGCCGCACCAGCGCCGAAGAACTACTCCACGCCCGACGCACCGAAACTAAAAACCAGCGAACCGGCACTGCACACCGGCGCCTTTCGGACGCATCGCAGCAGACGTACCCACCGTCGCCGAAGAACCCGACCTGCCCACCGGGAACGTACCCGTCGTCCCCGCACGCAGCAAACTACGCGAACAGGGCGTCGGCACCCGCGTACGCACCCGCACCAACGTCTCCACCGGCTTCGTGCCCCTCGTCCGCGACTCGAAGAGCACCCCAAAAACCCGACGCTCAGCGACCCTCAACCGCGAAACCATGCAGAAGGCCGCCGAAGCAGAAGCAGCGCAGCAGCAGAAGCCGAAAAAGGCGGCTGAAGCAGAAAGCTGTCGCTACCGCGGAGGCGGCAAGCGCCTCCACCGCCGGACGCAAGTACCGCACCGAAACCACCCGCACCGGTCACACCCACGCGGTTGCAGACCCCAACGCGCCGCTGTCCTCCCTGGCAGCCTCGCCCGAAGCGGCAGAACGCGCCGCAGCCCGCGAAGACGCCGTGGAAGACACCCCGCGCTTCCTCAAGCTCCGCGCAACGCTCATCGCGCTCACCGTACCGCTGACCGTACTCATGATTGCGATTCGTGCCGTAGCCTCCGCGCCCTTCCTCTGGCTCGAATACCACCGCCCCGGATTCCCCGAAGACAGCTACGGCTACTACCTCATTGAGAGGATGCGCCTGGGCTCCTACGGCGTGGACTACATCAATAACTTCGCGCCGCGAGAATACCTCGCTCGCGTCACCACCGGTGCCGACAATACCCTCGCCTTCACCGAAGCAGAAGTGAACCACATGCACGACGTGAAGTGGGTACTGCTCATTGCCACCGTAGCCGTTGCCGCGCTCTTCCTGCTGACGCTCTTTAGCAGCATCTCCCTGCGCGAGCGCGCCCCTGGAACCATCCGCCGCAGCCTCTTTAGCGGCGCATGGATTACCCTGGGACTCATCGTGGTGCTCGGCGTTGTGGGCGTCTTCGGCTGGGAATGGCTGTTCACCACCTTCCACCAGGTATTCTTCCCGCAGGGCAACTGGGAGTTCTCCGTACGAAGCTCCCTCATCCGCCTCTACCCGCCGCAATTCTGGATCGACGCAGCAATCGCCGTAGCGCTCCTCGTGGCAGCGCAGATTACCCTCCTGCTCGTGACCACCTGGCCCACCAAATACCGCAAGCTCAAGGCAGAACGCCGCCGCCAGGAACGCCAGGAACTGCGCGTCAAGCTCGCCTCCGCACGAGTTGGCGATAACTAAAACACGCGTCAGCGACAACTAAAAATCATCAGCCACTTCACCGCATGAACCTGCGACGAAAGGGCACCCAAAGGGGGGCTGGGCTCTACCACACGGTAGAACCCAGCCCCCTTCGCTATACCCAAGCTCGCATCGCCCGATCCTAAAACCGCGCCTAAAACTTGAGCCTAAATCCAGGACTTAAACCACATGTGCGAATACCACTGCTCATACGGAATCACCTGAGCAGTCCACAGCGGCATAAAGTACGCGCTCAACACCAGCACGCCCACCAGGTATATCGCCACCAGCGTCACGCCCAAACGAGCACGTAACACCGAACCGCGAGCACCCGACAGCGCCAGACCCAAAACGCCCGCCAACAGCAGAATCAGGAACGGCTCAAAGGACAGCGCGTAGAAGTAGAACATCGTGCGATTCGGGTACATAAAACCACGGGAAATAGCCCGCACCGAACACAACCAGTAGCGCGCCAAAAACGCCAATCTCGCTTCAGCACCAGAAACCAGAAGCGCCACAATAATCGCCGGAATAAAAGCCCACCAAATCGCCGGGTTACTGATATTCAAAATAGCCTCGAACAGGACTTCACGGTACAGCCAGAAGAACCCAGCTTCGGCGACTCATAGTAGTACGAGGTCGGGCGACCCAAAACCAGCCACTGCCACGCCTGCGAAGAATACGTATGCGGGCTGCTCAAACCAGAATGGAACTTAAACGCCGAGACATGGTACTCCCACAAGGAACGCAGATCCTCAGGAAGCCACATGACACCCTTGCCCGGGTTCTCAACAGCCCAACGGCGGAAATACGCATTCGACGACTGGAACCAGCCCGCCCAGGTGCTCAAATACACCAGCAGACCCACACCAATCATCTGAACAAACGCGGGATGACCGTCACGCACCAGTGCCGTCAAACCCCACTTGTCCAGGCCCACAATACGGCGAGCAATAATATCCCAGAACACCGTCAGCAGACCCATCGCCGCAACGAAGAACAGCGAATTCCACTTCACACCCACCGCGGCGCCGGCGCACACACCCGCGGCGAAACGCCACAGGCGCAGACCCATGCTCGGGCCCCACGGCATCGGCGGAAGCACACCGCTATTCTGACGTGCCGCCTCCGCAATATTGCGCGCCAACACGCGCCGCGCCTGAATACGGTCAAGCACCAGACACACAAAAGTCGCGAGAATCCAGAACATCTGGAAAATATCCAGCAGAGCCAAACGAGACTCCACCAGCATCAGGCCATCCACAGCAGCCAGAAGCGCCGCAATAGTCGCCACCGTCATCGAACGGAACAGCAACCAGCCAGCATACGCAATCAACGCCACCGACAGGGTGCCAATCACCGCAGCAGAAACACGCCAACCAAAGGGATTATTATCACCAAAGATTGCCATGCCCGCGGCAATCATCCACTTACCCAACGGCGGATGCACCACATACTCCGGCGAATCCGGCAACAGACCCGACGGGTGGCCGGCCGCGAAGGAAGCATTAGCGTCCTTCGACCAGCTCAACTCATATCCATAATGCACATACGAATAGGCATCCTTGGCGTAGTACGTCTCATCAAAAAAACAATGGCATTCGGATGCGCCAAATTATAAAAACGCAGAATACCGGCAACCAGCACAATCAATGCAGGCGCCAACCAACCCCAACGCGGGGCACGAATATAGGCAACAGCGAGCGCATCCAGCAGAGAATCGAGGCTGTAACGACCGCGTTCAGACGAAGAACGGGTCGAATCAGCCGGACCAGCCGGAGCGGCAGATGCGGGAGAAAGTAGCTTAGGTATCTTCACCCCATCAATCCTAAAGGGTCAGAACGCACGATGCACCATTTCAGCCCGTGAACGGCTTATATGACGCATCCGTAGCTCACCCGCACCAGCCGCTTTTACCCGGCAACCCCACCCCGCAAGCTCACCCGGCACTGGTGAGCGCGGGCGTTACACTTAGTGGGTACACGAAGACCAGACACAGACACGAGGCCTGCCATGACCGCACCCGCAGAATACACCGAAGAAACCGCCGACCCTCAGAAACCACAGCCCCTCAGAAACGGTCGAGGCACCCGAGATTGACACTGCTAACACTGCTGACACCGCCGTCACCTCCGAAGAAGGTGGTGTGCTCATCCTCGGCGGCACCCCCATCGGCAACCTCGCTGACGCCTCCGACCGACTGCGCTCAGCCCTCGCCACCGCAGACCTCATCGCCGTTGAAGACACCCGCAAGCTACGAACCCTCGCCTCCGGGCTTGGCGTGCGCACCCGCGGTCGCATCATCGTCAACCACGACCACAACGAAGCCGAACGCAGTGAAACCATCGTGCAAGCGGTACAGGACGGTCAACGCGTGCTGCTGCTCTCGGACGCGGGCATGCCCACCATCTCCGACCCCGGCTACGTTGCCGCCGCAGCCGTCGCAGAAGCCGACCTGCCCGTCACCGTGGTGCCCGGCCCCTCCGCGGCGTTGACCGCGCTCGCGCTTTCCGGTCTGCCCACCGGACGATTTCACCTTTCGAAGGGTTTCCTCGCCCGCAAGGGCCTCGAGCGCACCCGCCGCCTCGCATCGCTGGCGGGGAGGAACGCACCATGATCTTTCTACGAATCTCCGCACCGCACCGCCGCGACCCCTGGCAGACTTCGTGCAGACCTTCGGCGCTGAGCGCCGCGGAACGGTTAGCCGTGAGCTAACCAAGCTCCACGAAGAGGTTCGACGCGGTACTCTGGCTGAGCTTGCCGAATGGGCTGAGTCTGAACGCGTCCGCGGCGAAATCGTCATTATCGTTGAGGGCGCGCAAGCCCCGAAACCCCCGAAGCGCAGGACGTCGTGCAACTGGTTCTCGACCGCGTGGCTGGGCGGCGAGCGTCTCAAGAGCGCCTGCGCTGCGGTCGCCGCCGAGACCGGCACCTCCAAGCGTGACCTGTACGAGGCGGCACTGGCTGCCCGCCCGAATAACCCAGAAACACCCCGCAGCTTTACCCCCGCAGTTTTATCCAGAGGATTTATCCATGTGTCAGAGCCATCCCGGTCCTGAAATCACCCAGGAGTACCTGAACTCCCTCGCCGCCCTGGCGAACTACACCCTGCCCACCCCCGCGGCACTTCAGGCAACCGCCCCTGCCTAACGGCTGGGAACCGGTGCCCCGGTGAAGTACCCGCACCCTATCAGGCGGAACTCTACACCGGCATCAGCGACGCCGAAGGCGGAGAAGGAACCCGCCGCCGCTCCACCACCGGCGAGAACGGCCGCAGCCCGCAATCTGGTCTTCCCTGCCCGCCCCCGAGCCGCTGCTGTACCCCATCGTGGATAACCACACCCACATGGACCCTGCTCGACGGTGAAGTAGAAATCAGCGCCCGCGACGCACTCGACGCCGGTGAGAAAGCTCGGCATCGCCGCCATCGTGCAGGTCGGATGCGATATCCCTCCTCCCCTGTACGCGGTCGCCGCCGCGCAGGCTGATGAGCGCGTCCTCGCCGCCATTGCGATTCACCCCAACACCGCCCCCTGAGCTGGCTGCAGCCGGTCAGCTGGAGGCGGCGCTCGCCACCCTCGACGAGCTTGCCACCGCCGACCGTGTGCGCGCTATTGGCGAGACCGGCCTGGACTATTTCCGCACCGGCGAGGAAGGTATGGAGGCGCAGCACTACAGCTTCCGTGAGCATATTCGCATTGCGAAGAAGCACAACCTGGCGCTGCAGATTCACGACCGCGACGCGCACGAGGACGTTGTGCGCATCCTGGATGAAGAGGTGCGCCGGAACGTACCGTGTTCCACTGCTACTCGGGTGGCCCGGAGCTTGCGGCGATCTGCAATGAGCGCGGCTGGTATATGAGCTTTGCCGGCACGGTGACTTTCAAGAACTCGAAGGGTATTCAGGAGTCGTTGGCGATGGCTCGCCCGGAGCTGATTCTGGCTGAGACGGATGCACCGTTCTTGACCCCGCATCCGTTCCGTGGCCGCCCGAATGCGTCCTACATGACGAACTACACGGTGCGTTTTATGGCGGCTCATCGCGGTGAGGAACTGGAGGCGCTCTGCCGCCGTATCCGTGAGAATTCGGAGCAGGTTTACGGTCAGTGGTAGGCGCGTACAGCCCTGTAGCGGATAGCTACCTGGGCTGCCCTCATGGGTAAGCTCGTACGGTACCTGGCCCTCTGATTTTGCACCGGCTTGTACCTGATTTCCGATCGGGTGCTGAGCTGTTGCTCAAGCAGTTCGAGAGTAAGGTTCCGGGTACCGTGGCTGATGATTACAAGCTGTACCAGCAGTGGGGTGTGGATGTGCGTTTTGTGCAGCCTGGCCTGTGCGGCTGGGAGGGTAGCAGCGTCATCCTGGAATCTGGTAAGAGCCACCTGGAGATGCTGGCTGAGAATCAGAAAGGTTCGAGCGCCCTGGATCGAGTGCGTATTGCGTTGGCTCCGAAGATGCGTTTGGTGAATGCAAAGAATACTCTGGACGCCACCATTGATGAGGTGAAGCAGCGTCTGGGCAAGGCGAAATAAGTAAGCCTCTTTGAGAAAGCCTTTCTTCGTCATATATGTATGGCGGGGAGGGGCTTTTTTGTAGTTATTTTCAGCTTTAGCGCGTGAGGTATCGTGTAACGTGCGAGACATAACAGGGGGCTGCACGCCAATTGTTGGGTACTATCTTCACATGAGTGATAGGGTATTTTTATACATACAATTCATCACTCACTGACCAGGCATTTTGTTATCGTGTGCGCATATTTTCGGCGTGCTTTTGTGTTTGTCGGTGCCAAGTCAATACTCGGCACTCATGCATGGCTTCTGTCGTTTCAGATCAGGACCGTATGGGTGCGCCAGCAAAGGGAAATTCATGGCAAAAAAATTCTGAAATACGTTCTGGGACTGGACGGCGCTAACCGGTTTGATTCTTTCTTCTCGGTGGGGCACCCGCTCAAGGTTTTTCAGCGTTATTCTGCGGTGGATAACCGTGATAATCACGTCACTGATGCACAATTCGATAGCAAGCTGTTCTTGACTCGTTACGGTAAAGAGCCGAGGCCTGCCGAAAAAGGGTTGCGCTTTGAGCCACTACCACATGTGGAAGGACTTCTCGCTTCAGATGCCGACTGGGCTTTGCTGCAGAGGACGATGTTCTCATTTCCCTGACCTGCAGCCTGTAGTGGAGAGGATTATCGAAAAGTATCCTCACGTGCAGATGGTTAACCTGGGCGATATCTACGCTTCGAAGCTGGCAAGCTCAACCCGCAGGTTGATTACCCCGTCTTTCGTTGCTTTCTCCTTTTGTGTACGGCAAGTACCGTATGGGTAGTGCCTATGGTTCAAAAGCCTCTGTATGGTGCTGCCTTTGTATCTTCTTTCGCGTTCTGGGGCTGAACGACCTCGTAGAATGTTATGGCGAGACGGTTCCCGGCGTTGTTGCTGATGATTATTCTCTCTACCGAGAATGGGGAGTAGACGTATATTTGGTGCAGCCTCAGCCTGTGCGGCTGGAAGGCACCAGCCCTCATTCAAACTTCTGGCGTTCGTCACTTGAAAGTCTCAAGAGCACGCAGCATGGCACCGGTTTTATCGACCGGGTGCGCATCGCCCTGGCGCCGAAGAAGCGTATTGTGAACGCGAAGAATATTCTGGATGCCACTCTCGAAGATGTGAAGCAGCGTCTAGGACGATAATCCAGAGACGGTAACCCAGAGACGGATTGGGCTACTACTATCGCATAAAAATGTGAATACGTGGATCTTCTGCCCTGTCATTTATCCCCTCCCTATCGTGTATATGCGGTAGGGAGGGGATTGTTTTTGCTGTGCACCGGTACACGCGTGCCGTACCGCGTTTTAACCTGCGGACACAAGAGATTGGTGCATGGTGAATGATAGAATTTTTTCTACGTTGCACAGTAGTGTGCGTATTTATCACACGCTCAATATTCAGACTTCATGCCATTAACGCACCGATTTTTAAGATGGATGAACTTTCCTGTCGTGCAGGGGGTCTGATGTTCTGAAAGCTCGCCAATAACCGACGCAATCTTCTATCGCTTAGGTTTTCTGGATGAGCTGTTGAAAGGAAAAAAATATGGCAAAGATTCTGAAGTATGTTCTGGGCCTGGACGGCGCGAACCGTTTCGATTCGTTCTATTCGGTGGGTGCGCCGGCGCAAGACTTTATCCGTTATTCTGCGGTGGATAATCGCGATAATCACGTCGCTGATGAAGAATTTGACGTTGAGTTTTTCCGTAGCCGTTGGCATCGTGACCCTAGCCCCGCGGAGAAGGGCTGCATGCTCAGCCATGTGAATATGTGGCGTGACTTTATTGCAAGTGACGCCGATTGGGCGCTGATTGCCGAAGACGACATCCTTATTTCTCCGGATGCTGAGGCGGTCGTGAACGCAATCATCACGAAGTACCCGCAGGTTCAGCTGGTGAACCTCAGCGATTCTTTTGCAAATGATGCCGGCAAGCTGAACCCGCATGTGGAATACATCCGCCTGTCCCTGCTGTCTCCTTTTGTGCACGGTGGCACCGTGTGGGTAAGCCGTACGGTACCTCACCCCTGATTTGCACCGGCTTGTATTTGATTTCCCGTTCGGGCGCTGAGCTGCTGCTCAAGCAGCTTGAGGACAAGGTGCCGGGTACTGTGGCTGATGATTACAAGCTGTACCAGCAGTGGGGTGTGGATGTGCGTTTTGTGCAGCCGGGCCTGTGCGGCTGGGAGGGTAGTAGCGTCATCTTGGAATCCGGTAAGCGTCATCTGGATAAGGTGAATAGCCTCCAGCACGGTACTGGTCCTCTGGATCGACTGCGCATTGCTTTGGCTCCGAAGAAGCGTATTACAAAACGCTAAGAACGCTCTGGAAGCCACTCTTGATGAGGTAAAAGCAGCGTTTCTCGCGGTAATCTAAACCGTAACCTCCCCACCATCCACCTATGTGAAGGAACGCTAGAACGATCTGCCCCTGCTCGGTCCCTGCTGAGATTCGCGAGCTTGCTGAGATGCTCGGTATTCGTCCGACGAAGACTCTTGGGCAGAACTTTGTGATTGACCCCAATACGATTCGTCGTATTGTCAACGCGGCAGAGATTTCACCGGAGGAGACGGTGCTGGAGGTTGCCCGTACCTGGGCTCGTTGACCCTCGGCATCCTGGATGCTGCGAAGGATATGGTTGCGGTTGAGATTGACCCGCCGCTGGCGCAGCAGCCTCCGCACACGATTGAGAAGTTCCGCCCCGAGAAGGCGGGACCATATTGACGTGGTGCTTGCGGATCGCCCTGAAGGTCACCGAGCCGCCTCGCACTCCGGATGCTCTGGTGGCGAACCTGCCCTATAACGTGGCGGTTCCGGTGCTTCGCACCCTGTTTGCGCAGTTCCCGAGCATCCGTCACGCCCTGGTGATGGTTCAGGACGAGGTCGCCGACCGTCTTTCGGCGACCCCGGGCTCGAAAGATTCTATGGTGTGCCCTCGGTGAAGGCTAATTGGTATGCCGAGGTGTATAAGGCGGGCGTGATTGGCAAGAACGTGTTCTGGCCTGCGCCGAAGATTAACTCTGGTCTGGTGGGTTTCCGTATGCGCGAGGAGCCTCTTCGACCGTTGATCGCGACCTGGTGTTCACGATTGTGGACGCCGCTTTCGCTCAGCGCCGTAAGACTCTGCGCTGCGTTGAGCTCCCTGGGCGGGCTCGGGTGCGCGTGCGGAGCAGATTCTGGTGGCTGCCGGTATCGCTCCGACTGAGCGCGGTGAGAAGCTGGATATTCACGGTTTTATCCGCATTGCGGAGGCTTCGCTGACTGTCCCGGCTGAGCCTGTAGCGGAGCAGCTTCTTCCCGCTCTAAATTTTTTTCACTGACGTTCTCACGCGAGTTCCCGCGCGAAAGGTGTATGCGCTGATGAGTACTGCCTCCCAGGTCGCTATTTCGGTTGATGCTCCCGGTAAGGTCAATCTGTACCTTGCAGTGGGGATGTTCGTCCGGACGGCTACCACCCGTTGACTACGCTTTTTGCGGCGGTCTCTTTGATGGAGACCATCACGGTCTCTGAGGGGCAGATGCCGGGGCTGAGCTTGAGCATGGATATTGTGCCCGGTTCCCTGGTAGATCAGCAGATGCAGGCGGGCAGTTCGACCCCTGCCGCTGTGCCGATGGATGAGCGGAATCTCGTGTATCGTGCCGCTGCGCTGGTTCTTGCGGAGCACGGTATCGAATCTGTCCCCGGCGCTGCACCTGCATATTGCGAAGGCTGTGCCCGTGGCTGGCGGTATGGCGGGCGGTTCAGCGGACGCGGCTGCCGCCCCTCATTGCTACGGACCGTTATCTGCACGCAACCGGCCGCACCGGTGCGCTCCTGACCCAGGCGGATTATGAACGTCTTGCCGCGCAGCTGGGCGCCGATATTCCCTTTTAGCGTGCGCGCTGCGCTCGGGCAGACCCTCGCCCTGGGGCAGGGGACCGGTACCGAGCTGCAGAATGTTGCGGCGCCTCGGGAACCTCTGCACCTGGTGATTGTTGCCGCGCAGTTTGGCCTCTCCACCCCCAGCGTATTCAAGCAGCTGGATGCGGGCCGTGCCGCCGGTGAGTATCCCGCCTCCGGCGAGCTGGTGGAACCCGTAGAGCTTCTGAGCGCCCTGAATCTTTATGACGGTTCGGAGGCGGCGCTCGCCTCCTTGGCGTCGCTGCTGCGTAACGACCTGCAGGCACCCGCACTTTCGTGCGCCCCGCAGCTGGAACAGACCCTGAACCTGCGCGAGAGCGAGGGCGTGTATGCGTCCCTGGTGTCCGGTTCCGGTCCGACGGTGCTTTGCTGACTTCTTCGCAGGCTCGGGCGGAGGCTCTTGCCTCCACTTCGCGCTGCGGGCAACCACGCCGTGAGCGCGGTTAGTGCGATTCTGAATCACCCTTAGTTGCCGCTGTAGCTGAGCGCTGAATATGAAGAATGCCGGTTCTAGATTGAATCAGAACCGGCATTCTTCTATGCCAATAGACCTTAGCCCAGTAGCTCGAGAGTTCGAGCCAGCGCATTTCTAGCTCGTCAATCTCATCCTGAAGTGTCTGCTGCTGCCGCCGAGTGCCGCCAAACCGGCGTAGTCGGAGGCGTCGTGCGCGCTCATCTGCTCGGAGAGCTTCTCCTGCTCTGTAGCGAGCTTTGGCGAGGCGGCGTTCAATCGCACCGGATTCCTTTCTGCGCCGCACGCAGCTCGGCACCGGAGACCTTCGGGTATCCGGCTCAGCAGAAGCCTGCGCCGAGGAGGCGGCACGCGCTTGCGCGCTACCGGCGGCAGAACCGCCAGCACCAGCCGCTGAGAGCAGCCAAGTACTCGTCCACACCGCCGGGCAGGTGACGGAACGAACCGTCAATCACGGCGTACCGCTGATCGGTGACACGTTCCATGAGGTAACGGTCGTGGCTGACCACCAGCAGGGTGCCCGGCCAGGTGTCCAGCAGGTCCTCCATCGCGGCGAGCATATCGGTGTCCAGGTCGTTGGACGGCCTCGTCGAGAATCAGCACGTTCGGTTCATCCAGCAGAATCAGCATGAGTCTGCAGGCGACGCTTCTGACCACCCGACAGGTCCCTGACCGAGTAGACAGCTGCGCGCTCGTAAAGCCCCAGACGCTCCAGCATCTGCGAGGGGACAGTTCCTACCATCGGCAATGTAGCTACGCTTCTTGCGGCCAATCACATCCGAGACGCGGTCGTTAGCAACCTCGTTGAGTTCATCGAGTCGCTGGGTCAGGGTCGCAATCTTCACAGTCTTACCGTGCTTGACGCGCCTTCGGTCGTCTTCAGATCACCGGTCACCAGGAGAGCAGAGTGGACTTACCCGCGCCGTTCACGCCCAGGATTCCGGTGCGCCGCCGGGGCAATACGCCAGGTGACCTTCTTCAGCACGGGACGCCTCCGCCGGGCATCGAGGGAGTCGTCGTAGACGACGGAAACGTTTTCGAGGTCGACCACGTCCTTGCCGAGGCGGGAGACCGCCATCTTCTTCAGCTCCACGGTGTTACGCACCGGCGGGACGTCCGCAATGAGGGCGTTATGCGCATCACGCGGAACTTTCGGCTTTGAGGTACGCGCGGGCGCACCGCGGCGCAGCCAAGCGAGCCCTGCGCATCAGGGTTCTGACGCTTCGCCTCCGCTGCGGCCGCCTGACGGTCACGCCCACACGCTGCAGGATGTACGCCGCGCCGCTCTCGAAGGGCCTCGACGATGCGGCCGTGCACTTCCCAGTGTGTCGGTACAGATTTTCGTCGAGGAACCAGCGGTCGTGGGTGACGACCATGAGTCCGCCAGCATTCTTGGACCAGCGGGACTTCAGGTGGTTAGCGAGCCAGGTGATGGCTTCAACATCCAGGTGGTTGGTGGGCTCGTCGAGCATGAGCACGTCCCACTCCTGCGCGAGCAGGGAGGCGAGCGCTACGCGTCGGCGCTGACCGCCAGAGAGCGAAGAGACGGTGCATCCCAGGGCAGGTCGGAGACCAGACCGGAGATGACATCGGTGATGCGTGCGGACTGCGATCCATCTCGTATTCGGGAGTGTCGCCCACAATCGCGCATAGCCGACGGTGTGGTCGTCGTCGAGACATCGGACTGGTCGAGGTAGCCGATGCGGGTGCCGCCGCGCACGGTAACGCGTGCCGGAGTCCGGTCCCGAGCCGGCCGGCAAGCGATCTTCATGAGGGTGGACTCTGCCGTCGCCGTTGCGACCGACACGCCGATGCGGTCGCCTTCGTTCAGGCCGACCGTGATGCCTTCAAAGATGGTTCGGGTAGGGAATTCGAGGTGCAGCGATTCGCCGCCAAGTAGATGTGCCACGCCTTCTAGGGTACAGGGTGAGTCTTCACTTCAAGTAGGCCCAAGCTTTGATGAGGGGGCTACTGGCGGTGCTGGAGAAAAGCTGTGGGATTGCGGGCGCGCGGCTGTTGAGCACAGATATTTGATAAACTGAGGAAAGCATTTTCGCATTGCGCTGTTCCATGCCCACATGGCGGTCAATGACGATGAGGACCTGCTAGCGGGGGCTGTACGAATGAGGATAATCCGCCATGGTGTAATGGCAGCACAGCGGCCTTTGGAGCCGTTTGTCTAGGTTCGAGTCCTAGTGGCGGAGCGTAAGCACTCAACGGCACCGTTGATTAGAGAGTTAGCGGTCCGCGCTCACTCCTCACTCTTACAACCTCGTCTAAGGAGCTTCCAGTGAACACCGAACTGGCACCCTGCAGTGCGATCGTTCTGCTGCAGGCGCTGGTACGCGCTGAAGTCCGCTACCCCTGGTCATGCACGGCATTGGTGGTCGTATCCATGTTGAGCACGCTGTCGCTGCCGCACGCGATCTGAACCCTGAGCGCCTGCTGTTGTGGTACGCCACCAGCGCG
>BNJU01000553.1_pt1 | contig 62544 bp, 79 predicted proteins | sample 8539281 | NCBI WGS metagenome assembly BNJU01 (sample SAMD00202456, study PRJDB9452) | human saliva metagenome | isolation source: human saliva | place: Japan
GTATGCATTCCACATTTCTTGCGGTGTCATGGGTGCTCCTTTGTAATTTTTACTTTCTTCTTTTATGTGTTTAAGATGGTCTGGATGGTCAATTTCTAAATCAAAAATCTCTGGAATAGAGCTGTAATGGAGGATGCATTCGATACCCATCTGATTCATTTTTTTGTATGAAAGAAGTATTCAGATAGCCTGCTACAGCAAAATCAATCTTGTTCTTCCTTGCTTTACCCTGCATCTGTCTCAACATATCTAACATAATTGAACTTTCCATATCATGCCATTGACTGTTTCTCACAGTCGCAAAAATGAAAGAAGTCAAATCATTCATTCCAACTACAATCTTTGAAATGCCCGTTTCCAGTATCCTATCTAAGTCAAAATAAGCTGATGGTAATTCAATCATCGTGCCGACTTTCCCAGTAAAACCATACTGATTCAACACTGTAATAGCTTGTTTTAACTGGTTGGCATCATTGACAAAAGGAAAAATAAGAGACAGATTGGGATTGGTTTGGTAAACTTCTGTAACGACATTTGCCTCAGCCTGAAATTCATCCAAACACGCCAGCAAACGCCTGGTTCCTCTATAGCCAAACAAGGGATGATTTTCGTCAAAATACTCTTTAGTCCCCTCTAAACAATTGGCTTCTGTATTCGTTAATTCAGAAAAACGGTACCATACCTCCTCATCTGAGTACAAGGAGCAAATAGTATCTAGATAATCTTTTACAAATTGCTGACAACTTGGTAACAGGATGTTTTGGTTAAGCTCCCTCAATAAGTATTCCCCACGAATCATGCCAATGTGGTGAAATAGTTGAGGATAAACTTTTTCAATAATTTTTTCGCCACTAAGAGCCAGTTGGTTTTGCATGTCCATTCACCTCATCTTAAAAGATATAATATCAGCTATCATTATATGACACTTTTCTCTAGTTCAAAAGCTACATAAGGTCCAATTAACTCATATCCTAAAAATTCTGCTACTTTTTTGGAAGCCTCGTTATGAGCATCCCAAAGAGGAAACATATCTCTATTCAAACTCTCTAGAATCATTGCAGCACCAAGCTTTTTAGCAAATCCATTTCCTTGTTCGTTTGGTCTAGTTGCAACTTCCACTTCAACTGCTCCACGGTAAACTAACCCTGAGGAAATTCCAGCAATCAGTTCATTATTTTTAAGAATCACAAAGCCAAATCCACCTTTTAAAACAAAATCCTGATAGGACTCAAAATCCCCCTGTAAATCTTGTGACCATCCTTCCTCAGAAAAGCAGTTATAAATATGATTATCAATAGGCACAATATTGTAATCTTCCTCTAAATTAGTAACTAGATTATTTAAAAATTCAACTTGAAAATTTGCCTTATCTTTTAAAAGAATAGCGAGTAAAAAGAATTTAACCCCACTTTCCGATGCAGAAAATCTTGCCAATTGGTATTTTCTGAAATAATAATCTTATAATCTAAACCATATTTCCTAACAAAATCTTCCCAAAATCTGGAATCCAACTCCCCTGCTAGGTATAGAAAATTCCCAACATCATAAAAGCTTGTTGTCCTATCACTGTTTCGGTAGACAGTTCCGATTTGAGATTTAAGACCATAGAGAACCATATTTTTCTTCCATGTTTTAAATAGTTCCATTATCCCCCTACTTCACCTTCCAATTCATATACAAGGTCTTGTCCAATTCTGGAAATCCTAATAATTCTGCTTTGACTTTCAAGACTTCTGGCGATGCATTCCCTTCTGTGATTTTTGATTTCTATCCAACTCCCCCTACTTCAAAGACCATCCGCCATCTATTGTCAAGATTTGTCCCTGCATGGCAGATGCCTTTCCACTGGCCAAAAAGAGACTGACTTCTGCCACTTCCTCTGGCTCAATCCAGCGCTTGATGGGCGTTTCACTAGCCACCCAGTCTGCTAGGCCACCTGGCTCAAAATCCGCAGCGGTCATAGCTGTCTTGACAGCACCTGGAGCGATACCAAAGACCTGAATTCCAGCTTCAGCATAGTCTAGAGCCAACTGCTTGGTGAAGCCAGCCAAGGCATGCTTAGATGAAGTATAGGCGTGACCACCTCCACCTGCTAGACTAGAAGCAATCGAGCACATATTGATAATGATTCCTTTTTTATTCTCCAGCATTTGTGTCAAATAATGCCGAGTCAACTCAACAGGAGTCATATAATTAATTTCAAAAATTTCTTGAATTTCCTGCGCTGTCTGTTCCAAAAGTGGTTTGTAATCATCCAAAACTCCAGCAGTATTGCACAAAATATCCACCTGTGGACACCAGTCAAAAATAGGCTCCAAGTCCAAGGTCAAATCTCTCTGTAAAAAGTGAAAATCACCCTGTAAAAGTGGATCTTCACCTTGGTCCACTCCGTAAACTTGATAACCCTTCTCTAAAAAGAGTCGAGCCTGAGCCAATCCGATACCAGAACTCACTCCTGTAATGAGTACACATTTAATCATGCACTTCTACCCAATCCGTCGCTAAAACATCACAAGGTGTCGGGCTCCACATGGAAAAACCTTCTCCCTCTCCAGACACGTTGATTAGGAAATAAGGTGTCACTTCAAGCGCAACCCCGTTTTGTTCAATAGTATCAAAAAGTTGGACATAGTTTTCAGCTCCTCCCCAACCAGTTCGTACATATTTTTTCTTAGCCTTTAATCCAGGCAGAATTTCTTCAAATGTCATGATTTTCTCCTTTTATATCGATAAATCTTCACTTCATTATAACAAAAAAACCGCTTTACAACGGCTTTTTGAATGTGATTTATTTACATCTGCTTCTACTTACGGCAAATTATTCCCTGCAGCAAGATAAATTTCATACCATTCTTTTCTTGTTAAGCTAAAGTTTGTCGCTTGGCTAACTTCTCTCAAGTGCTTAGGATTTGTGGTACCTACGACTGCCTGCATTTTTGCTGGATAACGCAATATCCAAGAAACAGCAATAGTTGAAGAGGTTACTCCATATTTAATAGCTAAACGATCAAGTACTTGATTTAAAGCTTGAAATTTCTCATTTCCAACAAAATTCCCTTTAAAATACCCGAATTGTAAGACAGACCATGCTTGAATGACCACATCGTGTAATTTGCAATATTCAAAAATGCTACCATCTCGCATAGCTGCTTGACTATCTTCCATATTAACATAAAAACCTGATTCGAATCCTGGAGTAAAAGCCGCACTCAATTGTAGCTGATTAACAGCTAACGGCTGCTTGACATCTTTTTTAAGCAACTCCATCATCATAGGATTTTGATTAGAAACTCCAAAATCTCGAACCTTACCTTGTTTATAAAGAAGATCAAAGGCTTCTGCTACTTGATCAGATTCCATCAAAGCATCTGGTCGATGAAGAAGCAAGCTATCTAGATGATCAATCTTCAATCTTTGCAAAATACCGTCTACTGATTTTATAATATAGTCCTTAGAAAAATCAAAATAGGTAAATTCTTCAATGCGAATGCCACATTTGGACTGAATCCACATCTTTTCTCTTAAATCTGGACGATTTTTTAGGACAAGACCTAACAGTTCTTCACAACGACCACGACCATATATATCAGCCGAGTCGAAAGCATTGATTCCAACAGAAAGTGCTGTTTCTACAAGCTCTTCAACTTCTTTTACAGACTTATCTTTGATTCTCATCATTCCGAGAACAATTTCTGATAATTCTTTGTCATCTTGACCAAGAGTTATGTATCTCATCAAATTTTTCTCCTTTAATTTCTAACATTCTCCCCTTCATTATAACAAAAAACCGCTTCACCACGGTTTTTTGACTATATTTCACTCCATACTATCTTCTTAAACCCACGGAAAAAGAGAAAGATACCAATAAAGAGAACACCTAAAGGAATGATTTTTGTGAAGAAAGCATTTGAAATTCCCATCCACTCATAGTAACGGAGCAGAAAACCTACAATAAGGTGGGCAACAATCATACTGTTAAAGGGACGAAAAAACTCTTCTTTCCAATTCCAAATACTGATGACCAGCGAAATTGTAAAGACAGATAAACTATCCCAGGGAGCAGGAAGATAAAAGGCTCCTTCTTGTATGAAACTTCCTATTCCTACATATCCTAGAACAACTAGCAGAACAAGACTTCCAACGACAATATAAGTGCCAATTTTCATCTTAGGGGAATCTTGGACTAGCCCCCAACGTAAGATTGTGGCCACAAGTCCAAATCCAATCAGAAAAAGAAGCAGTTGCCCTAAAAACGTGAGCAAATTAACTGTTAAGAGAAGCCCTTTCGAAAAATCGCTTAGTAGTTGATAATAACGTAATACCGCTAGGACAAGGATTGGCGTCAACAGTGACTCCTTGATAGAACTGCGTGGTGCTTCCTTGAGAATCTCTTTCATTATTTTTTTAGGATTCTTACCTAGATAATCCTCTGCACTCATGCCATCTCGTTCTGCTTCTGAAAAATCTAACATCATCAAATAGATCTGCTCTCTGAGATAGTACTCATCATAGAGAAATCCAGCAAGATTAAAACTTTCCCACAGCTCCTCAAAATACTGCTGATTGTCCTCAGAAAACTCATGCAACAAAGCGTTTGTTTCTTCATAATACTTCATTTTCTTCATGGTTTAACCCCCATTCTTAATCCCTTCTACTTTTTGACTCAAATCATCCCATTGTTGCCAAAGACCGATACACGCTCTTCTCCTTCTTTCGTTAACGAAAAATACTTCCGATCTGGACCATCTGGCGATGGACGCATGTCGCCTCTAATCCATTGATTTTTTTCTAATTTTTGCAACAAAGGATAAATAGTTCCTGGAACAATAGTATCAAATCCAGCCTCTCGCAAAGTCTGAACCAACTCATAACCATATCGCTCTTTTTGACCAATCATATCCAAGACACAACCTTCAAGAACACCTTTTAATAGTTGAGTTTCTTTCATCCCTTCTCCCTTCTGACCTATTTTGTAATACCTACTAGTAGCTTCACCTATAGTATACTACTCCTACACTAGTTTGTAAAGCATAATAGTTAAATAAAAAAACAGAACTAGCATGAACTAGTCCTGTCTATTTTTACCCAATCACACTTCCGTTTGGTACAGCTGGATCAACTGTAAGAAGGGTTAATTTTCCATCATGTTCAGCTGAGAGAATCATCCCTTGGCTGATATATTTCTTCATCATTTTACGAGGTTTGAGGTTGGCAACGATTTGGACTTTCTTGCCGACCAATTCTTGTTCATTTGGATAATATTTTGCAATTCCTGAAAGGATTTGACGGTCTTCACCATCACCAGCATCCAAGCGGAATTGAAGCAACTTATCTGAACCTTCTACTTTAGACACTTCTTTGACTTCTGCGACACGGATTTCGACCTTGTCAAAGTCTTCAAACTTGATTTCTTCCTTGTTTAGTTTGAGTTCAACTTCGTCTGGGTTCCACTCTTTTTCGACTGCTGGTTTGTTGCCTTCCATTTGTTCCTTGATATAGGCGATTTCTTCTTCCATATCCAGACGTGGGAAGATTGGTGTTCCTTTGGCAACTACAGTTACACCTGCAGGGAAGTCAGCCAAGCTCAAGTTCTCAAGGCTAGCAACTTCTGCTAAACCAAGTTGAGTCAAAACTGCACGACTGGTTTCCATCATAAACGGTTCAATCAAGTGAGCTACAACACGAAGGCTGGCTGCCAAGTGACTCATAACACTTGCTAATTGGTCACGAAGAGCTTCATCCTTGGCCAAGACCCATGGAGCTGTCTCGTCGATGTATTTATTCGTACGTGAAATAAGAGTCCAGACTGCTTCAAGTGCACGTGGGTAGTCAACTGCTTCCATGTGTGTATGGTAGTCTGCGATTGATTGTTCTGCAACCTCAGCAAGAGCATGATCAAACTCTGTCACGCCCTCTACATAGGCTGGAATTTGTCCATCAAAGTACTTGTTAATCATAGAAACAGTACGGTTGAGGAGGTTTCCCAAGGTCATTAGCCAATTCATAATTGATACGGCCAACATAGTCTTCCGGAGTAAAGGTTCCGTCTGAACCAACTGGAAGGCTACGCATGAGGTAGTAACGAAGTGGATCTAGTCCAAAACGCTCTATCAACATTTCAGGATAGACAACATTCCCTTTAGATTTAGACATCTTTCCGTCTTTCATGACAAACCAACCATGGGCAATCAAACGATCTGGCAATTTGATATCCAACATCATAAGAAGGATTGGCCAGTAGATTGAGTGGAAACGAAGGATATCTTTTCCTACCATATGGAAGACTGTTCCATTCCAGAACTTGTCAAAGTTGCCATGTTCATCTTGACCGTAGCCAAGAGCTGTCGCATAGTTAAGAAGGGCATCAATCCAAACGTAGACAACGTGTTTTGGATTAGATGGTACTGGAACACCCCATGTAAAGGTTGTACGAGAAACCGCCAAATCTTCTAAACCTGGCTCGATGAAGTTGCGAAGCATTTCATTGAGACGACCATCAGGAGTGATGAACTCAGGATGAGCTTTGAAAAATTCGACTAAGCGGTCTTGGTATTTGCTAAGGCGAAGGAAGTATGATTCTTCAGATACCCATTCCACTTCGTGACCTGATGGAGCAATACCTCCTGTCACATTTCCAGCTTCGTCACGGAAAACTTCTGCAAGCTGGCTTTCTGTAAAGAATTCCTCATCTGAGACTGAATACCAGCCAGAGTATTCACCCAAGTAGATGTCATCTTGAGCCAGCAAGCGTTCAAAGACCTGCGCCACTACTTTTTCATGGTAATCATCCGTTGTGCGGATAAACTTTATCGTATGAGATATCTAGTAATTGCCAGAGTTCTTTGACTCCAACTGCCATCCCATCAACATAGGCTTGAGGTGTGATGCCAGCTTCTTCAGCTTTTTGCTGGATTTTTTGACCATGCTCATCAAGACCTGTCAAATAAAAGACATCGTAGCCCATCAGGCGTTTGTAACGAGCTAGGACATCACAGGCGATGGTTGTGTAGGCAGAACCGATATGAAGTTTACCAGATGGATAGTAAATCGGCGTTGTAATATAAAAATTCTTTTCAGACATAATTTTTCCTTTCCAGGCAAATGAAACCTGTTTTTCTAACACTTCATTATATCACATTTTTAATGAATTTCGATAGGGAAATCCATACAAAAACAAGATAGACAAGTGTCCATCTTGTTGATCTTATTCATAACGAAGGGCTTCGATTGGATCAAGTTTCGATGCCTTGTTGGCTGGCAAGACTCCAAAAATCATACCAACACTAGCCGAAACTGCAAGACTAAATAGGGCAACTGGGATTGATACTCCCACTTCTATACCCGCAATCAAACCTTGTAATAGTATACCAGCTATAGCGGTCAAGCCTGTCGCAATTGTCAAACCAATGACTCCGCCTAGCAAGGTCAAAATCATGGATTCAATCAAAAACTGAATTAAAATATTAGCACGTGTCGCACCCAAAGCCTTACGGAGACCAATCTCACGGGTACGCTCTGTCACAGAAACCAGCATGATGTTCATAACACCAGTTCCCTCCAACAAAGAGAAATTCCTGCGATGGCACTAATAATCGTAGTTATAAATCCAAAAAGTTGTTGTACTTCTTGGAAGGCTGCAGTCGCATCTGCCACCTGATACTCCCCTTGTTGAAGACCAGCAATTTCGGTCAATTTTTCTAGCTAATTCTGGTCCCACAGTTGGTGTCAAACTGGTATCATTAACTCGGAAAACAATATCAGAAATTTCATCCATATTGAAGTTATTGGCAAGAGAAATATTAGTCGTAATGGGAAGTCCACCAATACCAAATGTCTTGACAGCCTTGGCCTCATCGCTAGTATAGACACCAATGACACGGTAACTAAAGCCACCAACATCTATAATCTGGTTAACAGCTTCTTGAGCTGAACCAAACAGACTATTAGCAAGTTCTTGGTCTAGTAAAATGACACTGGCCACGTCTTTATAATCCTGAGCTATAAGACTACGGCCTGCAACAATTTCATTTTCAACCGCCTTCATGTAGGTAATATTCCCACCTGTCAAGCTAGCACGCTCCACTTTTTTATCCTTATAAGCCAGGGTGGTATTGGTTGAGTTGGTTACATAGTAACTATCTACACCCTTCAGTTTTGCCGCTTCCTTGACCCAGGATTCTTGTGGTTTTGGTGGTTCCACAGGAACATCCTCTTCTTTTCCAGAAACTGTCAAAGCTGATTGCTTTTGGGTAAAAGAACCATCTTTGCTTTTGATAGGTGAGAAAAAGACATGGATATTCTTCTGTGACTTGGTCATGTTTTTATTAACCTGACGAGACATGGAATCTCCCAGAGCCATAATCACAACAACTGATGAAACACCAATAATAATCCCTATCATAGTGAGAAAAGAGCGCATCTTGTGGGCCATGATAGATGAAAAGGCAAATTTCAGATTCTGCATCTTAGTTTTCCTCCTTTTCTAACTGTGCACTATCAGACGAAATGACCCCATCTCGAATGACAATCTGGCGTTTGGCATAAGCTGCGATTTCGGGCTCATGCGTTACCATGATAATGGTTTTTCCTTCATTATTCAGTTCAACTAATAATTGCATGATTTGGTTACCTGTTTTAGTATCCAAGGCTCCTGTCGGTTCGTCAGCAAGAATAATAGAAGGATTGTTTACCAAGGCACGCGCAATAGCCACACGTTGCTTTTGACCACCAGATAATTCCGAAGGCAAATGGTGACTTCGTTCTGTCAATTCAACCTTATCTAGATATTCCTCAGCTAACTTGCGCCGTTTTGAAGCTGAAACTCCTGCATAAATCAAGGGCAATTCTACATTTTGCAGAGCATTGAGTTTGGATAGAAGAAAGAACTGCTGAAAGACAAATCCGATTTGTTGATTGCGGACCTTGGCTAGTTGTTTTTCACCAAGGCCAGCTACTTCTTGACCTTCAAGATAATACTCTCCACTGGTTGGTGTATCCAACATGCCAATCGTATTCATCAACGTAGACTTACCAGAACCAGATGGTCCCATGATGGCAACAAATTCACCCTCATTCACTTCTAGGTTGATATTTTTGAGAACCTGCAGTTCTTGGTCACCATTACGGTAGCTTCTGCAGATATTTTTTAGACTAATTAGTTTCTTCATCAGCCTTCACCTCTTTTCCTTCCTCTAGAGAAGACGTTGGGTTACTGATGACCTTGACTCCATTTGTCAGACCTGAAGTGATTTCTTGATTGTCTGCATCAGCATTTCCCAAACCAACTTCCACTTTCTTGGCCTTTTTCTGCTCGTCAAGTACCCAGACATAATTCTTATCATTTTCCATAACAACACTTGTTAAAGGAACCAAAATAGCTTTACTCTTGTTCTTGACCTCAACACTTACAGAGAATCCTTGTTTCAGGTCACCGATTTCACTTGTAACATCGATGGTATATGGATATTTTGAGCCAGAATTACCAGCTGCTGCGGCAGCCGCTGTACTCGCTGCTTCGCCATTGTTTTTAGGGTAGTCAGAGATATAGCTAATCTTACCAGTCCAGCTCTTATCTTGGTAAACTTTAGATGTAAAGGTTACTTCTTGTCCAATAGATAAATTGGCAAGGTTATATTCAGATAGTTCTCCCTTAACTTGCAAGTTTTCATTACTTACGACATGAACGACCACTTGGCTAGATCCTGTTGGAGATTTAGAAACATTACGGTTAACTTCGACCACAGTTCCCTCTAGGGTACTGAGAACCGTCATGGCATCCAACTGACTTTGAGCCTTGCTTAATTGCGCTGCTGCATCTGCACGTGCATCACGAGCATCACCTAGCTGTGCATCAATAGATGACACTGCATTTCCTGAGACTGGAGCTGGAGTTTGCCCTGCAGCTCCTTCGCCTCCTGCTGGCGTTGGCAACTGTGGAGCCGGAGCTGAAGCAGCTTCATTTCGTGCTTGATTGAGTTCGTTGATATGACGGTCTGCCTTAGCTACTGCTCGACTGGCTGAATCATAGGCCGCCTGGGCTTCTGAACTACTGTACTTGACTAAAGCCTGTCCTTCGCTGACCTTATCACCCACAGAAACAAGGATTTCATCTAAATCTCCCTTACTAGCATCAAAATAAACATATTGTTCATTTTTTGCTGTTACTGTCCCTGACAATAAAACAGAGGACGCTACGCTTCCTTCCTTGGCAACAACAAGATGAGTAGGCTCATCTTTTACAGCAGTCTGAGATGGTTGTCTAAAGAGCAAAATCCCCCCAGCCCCCAATACAACTACACTTGCAGCACCAATTGCTGCATACAATTGCCACTTTTTAGCTTTACGATTCTTTTTCATAATGAAACTCCTTTTTGATTTAAAGTCCTTAACAATATTATATAAAAATTACCAAATATAAACAATAACAGTTCAGAACGAAATAATGACATTTCAGGATTTTGATTATTGTTCGGAATCATTTTTAACTATCATTGTACTAGTTATATAATACACTTTATTTTTTTCTTTTTTTGCAAGCCTTTTCTTTAATTTTTGAACGTAGCAGATTTTTGCAATCAATATCAAAAAGATAGAATATGACTATCAAAAATGACACTCTACTATTTAAAAGAGTACAAAGGAGTTTTAAATGAGAGAATACGATATCATTGCTATCGGTGGAGGTAGTGGAGGAATTGCTACCATGAACCGTGCTGGTGAACACGGAGCCAAAGCAGCCGTTATTGAGGAAAAGAAATTAGGTGGAACCTGTGTCAATGTCGGCTGTGTTCCTAAAAAAATCATGTGGTACGGGGCGCAAATCGCTGAGACTTTCCATCAATTTGGAGAAGACTACGGCTTTAAGACTACTGATCTTAACTTTGACTTTGCAACCCTACGTCGCAATCGTGAAGCCTATATCGATCGCGCTCGTTCTTCTTATGATGGCAGTTTAAGCGCAACGGAGTAGACTTGATTGAAGGCCATGCTGAATTTGTAGATTCTCATACTGTTAGCGTAAATGGTGAACTGATTCGTGCTAAACATATCGTGATTGCTACTGGTGCCCATCCAAGTATTCCAAATATTCCTGGTGCTGAACTAGGTGGCTCTTCTGATGATGTATTTGCCTGGGAAGAATTGCCAGAGTCAGTTGCTATTCTAGGCGCGGGTTATATCGCCGTTGAATTGGCTGGCGTACTCCACACCTTTGGTGTCAAGACAGATCTCTTTGTTCGTCGCGACCGTCCTTTACGTGGTTTTGATTCTTACATCGTTGAAGGTCTGGTAAAGGAAATGGAAAGAACAAACTTGCCACTTCATACTCACAAAGTCCCTGTCAAGTTAGAAAAAACTGCTGAAGGCATTACTATTCATTTCGAAGATGGTACTAGTCACACAGCTAGCCAAGTTATCTGGGCTACTGGTCGCCGTCCAAACGTTGAAGGCTTGCAACTTGAAAAAGCTGGAGTTACTCTGAACGAACGTGGCTTTATCCAAGTGGATGAATACCAAAATACTGTTGTTGAGGGAATCTACGCTCTAGGTGATGTAACGGGCGAAAAAGAACTGACTCCAGTTGCTATCAAGGCTGGTCGTACTTTGTCTGAACGTCTCTTTAACGGCAAAACAACTGCAAAAATGGACTACTCAACTATTCCAACTGTTGTCTTTTCACACCCTGCTATCGGAACTGTTGGATTGACAGAAGAGCAAGCTATTAAAGAATACGGTACAAGACCAAATCAAGGTTTACAAATCAAGCTTTACGTCTATGTACTCTGCTTGCACTTACAACCGTCAAGAAACTCGTTTCAAATTGATCACAGCTGGTTCAGAAGAAAAAGTTGTCGGACTTCATGGAATTGGCTATGGTGTTGATGAAATGATTCAAGGATTTGCTGTTGCTATCAAAATGGGAGCAACCAAGGCTGACTTTGATGCAACTGTGGCGATTCACCCAACTGCATCTGAAGAATTTGTAACTATGCGTTAATCAAAACAAAAGAAGCTGATACAAATGTGTCTGCTTCTTTTTGATGCTTTTACGAAATCGATGAAAACAACTAATCAACCCAGTCAGCAAAATCGGCCGTTACAGTATTTGTTACCTTTTTCTATAAAATAGGTTGACAATAATGTTCTTACGAGTATAATTGTTACTATACATTAGAAAAGAGGTTAACTATTTTGAAAAAAGCTCACGTCTATGCTATCCCTGCTATTGGGGCTGCTCTCATTGCTGTATTGGCACAAATCAGTCTTCCAATTGGACCTGTTCCCTTCACTCTGCAAAACTTTGCAATCGGCTTGATTGCTACTGTCTTTAGACCGAGGGAGGCTGTACTTTCTGTTGGACTCTATCTTCTTCTAGGTGCTATCGGTCTTCCTGTCTTTTGCAGGAGGTGGAGCTGGATTTTTCAGGCGTTTAGTTGGTCCTACTGCAGGCTATCTTTGGTTTTATCTTGTTTATTCTGGACTTACCTCTTCTCTAACTGACAGCAAGAGTGGTGTTGTCAGAAATTTTTCTAGCAAACCTCTTGGGTGATGCCCTTGTCTTTTGTCGGCGGGATTCTCAGCTTGCATTTCCTAGCTGGAATGGCATTTGAAAAAGCTCTTGTTGTGGGGGTCATTCCCTTTATCATTCCAGACCTTGGTAAAAATTATTGCTATTAGTTTTGATTAGCCGTCCCTTACTTCAACGCCTTAAAAAAATCAGGCTTACTTTTACTAACTAAAAAGGATATCGAGTTATCATGACTCAGTATCCTTTTCTTTTATTTTGACAAACTTAGTTGCCTTTTAAAGGCATCCACCATCGTTTGAAATTCTTCATTTGAGAGAGTAATTCCCTTTGCCCATCTTCGTATGATCTGGACTCCAAGCACGAATATCAAACTTTGCAGGGAGCACCATTAAAAGCTCACACGGTTGATTTCCTTGGTCCAACCTTTTTCGTTTTTCAGAAAAGAGTCAACAAAGTGCTCTTCGATTTCAAAATGTAAATTCTGCCATTTTCTTCTCCTTTTTAGCTTTCATTTGATTATTCGTAAAAATCTTGTAGATTTTAGGAAAAATTTTTATATAATATTGATATAAAAGAAGGGAGGCCAATATGAGACATATATTCCAGCAAGTACTAGATAAAATACATGACTTTTTAAATGGACATGACCAACCTGACCAGACTGAAAAGCAACTCCCTTACAGCCTACTATTGAAGAGGCTATCCAGAAACAAACCGCTGTTCACCTTATCTTGTCTGAGACAAGTTTTACAGGTGACATCATCAAATACGATCAGCAACGCCAGCAAATTATCGTGAAAAATTTTGCTAAAAATGTGACCCGTATTATCCGCATAAGCGATATTCAACGCCTGCGATTTGTCCCTTCAACTGTCCAAACAGCCCAAAAAAATAGATTTAAGAAAGAGTGAGATGTAGTTGTTTCATCCCACTCTTTTTTCTTAGCGAATTTGTTCAAAATGTAAATGAACCGCGATATGATCTCCATAACCACTTCTTTCCAAGTCACGTTGTAGACGATAGGAAATGTAGTGTTCTGCAATGGTAATGTAACCTGCACCCAGTAAACGATGTTCAACCATAGACTGAATCATGCTGATAGTAGCACGTTCCACCTTGGCCTCTTCCAAATCCAAAACCACTTTCTTAGTGACTTGTGCAAGGTTTTGACGTAAATCATCTGTTAATACATAGACAGTCTGGGCTGCCTTTAAGATAGCTTGGTAAATCTTATCTGGATTAAATTCAGCAATTTCACCATCACGTTTGATTACTTGCATAGGTATCTCCTTTATTCTTTGTTTTCTTTGATTTCTGCCAGCATTTTTTCTTCTTCTGCTGTCAGTTGATAATGTTCAAGCAAATCCGGTCTGCGCTCGTAGGTTTTCTTTAAACTCTCGTACAGGCGCCACTGACGGATTTTTTCATGGTGTCCGCTCATGAGCACATCTGGCACAACCATGCCTCGATAATCATAGGGGCGTGTGTATTGAGGGTATTCGAGAAGGCCAGAAGAAAAACTATCATCTTGGTGGCTAGACTCCTTGCCAATCACTTCTGGAATCAGGCGAACCGTAGCATCAATCATGGTCATGGCCGCCAACTCCCCACCAGTCAAGACATAATCGCCTAGGGAAATCTCATCTGTCACCAAGGTCTTAATACGCTCATCATAACCCTCGTAGTGCCCACAGATAAAGATTAACTCTTCCTCTTGAGCCAAATCCTCAGCATAGGCCTGATCAAACTGCTTTCCAGCTGGATCGAGGAGAATAACGCGCGGATTTTTCTTTTCAATATCATCAAAGGCATCGAAAATGGGTTGAGCTCGGAGCAGCATCCCCTGACCGCCTCCGTAGGGCTCATCGTCTACATGGCGGGCCTTTTCAGCATATTCTCGAAAATTATGATACTGGATATCCAAGAGCCCTTTTTCTCGAGCCTTTCCAACGATTGAGTGCTCCAGTGGAGAAAACATCTCTGGAAAGAGGGTTAAAATATCAATCTTCATCGTCTAACCCTTCTAAGATTTTCCACATCGACGCGGTTTATTTCGGAATATCAACATTGAGAACCACTGGTGGGATATAAGGCAAGAGCAAATCACGTTTGCCTTTTCGCTTGACTACCCAGACATCGTTAGCACCTGGTTGCAGGATTTCCTTGATGGTTCCAATCAAGTTATCACCCTCATAGACTTCCAAACCGATAATCTCGTGATAGTAGAATTCACCATCATCTAAATCGTTTAAATCTTCCTCAGCAACCTTGAGACTGTATCCCTTGTACTTTTCGATAGCATTGATATGGTACATATCTTTGAATTTAATAATGTCAAAGTTCTTCTGTTTACGGTGACTAGCGATGGTCACTGTTTGAACAAACTGATCTTTTTCATCAAACAAGGCAAGCTCAGTACCTTTTTTAAACCGTTCTTCTGCAAAATCCGTCACAGACAAGACTCGCATCTCACCCTGCAACCCTTGCGTATTGACGATTTTTCCAACATTAAAGTAGTTCATCTTGTCTCCTGTAGTCTCCTTTTTTTCATCTTATTCTGACAATTCTCGAATAATAGTCGCAATTTTTTCGGGTTCAGACCACTGTAAATAATGGTGACTCCCTCCTAAAATGAGTTTAGTATTGGAAGTCCAATATTCTGATTCTCTGTACTCTTTTTCTCTATAAGGCTGACAAAAAATAAATACAGGGATATGAGATTCTATAGATACATTCTCAAAATCTTCCTCAGTAATCTCTCCAGATATCTGAAATCCTGTATCTTGATTTTCCAACTCTGAACCTTTTTCTTGCATTATTTCCCAGATTTCTTTATTAATTTCAGGGCTAAATGTCTCTTGAGTTAAGTTCTTAAAATAAAGTTCAGGACCACACTCTTCAATCAGCCTCATCTGCTCTTCCATTTCTGGATAAGGATTTTCTGAAAAATCAGCAAACATGACTTTTTTAGTTGTCGGTTCAATTGCTACTAAAGCCTGACACTTAATTGGTTTCTTGAGCAATTTGCAAGCTAAAATTCCACTCAAACTATGTGCACAAAGTATATATTCAGAAATCGCTAATTCTTCAAGTACTTTATAAACTGCATCTGCAAGATTATCTAGATTTTTTCCAGCTTGGTCATGAATCGGACTCCTACCTGTGTTCGGAAAATCAATTGTCAAATAACCAATTGTAGGAGGAAGTTTTTCAAGTATAAGTGAAAAATTTTCATAACTTGGTAGCAAACCTGCGCCACTTAAACAAACTAGCATTTTCTTTTGCTTTTGATAAGTAACAGAGAGACTACCAATTTCTGTAGATACTTCAATCCTCTTCATAAAGAAATCCACTCGTTCTATATAATGAATTATTAAAAATCCTTATCCCTTATTTTATCACGTTCTATGGATTTTCTCAAGTTGGAGTAAGAGGACAATAGCTCTACTTCCCCTTCAAAAATCCTTCCAAATCTCGTTCATGCTGATATTTGATAGCCGCCTTTTTGTCTTTTTCAAAAATGGTCTTGGTTAGATCTATGTCGTTGATGGCCGCAATTGCGACAGTGTAGTGAATGATATCAGCCAATTCTTTTTGCTAGTTCCTCGTTCGAATCTTGAACTCCTTCTTTTCGACCAGAGCGTCCATTTAAAACCTCAGCAACTTCTCCAACTTCTTCTACTAGCTTAATAAAAAGCCCTTCTTCTGTTCTAGATTGTCTGGTAATGGTCAGTAAATATTCCTCTAGTTGTCTAACTGTTAAATCCTCTCATTCTTTCTCCTTGCAAAAAAAGCGAGACATTCGTCCCGCCCTTCTTATTTTTCGTCAATAACGATTCTTACTTTTTTGTCTTCAGTTGGGACAGAGTAGACAATCGTTCTTATCGCAGAAATAGTGCGACCCTTACGACCGATTACACGACCCACATCGCTTTGATCAAGATCCAAATGATATTCCAAAAATTCTGGTGTATCTTCAATCTTGATAGTTAAGGCATCTGGTTGTGAAATCAAGGGTTTCACAATCGCAATAATGAGATTTTCAATCGTATCCATCTGTCAACCTACTTTAAACTTATTTTGAGAATTTAGAATCGTGGAATTTTTTCAATACGCCTTCTTTTGAAAGGATGTTACGTACTGTATCTGAAGGTTGAGCTCCATCAGCCAACCATGCAAGAACGCGGTCTTCTTTCAAAGTTACTTGGTTTTTCAGCAACAAGTGGGTTGTAAGTTCCAACTGTTTTCGATGAAACGTCCGTCACGTGGTGAACGTGAATCTGCTACGTTGATACGGTAGAAAGGTTTTTTCTTAGAACCCATACGAGTCAAACGGATTTTAACTGCCATTTTTAAAGTCTCTTTTCTTATTTTTTATTTCGGTGAAATAGCTGAGCTATTTAGCACATGTTCTATTATAACAGATTTCTGACAGGTGTCAAGAAAAACTTGACAGACTATAAAAATTTTTAAACCATTTTAGAAATTTGTTATAGTAAAGAAAATGTTTGAAAGAGAATGTCGTGAATACTATTTTAAGAAACATTTTATAAAAACCATCAAGTGACCCTTCATAATCCCACTTCTCGGAAAATTGTGACCGCGCTTTTCGATTTTATGGCTGCAAATTGACTCCCAAATTGGGAGCAGATACTATAGACAATACAAGGATATTATCGACCGTCATCCAAAGAAGAAGCTTTTAATCAATAACGTGAGACCGGTGCGAAAACAGTTTCTTGAAAAATTAATTATTTCACTTACAGGAAAAATTTTTTATGATGAACTGATATATAATCAAAAAGAAATGGAGACTATAATGCCTAGAAATTTTAAAGCTCTTTTATTTACAACATATGTGTTCCATGATGGTACTCGGTATGTCCATGTGGAATCTTTTTATTGTTGGTCAACTTTCACTACATCATTTAGCCCTTAGTTACATCCCTAGCTTTGTCACAGCCTTTTTATTGGATGTCATCCTTGTGGGACTAATCGTTAAATCCATTGCCTTTCGTATCCTCAGGATATCAAAACTCGGACGAACGCTTTGTACTAATTTGGCCAAGGCTAGCTTGATGTTTTGTTTTATACTGCACTGATGATTCTAGCAGTTCTCATTGGGTGTATGGGGCTCTCACTCTTTACATGTCAAATATCTGGCTGCCTTGATTAGCATCTTTGCGGTTGTCTATTTTGTCTTGAACGTGAGGGTCAACATGCGAAAACAAAAATTATTACTAATCTCAAATACGTGTCCCATGGAGTCCCAACGATGGCGTTAGCCGGCCCGTCATGCGGCATGCGACATTCACTAATCTAGTCGGATCACAATCGTGCACCCGTAGCTCTTCATTGCTAAGTTTTTAATCAGTGAAGACCTCTTTGAACTCAGACGAAGAAAGTTGAGACCTAGATTTTCAGAGACCTGGTATTGAAGTCCCAATGAATAGATCTACAAGTCAGTGAGTTGGCTTCCTCTTAAACATTTGTCACTAACATTTGAAATCCACTTCCTTTTTAGGGTACAATGGTAGAAATAAATTTTTTTGAGAGGAATAGAATGAAAAAAACTAGCAACCCTTCTTTTTACTATCCACTGTAGCTCTAGCTGGATGTAGCAGCATCCAACGTAGTTTGCGTGGTGATGACTATGTAGATTCTAGCTTGGCCGCTGAGGAAAGTTCCAAAGCAGCAGCCCAATCTGCCAAGGAGTTAAACGATGCTTTAACAAACGAAAACGCCAATTTCCCACAACTATCTAAAGAAGTTGCTGAAGACGAGGCTGAAGTCATTCTCCACACAAGTCAAGGAGATATCCATATCAAACTCTTCCCTAAACTCGCTCCTCTAGCGGTTGAAAACTTCCTCACTCATGCCAAAGAAGGCTACTATAACGGCATTACCTTCCACCGTGTCATCGATGGCTTCATGGTTCAAACTGGAGATCCAAAAGGGGATGGTACAGGTGGTCAGTCTATCTGGCATGACAAGGATAAGACAAAAGACAAGGGAACTGGTTTCAAAAACGAGATTACTCCTTATCTCTATAACATCCGTGGTGCTCTTTCTATGGCTAATACTGGTCAACCAAACACCAATGGCAGCCAGTTCTTCATCAACCAAAACTCTACAGATACCTCTGCTAAACTCCCTACAAGCAAGTATCCAAAGAAAATCATCGAAGCCTATAAAGAAGGGGGAAACCCTAGTCTAGATGGCAAACACCCAGTCTTTGGTCAAGTGATTGACGGTATGGATGTTGTAGATAAAATTGCTAAAGCCGAAAAAGATGAAAAAGACAAGCCAACTACTGCTATCACAATCGACAGCATCGAAGTGGTGAAAGACTACGATTTTAAATCTTAAAAACCAAAAAATACAGTATCCACATTCGGTACTGTATTTCTTTTACTCTCATTCTTAAGTTAAATTATTAAAATCCCAGATTTGGTCCATCCAGCCTTCATAGAAGTCTGGTTCGTGACAGACCATAAGAATAGATCCCTTGTATTCTTTGAGAGCGCGTTTGAGTTCATCCTTGGCATCCACATCCAAGTGGTTGGTCGGCTCGTCCAGCACTAAAACATTGTTTTCACGATTCATCAAGAGACAGAAACGAACCTTGGCTTGTTCCCCACCTGACAAGACCTGAATTTGGCTTTCAATATGCTTGGTTGTCAGACCACAACGGGCAAGGGCTGCACGGACTTCTGCTTGGTTAAGTGCAGGAAAGGAATTCCAGACAGCTTCAAGTGGTGTTTGACGATTGCCACCTTCTACTTCCTGCTCAAAGTAGCCAAGTTCTAGGTAGTCACCGCGTTCAACTTCCCCAGCAATTGGCGGGATAATTCCCAAGAGAGACTTCAATAGAGTTGTTTTACCGATACCATTGGCACCGATAATGGCAATCTTTTGATTGCGTTCAAAGGTAAGATTTAAAGGCTTGTCAGAGGACGATCATAACCAATTTGCAAATCCTTGGCTTGGAAAATAAAGCGCCCTGGCGTACGAGCTGGTTTGAAATCAAAGGATGGTTTTGGTTTCTCACTTTGCAGTTCGATAATATCCATCTTATCCAATTTCTTCTGACGAGACATGGCCATGTTTCGTGTTGCAACACGCGCTTTATTACGTGCGACAAAGTCTTTGAGATCTGCAATCTCTTTCTGCTGACGTTCGTAGGCTGCCTCTAGCTGAGATTTCTTCATAGCATAGACTTCTTGGAACTGGTAGTAGTCACCAGAGTAACGCGTCAGCTGTTGATTTTCCACATGGTAGACAATATTAATCACGTCGTTCAGGAATGGAATATCGTGTGAAATAAGAACAAAGGCATTCTCATAGTTTTGGAGATAGCGCTTGAGCCAATCAATATGCTCAACATCCAAGTAGTTGGTCGGCTCGTCCAACAACAAGATATCGGGCTTTTCAAGGAGGAGTTTAGCCAAAAGCACCTTGGTTCTTTGCCCACCTGACAAAGAGGTTACATCCGTATCCATGCCAAAGTCCATGACACCAAGGGCACGCGCCACTTCATCAATCTTAGCATCTAAGGTATAGAAATCACGACTCTCCAGACGGTCTTGAAGTTCGCCAACTTCTTCCATGAGAGCATCAACATCCGCTCCGTCTTCAGCCATTTCCATATAAAGGTCATTGATACGAGATTCCGCTTTGAAAAGCTCATCAAAGGCTGTACGGAGAACATCACGAACAGATTGACCTTCAGCAAGGACAGAGTGCTGATCCAAGTAACCTGCCGTCACATATTTAGACCATTCGACTTTCCCTTCATCTGGCAACATCTTACCAGTCACAATGCTCATAAAGGTTGATTTCCCTTCACCATTGGCACCGACCAGACCGATATGTTCTCCCTTGAGGAGACGGAAGGACACATCTTCAAAAATTGCACGGTCACCAAAACCGTGACTCAAGTTTTTAACTTCTAAAATACTCATTTTAATTCCTTATCTTGTTTTTATGTAATTGTTTATAGAGGAGCCAAGCCAGATAGCCACCCAAGGTATTGGTCCACAAATCATCAATCTCAAAGACTCGATTGAAATCAAAGAAAAAGTCCAAGACTAACTGCGTACACTCGATTCCAAGACTCACTAGAAAACTGAAAAAAAGAACTCTTTTTGTTTTCCTTAAATTCGGAAAGAGATAAAGGAATTGAAACACCAAAGGAAAAAGTAAGAAGACATTAAGGATATTTTGTAGAAAAAGCAAACATAATTGTCCTATGTCACTCACTTCGCCCAGTTTCCAGAGAGAATTGAAAGGAGTCAAAAGAAAAACCAGGCTTCCAAGATGCTGAATACCTGGAGTTTCCACTCCCACGGGAGAATGTTCTTGAGGAGTAAAGCAAAAATAAGCAATGCAAATGCTATAGAAAATGACTCCCCAGAGCAAAACATGATTATAAGGTTTCTTCATCATTACGGATTGACTGCTGCGACTGCTTTCTGGCGGTCACGTTTCATTGTATTAGAACGCAATTGTCCACAAGCTGCATCAATATCAGTTCCATGTTCTTGACGAACAACACAGTTAACCCCTTTTTTCTTAAGCGTATCATAGAAGGCCATGACGCGCTCTTTAGGACTCCGGCTATATTGGTCATGTTCACTAACTGGGTTATAAGGAATCAAGTTTACATAAGACAATTTCTTGATATTCTTGAGCAATTCAGCCAATTCCAAGGCTTGTTCTACACCATCGTTAACTTCATTGAGCATGATATATTCAAAGGTCACACGACGATTTGTTGTTTCGATGTAGTACTCAATGGCTGCAAAAAGTTTTTCAATCGGAAAGGCACGGTTAATCTTCATGATGCTTGAGCGCAATTCATTGTTCGGTGCGTGAAGAGAAACGGCAAGATTGACCTGAACTCCTTCATTAGCAAAATCACGAATTTTATGGGCCAAACCTGAGGTTGAAACCGTAATGTGACGAGCACCGATGGCCATTCCTTTATCATCATTGATAGTACGAACGAAATTCAAGACATTGTTGTAGTTATCAAAGGGCTCACCGATTCCCATGACAACGATATGGCTGACGCGTTCGTCCTGACCACGCTCATCGAAGTATTTCTGAACCAGCATGATCTGCGCTACGATTTCTCCATTATTGAGGTCGCGTTGTTTCTTAATCAAACCAGAGGCACAGAAGGTACAACCGATATTACAGCCGACCTGAGTGGTCACACAGACTGACAAACCATAGTGTTGACGCATAAGTACAGTCTCAATCAACATACCATCAGGCAACTCAAAGAGATATTTGACAGTGCCATCAGCAGACTCTTGAACGATACGCTGTTTCAAGGGATTGACCACAAACTGGTCATTGAGCTTAGCAATCAAATCTTTTGACAGGTTGGTCATTTCTTCAAATGACTGGACACGTTTACGGTAAAGCCATTCCCAAATTTGATCTGCACGGAATTTCTTTCTCCCTGCTCCAAAACCCATTCCTGCATGGTTTGACGTGTTAAACTATAAATTGACGGTTTCATCTCTTCTCCTTATTCTCTACTCACTTCTGACGAATGACAAAATGACGTTGCCCCTTGTCCTCTTTCTGAGAATGCTGGTCCTTTTGACGACGTCTATTTTTCTTATCTGCATTCGGTTTTCGTTTTGTTTGAGCCGGTTTCTTTCCTTTTCTAGAAGGCTGTTCTTCTTCCTTCTTACGCATTTTCTTGTCAAATGATGCTCGCTTAGGGGCTTCATTTTCTAGGACAAAATAGGCACAACCATAACTACAATACTCTAAAAGATAGTCTTGTAAACGACTGATTTTTTCAAGATTTTCCTCTGTTCGGTCATCCTTGTAAAAACCTCGTAGGCGAAGCTGTTCGTTGCTCCAGTCTCCCACGATATAATCAAACTTGGTTAAGACTTCTGAAAAACGCTGATTAAAAGTCGTCACATCAAAGGCTTCCTTGATATTTTCCACCAAGGAAAAAGCTATCCCTTCCGTTTCAACCTTGTCCCCGTGTAAATGAAACTCAGGACCAGGAAACTTGTTATAGTTGTATAATTCAGGTGCAATTTCTTTTCGCATAGATATCCTTTTTCCACGATTACTTAATACTTTATTCTACCATAATTTCCAGCAGTTAGCACGTTTCTCATAAAAATGAAAAAAGTCTGACGATTTTGTCAGACCAAATAATATAACCTTAAAAAGAGAAGAACAATTCTTCCCTCCAACTATCATTATTTAGCAGCTGCGTACAATTCATCTACTTTATTCCAGTTGATGACTGAGAAGAAAGCTTTGATGTAGTCAGGACGCACGTTGCGGTATTTCACGTAGTAAGCATGTTCCCAAACGTCCAAGCCCAAGATTGGTTTTTTACCTTCTGAGATTGGTGTGTCTTGGTTTGCTGTTGAAGTCACTTCAAGTTTACCTTCTTTGTTAACAACCAACCATGCCCATCCAGAACCGAAGCGAGTTGTAGCTGCTGCTGTAAAGGCCGCTTGGAATTCTTCAAATGAACCAAATGTTGCATCGATTGCTGCTGCAAGTTCTGCTGATGGAGCTGTTTTTTCAGGAGTCATCAATTCCCAGAAAAGAGCGTGGTTCAAGTGTCCACCACCATTGTTGATAAGTGCTTGACGGATATCAGCTGGGATAGATTCTACATCAGCAAGCAAGGCTTCAAGGTCTTCACCAATTTCAGGGTGTTTTTCAAGAGCTGCATTAGCATTGTTGACATAAGTTTGATGGTGTTTGTCATGGTGCAAGTGCATTGTTTCCGCATCGATGTATGGTTCCAAAGCGTCGTATGCATATGGAAGATCTGGTAAGATAATAGCCATCTGTAATACCTCTTTTTCTTTCTATATGAAAATGATAACGCAAACATTCACTTTTTTCAAGTTTTTTGCTTATAGATAAGGAAATCACTGAGATACTTTCTAATAAAACAAGTAAATCAGCAAGAAACCCACGACAAGATAATCCTGACGCGGGCTGGAGTTTGAAAAAAATATCAATTTACCTGACTAGCAATCTGTAGAAGTGCCTTTTCAAAAAGGAAATCTTTTTCATAAAGACCTGTTTTAATCTGATAGTCTGTCTCAATCAAATAGGAAATAGCTTGCTTCAGAAAGCTCAAGGAAAGTCCTCGCGAATCTCTTAATGCAAACTTGATTTGATAGGGATTGGGAGTGCGTCCTAGGTAACTACCTAGACTACTTGCAATCTGCGATTCTGTTTGGCCAGACTCCGCCAAAATTTTCACCTGAGTAAAAGTCCGAAATTGTCCTAGCATGACAGCTATGAGCTTAATTTCGTCTTCCCCTTGCAAGGTCAAGTCTCTAACCAAGTCGCGCGCATGATCCATCTTTTTAGTCAGAATAAACTGAGTTAAATCAAAAATATTGTCCTGCAAGGTCTTGGGGATAGCATTGACAATATCCTCTTCCTCTATGACGGAATCTGCCTTATAGGACTGTAAAAAGAGGAGATTTTTCTGGATTTCGCTAAATTGAAAACCAGATTTGACGAGGAGATTTTCAAAGGATTGCCCCACAAACTGCAGACCTTGTTTCTGGCTCCACTTTTGGAAATACTGGCGCAATTCTTGTTCTTTGGCTTCTACTGCATCAAAGACCTTGGCATCACGCTTAAGTAATTTAACCAACCGTCTTTTGCTATCCAGTTTTCCTTCCGCAAAGATCAACAACTTGGTTGTTGGTGAAGGGTTATCAAGGTATGCCTCAAATGACTTGAGCTCATCATCTGTTAAAAAGCGTTTCTTGGCTGTTGTGATATCGACAAAATGGTCTAATATCACGATTTTCTCATCCGCAAAGAAAGGAAGGCTGACCAACTCCAGTTCCACATCCTTGTAAACCACTTCTTTCATATCAAAGTAGGCAAAGTTGAGGTCAGCAGAATCATAGCCAATCTGTTTCAATACTTGACTCTTCATCACTTCAAACTGGCCCTGATCTATGCCTGTAAAAAGGCTCAGGCTAGGTAAATTTGATAAAGTCAACTTCTGGCTTTCTTCAATAGCTAGCATCTTTTCTCCTTTCTTCTGATTTTTCGATTTAATTTAGTCAATATAGCGCAATTTTCCACGGAAATCTTCTAGACTCTCGTACCCTTTTTCCGCCATGATTGCTTTCAGTTCATTGGTAATACGGTCAAAAGCACCAACACCTTCTTTGTGAAGGGTGGTTCCCACCTGCACCATACTAGCTCCACAGAGGATATGTTCAAAGGCATCTCTACCAGTCAGAACGCCACCTGTTCCGATGATTTGGATTTGAGGATTTAAGCGTTGGTAGAAGGCGTGAACATTGGCTAGAGCAGTCGGTTTGATATACTCTCCACCAATCCCACCAAACCATTCTTAGGCCGAATAACGACAGACTCATCTTCTATATAGAGGCCGTTTCCGATAGAGTTAACGCAGTTGACAAACTTGAGTGGATACTTGTTGAAAATAGCTGCCGCTTGGTCAAAGTGAACAATATCAAAATATGGTGGCAATTTAATTCCTAAAGGTTTGGTAAAGTAGGCAAATACTTCTGATAAAATTCGGTCAGTTGTCTCAAAATCATAGGCAATCTGAGGTTTACCTGGAACATTTGGACAGGAAAGATTGAGCTCAATCAGACCACGGAAGTTACTCTCTTGGACTTTTTTCAAAATAGTATGAGTTTCCTCTGGAGACATACCAACTAGTGATAGGAAGAAAGTTCGGTTTGACTCTTTTTCCTGCAAATCCAAAAGATAGTCCAAATAATAGTCTAAGCCATTATTCGGTAATCCCATAGAGTTGATAGAACCAAGTGGAACATCTTGGTATCGTGGCTCAGGATTTCCCTGACGGAAGTCCAAGGTCGCTGTCTTCGTGACAAAAGTTCCTGCCACTGAGTTTTTAACTCCCTCTAGCTCTTCTATCGTCATACAAGCCACACCTGCTGCATTCATCAAGCAATTGTCAAACTCAAAACCAGCAATTTGCGTTTTCGTTGATACCATGATTCTGATCCTCCAGATTCCTTTTATTGCTAATATTATACCATATTTTTCACATTTTTCTCTTTGAGAAAGATATTTCCAAGAAAAACGTTCGTATTTTTTTATAGATTTTCAAAAAGCCTCAAAACTAAATGTTAAAACCAAATTGATAGAATTTTTTTAGAAAAATTTTTGTTTTTCTCTTTACAGTTAAAAAAATTCTGCTATAATGACACACATAATTAAATTAGAATTTAAGGAGAACGATATGACATCTGCTAAAGAATATATCCAAAGCGTGTTTGAAACTGTAAAAGCTCGTAACGGGCACGAGGCTGAATTCCTCCAAGCTGTTGAAGAATTTTTCAACACTTTGGAACCTGTATTTGAAAAACACCCTGAGTATATCGAAGAAAATATCTTGGCACGTATTACTGAGCCAGAGCGCGTGATTTCTTTCCGTGTTCCTTGGGTTGACCGTGATGGAAAAATTCAAGTAAACCGTGGTTACCGTGTTCAATTCAACTCAGCTGTTGGACCATACAAAGGCGGACTTCGTTTCCACCCAACTGTAAACCAAGGGATCTTGAAATTCCTCGGATTTGAACAAATCTTTAAAAACGTCTTGACTGGACTTCCTATCGGTGGAGGTAAAGGTGGATCAGACTTCGATCCTAAAGGTAAAACAGATGCTGAAGTGATGCGCTTCTGCCAAAGCTTCATGACTGAATTGCAAAAACACATCGGACCATCACTTGACGTACCTGCTGGTGATATCGGTGTTGGTGGACGTGAGATTGGTTACCTTTACGGTCAATACAAACGCCTTAACCAATTTGATGCTGGTGTCTTGACTGGTAAACCTCTTGGATTTGGTGGTAGCTTGATTCGTCCAGAAGCAACTGGTTACGGTTTGGTTTACTACACTGAAGAAATGCTTAAAGCTAACGGTAACAGCTTTGCTGGTAAGAAAGTCGTTATTTCAGGTTCTGGTAACGTGGCTCAATACGCTCTTCAAAAAGCGACTGAACTTGGTGCAACTGTTATCTCTGTATCTGACTCAAATGGTTATGTCATCGATGAAAATGGTATCGACTTCGATCTTTTGGTTGATGTTAAAGAAACGTCGCGCTCGTTTGACTGAATATGCTGCTGAAAAAGCAACTGCAACATATCACGAAGGTTCTGTATGGACTTACGCTGGAAACTATGACATCGCTCTTCCATGTGCGACTCAAAACGAAATCAACGGTGAAGCAGCTAAACGTTTGGTTGCTCAAGGCGTGATCTGTGTATCTGAAGGTGCCAACATGCCAAGCGACCTTGATGCCATCAAAGTCTACAAAGAAAATGGTATCTTCTACGGACCTGCCAAAGCTGCCAATGCTGGTGGTGTAGCCGTTTCAGCCCTTGAAATGAGCCAAAATAGTCTTCGCCTCTCATGGACTCGTGAAGAAGTTGATGGACGTCTCAAAGACATCATGACAAACATCTTCAACACAGCTAAAACAACTTCAGAAACATATGGTCTTGATAAAGACTACCTTGCAGGAGCAAACATTGCTGCCTTTGAAAATGTAGCAAACGCTATGATTGCACAAGGTATTGTTTAATTAGTCTATACATCCTATCGGAGGACAAATGATGAACTTACGGCCGATGGAAGTAAGAGACAATCCAGCTGTAGCGCAACTCATTCGAGCTATCCTAGAAGAATTCGGGCTTGACAAACCAGGAACTGTCTACTTTGATTCTCATCTAGATCATTTGGCCGACTATTATCAACAGCAAGAGAGAGCAGCTTACTTTGTTCTGGAAGATGAAGATCAGCTGGTTGGCTGTGGTGGCTTTGCACCTGTGTCCGATAAGATTGCTGAATTACAAAAACTGTATGTCACTAAAAATAGCCGTGGCAAAGGTTATTCCAGCAGGTTGATAAAGCGGATATTCCATGAAGCCCGCCTAGCAGGTTATGAACAACTTTATCTAGAAACTTCTACTGAACTGGCTACGGCTGTGGCCATCTATCAGCACTACGGTTTCACATCACTGCAACAACCACTTTCTAACGCTGCCGGCCACCCTGCTATGAATATCTGGATGATAAAATCCATCTTATCAGATGAATAGATGGCAGTATACTCTGGTCGACTTGAGGACATCAGTATCAAGCTCCTCAAGACAGCTAAAACAACTTTTAAAAATGTAACCAATGCTATGATTGCACAAGGATTGGTATAAAAAAATATAATTACTGAAAATTGCTACCCGTCTGGGTAGCAATTTTTTTCATTCAATTCATTAATCAAACCAAATAATTCACTAAAATACTATAAAAATAGTAGAATTTACTGATTTTTATCTAGCATCTTAAGAAGTAATAAACATAAATAATAATTTAAAACTCCTCTTCCAATTCTCTTTTAATCGTCTTACGCTTACCACCTATTAGTTTTTTTCTACGTGAAGTAGTAAATCAATGTACTCTATATCTGTTTCAAATATCTCTTTAATATTTTCTAGGAGTTTCTTTTCTAATTCCAACACTGGGACATGACTACCAGTAAAAAAATGTGAATAGGGACTAAAATGTATTTCTTGGAATGACTTTTTACCAAATCCTTTAGATCTGAGAAGATTAAATAGTATTAGTTTTTTTGATTGCTGTTTTCTAAAAAAATTCCACACCTAGATTGACCAATCTAATTGCAAATTGCTCATTGTTTGTTTCCTCAAGCATTTCTAATATGATCTGACTGTCATTTTTTTATAATATCTTCAAGCATATTGTTATAGTAGTAATATGGCCTATTTATTGCAAAAGCGGATAAACTTTTTATAAATTTCTTTCTTATCTCTAAATCCATTTATAGTATGTAATACCATATATCCTAAATCAGAGCTTCCCATTTTTTTAGCTCATCAATTTTCTTCAATACTTCTACCACAAAATTAATATCATTTTTCTCCTAATTTTTTTGAAAAAAACTTATAGGTGTGATCCTTACTGCTCCCTAAATTGATTAAATACTGAGACTTTAAATCGTTTTTCTCCAATTAGATTTATTAATTTTGGCACCTCTTCTTCTCTTATAAAATCAGAAATAACAAAATTTGTATTCCCAGCTTTTTGTATTAACAACTCTTTTAATCTAGGATCTTTCAAAATCAATCTCTCAAAATTTAAAATTGTAAAAATAATATGGTAAAGAATTAGCTTCTAGAATACTCTTTAATGTTTGTAGATCTTCATTTTTAACATTTTTCAATTTGTGTTAAATAAAGCAAGTTGCCATTCATATTTTTTTCTGATTCTTGAGAGGAAGCAATAACAGACTGCATTGAACTTTTTCTCAATATTTTCTAAAAACTAATCGGATTCCTATTTACAAAATGATAGTTTGATTTAAACATTAAATTTAAAAAAATTCAATTTTTTTATCATTTTCTAATAGCAAAAAAACATATTGAATAGTACTAGCTCAATGTTATTGTCATTCATAAATAAGCTATGTTTGAATTGATTTGCAAAATTGAAAATATTTTGCCAATTGTTTGAATATCTATATGCAATTTCTTTTTAATCGTATTTTAACATCATCTTTATGAATCCAGGCATGATTATGATTGGTCAAATTATTATATATATCTTGTCTCTCAGAAATCATATAATCGTCAAACACACTCGGTAAGTTTTTTTCACTTCAGCTTTATGTAAGGTATAAACTATTTGTTCTTCAATCATAGACAATTTTTTTATGTCGTAAAAAAAATAATTCTCGAATGCTTTTTCAAATCTCTATTAATAGTCATACGGTGACTTTCTGAATAAGTCAAAAATTTTTTTCTTCTGTAATCATACAGTATTCTCTCAATATAAAGTCTAATATCAACACTCCCAACATTATATATCTTTGCTAAAAATTTCAGTATACTTCTATGATACTCTTTCAGTTTTTTTCACTATCAGGAATGGTACATTTCCTAAATTTAAATGATTCCTCATAAGCTTCTGTCCTTTCGATAGTAATTTTAAGATACTGCTTCAAAATTGCCGCGCTTAATTCTTGATTATAACTTTTCATCAAATCAAGATTATCAAGTTCAGAAATAGTATTTTCAGCTAAGGTATAATCAATATATTCTCTTTCTGTAACCAACCCGTAGTTTGCTTCAAGAATACTATAAACCTCAGAAATCTTATTAGGATATTTATCAAAGTACTTTAACAATAATTGGAGAATTTGACTACAATATTTTGTCCGTGTAGTTACAAATACAATATTTAAAACTGAATCCTTAATAGATTCCTTTTTTTATCCTTCTGATTAATAAAATTAGTCTTTGTATAAGCCTGAGACTCTATATTATCAATTTTATTTTTTTAACGTATGAAATTGCTTCTAGAGGAAGTAATACTCAAATTGTATTAAAAACTTTTTCTTTAAGTTCATCGCTTTCAAAAATTACTTTCATTGTAATAATATGATTTAACTGCATCAGAAACGCCTTTTTAAATCACTCTCTTTCCTAATAAAATTGGAACATTGATTTAGTATTTGAACAACTCTTTGATCGTTTACTGGATATAACTCATGTAAAAATTTCTAAAATTGATATTTTCTTATTAATTAAAAAAACTTGATAACTATATAATCATCTAATGATTGATCTGCTATCTTTACAATTTTGTCGTTATAAATATTACACAACTCTCTCTCGTGAATCTTCTCCACTGCACTCTTAAAGTCAGTATTTGTTATATCAGTTATTTTTTTAGTAATTTTTTTGAATTCCTGGTTCTCTTCTAAACTTTCCAGTCTAATCTTTTTTTAAGTAAGATAAAATAAATAAAGTCTTTTTGTTCTGCATAAATAATGTTATTTTTTTATTTAAAAATTTCTTCATAGTAATCTTTTAAAAATATCAATCTCGTCATTAAAATTAGTCAAATCCCGAGAGCTAGATAACTTCGCTGCAATGACTGCAATACGCGGATTGCTTTTTAGATATCGTTTTTTTATATGTTCAATTTCTTTATTGGTAAAATCGTTTCGAGAGAATTGATTGAGTAATTCCTTAAAATTATCATCTTTTTATAAGTTCTGGCTCAATATTATTGTACCCATAAACTTTAACATTATTTATTACATCTTTTTTTAGCATAATCACGTACCGTAAGAATAAACCGAATATTACTAGTCGTGTTCAGTAGCCCAAGTGTAGAAATATAATTTTTGTGTAGTATTAACATCATCAATAAAAAAACAATATTTTTCTTTGTGTAAATTTAGATTGCGTTTTACATCTTGGTAAATATCCTGATTATTGCTCTTGACACAAATAATGTTATATTTATTTCGATCGAGCAAAGAGCAAATTTCAATTGCTAATCTAGTTTTTCCCTGTTCCAGGCTTAGCAGATATTAAGAAGATTCTTTTTTTCACTTGATTTAATGGTATTTATAATTTCACTTACATCTCCAATATAGTCATTTGATATAGGTGCATTAGTTTTACTCTCATCATGAATTCTTATGAAGTCATTGATAGACCAAACTTGCTCTGTAGATTCACTGATTGATAGATACTCTTTTGCTAAATATTGAAAAATCTAACTTTGTAAGATCATCAGCAATTTCATTAATTCCAATCAATTCTAGCCGATAAGGCTCAGCTATTTTTTTCTAGATCTTCTTTTTGTTTAATTGTTATATTTGAAGAAGTATGACAACAAATAAGTCTCGCAACCTTATCTTCAGAAATATTTTCATCTAAAAATTTTTTTCTTAACTGAATGAATATCTTCTTTTAATTTAGATATTATAGATTTATGTGTACCATACATGATATAAACATATTTACCTTTTTCCTCAGCATAAGAATCAGGAATTCCTTTAGTAGTCTTATCCGTTCCTTCTTGTGAACCTAATGAAACAATTTTAAAATTGTATTTTCTTCTCAGGTACGCATCACCTAGTTTTTGAAATCGCCCTCCCTCTAACTCTTTAATACCTTGTTCAATTTTTATTTATTAAGCTCATCAGAATAACCTTTCCAAAAATGCAGTTCAATGTTATTATATCATACTAAACCAAACAATGAGTTATATATCAAGGAAAAAAACCAGAGACTGTACTTCACCAATGTTTAATGGAAAGCCTATTATTCAAAACTTGTTTGTCTCCTAGATAAACTATATAATTAGTTCGCCCCTTTTTTGCCCCCTGGCACATAAAAATAAAAACCGCTAGTCCTAAGAATAGCGGTTTAATCATGTTTTTAAGCTACTAATGTAGTCGCTCTATTATTTAAGAGTAACTGAAGCTCCAGCTTCTTCCAATTTAGCTTTGATTTCTTCAGCTTCTGCAGTTGCAACGCCTTCTTTAACAAGTGCTGGTGCACCGTCAACAAGTTCTTTAGCTTCTTTAAGTCCAAGACCTGTGATTTCACGTACAACTTTGATAACGCCAACTTTTTTGTCGCCTGCAGATGTCAATTCAACGTCGAATGAATCTTTAGCAGCACCAGCGTCAGCAGCACCAGCTGCAGCAACAGCTACAGGAGCAGCTGCAGTTACACCAAATTCTTCTTCGATAGCTTTTACAAGGTCGTTCAATTCAAGGATTGAAGCTTCTTTAATTTCAGCAATAATGTTTTCAATGTTCAATGCCATTGTTATTTCCTCCAAATATGTTTTTAAATTTATAATAGATTTTTCGTAGCTAGGCTACGCTGCGTAGCTTAAGATTAAGCTGCGTCTTCTTTGTTGTCTGCAACCGCTTTGACTGCAAGAGCAACGTTGCGCACTGGCGCTTGAAGTACAGAAAGGAGCATAGAAAGAAGTCCTTCGCGGTTTGGAAGAGTTGCAAGAGCAAGAATCTCTTCTTTAGATGCGACAGCGCCTTCGATTGCACCACCTTTGATTTCAAGTGCTTCAGCGTTTTTTTAGAAAAAGTCGTTCAAGATTTTTAGCTGGTGCGATAACATCTTCGTTAGAAAATGCTACTGCAGATGGTCCAACAAATACAGATGCAAGATCTTCAAGACCAGCTTTTTTTCAGCTGCACGACGCAAGATTGAGTTTTTTTAATGACTTTATACTCAACTTCGCTTCCACGAAGCTCACGACGAAGAACTGTATCTTGCTCAACTGTCAAACCACGAGCGTCTACAACGACGATAGATGCAGCAGCTTTCATTTTCTCAGCTACTACGTCAACTAGTTCCGCTTTTTTAGCAATAATTGCTTCACTCATTAGTGTGTTCACCTCCGTTATTATTTTGCTTGGGGAACTTTTCCAAAAGAAAAACGCGCCCAAACCTAGACACGAAAGTACAATACGCTTCTTTTTACATGATACGTTTTGTCCTCGGTAGGATATTTATGAGTCGAGCTCCCCTACTGTCTTAGGCAGTTTTTTCAAACCGTATATAAGTATAGCATAGTCAAAAAAAGAATGCAAGATTTTTGCAAACTTTTTTTAAAATTTTTTCGTGATTTTTCTTTTAAAGTTCTACTGTCAGTACTTGACCTTGCTTAACAACCTGTTCTCCGGCAATATAAACATCATCTACATCACTAGATTTAACTGCATAAACCAGATGAGAAAGCATATTTTCTTGGGGTTGGAGATGGATTTTTTTCCTTGTGGTTGAATGACCAGAAAATCCGCTTGCTTGCCAACTTCAAGACTTCCAATCAAGTTTTTCCATTCCAAGAACCTTAGCACCTTCTATCGTTAGAGCTTTGAGGGCTGTTTCAATTGGAAACTGGCTGGCATCTCCACTCTTCATTTTCTGTAAGAGAGCTGCGGTACGACCTTCCTCAAACATATCAAGATTATTATTGGAAGCAACCGAATCTGTCGCAATACCTACTGCCACTCCAGCTTTTTTTGAAGTTGGATGATTGGAGCAATCCCTGAGGCCAGTTTGAGGTTACTGATAGGATTATGGGCGATTCCCACATGAGAAGTTACCAAGCGGTCAATTTCTCGCTCGTTTAACTCGACCCCGTGAGCAAAGACGGACGGATGGTCTAAGTAACCCAGTTCGTCTAGAAAGGCGACGGGGCGTTTGCCGTATCGTTTCAGAATAATTCCTGACTCCTCCTTGGTCTCCGCCACATGGATATGGAGAGGAATCTTTAGCTCTTTTGCCATTTCTAAACTCGCTTCCAGCAAGTCTCTGCTACAGCTGTATGGAGAGTGAGGGGCTACCATGACCTTGAAATTTGGATTTTCATATCCTAAGATTTCCTCAATGATGGCACGTGTTCTGCTTATGGTCTCAGCAGTTGTTTCTGTCTCTGAAGAAAAGAGGGTCGGTGAGAAATAACAACGCATCTTAGATGCCTTGACTGCCTGATAAATTCTCTCAATATCCACACCATTGGGATTATACATATCGTTGAAGGTTGTTGTTCCTGACTGGAGCATCTCTGTCAGAGCCTCTTTGACCGCCTTGGTAGTCATGTCGGGAGTAAATTCTGCTTCTGCTGGCCAGATATAGTCATTGAGCCATTCATGGAGATTGCTGTCATCCCGGATTCCTCGCAAGCCTGTCATAGCAGAATGGGTATGGCAATTGACCAATCCAGGCATGATCCAAGCCCCTTGATAGTCTATAATCTGCTCAGCTTGATCTAAAATCTCTTGCTTCTCTTGACCGACATAGATGATTTGAGAATCCTTAACAGCCAAGATACCATCCAGATAGACATGGAAATCTTGGTCACAAGTCACGATATTTACATGCTGATAGACTTTCATTGTTTTCTCCTTCCAAGGCCTTGATTTTTTCTAGCTATTGTAACAAAAAAGTCACCCGAAGGCAACTTTTAGTGTCATTAAGACTTTAAATGGACAGGGATGGCTTATTCAGAGCTAAAAGCCGCAGCCTTTTGCATTTGGTAATACTTGCCCTTTCTAGCCATGAGATCCTGATGGTTACCATGCTCCACGATGTCACCATCCACCAAGACTAGAATCAGATCCGCATCCTGAATAGTAGACAAGCGGTGGGCAATGATAAAACTTGTTCGTCCCTTCATGAGTTTGGCAAAGGCATCCTGTACCAGCACCTCTGTCCGCGTATCGATGGAGGAAGTCGCCTCGTCTAAGATAAGAATCTTTGGAATGGCTAGAAAGACACGGGCAATAGTCAAGAGCTGAGCCTGACCGACAGAGAGAGATTCACCCGCATTTTCCAGTTTGGTATCATAGCCCTTCGGCAGTTGTTGGATAAAGAAGTCTGCATTGGCTGCTTTGGCAGCAGCAATCACCTGCTCCCGACTGGCTTCAGGATTGCCAAAGGCAATATTGTCATGAATGGTCCCTTGCTTGAGCCAAGTTTCCTGTAACACCATGCCAAACTGCTGTCTCAATGATGCTCGGGTATAGTCATAAATGGAACGACCATCTAGAAAGATATCTCCCGAGTTAATGGGATAAACGCATGAGGAGATTGATGAGGGTTGATTTGCCAGCACCTGTAGGACCAACGATGGCCACCTTGCTACCAGCAGGAATGTCAATGGATAAATCCTTAATCAAGACCTTCTCAGGATGATAGCCAAAAGAAACATGTTTAAAGGAAATAGCCCCCTTGACTTGGTCACTGGTCAAGACTTCCTTACCTGTTTCAGCCACCTCAGGACTCTCTAAGACAGCATAGACACGTTCTGTACAAGCGAGAGCACTTTGCAATTCGGCTAGAACTGAAGAAATATCGTTAAAGGGCTTGGTGTACTGTTGAACATAGTTCAAAAAAAGTCACTAAACGCCCAATGGTCAAGGTCGATCCCATCATGATACGATAAGCTCCTACTCCAGCTAGAAGGGCGTAAATGAGTGCATTGACAAATCGAGTCGAAGGATTGACCGTTGAAGAATAAAGATAGCTGACTGAGAATAGCCTGCGTAGTTGGCATTAGCCCCATGCAGTCTTTGGATAAACTCTGTCTGAGCATTAAAGGACTGGATAATGGTCTGCTGGCTAAGCGATTCTTCAATCAACTGGGTCTGAATCCCTCTTGTCTCCGTTTGCTTTTGGAAGAGATGATAAGATTCCTTGGCAATAAAGCGTGAAATCACCATGGATAGGGGCGTCAACAGCAAGACCAAGAGGGTCATGAGGAGATGAATTTGGAGCATGGCTAGAATACTAACCAAAATCATTAAGACGCCAATGAAGAATTGGTTAAAAATCATGGTCAAGCCAGCTGCCAACTGTTCTATGTCTGTTGTCACCCGACTGACCATCTCCCCACTGCCTTGCCGATCCACAAAGGCAATCGGTAAACGATGGAGCTTATGGATGATTCGCTCTCGTAAGTCTCTGGTATAAGAGAAAATTAGGCGATTATAGAGGAGAGGATTGGCCCACTGCACAAGGGTATTTCCTATGACCACCAAGATCATTTGAATAAAGATCTGCCAAAAAACTGGTGAAGAACCAGCCACTAGGACTTGGTCGATGACCTGCCCAATCAATATTGGTAGGTAAATTGATAAGGCAACCTGGGCAATAGTTCCTAGAAAGGCTAGGAAAAGGAGGAAAGGATGACTTGCAAGGTCTTTCGCCAAACGTGTGAGTGTTTGATTTGCAGTTTGTCGTCTCATGCTAGTCCTCCTTTCCATGTTGAGATGCATCGATTTCGCGATAAACTTGGCTAGTCTTCATCAAGTCCTCGTGCTTGCCGATAGCTAGGATCTCTCCTTTTTCTAAGAGGAGAATCTGGTCAGCCATCTGAAGCGTCGAAGTTCGTTGAGAAATCAAGATTAAACTTGTATTTGGCAAATTTTCTCGGATAGCTTTCAAGAGCTTAGACTCGGTAATGGTATCGAGGGCCGAGGTCGCATCATCTAGGATGAGAAATGGAGCTTGGCGCAAGACTGCTCGTGCAATAGACAGCCTTTGTTTTTGACCGCCCGAGAAATTTCGCCCTCCTGCCTCAACTAGAGCATCCAAGAGTCCTTCCTTATCACTGACAAAATCCTTGGCTTGCGCGATTTCCAAGGCCTGCCATAGTTCTTGATCAATCACTTCTTGATTTAAACCTAGAGTCAAGTTAGAACGAATAGTTCCCTTAAAGAGCTCGACTTTTTGAGCACATAGGCAATCCATGACCGCCACTGCTCCAAATTAAGAGGACTAGATACATCTCGATAAAGGTAAATGCTCCCCTTGTCTGCTGGATAAAGTCCAAGGATGAGTTGCACCAAACTTGATTTACCAGAACCCGTTCCCCCAATGATACCAAGGATCTGCCCTTGAGTCATATCAAAGGAAATATCTCTCAGAGAAGGCTGGGCCGCATCAGGATAGGTAAAGGTCAGTTCTTGAACTTGTAAAACCTGATCACTGATAGCTTGCTTTTGCCCTAATTCTGAATGAATATCTTCCGGAGACTCAGCAAAGACTTCCTCGATTCGCTTGGCAGAGATATAGGACTGGTTGAGAGAATTTATCAGCATGGCTAGCTTGACCAATTCCACCAAAATCTGTAGGAGATAATTGATGAGGGCAATGAGGGCCCCTTGACTGAGCAATCCTCCTTGAATTGAAACATATCCCTGCCAGATAATAACGAGGAGAGTTCCATTGACAATCAGATAGGTCAGGGGGGTTAATAAACTGGGCCAAAAGCCAGTTTTTTCTTGCAATATGGCATAAACTTGGTTAAGAGTTTGAAAAATCTGTAACTCTCGTTTTTCTTGTCCAAAAGCACGAATAACCCGCATCCCTTGTATTTGCTGGCGCGTTTCTTGAACCAGTTGATCCGTTTTCTTTCTGAGACTGCTGTAGAGAGGATTGACTAACCGAGAAAGGCCTACAATGACGACGGTCAAAATGACAACCATGACCAAGAACCAGAAAGTCAGCTCAGCTGAGATGCGATAAGCCATAAAAATGGCACCAAAAACGATAATAGGCGCTCGCAAAAAGAGACGCAGGAATTGATTGATACCAGTCTGAATCTGGTAAGTGTCCGAAGTCAAGCGAGTGACCAAGCTAGAAGTTGTCAAACGGTCTCTGCTGTCCTTAGGCAACGAAAGAATATGACGATAGAGATCATCTGTCAGTCCTTTGGCAAATCCAACCGCAGCCTTAGCTGAGTAGAACTGGGCTATTAAGGCCACTACAACACCAATCACTGCAAAGATAAGGAGCAGGCCAATCTGCATCCATAGATGATCTTGATTTCTTTGGGGCAAGGATTGGTCAACAATTCAGCAATCACCATAGGAACTAAGAGCTCAAACACAGCTTCTAGTAGCTTGAACAAGGGTGCTAAAATTGATTCCTTGATGTAGGGTTTAAAGTAAGATAATAGGTGTTTCATAAATCCCTTCTATTCGTTTTCTAGAAATGAAGAAAGTGGGAAGCACCCACCATCTCTGATTTATTTGTTTAAGTAAGGTAGTAGATAGCCATAGCCTGCTTCTTCCATCTCATCCTTAGCCACAAAGCGCAAGGAAGCAGAATTGATACAGTAACGGAGGCCACCAAACTCACGCGGTCCATCTGTGAAAACATGACCCAAGTGAGCATTCCCCGACCGAGAACGAACCTCAATTCGCTCCATTCCATGACTCAGGTCCTTGTAATAGTGAATCAACTCTTTGGAAATCGGACGGCTAAAACTTGGCCAACCACAACCTGAGGCAAACTTATCCTTGGCAAAAAAGAGTGGCTCACCTGTCGTGATGTCTACATAAATTCCCTCTTCAAAGGTTTGGTCATAGGCATTGGTAAATGGAGCCTCTGTAGCAGCTTCTTGGGTGACACGATAGGATTCTTCAGATAAACTGCCCTTTAACATCTCTTGACTAGGCTTTTCATAGTTAGAGGCATCAATCAATGGCTTCTCAGCATCGGTCACATCGATATGACAGTAACCTGAAGGATTTTTCTTAAGATAGTCTTGATGGTAATCTTCAGCCAGAATGTAATGACGTAGTTTCTCCACCTCTACTGCAATCTTTCGACCCATCATGCGCTCCTGCTCCTGCACCACTGTGTAGATAGCTGGCAAGTCTGCTTCATCTTGGTAATAAATCCCAGTTCGATATTGGCGACCACGGTCATTCCCTTGTTGATTGATGGATAAAGGGTCAATGATACGGAAATAATAAAGTAAAATCTCTCTGAGTGACACTGCCTTCTCATCGTAAATCACTTGAACCGTTTCTGCATGGTCTGTTTCCTTGAGCAACTGGTAATTGGTCGTTTCGACTTGCCCATTAGCGTAGCCAACACTGGTTGCTAGCACTCCAGAAATACGTGAAAAATACTCCTCTAAGCCCCAAAAACAACCACCTGCTAGATAAATTTCTGCCATCTTTATTTCTCCTTTATCAAGTTTTTAACTAATACTCTTCGAAAATCTCTTCAAACCACGTCAGCTTATATCTGCAACCTCAAAAAAGTATTTTGAGCTAACTTCGTCAGTTCTATCCACAACCTCAAAACACTGTTTTGAGCAGCCTGCAGCTAGCTTCCTAGTTTGCTCTTTGATTTTCATTGAGTATAAACTTATTTTCAAAAAAAGGATAGGAAGCCCTCTGGTCGAAAGTTTCCCCATCCTATCATCTATTCTTTATTTTGCTTCGACACGGACACCTTGGGTATCAACCTTCAAGTCATGCAGTTTTCCTTTGAAGGGTTGCTTTTCCAATTCTGCCTTAATCGTTAGCATCTTGTCATGAGAAGCCAAGACCATAACTGTCGGCCCAGCACCAGAGAGGTAGGTTGCATAGGCACCATTTTCTTTGGCCACTTGCTTAATCGTCGCAAATTCTCTCACCAAGTCCTGACGATAGCGCTCGTGGAAGAGGTCTCCCTCAATTGCTTGCCCAGCTGTCACCATATCTCCTGCCAACAAGGCAGCAACCGCCACATTGGCGATAGAACTAGCTGCAACAGCTTCCTTGTAAGACAATTTCTTAGGTAAGACGCCACGGCTGTCTCGAGTACGCAATTCATAGTTTGGAATATAGGCTAGAAAATTACACTCTGGGAAGTCTGCTACGATAGCAGAAACTTGTCCATCAACAGAGCTTGCAATAACGAGATTACCATAAATGGCTGGAGCCACATTGTCAGGATGCCCTTCAATCTTAGTCGCCAACTGCAATTTTTCATGGTCTGACAAGTTGAGCTGGCCCAGTTGGTTGGCTAGTTCAATCCCAGCAACGATAACCGAGCTAGAAGAACCCAAACCACGCGCCAGGGGAACATCACTGGTCATTTTCAAACGTCTTGGTTGCAGGTCTGGTACAATTTGCAAAGCGATTTTGAGCAAGAGATTACGCTCGTCATGAGGAATCCATTTGCCAATCTGGTGTTCAATCAGCCACTCTTCTCGTTCTTCGCAAACCTCGATTTGAAGATACTTGGTTACAGCTACACCGACCGAGTCAAAACCCGGCCCGATATTGGCACTGGTTGCAGGTACAATAATCTTCATCTTATTCTCCTAGCACCTTGAAGGTATTCAAAAGGTCGAATTCTGAAACCTTCTTCAATTCAGCTGAGACATTTTCAAGTTGCGCTTTATTAATCTTGTGTGTGATGATCACAACACGCGCCTTGTCACCATCTTTTCCATCTTGGAGAATTTGCTTGAAGGAAATATCTTGGGCATTAAAGATTTCAGCCAATTTCAAGACCTGACCTTTTGAGTCTGGAGCCAAGATTGAGAAGTAGTAATTAGCTTTGACATCTTCTGGATTAGCCAAGACCAAGTCACGACTGTATTCGTTGAAGTCTTTACCGATGGTACCGTCATTCAAACGACGAACGATACGAACAATATCTGCTACAACACTCGTAGCAGTTGGTTTTTGACCAGCACCTGGTCCGTAGTACATAGACTCACCGATACCGATAGATTCTACAAAGACAGCGTTCATTACCCCATTTACACTAGCAAGTGGGTGTGCTTTAGGAAGGAAGGTTGGAGTCACTTCTGCAGCAATACCTGAAGAAGTTTCCTCGATTGAACCAACCAATTTCACTACATAGCCAAGTTCTTGGGCTACAGCTACGTCTTCTGGTGTGATGTTGCGGATCCCCTTGTGGGCTACATCGTCAAAGGCAACCTTCATCCCAAAGGCAAATTGGCTCAAAATCACCATCTTGTAGGCTGCATCGACCCCATCTACGTCATTCGTCGGGTCGCTTTCTGCAAAACCAAGTCTTTGCGCTTCCGCAAGAGCATCATCGTAAGACCAGCCTTCTTCCACCATCTTGGTCATCATGAAGTTGGAAGTTCCGTTTACTACTCCAAGCACTCGCGTGATTTTGTCAGAAGCCAACGAATTTGCTAAAGTACGAAGAATTGGAATCCCACCAGCTACTGCTGCTTCGTAATAAAGTGCTACCTTATTAGCTTTAGCGATTTCTAACAATTCTGCACCATGGACAGCCAAAAGGTCCTTGTTAGCAGTAACAACATGTTTTCCAGCTTCTAAGGCACGAGTGATAAAGGTCTTAGCAGGTTCGATACGCCCCATCAATTCCACTACGATCGTAATATCTTGGTCTGATAAAATATCATCCACATTGGTTACAAAGTTAAAGTCATTTCCTGATGCAAGCAAGCGATTCTTTTCATCTTCATCCTTGACCAACACCTTAGCAACTTCAATCTCTGAATGTGCTGATTGATTGATTTTTTTTCCATTTTCCTTTAGGAGGAAAGGCACGCCACTTGCAACGGTACCAAATCCTAGTAAAGCAATTTTAACTGTCATGTTTGTCTCCTCGAAATTTTCTAATATAGCCATTATAACAGAATTTTATGAAAATTCCTATTATAGTAAATCACTATTTCAGTCTAGAAAAGAAAAAACGAATCAGACGATTCGCTCTTCTTAAAATCTAGAAATAGCTTTCCAGAAATGATTATCCGATTTTTGCAGATTGAGCACAGCATCGTGATTCATCAAGACTTGACCATACTCTTGCAAGACTGAACGACTGATGTCACTATCGTCTGCAAACTCGCGCATACGAGCCAATAGCCAAGCTGGATATGGACTTGGATGATTTTCAATATCCACTAAAATGGTCAAATAATAACGCTCATTCATCTTGTAGAGTTCAGAAGTTTCCATCTCAAAAGTCACTGTCTTGGGCCAAAAGCCACCAAGTCAGCTAACTTAGCAAAAGAAAGGATGTAGTAGATGTAAGGCTCTTTCTTGCTCTCAGCTTCTTGTTCAGCCTGTTCCTGCTCTTCTTCCTTGGCTTCGACTTGCTCTAGAGATTGAATGGCTTCGATATCGTCTTTGGTTTTATCTGCGATGCTTTTTTCCAAGGTTTTAATAAATTCATCTGGCGACATTTGAGCCAATTCTTCCATATCTGGTAAATCCGATAAGTCTTCAAAATCTAGATTTTGGTCAATCTTTGATTTTGTTACAAAGACATCTACCTTATCAGGTTTTGGAGTCACACGGAAGCTCAACATACCTGTATCTAGAAAGCTATCAGGCATCTCTAACTCATCCAAGATAGCATAAAAGAACTCTTCTGTTTTTTCTTGAGGGACGAGAAAGTCAGCAATCTCCATTCCTCGATCCATCAAATCCTCTAAAGACATCGTGATTTTTAAAGTTGTATCACTAATTTGTTTCATTTTCATTGCTAGTAACCTCATACTTTCAGTTCTATCTATTATACTAGATTTTTACGATTTTATCAAAAGAATGAAGCGAGAATGTGATATAATACTAGAGACCATTTTACAATACAAGAAAGAAAGTACAATGAAAAATATAAAAGTTAATGCACTGGCTAGCTTGCTGGTCAATATTCTCAATATCGTTTTTCCACTGATAACCAATCCTTATCTGACGCGGATTCTCAGCAAATCCAATTACGGTTATTTCAATACAGCAAATACCTGGGCAAGTTTCGTTATTCCACTAGCTGCCTTTGGAATATACAACTACGGGATTCGAGCTATTAGTAAGGTCAAGGATGACAAGAATAAAATCAACTACGTCTTTTCTAAGTTGTTTTATATCTCGGTTTTCACCTCTCTCCTGACGACAGGTATCTACTTCCTCATTATCTTCTTTGACACTAGCATTGAGAATCTAAAAGTCCTCTACTACATCCTAGGGGCCCAAGCACTCTTCCAATTTCTCAATATCGAATGGATGAACGAGGCTTATGAAAATTATGCCTTCATCCTCTACAAAACGTTAATTATTCGAATTACCATGCTGGTCGCTATCTTCGCTTTCGTTAAAACGGCAGATGATATCGTTCCTTATGCTATCGTTATGACAGCGACCACTATCCTCAACTACCTGCTCAGTTTTCTTTGGATTAAGAGAGAAGTTTCTTTTGTTAAAATCGGTTTCGTCGAATTAGCTAAAGCTTCTAAACCACTCTTTACTATGCTTCTCTTAGCAAACGCTAATATGCTTTATACCTTGCTAGATAGAATGTTTATCACCAAGGGACCGGATGAAAACTATATTTCTTATTATACAATTGCCTATAGTATCGTCATGTTGATTGCCAGTGTCTTGAGTGGAGCTATCAACGTTAGTATTCCACGCCTTGGCTACTATCTCGGTAAAAAGGATTACAAGTCCTATAATTATCTCGTGAATCAAGCGGCATCCTTATTCTATTTCCTTATGGTTCCAACTAGTATCGGGATTATGATATTGGGACGGTACGCAACTGTTATTTATTCTTCTGAAAAATATCTTGAAGCGGGTATCGTAACTAGCGTCTTCGCTTTTCGTACCATCATCTGGGCTATTGAGTTGATTCTTGGTAAACAGATTATCTTTATCAACGACCATGAAAATCGCTTAACTGCCTTCTACTTCCTTGGTGGTGGTGCCAATATCCTATTAAATAGCATCTTGTATTTCAATAATATTTTTGCACCTGAGTATTACATCGCTACGACCATTATCGCAGAAACTATCGTTGTTTTACTTGAAATTCATTTTATCAAGAAACACCAACTGATTAGTTTAAAGAAATCTTTGTAACCTTAACACGTTATAGCCTCATATCCCTTGGTTTTATCCCAATCTTCTATATTTTCAAGATGATTTTCCAAATCAATTCCTACACAGTAAACTTCAACATGATTCTCATGGTTCTTTCTACCGTAGCAACTTGTGGTATCTATTACCTCTTGACCCTCTTTATCACCAAAGACAAAACACTCCACTACGCACTGAACCTTGTACTTGCTAAATTAAAACGAAATTAAAAAAATCCCCTACTGATAAATTAGTTGCCAGTAGGGGATTTCTTCTTTATTCGTTTTCTTTCTTATCAGAAGCGCTGGCTTCTAGATTTGAATCTTGTTTAGGTTGTTTAACAATAGAGGAATTCGCTTCTTGTTTCTGTTCTGGCTTGACTGCATCGCTATTTACAGCAGCAACAGCCTGTTTCCAGATTCCTTCTTCGTTTACTTTGTAACCATCAGGTGTTGTTGCGTTCTTCAACAAAGAACCATCAGCTTGGAAATAGTACCAATTACCATCAAGCTGTTTCCAACCTGTTTGCATAGCTCCTGACTCATCAAAGTAATAATGATCACCATTTACTTTATGAAGGCCCACCAACATGATGCCATCTTCAGGATTTAGATAATACCAGACGCCTTTGTCTTTTATCCAACCAGTTTTCATGGCTCCATTTGATTCAAAGTAACGATAATGATTATCAAACCATTTCCAGCCAGTTTGCATGGCTCCAGATTTGGTAAAGTAATATTGCTTACCATCTACTTGATGGAGGCCGACTAACATAACGCCTTCCTTACCTTCAAGATAATACCAGGCATCTCCATCTTTCAACCAACCAGTTTGGAGTGCGCCAGACGTAGCGTAATAATGCCAAGAATCATTTGACCATTGCCATCCAACTTGCATAGTACCTGCAGAGCTGAAGAAATAGTTCTTACCGTCAATTTCTTTAGATCCTACAGCCATGATACCTGTTTCTGGATCCAAATAATACCATGATTCTTTATCTTTCAACCAACCAGTTTTCATAGCACCTGAGTTCGTATAGAAGTACCAGCTATTGTCGTGCCACTTCCAGCCAGTCTGCATGGCACCACTAGCATTCAAATAATAACGAACACCATTTATATCTTGTCTGCCAGTTAACATGATGCCATCTTTATCCAGATAATACCATGTTTCCTGATCCTTGACCCAGCCGGTTTTCATAGCTCCAGAACTTGCAAATAGTTCCAGTGACCATCAACAAAGGCCCAGCCAGTTTGCATGATACCTTCTTGATTAAAGTAGTATGTGCTTCCATTGATATTCTTTTTACCAACGGTCTTTAGCCCATCCTCATCATAGAAATACCAATTTGAATCAAGCTTTTGCCATGTTGAAGGCTTACCTGCTGTTTGGAGTGCACCACTTTCGCTAAAGAACATCTTCTTGCCATTATAGACTTGGTGTCCTGTTAGCATCTTCCCATCTGCCGCAAAGAGATACTTTTTCCCTCCAATTTCAGAGAGCTCGCTAAATCGTCTAGCACCATTTGATTGGATATAATACCAAGAGTCATCTAGTTTGAACCAACCACCAGTTTGCATTTTACCATTTTGGTTCAGATAGTAATCGTTCCCTTTGGCATTTTCTCCCCAGTCGTCGTTAAGGTGAAGCCAGCGACCTGCTTGCATTTGTCCTTTTCCATTAAAGAAATAAGTGGCTCCGCCAATCTCTCTCCAGCCGATAGCCATTTCTTCGTCAGTCAAACGATATTTCCAATAACCATCTTCTTGATACCATTTTTCGTCAACTACAGGGATATCAGGGAAGGTATTTGAAACATTTGCAAATCCTTTATCGCTAATATCAAAAACGGTAGCGTCTTGAGTTTGGCTCGCAGCATGAAGAACCTGAATATTTTTCTTCTGAAGGTATTCTCTGGTTGAAGCAACATTAATATCTCCACCAGTTGTCTGAATAATCATTTTTGGTGATAAGTTTTCAAGGAAATTAATCGTATTTGAAATTGTCGCATCATAATGGTGGTTCCATTTCATCATATCAACCTTGCCGATAACTGGACCTAACTTATCTTCTGCTCCTTCGGCATTATCCAAATCTCCACCAAGATAGATTCTCTTTCCTGCCACGGTCACTACTGAAACAATGGAGTTGGAGTTATCATCTCGAACTTTTTTCAGATTCCCGTCAGCATCATATTCATTCTTATAGTTGTAGAGTTGGATATCCATATCACCTAATTTTAGATGGCTATCCTCATCTGAAATATTCTGGATAAGTGTAACTCCTCGTTTTTGAGCTGCTCTCAAAGCATTATCATAATTGAAAAGATTATCCCATAGTCCCCAGTTTGCTGTGATCCGATCATCTGAATATTTTTTCAAATAAAACTTACCGACTTGATATCGATTGAGTATTTCGTCCGCTCCACCAATATGGTCACTATGAACATGAGTTCCTATAATAAAATCTAATTTTTTTACACCTATTTGATCCAAGTGGCGAATTAATCGATCCTCCAATACTTGATAATTTCTCATGGAAATTCCCCAGCGGCTTGGATAGCGTGGATCACTCCCATCAGGAAAATCATAGTCTTCACCCATATCAATCAAAGCATAGTGACCATTGCTTTCCAGAAGGATGGCATCACTCCCAGATTTTGCTTTTGTATTTATGAAATGGATACGATTGCCCGAACCTGCAGAGATAGTATTTGCATTTACTCCTTGCGATAACTGAATCAGCGCTAGAAAGAATACAAGAAAACTATACCCAACTAATTTTTATTAACTGTTTATTTTTTTCATCTTGAAAACCCCTTTATTTTTAAAAAGATAAGAAACTTATACTAATCAATCCAATAATTTTTTTATCTCCTCCTGGCACTTGTTGCTCAATGGGTGGCGGACTCATATAGTTTTTCTCCAAATTCGTAGACAAGTAATTCATGGTATTTTCTAGGAACCTTGACCACAATGTTTTCATACGGCATATCAATCAAATCATAGAGCCACTCTTTTTTTATACCATCTGGATAATAGGGATCATAGATAGTACAAGTGAGATCTGTTGCTTGATCCACACTATACTTCAAAGCAAGACTCTCTAATTTTTGGTTCCATATCTGTGGGGAAGTTAAACGAAAAATAGCTGACCCCATATAACGAGGGAGATTTTTAAGTCCACCATTCTCAGACTTAATCCCTTTAAAATTCAAAGAAGAAAGACGAATGAAATATTTGTAGAGCTTCATTTTCTTCTGGTCACTTTCTTGCGTTACGACACCATCATATGGAAAGATGTCAACGCAGGTTCCCAATACGACCGTTTTATCTATAAGATTAGCATCTCGACGTGTCCTCACATCATAGACTCGCATATAACTGTAAGGATACCCCTTTGTTTCTCTGAATGAAATTAATTTGTAGTAGGGATGATTTTCATTTTTTAAAACCTTATACAGTTTTTCAAATTCATCACGCGCTAAGGAAATATCTGTATCATCATCCCAAGGTATAAATCCTTTATGGCGTACAGCTCTAGTAATGTTCCAAAAATCAATAAAATATTTGATATGATGTTGTTCACAAAGATCATGAAGATACTTTAAAATATCTAATTCTACTTGTTTGATTTCTTCAAGAGTTAAAGTTCTTTCAGACATAGGTTTTATTCTCCTAAATTTGACTATATTTTTAAACGTTTCTTAATCCCAATCCAGTTATTTAGACTTTTTAACAACCTTCCACAATTGAAAATCATGATGAGAGAACCTTAGCTCAACTGGTGGTAGTTGCATGTAGTCTCCGTAGTCCGAGGTCAGAATTTCATGATAATTTTTGGAATCATAAATTCCTTACCTTCGAATACACCCGTAATAGTTTGATTCAACCACTCCCGCTTCCAGACTGGTTTGTTCATATCCTTGTAGATAAGATAATCCACCTGCTCATAATCTGAGACTTTACGGGATTTTGCAAGCTCTTCAATCTGGGCAACGTATTTGTTCGTATTGGTGAAATAGAAAATAATAACTGACACATAACGTAGCAGTGAATTCAGTACACTTTTCGTATTGGTAATGCCTTTAAAGGTGTAGCAACTCAATTGACGTTTCTTTATCAGTTTCGTCATCTTGTTTTTAAATTGTACGTCATCCTCGTAACCATCTACAGGGAAAATATCTACATAGATTCCCATATTCGAATCGATGCGAACATCTTCTTCCAACAAGTAAGTATGGTTATCCTGCACTTTCATGAAGGGATAGACATAGTTGAGATTGTTTTTATAAGACATGACCTCGTAACGTTCATCAGGGTTAGCGATAAGGTAGTCTTGCAACTTTTCATAATCTTCTCGTAACATGCAGATATCCATGTCATCATCCCAAGGGATAAATCCTTGATGGCGAACAGCACCAATTAGACTTCCATATGCTAAGAAATACTTGACTCCAATTTTCTGACAAACTTTATGAATATACTCCATGATTCCAAGTTCCATCTCTTGAATTTCTTTAACATCTGTTACTTCTTGGTACCGAACTCCTTCATCTCGTTTGCAGACTACGAGTCCATAGCCAATCGCTAGCCAGAAGATGATATTAATAAAGTTGGTTGAATACATAATCTGACTTTCAAATAATTGACCGAACAAGATGCCAAAGAAAAGAATCATAATCAACTTTTCAGAGTTCTTTTTAGAAACAATCAAATAAGTCAAAAAGCGCTTAATTATATATCCTAGTAGAAGTAGAAAGGATACTAAACCTAAAAATTCCAGAACTAACAAATATCGTTACCAAAATGTTATGGAAATTTCCACCAATAAGAGAATTTTGAATCTCAAATTTACTGAAATATTTTGTGTAATAATCTGGAACATTTCTTACACCATAACCAAAAATTGGTTTCTCACTTCCCATTTTTATAGCATTTTTCCAAATATAAGTTCTACCACTAGGTGTTGTTTCTATTAGATGAAGTTCACCTGTTTTTTTTATAACTGAAGAATCCGTTTCTGCATAAGATTGTCCTTTATTTAAGTCTAATACAGTCGCTTTTCCCGAGGATATGTAAATAGAGGTTACATAACTCAATCCGATGTTAGCAGCAGAAACAAGTAAAGCAGAAACAATAAAGATTAGAAATCGCTTAGCTAACTTGCCCCCGTTAATAAAGAAACTATAAAACCCAATCATTAACACTAAAGATAATAAAGCTCCTCTACTTTGCATGGTTGCGAAGTAAACTAATTGAATCACATTATTCAGTTTAAGATAGACAGAATATTTACTTCCTTTATGAATCAAATACATAGCCAAAATAATGCTAATGTATGAAAATATCGCACTAGCATTTGGATTAACAATCCCCCACAGACGTCCATTCATAACACCATAGTAATAAGATTGTTCACCAATCTTAAATAGGATAAGGACTCTACTTACCAATAAACCAAACGCAAAAATTGCTGAAGAAAAAGATACAATTTGAACCGTATAAGCAATCCAGTCAAATAATTTTTTAAGTTGCCCTGATTGTAACATGGTAAATAATAAAACATAGGTTACCATGAAGAGGATTTCAATCACATTTCCAATCAGATGTCCAGAGCGATTGAAAATAGCTGATAGCAGATGACTTCCAGCTAAGAGTCCAAATAAGGATAGAAATTTGCGATCTACTGTGATTTCTTTCCACTTAAACAATAAGGTATAGCAAATATAAAACACTACAATCGCTGATAATCCCTTGTAGAGGGGATTTGCTATCTTATAAACCAGTGAACTCATACTTAAAATCGAAATAAAAACAAATAGATACGCAATCCATAGTTTTGATTTTTCAAAGTATTCATCCAATTTTGAAAAAAATTCATTTTCAACTCCTTCTCATGATATTAGTTTTTTAATCCAACAATTTTCTTATATAGCCATGGAGAAATGACAAGTGAAAGAATTGCTACCTTGCGAAAAGTGGTGAAATAAGCATCCTTCCATATTTCGCGTCGGTGCTGAACAATCCAATTCCTCAGCTCGGCTTTCTCCTTTTGATACTCTTCACGTGAAGTAAAGATAATTTTATCGTAAACTGTGATGTACGACCAACATTCTCTATTTATTAATTCGTATTTTAAATTAGGGAAGGCTTGTGAAACTTGAGCAATTATTTGCTGATAAACTTCTATCGTGTCAAATACATGTCGATTGACAGATGTTGTTGCACTTCCCTCACGATGATCATAATAATAAACAGGTTTGTCAATAAATACGCAACTGCATCTTGTCTTTAGTAGCAATTCAGTTAAAAATAGAGCATCTTCAGCTAGGTGATAATTGGTATTAAACTTTCATCCGCAAGCAGGTCTCTCTTAAACAGTTTTGCGACTGGAAAAAATGATGTTCTGGTAGTCATCAGTAGTTCCTTCATGGTTTCTTCTGTTGACCAGAGTTCTGTTCTTCCTGAATGTGAAGGTATATCAGTTACAATGCCGTTTTTGATATGGTGCAGAGGAGCAATTGCAAAGCCTACATTCAACCCTTCTACTGCACTTGCTAAAGTAGCTAGGTAATCCTGGGTAACGAAATCATCGCTATCAATAAAGGTAACCCAAGAACCCGTCGCTAGCTGAATTCCAACATTTCTTGCATTAGAAACACCAGCATTTTCGATATGGTAAACCTTGATATTCTCATACTGATTTGCTAAATGATCACAGATTTGTCCACTAGAATCAGTAGACCCATCATTTATTAGGATTAGTTCAAAATTGGTATAAGTCTGATGAAGAATTGACTCCACACATCGTTCCAGATAGTTTTCTACATTGTAGACTGGAACGATAACGCTTATTTTTTCTCCCATCATGCTCCATATTCTCCCTTGTACTCTCTATAACTCTTATCCATATCAGCGATAACAGCATCATGATGCGGTACTTGCTTGTCTGCTGGTGGAGGTGTCATATAATCACCAAAAGCAGTGCTGAGATAGGCATCGTAGCCAACTGGAATGGGCATCTCTGTCTCTTCAAATTGCAAGAAAAGATTATCTTCAAAAGATGCGATTGGATACTTATTTCTCATGTAGCCAGGCCCTGAGCATAACTCCGTGATTCCATCGCTCTCAGCCAGACTGTACTTGGTCATTTCTTTTTCAGCTTTTTTCCAAATATGATAGCGGAGAGATTTGGGAGTCACCCCCAGTAAAATACGGCTTCCCCATTTCATGACTGCACCATGCTTTTCTGGAACAGTTTGGGCACAAAAAAGAGAATAAATCAAAGCCCAACGAACCTGTTTTTTCCGCTCAGCTGGATTTTTCGGATAATAATCCAAAGGTAAAACATCCAAGGCCAGACCATGTGGCAAATCCAAATCCTGCTGATAAGGCTTGATACAGGTGGTCTCCTTGTCACGAATGGTAATAAAAAGATTGCGGTCGACAAAATCCTTGTTACTCTTTGACAAGAAATAACGCTCATCTGCATAACGAGGCCACAATTCTGCCAATTTTTCATAATCCTTACGGGGCATAAAAAAATCTAGGTCGTCGTCCCAAGGAATGAACCCCTTGTTTCGAAGGGCACCAATAGCACCTCCACCACAAAGATAACAAAGCAAATCATGTTCTTTACAAAAGGTCACAAAATATTCAGCCATTTCCAGACTACGTGCCTGAATTGCTTTCAAATCACTCATGTCTCTCCTCTTCTGTTCAATAACGAGTTATATCGTTTTATTATACCATAAAAAAGCCTTAAAAATCCATCAAACACTAAGAAAAATCAAAGTTCAAGCCACTATTTTACTAGTGATTCGAACCTTGATTTTTCCTATATTAGTTTATCTCATTCCCATTTGAGAGAGCTTGGTTTGATATTTATTTTGGTCTACTAAGAGTGCTTGCCCTCCATAGACATCATAAGCATCAACCCAATCACCTAGTTCTGGAACTGTTAATCTCTCAATGCCATTTTGTGCTCCATCTAGGAAGGATAAGCCATTGGTCAATAAGAAACTATAAGGAACATTCGTAGAGGTCATCCCAAAGACCTTACCAAGTGCTTCTGATCCAGTAAAGAGTTTGGTTGGATCCTTGAGTTGTTGCAGAACAGCTGTCAATACTTGCTGTTGTCTCTTGGTACGACCATAATCACCTTCATCGTCATCACGGAAACGTGCATAATTGAGCAAGGTTGAACCATTCATCTGCTGTTTCCCAACTTTAATAGTCTGGGTTGGAGACTCTGTTTCCGTAGCATGCAAGTCATCTCCGACCGTAGCTTCGGTTAAAGGTTGACCTTCTAAGGTTGAGAATTTGGCATCAATCGTCACCCCATCAGGAAATAGAGTGTCAATAGCAGTTGCGAAGGCCTGGAAATCAACCAAGGCATAGTACTTAATGTCCAAGTCAAAATTATCTTTCAATACTTGGCGAACCATTTCTGCCCCTTTTTGCCCCTCTTGTTCCCCCAACTCATAGGCCACATTCAACTTATTATCGGATTGCTTTCTACCGTTAATGACTTGGCTGTAACCATCTATATAAACCAAATTGTCACGCATGAAGCTGACTAGCTTGATTTTTTTATCTGAGCCACCAACGTTTAGAACCATAATCGAGTCCGTTCTCGTCTCAGCACTGTTCTGACCAATCCGTCCATCCGTCCCCATAATCAAAATATTGACCCCATCCTTGGTATCTTGACCATGAAAAACTTCTACTTGAGCTGCCTTAGCATTGGCAGGTTTGTTTGGATCTGAATTTGAATAACCTTTTAGGAACATAAAAATCATACCAAAACCGACACAGGCTAGAAGAGCAAGCAATCCTGCAAAAATGCGCCCCCAACGAATCTTACGTTTTTGGACTTAACCTTTGGAAGAGGATGACTTTTCTGATATTTTTTTGCACGACTACGGTTACCATAGGATGGAAGAGGAGACTGATTGACTGTTTCCATGAAAGACTCTTCCATATCGTGATTTTCATTATAAATTTCTGGAGAAGCTTCACTACCACTAGCCATATTTAACTTACCTTGCAAGTAAGCAAACTCTTTTTTCTCTCGCTCATTGAGATAATGAATGTTCTTAAAGAGATAGTCATAACGCAACTGCTCATGATGACTTAAGGGATTTTCTTTACTCATCTTTTCTCCTTTCCATGGTCTGATATTGGATAAATAGGATAGGCGCCCAATACTTTATACTGGATTCCAATCGCTTCTAATTCTTTTTGTGCAAAGTGGACCAAGTCCTTATCAGCATAGTCCACATCGATAATGAAAAAGTATTCGCCCAGTGCTGTCTTGAGTGGCCGACTTTCAATTTTTGTCAGGTCAATTCCTCTCCAAGCAAAGGTCGACAGGGCCTTATAAAGTGCACCTGGAAGATTGTCCGGTAAGGTCAAGGCCAAACTCATTTTCTCAGTTTGTGCTTTTAAGGGAATACTAGGCTTTTCAGCTCCCAAAACCCAGAAACGTGTAAAATTGGCTTCCATTTCCTGAATATCCTCAGCAATCAGTTCCAAGCCATATTCTTCAGCAGAACTTCTTGGTGCAATGGCTGCATAAGGCTGGTCTGGATGTTCGGAAATAAAACGGGCCGCATAAGCTGTACTAGCTGTCACCTCAATTTGGGCCTCTGGATATTGTTCATCGATGAATTTCTTTCCTTGAGCCAAGGCCTGTGGATGAGAAAAAATCTTTTCAATCTTAGTATGACCTGGGACCACCATCAACTGCTGATGAATAGGCTGAACGATTTCTGCTACTGCTTGAATGCGAGCCTGATGAAAAAGGTAGTCCAAGGTTTCATGAACACTACCCTCGATAGAATTTTCAACTGGCACCACAGAATAGTCCACCAAACCTTGCTCATAGGCCTTGATGACATCTGTAATGTTGGCAAAAGCCTGCAGTTCCTCATGAGGAAAAGCTGTCTGCACAACATGGTGTGAAAATGATCCCTTAGGACCTAGATAAGCAATTTTCATCTCAGTTCCTCTATAATTTCCTCTGGGCTTAGCTTGGTCACATCCAAAACCCGACTGGCAACTTCCTCATACCAAGTCTGTCTTTCTTGGAAAATAGCTGCAAGTTCTTCCTTGCTATTATTTAGAAAAAGCGGGCGCTGATTGTCCTTATCAGCTGCGATACGGTGGTAGAGGGTTTCAAAATCAGCTTTCAGGTAGATATTATCAGAATTTGTCTTTAGTAAGTCACGATTTCGCTGAGAAATAACCACTCCTCCACCAGTTGACACAACTTGGTCTCTTTGTAGTAAATCAGCTAGGACTTCAGACTCTATCTGACGAAAGGCTTCTTCTCCCTTTTCCGAGAAAAATTCCGCAATGGGACATGCCTAAGCGCTTCTCTATCAGAGCATCCATATCAAGGTAATTAGGGTCCAAGCCTCTTGCAATAGTCGATTTGCCAGCCCCCATAAATCCTAGTAATACCTTAGCCATGAATCAAGTTCTCCAAATCATCAAAGAAGCTAGGATAGCTGGTATTGATGGCTTCTGCACGGTCAAGCTCCACTTCTCCATCTGCAACCAAGAGAGATGCGATAGCCGTCATCATGCCGATACGATGGTCTCCAAAAGTATTGACCCTAGCACCATGAAGGGCTGATTTCCCTTTGATAATCATTCCATCAGCTGTAGGAGTAATATCTGCTCCCATGCTATTTAAGGCGTCTGCCACAACCTGAATGCGGTCTGTTTCCTTGACCTTGAGCTCCTCAGCATTCTTAATAACTGTTACACCATGTGCTTGGGTAGCAAGAAGAGCAATAATGGGCAACTCATCAATTAATCGTGGAATCAAGGCTCCACCAATTTCTGTTCCTTTCAAGTCAGAAGACTCAACAGTCAAAGTAGCAGATTTAGCGACTGGGTCAATTTCAGTTATTTCTAATTTTCCACCCATAGCGCGAATGACATCAATGATACCTGTACGCGTTTCGTTAATACCAACATTCTTCAGCACTACACGAGAATTTGGAACAATCAAACCTGCGACCAACCAAAAGGCTGCACTGGAAATATCTCCTGGAACAACCACCTTTTGTCCTGTCAATTTTTGTGGTCCTTGGACTGTGATTTTCTTACCGTCCACACTTAAATGACCACCAAATTGTTGCAGCATATCTTCAGTATGGTTACGGGTGCACTCTTTTTCGATAATAACAGACTCCCCTGAGCCTGCAAGGCCGCAAACATCAAGGCTGACTTGACTTGGGCAGAGGCAATTGGCAACTCATACTGAATAGGTCTTAGGTTTTTCGTCCCTTTTAAACGAAGAGGAGGCAAGTCTCGCTCAGTTTGCCCTGAAATGCTGACGCCCATTTTTTTCAATGGAATCGTCACACGGTCCATAGGACGTTTGGAAAGACTATCGTCTCCGAACATTTCTACTTCGAAGTCGGCCCCAGCAAGGACACCTGAAATCAGGCGAATCGAGGTTCCAGAATTTCCCATATCAAGGGCATTTTGTGGCGCTTTTAAGCCATCCATGCCCACACCTTGAATAGTAATAACCCCATCTTTATCCTCAATCTCAACACCAAGGTCACGAAAGACTTGCATGGTCGAAAGGACGTCTTCGCCACGTAATATATCATAAACCTTGGTCTCACCCTCAGCCAAACTTCCAAAGATAATGGAACGGTGGCTGATAGACTTGTCACCTGGAACGCGGATACTGCCGTGTAAGTGGCTAATGTTTGTTTTTAGTTTCATACTGGACCTCATACTTGCAATACTTTTACTTATTTTATCATAAAAAGCCAGAAATTCCTTAAAAATTCCTGACTTTATGATAGTTATTTTCTTATTTTAGCAATTCTGAAACTGGTTCGAAAACAATTTTTTCAATGTCAGAAAGGTAAATTGCCAATTGTTGTTGCTTAGTAAAGAATTCTGACAAAGAGGCTATTTCCTTGAATCTGCTTTACCAAAGCCTTTCCATTTTTCGCTTGAAAGGAAGCATCTGGCATTTGACCCTGTCTGCGCTAGTCTTTGAATTTCCTCTTGAAAGGCAACATATTCTGTAAAGATTTTGCTTGCCTCAGCATCTGCTGAAATCGCATCTTTAGCTGCTTTTACAGCCTTGTATTCTGGTAATTCGCGTAAACCGCGACTGAGTTCGTTTGCACTATCGTAAATATTTGACATGTTCTTCTCCTTATTTGATGACGACTGTGTAGTCGGTATTTTCTGTTATGAGGTGCTCAGCTCGTTCCAAGTCTTGAGCATTTTTAAATGAAATTTGTAGGATCCCGTGAATATCCTCACGGTTTTCCTCGTTGATATGGATGTTAACCAAGGAAGTTCCACGTAGTAATTCCAAGATTCGTAAAATAACGTCTTCCTCATCGGGAACGTCAACATAGAGGTCATAAGAACTATCCACACCACCACGCTTATGGATTTCCATAGCCTGACGTTGTTCACGCGCTTGGTTGAAAAAATTCCAGATTTGCTCATCATCTCCCTTGCTGATGGCTTGTCCAACCTCATCTAAACGTTCCTTAAAATCCTCAATTCGATCCAGAATAGTTTCACGATTGGACAAGAGAATGGAAGTCCACATACCTGGCTCGCTTTCTGCAATTCGGGTCATATCTCGAAAACCACCGGCCGCAAAGCGTCTTGCCATCTCATGCTCTTGAGCATAGACCGCGGTCTGCTCCATGAGACTAGAAGCAAGAATATGAGGAAAATGGCTAATCTGAGAAGTCACTTGATCATGCTCCTTGGCATCAATTTCGATAAAGCGAGCATGAAGACCTGAAAGTAAGTCCCTCATTTCCTCAAGCGTGTCCTGACTTGTCAGACTCGAAGGTGTGAAGATATAATAGGCATTTTCAAAGAGATTGACATCCGCAGAGGCAGCCCCTGTCTTGTGACTACCGGCCATGGGATGAGCACCGACAAAGCGAACAGATTTGCCAGCCAAATACTGCTCCGCCGCATCCACAATAGCTGACTTGGTCGAACCGGCATCTGAGATAATCACGCCTTCTTTCAAGTCCAAGTTGGCCAATTCCTTAATGAAAGCAATAGTTTGTTTAATCGGCAAGCTGAGAATGATGATATCTGCCAAAGGAGCAAAACTGGCAAAATCATCTGTTGCACGGTCAATCATGCCTTCTTTCAAAGCAATATCTCTCGAAGCTTGACTGCGATTATAACCTAAAATTTCATAATCTGGATGATCGCGTTTGATACCGAGTGCCATCGAGGAACCAATCAAACCAAGGCCTGCGATATAGACTGTTTTTGCCATAGGAACTCCTTAATAGTTCTTTGTATACTCTCGATGTTTGGATACCGCTTCTTTTAATTCCTCTAGATTGTCTGATGAGAATTTTTCAAGGATTTCTTGTGCCAGAACCGTTGCCACAACAGCTTCCATAACTACACCTGCAGCTGGAAGGGCTGTCGGATCACTTCTCTCCACGGTTGCCTTGTAGGGTTCATGGGTTTCGATATCCACACTCATGAGTGGTTTGTAGAGAGTAGGAATGGGTTTCATCACTCCACGAACAACGATGGGTTGCCCATTGGTCATACCACCTTCAAAGCCACCCAAGATTGTTGGTACGGCGAGTATAGCCGTCTTCTTTAGACCAGAGAATTTCATCCATGACCTGGCTGCCTTTACGGTAACCAGCTTCAAAGCCAAGACCAAATTCTACTCCTTTAAAGGCATTGATAGAGACAACTGCTTGGGCCAATCTGGCATCCAATTTTCTGTCCCATTGGACATAGGAACCAAGACCAACTGGAACACCTCCAACGACTGTCTCCACAACCCCACCGATGGTATCACCGTCACGTTTGATTTGGTCAATATAGTCCTTGATTTCCTGTTCTCTTTCTTGGTTGACAATAGAAACTTCAGACTGGGCAGCTCTTTCCTTAATCTCAGCAACTGTGAGATTCTCAGGAACATCGATTTCCTTGCCACCAAAGACTACGACATGGTTGGCAATTTCCATATCCAGCTCAGCCAAGAGGCGTTTGGCTACTGCCCCAACTGCCACCCGCATGGTGGTTTCACGGGCAGATGAACGCTCCAAAGAATTTCTCAAATCGTCAAAACGGTACTTGATGCCCCCAACCAAATCGGCATGTCCTGGGCGAGGATGGGTGATTTTTCGTTTGCTTTTAAGGCGGTCTTCAATGTCTTCCGCAGACATGATATCCAGCCATTTCTGGTGGTCTTTATTGACAACATCCATGGTAATGGGAGCTCCTGTCGTCTTCCCGTGGCGAACGCCCGAAGTAAAGATAACTTGGTCACTCTCAATCTTCATACGGCCGCCACGACCGTATCCACCCTGACGGCGTTTAAGGTCTCCATTGATGTCCTCTGCTGCCAAAGGTAGTCCAGCTGGAATTCCTTCAATGATAGCCGTCAGACGGGGACCGTGTGATTCTCCTGCAGTTAAATATCTCATACACTCTCCTTATTTTACCAAGTAGTCTTTCATCTCTTCCAGAGAAACTGGGTGGATGGTCGCTGAGCCGAGCTCTGGTACCAAGACCAATTTCAAAGGTATTGCCACGCGCTTTCTTATCATGAGTCAAAGCCTGATAAAGCTTGTCAACATCCCAGTTTTCATAGTCAACAGGCAAGCCAAATTTCTGACACACCTCGGTGATAGATTGGGTAATGCCAGCTGGCATGAGACCCTTTTTCTCAGCAACCTTGGAAATCTGCACCATGCCCATGGCCACAGCTTCTCCATGCATGACTTTTCCATAACCAGCCGTTGCTTCAATGGCATGACCAATAGTATGGCCAAAATTGAGGTAAAGGCGAACACCATTGTCCAACTCATCCTCAACCACCATCTTGCGCTTGACCTGACAAGAATGTTCAATCAAGGTCTCTGCATGTTCCAGAATGCTCTCAACAGAACCATCCAGCTCCGTCAAGAGAGCCCAAAGTACTGGATCCTCAATCAAGCCGTACTTAATAACCTCACCCATTCCTTCAATCAACTCTCTTTTTCCGAGCGTTTCAAGGACAAGCGGGTCAATCAGAACCCCATCTGGTTGGGCAAAGGTCCCCACCATATTTTTAGCAAATGGAGTATTAACACCCGTCTTTCCACCGATAGAAGAATCCACCTGGGCTGTCAAACTAGTCGGAATCTGAACAAAGTGAATACCCCGCATATAGGTAGAGGCTACAAAGCCAGCCAGGTCCCCAACAACGCCACCACCAAGAGCCACGATTCCATCGCTACGAGTCAACCCCTGCTTAACTAGAAATTCATAGACTTTCTGGACAGTGGTTAAATTCTTTCTTTCTTCCCCTTCCAAAAAGTCAAATACTGCCACCTGAAAACCAGCATATTCTAGGCTGAGCTTGACCTTCTCTGCATAAAGAGAAGCTACATGGTTGTCTGTCACAATGACTACCTTTTGTGGTTGCCAGAGTTCTCGCAACCATTGGCCAGCCTGAGCCAGACAGCCTTTTTCAATCTGAATATCATAAGGATGATGAGGAATATCGATTCTGATTTTCATAGGAGAGTCTCCTTTTCTTTATTGGTATTTTTCTGTTAAGGACTGCCAAATTTCTTCTGTTGGCATTTCCTTTCCTGTCCACAGTTGAAAAGCTTCTGCAGCTTGATAGAGCAACATTCCCAGACCATTGACTGTTGGATTGCCCTGACTTCTGGCCCACTTCAAAAATGGCGTTTCAAAGGGTTGGTAAATGATATCTGCCACTAAGAGAGTTTCTGGTAAAACTATGCTTTCAGGAACTGGAGATGATTGACCATCCATCCCAACACTGGTCGCATTGACCAGTAAATCCGACTCGGCAATCCTTTCTTGCAGTTCAGAAACATCTTCTAAAGCATACAAGTCCACTTTAAAGCCTGTTTGCTCCTGTAACTTGTCTAGATAAGGTCTTGTTTTTTCCATAGAAACTGAACGAACAAAGACAGAAATCTGACTGACACCATCCAAAATAGCCTGTGCCAAGATTGATTTAGCCGCACCACCTGCACCCAGCAGGGTCATCTTCTTACCTGTAATTGTAAAAGAAGGCAAGCTCTTAAAGAATCCCTTGCCATCTGTATTATATCCAATTAAATTGCCATTCTCATTGACAACCGTATTAACCGCACCAATCAAGCGTGCTTCATCACTCAGCTCATCCAAATAAGGAATCACCTGCTCCTTATAAGGCATAGAAAGGTTGATACCAAACATCTGGTAGCGACGAATATTGGCCACTGTTTCTGCCAAGTCAGTCGCTTCAATCTCCCAAGCCACGTAAGCACCATTGGTAGCTGTCGCCTCAAAGGCACTATTGTGAATAAAGGGGGGAAATAGAATGTTTAATAGGATTGGCAACAACTGCAGCTAAACGTGTATAGCCATCAAGCTTCATCCAAAATCTCCCTGATTTTTTTCATGCTAGCTAGAGAAATCTGACCTGGGGCACTAGCCTCATCCAGACTAGCAAAGGACCAGCTAGAACCAGTCACATCTGCAGTGATACGAGAGACCTTGCCCACCTTACCCATAGAAATAGTTACATACTCCTGCTCAGGATTGAGGGTTTTAAAGCCTCGTGTATAGTTCATCAAGTCTAGCACATCCTGCTCCGTGTGAGCCATAGCCGCAACCTTAACAAGTTTTGGATTTAGGCTCGTCAACTCTGACAAGATTTCCATCATATTTTCAGGAGTTTCTTGGAAATTATGGTAACTCAAAACGAGATTTGGGAAGTCCAGCATTTCCTCAAAAACATCCTTGTAGCTATAGTACTCAAAATCAATATAGTCTGGTTGATAGAGTTGCGCCACTTCCTTGATTAGATGGATATACTCTTCTGGAGAAAGGTCGATTTCTCCCCCTTCAGAGCGAGTTCGCAATGTGAAGACCAACTCACGGCCTGCGAATTTTTCAAAAATAGCTGGAGCTACCTGCAAAATTGCTTCTTTAGGCAGATAGTCGGCACGCCATTCAATGATGTCGGCATCCAGATACCTCGTGGCATCCAGAGCCTGGGCCTCCTCTATACTTCTTGGCATTACTGAAACGATTAATTTCATTTACTAACCTTCATACTAATCACCTTGAGGTAATTACTACTTTCATCTTTTTTATTATAGGCGAAATCTGCTGGAAGACCGTATTTGTTTAAAATCTGGTAACTTCTTCCTGCAAAGCCTTTATCAATTTGTTCTGTAAATTTCTGGCGGGAAACATTGGCAGCATTAGTACTAGCAATGATAATCCCTCCCGGATTTAAAATCTCAAGACTCTGGGAAATCAACTTGTGATAATCCTTGGCCACAGAGAAGGTCTGTTTTTTGTTCCGAGCAAAGCTAGGCGGATCTAGGACAATCACATCGTATGTCAAGCCTTTTCGCTTAGCATACTTGAAATACTCAAAGACATCCATGACTATAAAACGATGGTCGTCTGTGCTGATTCTATTGGCCTGAAAATGTGCTTGAGACAATTCTCGTGAACGCTTGGCTAGGTCAACAGAAATTGTCTGACTTGCTCCTCCCATGGCCGCAGCCACTGAAAAGGCTGCTGTGTAGGAAAACATATTGAGCAAGGATTTACCCATAGCCAATCCATCCACTAAACTACCGCGAACTTCATGCTGGTCTAGGAAAATCCCTGTCATCAAGCCATCGTTCATAAAGACTTGATACAAGACACCATTTTCCAAAACAGTGAAAAAGTCAGGTGCTTCTTGACCATAAACATGGGCAGATTCATAGTCCAAACCCTTAAAGCGGATCTTCTCATAGGTCCCTAAAACCTCAGGAAAAACCTGTCTAAAGGCTTCTGAGATGGTCTGACGAATCTGATAAACATAAGAGTTATACCAAGAAAAGACAGCATAGTCGCCATAAAGGTCCACTGTCAGACCGCCAAAACCATCTCCCTCTTGGTTGAAGAGACGAAAGGCAGTTGTCAAATCATCTTGATAGTAGGCACTTCTCTTTTCTTTAGCTTGTCTAAACAGCGTTTCAAAGAAAGCTTGATTGAAGGCCACCTTGTCCTTACTAACAAACCAGCCCAAGCCCTTGTTTTGCTGCGAAAGGTAGGCAGTCCCAAGAAAGGTTCCTTCTTGACTCTGCACTTCTACTTCCTGATCCTTAAGATTGACATTCTCAAGATCACTGGCTTCTAGTAAAACCAGACCTTTGGCGAGCTTCTTTTCAACCCTTTTGTTGACTCTTATTTTATTCATAGTCCCTATTATAGCAAATTTTGTGACAATTCTCAAAAAAGAAACTACCCTTGCTTTTTTACTTTCATTTTAAAAAATAGTATACTATACTAATAAAAAGTTAGAAATGTTTGTGTGAGAATCACAATAAAAGATGCTCTTCCGTCTTGGAGGAGCATTTCTTTTTATAAAATCAAATTCAACGAAAAATCAAAGAACAAACTAGGAAACTAGCCTCAGGTTAACTGTGAGATTGTAGGTAGAGAGGTTGTACCTGCAATATATGTCTGTCAAGTTTAGTGACGTAGATAGTAGAAGAAATATGAGGATATAAATCAGCTTCAGCAGGTATCTGGAAAAATTTGATTTTATAGAAAAAGCCTTTTTGTTACAAACTCAATATACTATCAATAAATAATATTATAGAAGCAACAATAATTATAATTTCACCTATCTGCATCATTCTATTTCGAATTCTAAATATATTTTTCTATCAAAAATACTTGGATTACACACATTAAAGGAATTAACGTTTTTTGAAATTGAAAAATATCCAAATAAATAAACTATAAACAACAATAATAGAACTATATTATATTTCTTATTCAAAACATTCCTCCCTATATTTTTTTGATTACCAATCTTAATCATTTACAACTACATTCTAACAAACTATAAAAGCGTTTGTCGAATTGAATTTATCAAGCAAGCGACCAACTAGCTCATCTTTTTTTCTATTTCCGTCAATATGCG